>Ga0209831_1003170_pt1 | contig 13746 bp, 10 predicted proteins | sample Maine_Asex4_meta_FD_187451 | JGI IMG/M metagenome (GOLD analysis project Ga0209831, IMG submission 187451) | Marine algal microbial communities from Maine, USA - Maine_Asex4_metaG (SPAdes) (version 2) | ecosystem: Host-associated > Algae > Red algae > Unclassified | place: Maine, USA | collected...
ATAATTAAAATGAAAAACTTAACTGTTGAAAAGGCAATAAAACGTGGATATATTCTAATTAATGTACCTGTAATTGTATTGTTTTTAATTGGATTTATCGGGACATTATTTCTATTTGTAAAATTTGAAAATTATCTGATTTTAGTTTCAGGAATTCCTTTGACTTTTATTTCTATGTGGTTACTATGGAGTTTCATCGTTGTTGAATGGAAAATATGGGCATACTCAAACTGTAGAAATGTACACGAATTAAAAAGGAAAGCAATAAATTCTCAACTATTCGGTGCTGATGGAAGTAAATCTGAACGATTAGAATTTAAAACAGATAGACAAAAACAAGTATTGACTCAACTAAAAGAGAACTTCAAATTGGCTGATGTCGAAATTCAAGTTTATGACGATGGAACTTTACCAAACGAATTACTAATTTATTATTCTAAAATATCAAACACCATTGTTTGGGCTTCGATAGTTATTACATTGGGATTAGGTGTTTATTTAATATATGATGAAGAATTATATGGAATAATCCTATTGTCAGCATCAATTTTTTTGATATATCATACACTGAAAAACCCTAAAACAGAAGAACCATATATCGTTCTAAATGATAAAGGGATAAAACTAATTGGACATTCATTTATAAATTGGTCAAAACTCTTAAATCAAGAAATTAAATTATTAGGTTTTGGAGAAAGTGCAAAATGGCATCTTTATATAACTTTGAAGAATAATCATTATCAAGAAATAGAAATAAATGACCTAACTGAATCTCCGAAGAAGATAGAAAAATTGGTTAAAATATATAAACAAAGAAATAGAAAAAATCGATAACATTATATATCATAGCATATCTGATTCGTTCCTCACAGAGACGACACATACTATCATCCGTTATGCACCACTTCAAAAAAAATACATCACATTAAAACAGTATAAAGCAAATGAAAATCATCGTAATTAAATTAATTTTCCTTGTACTCTTTGTTTCATGCAAACAAGAGGAGAATAAACTTGAAATTCATCCAACTACTAAGACGGATAAAATTGATAGTCTTCTATTAAGTCTTAATAAGCAAAATGCATTCAATGGAAATGTATTAATTGCAGAAGGAGACTCAATCACACTATTAAAAAGTTATGGCTATGCAGATTTAGACACTAAGGTGAAGTTGAATGAGAACTCAATATTTAGATTGGCCTCCATAACAAAGCAATTTACTGCTATCGCTATTCTACTACTCCACAAGCAGGGTCATTTGTCTATATATGACAAAGCTTTTAAATATATTCCTGAAATATCCAGTTATAAGGATGTGTCAATTCTTAATCTTATTACTCATACAAGTGGCTTGCCAGATTACGCAAAATTAGCTGAGAAACATTGGGATGCGAAAAATGCCGTTACAAATAAAGATGTTTTAAACTTAATACAACAACATAAAACTGAATCTTCTTTTGAACCCAATACAAGATGGGAATATTCAAATACTGGATATATTATTTTAGCAGAAATAGTTCGAAATGTTTCTAATCAGAACTTTCAGAGTATGTAAACGATAATATTTTAATACCTAATAATCTGCATTCTACTTTTTTCTACAATAGATATTCCGAAAACCGGAAAGAAAATATGACGAAGGGATACACTCAGGTAGAGGAGCTTAATGGACTCGTGGAAGTTGAAAGCCTTGGCATAGAACACAGATATACATACTTAGATAAGACAGTTGGAGCGGGAGGTTTGGCATCAGATATTTTTGATTTATTGAAATGGCATAATATATTGAAAGACAGTACTTTTCTTAGTACTGAAGACAAGAATCTTCTTTATAATTATCATGTTTTAAGTGATGGAAGTCTTTCAAACTATGGGTTCGGCTGGCACATATTCAAAAGTAGACTTACCGGTAAAAGGTGTAGCCATGGAGGAGATTGGGCTGGATATTCAAACATGTTTGATAGGCATTTGGAAAAGGATAAAGCCATTATTATTCTTCAAAATATTAATACTCCTGAAATTCAAAGGCCTATGGTTAGTATTTATCAAATTCTGTACAAAGATAATGATTTTGAAGTAGGCAAATTGAATGAGTATGCTGGCAATTATTCAATTGATGAAGAACCAGATGACATAAAAACCTTTTTAATACGAGATGGAATATTATGCCTGAATGTAAATGATAATTTCTTTCTTCCATTAATCCCAATTGGGAAGGACAATTTTATTGTTCAGGATTTTAGCCCTGAAGTTTCCATACAATTCATTAGAAACTTAGATGGTAAAATTTATAAGCAGATGGTCTATCAAAATGATGAAATTCACCACGCTTCTAAATTATAAAACGAGAATCGTAGTGCATAACAATATATATGACGGAAGACTACCCTTCGGGATAGTTCTCCGCATACCATCATCCGTTATGAGTAATTTATGACAACAGAAGAACTATATAAATACAAAGGAAGATTTTTTATAATTGAGGGTGATAAGGATTTTGAGAAAAATACTCAAGAACTAAGTCTTGAAGAATACAAAAGTCTAATTGAAGCGAATAAAATAATATTCGAGATTAAATACTTTGAAAGAAAATCTCTGGAACTTGAATTAAATTATAAAGACTATTTTAGGACTGAAAAAAAGCACCCTGAAATTCTGGCAAATTGTACTACTGATGAAATAATATATCTTCTTGACAGGACAAAAGTAGATGTAAATAGAACATTTATAAATTTTGTAACTTCATTTAAGAGTTATGTTGAGCATATTGGTAAAAGACTAAAGAAAAAGTATGGAAATGAGTCTCCTGAATTTAAAAAATTAAATCAATAACTAATAATCTATATGATGGCTATTTTTCATATAAATTATTTACGCTATTAAGAGATTTTTCAGTTCATTATGATTATCCAATTCAAGACTTAGAATATAATAGGGATAATAAAGAAAAGCTACTACTAACTTCGTCAAAAAATAATTGAACATCAATTTGGCACTATTAAACGGCATAAGAATTTTGATTACCTGTTGTTGAAAGGTAAAGAAAAGGTGCTGACCGAAGTGTGTCCATACTTAGCTTCAATAAGCTAATAAGCAAACTACGGGCTCATTTTGCGTTGTTTCTGCAAGTTTTTCCGTTGTGGGGACTACTGGGCTGTGTGTAACAAAACAAAAATTTGCCTACTGTAATACAAGCACTTACTTGCTATGGAGTAAAAATCTCCGTTATCGTAAAATTACGATCATCAACATCGGTAACATTAAATATAATTTCCATACGCTTATTAATATAATCATAAGTACCACTACCTCCATTAATAGTTAAAGCATAACCTTGCGGTGTGGTATAATTTTGTACCGGTACTGTTATGTTATTGTTGGTGCAACTCAAATCAAAATAAACGGGTGGATTGTTATTGGCGGTTGTCCAACCATAAAAATTGGTATGTACGAGACGATTGCTGTTGCTTGCATCTACTGTTAATATTACATTTTTGATAGAATAGATACCAAATGGATCGGTACTTGTAGTAAAATAAGGACCTAAAAAAGTACCAAAACCTTCATCGCATATATTTTCACATGGCGCTATTGATGCGCTGAAATTTGTAGTAGCCGGTGTGCTAAAATTGCTATTTAAGATAATATTATTGCCTGCAATAAAAGCAATATTTGTTGAGTCGTTCACAATAGTGTTGCACTCAATACTTTCTGCTTGGGTATATATGCCGCTTGGCACAGATTGGTTTATAGAAAGTAGCGGAATACAATAAAAACATCCTTCTTCACTAAGGGTAATAATTTGGGTAAATGAGCTGGAACCCAAATTATTGCTTGCTGTTAAAACAACAGTAAAAGTACCGTTATTAAAATAGGTATGGCTTGGGTTTTTCATAGTTGAGGTATTTCCATCGCCAAAATCCCATAGCCAGCTTTGTGGTGTATTGGTTGAATTATCATTAAGTTGAACCAACTTATTACAATTATCTATTTGGCTATTAAATGAAGCCATTGGAGCAGTTACGGCATCGCAATACCCTGCATCCAAACAAGCTCTTGAATCTCTATGGGTAATTATTGAGTTTGTTGAGCTATTTGCAACCGTCATTGGGTTGGCAGTAGCGACATTACTATACATCATATTATTTAAATCACTAGTATGATAGGCATTCCAAGTATGCCCCATTTCGTGTATCCAAAGGTTCGTTTTTCTTGATTCGGTGTAAGGCAGAACTTCTTCTACCCAATGATAACCTCGTTCGTTACAAATGCCTGCAAAATGCGAGTACCCATAAGATGAAGTTACGCCTCTTCCAGTAAAAAAAGTAGCTACATCTGGGTTGGAAGTAAAACCACTATTCGGGTTATTTTCTGATTCTCCCCATTCCCTAAAATCATCTAATATTGAACCGTCAGAACAGTCTGGAAAAACTTCTTGACAAGGTGTGGTATTATTATCTGGTGTTATTTCGTTGGCAGCAGCTTCGTAAAACTCAATAATTTTAAAATCTATTAAAAAATTTGTATTATAAAAAGCAGTCACCGCATTTGCACGGGTAGCTAACACGGTTTCAGCTGCTGAAGCCGAACCATAAAGATTTTTAAAAGATTGATCATAAGCAATCGCCAACTCCGCACATACTTCCATTGCAGTTTTTAAATTACTGTTGCTATCATAAGTTTTTGCGTTGGCCAAGGGTAAGTGCCCTTGGCTACAACTCACCTCATTTAAAATGGCTTTTGTGGCACCTGCCTCATAAACTACAAAATAATTTTTAGGTGCATTTTTAATATAAAAGCTCAAAGGTTCAACATAAAATTCCGCATCATTTTCAATAATGTTAGCTATAAATAAATCTTGTTTTATGCTTAGTGTTGAAATATTAGTCTCATCGTTATTAACGCTAGCTCTAAAGGTAAATGGCTTTGGGCTTTTTAGTTCTACAGCTCTTTTTTGATTGCTTTTCTGTGTCGATTTTCTGTAGTCGGGGGCATACATATTGTGCAATTTTAAATTAAATTGCCAATGGTAACTTTCGCTAAGGTGTAAAATAAAATCGGGTTGATTTAAGTTGCTGTAAACATAGTCGTTTATTTGTTTCAAGGGTATTTCGAAAACTTTAAAGGTATTAACTTTGTCGCTTATGCTTGCATAAGTTTCATCAACTTGTTTATAGTTATTTTGGTTATAATCATAAATTTGTGTTCCTGAAAAAATAGTATTTTGAGCAAATGTTAGTTGTGTTAGCATTATACCAACTATCATAAAAAAGAACTTTGAAACCATAATTTTTTAGATTATGATGTTCAAAAATAGTGCCATTATTATTAGCTGACTAAAAGTAAATAACAATATATTTAGTAAAAATGGTTTGCTCGAAAAAGAAGTTGATCTAACAAAGAAATTGAAACTATAACTCATTTTTTTTTGAAGCAAAACATTTGAACCTTGTGGATACACCCGTCCCGCTTTCCGCTCAAATGCCTTGCCAACGCTTCAAGGCCAACGCGGCAAAAGGCATAACCGCTGCAATCGGGGCTATTTTAAAAGCACTATTCTTCGTAAAAAATTTCGTAAGCGAGCTGCTCACCAATTAATAAAAATTGCAAAACACTACCACAGTTAAATGTCAACCAACTCAATAAACTTGCCTAAAAAGATGACACCTTTTATAAAAACATCACCCTTCTCATCAATGCGCTTTTCGTTTCTCATATTTTTTTCTTACATAAAAATACAAAATACTAAAAGCAACAATTAATATGGCAGGAAAAATTGCCAAGTTATCTAAAGTAGCCTAATCGGCAACTAAATCTGCTGCATCGGCTGATAAGCCTTCTTGCAAAACATTTCTTTTTCAGTATCTAACCAACCACCTATTATAGGTTGCCACCTACCAGTAGCAAACATGCCAGCTGCACCCATTAGGCCTAAGCGCTGCCATATAGGGCTATTTGATTAGTATGCTTTTCGTTTTTTCATATAAAAATTTAAGCCTAAAAATGCTACAATTAATATTGCGGGCAAAATAGACATTGTACGCAACGCTTCTGTAGCACTAGCATCGTCCATTAGTTTGCCCATTATCGGTAACACAATTGATACTGAAAACATACCTGCACCCCCCATTATAGAAAGACCTAATGCTCCTGTTTCTGGTAAATATTCTGCCACAAAACCCAGCATAGTTGGCCAAAAAAAAGTAACCCCTATGGCAAAAATAGCAGCTGCAACAAATGTCATTCCGCCACTAGTTATCGTTAACATCCAAAGCCCTATAAAAGTGAATATTGCAGAATATAACAACATGCCAGAAGGGCTTAATTTGTGAATTACCTGACCCGCAAACGATCTGCCCAAAGCCATAATTCCATTTATGAAAGCTAACACAAGTAAAGGTGCCGCCACAGAAGTTTTTAATAACGATTCAATTCGTTGTGTTGTCCCTAACTCGGAAGCCGCAGTAAGAAACATGCAAAACACCATAAATAAGAATAAAGGGTTTAATACACTTTTAAACATTTTTTTATTACTAATACCCATTTGTACACGCTCTGTAACGGGGAATTTTTGGCCAAAAAACAAAACACCATAAATAATTAGTGGAATAAACAAAGTAGCGACCATTACCTGCCAACTTAATCCCATAATATCCATTATAAGCCAACCTAAAAGAGCTCCTATAACAATGCCGCCAGGAAACCAAACATGAAACCTATTTAGCATTTTAGTTTTATTGTTAGGAAACATAGATGCCACTAAGGGATTTAAAGCAGCTTCTACCATGCCATTGCCTATACCCACAAACAATGTGGCTATAAAAAGTGAAGTCATAGAGTCTGCCATTAGAGTCCACACAATTCCAATAACGTGTGTAAAAAAAGCAATCCAAGTAATTTTTTTAATTCCAAGTAAATCAACTAATGGTCCACCAATAATCATTGCAATTGTAAATCCAAAAAAAGCTGGTGCAAAAGCATATCCTAGCTGTTCTAAGGTTAAGCCAATACCTTCTGGCCCAAAAACGGTTTCTAATCTTGCTCTTATGGCAAAAGTCATAGCCGTAGTAATTAAAGCCAGGCAACTTGCAATAAAAAGCTTGTTTTTATTAATTTTTCCCATTTTTTTCATTAAATTTTAACGTAGCTTATTGTACTTTTTTTGCTGCCTTAATCAACAAATTTTTGGTGGCCAAAATGCCTTCTTCTTCATCGGCTTCGCCTTCAAATTCTACGCCTATGTAGCCGGTATAATCGGCATCTTTTATAACCTGCAACATTTTGTAATAATCTATTTTGGTTTCGTCGCCTGCTGCATTAAAGTTGTAGCTTTTGGCAGAAACGGCTTTGGCATAAGGCATCATCATTTTTACGGCGCCATAATAATCTTCGTATTCATTAATACACGGTGCGCCCCATTTTGCACCGCCTTCACGTGCTATGCAGAAGTTTCCAAAATCGGGTAGCGTGCCGCAGTTGGGCATGTTTACATTTTTCATTACACCAGTTAACCATTTTGGGTCGGATGAATAGCCTCCATGATTTTCTACTATCACGTTAATGTTTTGATCTTTTCCATAGGCGCATAATTGCCCTAAACCATCGGAGGCTTGTTCTAATTGGGCTTCTTTTGTGCCATCGCCAAACAAGTTTACTCTTATAGAATGGCAACCTAAAGCTTTAGCAGCATCTACCCATTTATGATGATTTTCGGCCGCCTGTTTACGAATAGCTTTGTCTGAACTTCCTAAATCACCTTCGCCATCAATCATAATTAAAAGGCTTTCTACACCAAATTCGGAAGCCTTTGCGTTTAATTTTTTAGTAATATTTTTTATGGCTTGCAACTGGTTTTCTGCCTCTTCGTATTCTTTTTTGTATAAACCGCTTACGTATTCTAAGCCATCAAAACCCAATTCTTTTGCCTTAGCTGCAAATGCAAAAGGGCTTAGTTTACCCGCAAAGATGTTGCGGTTCAAACTCCATTGTGCTAAAGACAATTTGAAAAAAGGTTGAAACATTTCGGTGGTTTCTACTACTTTTTTAACAGCTTGCGTAGTTACTTGTTTGGTTTTACTATTACAGGCGGTTATTCCTAATCCACTAAAAGCGGCTGTTGTTAGGGCAGATTGATAAACAAAAGTTCTTCTTTTCATAACATTAATTTACTTTAAAGGTTTCTATATATTTGGCTACGGCATTAATCTTATCTTTTCCGAGAAATTTGTGCGGTGTCATTAATCCTCTTCCTTCGGTTATTACGGTAACTGTTTCGGCAAAGCTAAGTGCGGTTTTAGTTAAATCGTGTGCACCACTTGCCCCCATATTTCCATTTTGCCCATGGCAGGTTAAGCAGTAGGTATTATATGTTCTTTTACCAGCGGCTAAAGGATCAGTCTTTGGCTTTTCAGTTTTGGGTTTAGAAGTGTCGGTTGTTGTTTTTGTGGTTTCATTGTTTGATGATTTTTGCCCTTGACTACAGGAACTTAGGCCGCAGATGGTAAGGCACATTACTATTATAATTAGATTTTTCATAAACTTAAATTGTTACATTTCGGATAACAATATAAAAAAAATTTGGCTTGAATTTTAAAAGGAATTTTCTTAATCAGTTTAAACTGTATTTTTGAAGATATACCTGATTAGGTATTTTGATAATTCTACTTAATAAGTTTTATATTTATTAAATGTTTTATTGGTATAAAACTACATAATGTTTAGGTATGATTTTTAAAAAAAATCACAATGCTTTTTACCTTAGGTATCTTCACAATTAAAGCCCACCAAAGGTGATGAAAGCCTTTGCTTATTGAACTAAGCCTTTGTCTCTACCTTTTCAATCTCTTCAACTGGTTTGGTGGCTTTTAAAAATTGTTTTACTTGCTCAAGCGAATCGGTGTGGTATTTGGTTGAAGGCTGGGCTTTCGCAAATTTTACATAATCGGCAATGGTAAGCAAATCAACTGCATTGCGAAATAAGCCTTTGGTAACTTCTTTTTTCTTCTTTAGGAGCGGGGCAATTTCATCCGTTGTTAGTTCTAAGGCATTAATTTCGAAACGGCCGCCAATGTATTCACGTAAAACTTCGGTTAGCTCAATGTAATATTGTTTTACCTTGCCTTCTTGCCAAAGCTTTTTAGTTTGTACTTCGTTTAACCTTTGTATCGCCAACTCGTAAGGCGGTAATGGCGGTGGTACGTAAGCTTCTTTTTTTCTTCTTTTAAAATAGAAATATAATAAAAGTGGAATGCCCAATACTAACAAAACAATACCTGCTATTAGTAAAGCTCGTTGTAATTTCTCTTTAAAAGTAAGGGGCATTTTTATTACGTTTTTTATGGGCATTATGGCTGCGGTGGTATCCACTTCCATAGTGTTCATTCGTATAATAATGGGTTCGGTTTTGGCAATTTGGGTACGGCGATTTTCTTTATACTCAAATTCTATTGGTGGTATTACGTAGTAACCGGTATCAAACTTGGTTAAAATAAGTTGCTGTTGTTCTATGTATTTTTCGCCAGCTTGGGTGGTGTCTATTTTACCAGATTTTATTATTTCGAAGCTACCTAAACTATCTACTAAAAAAGGCCATGGTACTGTTACATCGGTTGTGCGTTCTAAGTTAATGTTTAGTGGTATGTGTTGACCGATTAAGTAAATGGTATCTTCTACTGCTGTACTTACTTTTACTGCTTGTGCAGAGCTAAGGACAGGTATAGAAATTAAAACGACAATTGTTAGGTAATACAAAGGGTTAAAACCAATTGAGGAGCTGTTGCCGAAAACGTTTTTGTTGTGCATACTTGTTACAGATGTGAAGGCTGGGTTGTAGCTTTTGTTTTTTTTCATATATTTTACAAACAAGGATGAGGCGAAGTTTTTAAATAGGGAAACCGTTGGAAATTTAGCCCCGATTGCAGCGGTTATCTCGCCTCCCTTTTTAGGGGGCGGGATTTGAGCGGAAAGCGGGACCCAAGCTTTTAAATGGTTATTATATTTCGCTTCAAAAAATAAACTCATATTATATAATGTAATCTTGGGCTTGGTTTATCCTCTTCTTTTAAAAAAACTCATTAGGGTTTTTATATATTTTTGGTCGGTAGAAATTTCCATTAAATCGGAACCAGAACGCAAAAATATATCTTTACAGGTGCTTAAATTTTGCTGAAAATTGTTGGCATAATCATCTCTCACTTTTTTTGAGTTGGTGTTGATCCACATTTTTTTACCAGTTTCCATATCAACGGCGTGCAGTAACCCTACTTTGGGTAAACTTTGCTCGCGTGGGTCAGAAACGTGTATGCCTACCAAATCGTGCCGTTTGGCGGCTATGTTTAAGGCATCTTTATAGTTGTTATTATCCATAAAGTCGGATATTAAAAAGCTGATGCTTTTTTTCTTCATTATATTATTGAAAAAACGAAGTCCTTCGGCAATGCTAGTAGTGCCGGTTTCTAAACTATCGGCAGCTAATAGTTCTCTAATAATGCGCAAAATATGCGACCGTCCTTTTTTTGGTGGAATGTATTTATTAACCTCGTTGCTAAACATTAGTAAACCCACTTTGTCGTTATTGCTGCTGGCAGAAAAGGCAAAAACGGCACTCAGCTCTGCTATTAAATGATTCTTCATTTGGTTTACGGTACCAAAAAATGATGATTTACTTACATCAACAATTAGCATTACGGTTAGCTCTCGTTCTTCTTCAAACACTTTAATATAAGGTGTGTTTAGGCGAGCGGTAACGTTCCAATCAATGGCTCTTATGTCGTCTCCAAATTGATATTCTCGCACTTCGCTAAAGCTCATGCCACGGCCTTTAAATGCGGAGTGATACTCGCCCGAAAAAATTTGATTGCTCAAACCTTTGGTACGAATTTCAATTTTTCTAACCTTTTTTAATAACTCTGAAGTTTCCAAATTATTTAATTATAAATTAGTAATGATAAATTATGTTTTTTGTACCATTAATAAGTTAAGGAACTTCCACTTTATTTAAAATATCGGCAATAATGTTTTCTTGTGTAATGTTTTCTGCTTCGGCCTCGTAAGTAATGCCAATACGGTGGCGCATTACATCTTCACAAACAGCACGCACATCTTCGGGTATTACATAACCTCTACGTTTTATAAATGCGTAGGCTTTGGCCGCTAATGCGAGGTTTATACTTGCCCGTGGCGAGCCGCCATAATTTATTAAATGCTCTAAACTGCTAATGCCATAAGTTTTTGGTTCGCGCGTGGCGAAAACAATATCAAGTATATAGTTTTCTATTTTTTCGTCCATATAAACTTCTCTAACTACTTGCCTTGCCCGCATAATTGTTTCTGGCTTTATTATAGGTTGTACTTTCGGAAATTGCTGTAATACGTTAATGCGCATGATCTGCTTTTCTTCTTCTTTATTAGGATAACCGATTACCACTTTTAGCATAAAACGATCTAACTGCGCCTCAGGCAATGGGTAAGTACCTTCTTGTTCTACTGGGTTTTGTGTTGCCAATACCAAAAACGGTTCTTCTAATTTGTGGGTTTCTGAGCCAATGGTTACTTGGCGTTCTTGCATGGCTTCTAACAAAGCACTTTGCACTTTGGCTGGGGCACGGTTAATTTCATCTGCCAAAATAAAGTTAGCAAAAATTGGTCCTTTTTTTACGGCAAATTCGTTTTGAGCTTGATTGTAAATCATTGTACCAATTAAATCGGCAGGGAGCAAATCGGGCGTAAATTGTATTCTGCTAAACTTAGCATTTACTGATGCTGATAGGGTATTAATTGCCAAAGTTTTGGCTAAACCTGGCACACCTTCTAACAAAATATGCCCACGAGATAAAAGACCAATTAATAATCTTTCGATCATATATTCTTGCCCAATTATTGTTTTTTTAATCTCATCTGTTAAAACAGTTATAAACTGACTTTCAACTTGAATTTTTTCGTTTAGTGCCAAAATATCACTACCCGCAGTATTGGTACCAGCTATTTCCATAAATATTTTTCTTTAAAAGAAAGCAAAAATAATACTATGCTTTAATATTTTTTTATTTTTTCTTTAAGATGGGTTGTAATGTTTGTTAAGTAATCTATTTAGTTGCTATTGTAAAATTGTTTTGAGGGGTAGATTTTGAATGTTACAACCTTACTTTGCTCACTTATTCAACTATAATTTTTCGTAAAAACATTTTTTTTCACTAACTTAGATTAATGAAGTCCAAACATTACTTTTCATTTTTATTTTCTTTATTTTTAATATTAAGTACAAATGCTCAATCTACTTGGGATGATGCTTATACCATACTAAAAACCAATTGTGGTACAGCAAACTGCCACGTTGGGGTAGAAAACCCTGCGGGTAAGCTTTATTTTGATTTAGAGAAAGAATTTGTGCATCAACAAATACTTAATCAACCACCACAAAACGAAACCGCAAAAGCAAATAACAATCGTTTAATTTATGAAGGCGACCCTTACCGTAGCTACATTTTTAGAAAACTAAATAATGGTTTTGCAGCAGACGCCCCATTAATGGAAGGCGAACAAGACGATTTTCATAATATTGAAATAAGTGAGGTGGATAAAGAAATGGTTAGACAATGGATTTTGTATGGCGCACCACAAGAAGGAACAGTAGTTGATAAAACAGTAATTGAAGAATATTATAGCGGTAACGGCATACCATCTGTTGCAGAAAAACCAGCAGTGCCAACCAATGGTTTTCAAATACACGTTGGGCCTTATTTTTTGCCGCCTGGTGCAGAGCAAGAATATTTTTATAAATATCCGTTAGATAATATTTTTGATAAGTATGAGGTAACCGCTTTTGAAACTTTTATGGGCCAAAGTTCGCATCATTTTATTATAATGAAATTTTGGAACAGCTTTGTTGCCGCTACAAAAGCTGGGCTTCGAATTTGGGATCGCCACGATCATGCTACTTTTGAAGATGTAGCGCAACAAAACCAACGCATAGAATTACCACAAGGGAGTGCTTTTGAATGGCGCACTAATACGGTGTTAGATTTAAACACGCATTATATCAATTTTTCATCAAGCTCAGTATTGGCTTGCGATGTTTATGTGAATGTAGAAACACAAGACCCGGGTACAGCCAAACAATTAATGTTTACACAATTAATACCCGACACTACGCTTTACGTGCCCAATACCGGCGAACGTATTGAGATAGTTGATACCTTTTTAAGTCCAATACCTATACCCAAAGTATATTTATGGTCGCTTACCTCACATGCCCACAAAGCAAGTGTTGACTATGATATTTATCAACCTGTTACAGGCCAACAGCCTAAGCATATTTACGATGCCAGTTGCCCCGGTGGTGTGCCAGGTTGTAATAATTTGGTGTACGATTATGAGCGGCCTCCAACCCGTTATTTCAATCCTTTTTTGGAAACCATACCTGCCAACGGCGTAATACATAAAGCTACTTATATAAACAATGGGCCAGAGGCATTGACTTGGAATTGGACTTCGGATGGGGAAATGATGGTTTTTGTAATGCGCTATTTACTTGATACTACGGGCGTAAAAATTGTAAACAACCCAATTATTGATATTGAAGAATTTGAAGAGCCAAAATTTAGGGTATGGCCAAATCCTGCTAAAAATTCCGTTCAGATTTTCGCCCCCACACATTTAAATGAAAATTTTACGGTTACCTTAACAGACATTAATGGCAAAAATCTTATCAGCAACAAGTTAACTACTACCAATGTTTTAAATATTGA
>Ga0209831_1003175_pt1 | contig 13733 bp, 20 predicted proteins | sample Maine_Asex4_meta_FD_187451 | JGI IMG/M metagenome (GOLD analysis project Ga0209831, IMG submission 187451) | Marine algal microbial communities from Maine, USA - Maine_Asex4_metaG (SPAdes) (version 2) | ecosystem: Host-associated > Algae > Red algae > Unclassified | place: Maine, USA | collected...
GCTCGTCCATGAGCCGCAGCAGCTGCGCGTTGTCTCGCGCCTCGAACATGACCTTGAGCGCGTCCCACGCCTCTTTGGCCGTGTCCACCGACGTGACCGTGTTGAGATGCACGGACTTGACCGAGATCTGGATGGTCGCCAGCGCCGCCTCGTTCATGGCGTCCCACGCGTCGACCACCGGGTCGGACTTCTTGTCGTCCGTCGAAGATGCCGGTCGGTCCGCCACGCCCGCCGCCTAGAGCTTCTCCTTCTTGAGCTGCGCACGCTGGTACGCTGCCCACACCTTGTAGTCGTCATCTAGCTGCGCAAATCGCGGGCCGCCATAGCGGCCGTGGTCTGCCATGTTGTCGACCTCGGCGCCGCACAGTGCCGCATTAACGACGTAGGGAGCAGAACACGCCCGCCCGACGCCGAAACACACCACGATCCCAGCGACATCGTCTCACCAGCGACCGCAGAGAAGACGACGGTTACCACCAGCAACAGCTGGGCCCATAACCTCTGAAGTGAGCGGTAGTTGGGTGGATGCGTTGCTTTACTCGAGAGCGGTCTGTGGCGCGAGGCCAACAGGCTCTTAAACCCTCCGTGTGCCTCTCTCGGCACGTTCTGCCGGCGCACCCCCCGCCAGCGCAGTGCTACCTCCCTTGGAGGGTACATGCTCTCACCACCCCACAAATCGCGACGCTTCTCGATGCCTCCACGAGAATCTCCCCGAGCTCAGCTCGGAAAGGGGCTGCACTCCTTATAGAAGTACAAGTAATTACATCACACACATACAGCAATGCATGACAATGGCACAGCCAAACAAGCCGATGACCACATAAATGATCCCGGAATTAGCCAGGCAGTCCGCGGTAACTCCGACTTACCTGCGCGGGCTTAAGGGGCTGCCTCAACAGGCGGCGGCAAACGCCAAGGTCGCGGAGGAGGACGTCTTGGTCGCGACGGGGGACTCGTGCGCGCAGCACCCATCGCCGAAGCCGCCGCAGACGTCGTCTTTGACGACCAGCTACGCGGCGGCGGCCAACGCCAGGGACGCGGCGGAGGGCATGTCGGTGTCGACCGAGGACACGTGCGCGCAAGCCACGCCGGTGACGCCAGTGCCGGTGACGCCGGTGGCAACGCACGCGGTAACGGTGCAGGCGCCACAACGACACAGCCGCGGACGTCGTCGTGGATGACCGACATCACGGCGGCGGCCAACGACAAGTATGCGCCGAATCACGTGTTGGTGGCGACGGGGGACTTGTGGGCGCCACCGATGACGCCGCCGCCGACGTCGTCGTGGACGAACGACGTCGAGAAGATGTACAATGACACAGACTCGGTGCAGGACACGTTGTCGGTGACGGGGGACATTTACACCAAAGCCGCGCCGGCGACAACAATGTCCACACACTTGATCATGTCGTTGGCGGCGACCACAACGTCGTCGACGAACATCAACAATGCGGCGGCGAACGACGGGGACGTGGAGGAGGTCACGTTAGTGGTAAACGGGAACAAGATCACGGCAGACACGCTGGTGACAATGATGGCCACTCATTTGATCACGTTGTTGACGGCAACGACAACGCGGCCGCCGACGCCGTCATCGACGACCGCCGACAAGGGGGCGCCCAACGACCAGGACGCGTCGAAGGGCATGGTGGTGGCAACGAGTGACCCGTGGGCGCAAGCGACGACGCCGCCCGCGATGTCGTCGCCGAAGACCGACGTCGCGGCGGCGGTCAACGACACGAACTCGGTGCATGGCACGTAGGTGTTGACGGGGGACTATTTTATGGAGGCAATGTCGTCGTGGACGACCGACCAGACGGCGGCGGCCATCCACACGGACGCGGCAATGGGAATGTTGGTGGCGACGGGGGACTCGTGAGCGCGAACGACGACACCGCCGCCGACGTCGTCGTTGACGACCAGCCACTCGGCGGCGGCCAACTCCAGGGACGCGGCGGAGGGCATGTAGGTGTCGACGGGGTACGCGTGCACCTACGCCACGCCGGTGACGCCGGTGCCCACGCACTCGGTCACGGCGCAGGCGCCAACGACGACGCCGCCGCCGACGTCGTCGTGGAAGACCGACCAGACGTCGGTGGCCAACGACTAGGACGTGGTGATGGGAATGTTGTTGTTGACGGGCGACGCGTTCGTGCAAAGCAATCCGCTGATGCCGTGGGCCACGGGCACAGCCAAGACGTGACGATGGTATTGCCAAAGACGTGTGTGACGGGGGGCATGCCAACAGGCAACGCGGTTGTGGCCATGTAGCTAGTGACGGCGAGCATGCACACATCGACCATGCCGGCACAGGGAAGGATGAATATTTTGAACGTCGTACCGTGCGAGTTGGCCGTCTCTGGGGTGGTCTGTCGTTGTTGGGTGGAGTGTTTGTCTCGTGTCGCGGTGATCCATTGTCTAGCTTAAACGCCGAAGATCTCAGGTTCCTTGCAGACGCTCTGTTTTCGTCTTGCTCGCCTGAAGGACTCCCGAGACGTTCTTACCTGTCATGCCCGAGCACTAGCGATGGAGAGCAATTCGGGGCCGTGGTTGCTGTCGCGAGCACCCAAAACTGCGGTACGTCCGGAGTGGGTGGCGGCTCAGAGATGTTCGCCCACGGGCGTGGGTCTTTCCAGCGATGCGTTAAGCAGTTCCACTCAGAACCTGTAACTTAATTAGCATGGGTGCCAGAATTTGGACTGCACAGTCTGTCGATCACACTGTACGGGAAAGGCTGTGGTCAGGTGCGGAGATCAACACCAAAGTCAGCGAGAATGCAGACGCCCTTCGAGCGGAGTACAAACAATTTGATGTGAGACGCTTCCTCAGCAGCGTGGATGATCCGAGCTTGACATGGGTGAGACGGACAACCTCTGCTGGGAACGAGAACATGGTGTTGGGGGGTGAGCCAAGACCAACCGATGTGTACTATCTTTCAGATATGTCACCTCGCAACGAGGATGGATGCGGCAGGAGCCTTGGTGACCCTGCGTGCACTGCCATCGCGGCTCTTGTTCCTCCTCGCGAGCGATTTGAAAATCCTCGCACACTAAACCACCACACCATGCTCGGTGCCGCATGTTCGTACGAAGGGATTAACACCAACTCGCTCTACATTGGTTCCAGAGGATCCTACTTCAGCTGGCACGTGGAGAACAGTCTACTACAGTCCACATCTTACTTGCAAAAGGGCTCTAACAATTTCTGGTTTTGTATTCCTGCCCCCGAACGTCCGCGAGCGGAGTGCGTCATGCGGGATCACATGGACCCGGCTGTACTGGCAGCGGCTGAAGGGGATGTATGGGAGGTACTCGCTGTGAAAACGTGCCTTTGGCCTACGACTCTTTTCCTAGCGCATGGCGTTCGCGTCGGGTTCCACAAGATGGAGACCGGTAACTTCGTTGTAACGGGGTACGGTGTACTGCACAGTGGATTCAACGGTGGACCAAACATAGCTTCGGCGGTGAACCTGGCATGCACCGGGTGGCTCTCTTATGCGATAGAACATGCCGCGCACTGGCGTGCAAAGCTCACAATCCACATCCCTTTCGAAAAGTTACTGGTGCTTGTGGCATAGAAGCTAGCCGATGGGGAATGGTGGTGCGGTGACGCAAAGACCTATGAATCGTGGGATCCAGAAGGGTTCAGACGCGATGTGGTCGTGATGGTGTCTTGCTTGAAAGAATACCTCAACGCTGTCCTCTACTTCATGGAAATGGATTCCCAACAAGGCTGGGGGGGCAAAAAGCCCATTGCTGGTGTTCTGGAACGCGCATCACGAGCTGTCCAACATTTTATCGTTGAAAATGCGATCCAGCCGGACGGTGAGCCCTTGGAGGTCCCGAACGAGATAAAGGGAACTGCGACAGACTACTCTGTCGACGGCGTGTCATGCCCGCACTGCGGTGTAGTGACGTGGTTATCTACGGTTGTCTGACCGTCGTGCATTGAAAAGCTCGGTGATGATGCGGTTGCAAATGCGCCACTGTGCTGCTGGCGGTGTGCCCGTCGCATGTTCAATGAAGATCATGATCGGCTGCGTAAGGGCCTGCCGACTTCCAAGAGCTTTGTGGGATGTCATGCTCCTTTGTTGGTGCAGCGGCTGGCCAATAGTGACGTGTACATGTTGGTAGACAATCTGAAGAGGCTCGGTCGGGGGGGGGGGAAGGGTGGGCCTTGAGAAGACTCGTTTTTTAATCCATCGCCTGTCTTTTAATAATCTCCGGGTATTGATATCCTAGTTCTGACGTTCCCGGGGTGGGGGTGGGGCGTAGAGGGTGGTGTGTTCGCCGCATTCTCTTTTTCGTGTGATACTGCCATGACACTGTATCTCAAGTTCTGTTCCGTGAGGTGATGCATCAAGAGAAAGCAATATAGCAGTTTGCTCAAAACACCCCGCTTCCGCATCTCCAGTGGCCATTAACACTACTATTCACCCACTCTCGAAATGGAAGCCAGATCTCTTGGTGAACATGATATTGTGCGGCCCGCAAGGTAATACGAAGGCAAGCTGCCTCACACGGTCATCTGGTATCAAAGACAATCCAGCTACAGTGTCAATTGTGACCGCAGCAGGCTGTCCTAAAACGCTAAACGCCATCGCTGGTACCTTCCAGGTCTCACCGGCGATATGGAGCTCGCCAACGATGCTTCCAATCGACTAGACACAAACAAAGCGCCAGTCCTCGCCATCCACCACATCGAAACCGGACTCGTGTTCGGGGGCGGCTCCGTACTCAAGAAGCGACACTGTGGACCCTTCTCGGATGACAAACGCTTGATGCGCTAGCGTGGCTTGGCTCCAGAATTCCAGAGTCGCGCTGGGCGCACGACGTCTCCAAAACTCCTCCGTGGATCCCAGAACCGTGCGTGCGGCTGTTCTTGGACGCCAAAGCATGTCGGTGTACGGTGCTTGTCGCTTGTGTGGGCCGAGGCTATGAAAAGCGACAGACTGCAATGGCTGGCCTTCTTGACCGAGAAGCCACGAAGCGGGAATCCCATGTGCGCCTGACATGGCCAGCACCCTGAAGTATTGCTATTCGTCTCTCCAGTTTTGCATTGAGTACTCAGCGGGGTTCCAACTGTTGCTCTGGCTCACCTTCGGCTTAGAATATTGGTGGAGCTTCTCGAAAATGAGCTCACATATCGCGGACCCCAGCTGTGCAAGTGGGAGAGTGCGATATAGCAGTTCCAGTACACGATGCACGGACGGTCGCTCCCAACTTCCGCTAAAGGGTAACAGTCTACGTAGCTCAATCATGAGGCTCTCGCCAAAAACTTGGAGTTCAGCGACGGTCGGCCGCTGTTTTTATGGCCTTCTCCCCGTCGGACAAGGCTGTTGGCACATAGAATAGAGCAGTGTAAAACCGTCGCAGGGCCTTCAGAGCTCTGAGGGTAGCCACTGCATGAGGTGAAGTGGCAGTGTTATGCACGAGATACTGCAACACTGTTGGTCCTACGGTGAGACGCAATACATAGCCTGATATTGACAGCGTTGTGCCACCAATTTTTTCTGGCTCGAATGAGGATTGTATCGTGTGTGTCGGAACATGCTTCGCGCTGCGGCGCATTTCCCGCATGAACTTGTCTCGCTGCTCGACCGAGAGTGCCTCGTACGCTTTCACAAGTTGGTGTGAGCCAACGTTGTAGTACAGTAGATGTGAAGGAGCAACTATGACGTGCTCGTGTATGTCAAATGTTCCAGGTCCTCGAGCCTCTGCCAGGCGCATCATCAGACTGCCAGCCTTGTCTGTAATTTCGTTCAGTAGGAGTGCGTCTCTCACTGCGTCTATCGGCAGCCCCGGTGTGTTCTATATGACAGACATGATGAGAGAAGCTCGCTCTTGCGTTCTCGAGTACCGTGTGTCCTTCACATTGAAAGAAACAGTGCTGCTCATCGCCCGCTCCTTCCTATCTGTTACAGTTTTCTTGTGGACAATGTCGCAGCTTGTGCAGTGCTCCTTGCCTTCGGCGTCGATCGAGTTAAAGGACTTTGCGGCCATGAGAGAATCCTTCTTGAAAGCGTCATAGACAGTCAAGCCCTCCTTACCCGCTCTTATCAAGTCGTCGACGATCTTTCTGAGCAGGGCTTCCGGGCTTGCTCCTGGGGGTAAGTCGAAGAGAGGATGAGCAGAAAAAGCTCGATCCTCCAAGCACAGAGAGGTGTAACCCCCGTAGTAGCCCTCCAGGCTTCCTCGGCGACGCTTATGCACATTGAACTCGTCTCCGTACAGCGACACATACACTACGTATGGATCCTCCTCGGAGAGGTCGTCTTCTCTGAGCGCAGCCACACAGGACAGCTCTAACGGGCTAGCGGCGGTCAATGCTGACCATGCATCTTTTTCATGCTCGGTGGACTCCCGGACGGCGATAACAAACACGCCACCGGACCGCGTGAAGCGTAGTGTAACACGGCGTTCTTCCGTGAAGCATGGAGCCCAGCGCTCTGGCGACATAAACCCGGGAAGGGCCTCAAACAGCGAGATTGAGTCACCTACGCGTAGCGTGCATTCAGATGCATACGAGGACGCCGACGCAGTTACGCATCCATCAGGCGCAATAGAAGTGCTTAATAAGCGGGCATCGAACGCGGTCGCGTCATCAAAGGAGACCTTGGCAGTGCATCAAATGTCGAACCTGAGCTGTTCACAGAAGAAAACGTGCTTCAAATTAAACCTGGCGGGGCCCCTGGCTGCCACTGTTCCGAAGAACTCGGCCGGGCGCTCAGCTGTGCCCATTCGCGAGTCCCCCTTGTTGTGGAACAGAGCTGCCGTCACATGATCCGCAAAGTCGCTCTTCAGGTGCTGAGAAAACGTGATGTAAGACACTTCCACGTCCGGCAGTGTTCTCAGGGCTTTTCCTTTTCCAACATGTAACTGGAGCGTTGTATTTTCCCGGCGCAAGGGGATTGCAGACTTCAACATGTGCTCGCGCAGCTTTCTCAAGCGCCACCGCGACGGCCATTTTTCTGTCGGATAAAAGGAGATTTCTGCCTCTCGCATAATGTCGTACTGCCTCAGCGTGACACGCGCTCTGCCGTACAGGTATCCGAAGCACAAAAACTCGCGACGCGATGCAAAGCCCCCAGCATCGCGGTCCTCGTCGCTGGAGAAGTCCGAGTCTTCTGAGGGACACCCGTCACGCCCAGAGTCTGAGGACAGAGCACCGTCCTCCCTGGTGCCCGAATCATGTGGGTTTTGGCTTGCCGCACTGCTTTCGGTATCCACCAAGTCTACAGCTGGTGCGGCAGAGCCCGATGTCGCTTGGTGTTCTTCCATATGCAATAGGTTCCCATCCATGAGATCAAAGAAGGCAGAACCTCGCGGGCCACGTCTGCGACGTTTCATGTTTTACTGGATGAGAACAGGTTGGACTGATCCAGGCACTGACGCGACACGGTGAGACGGGAGGATAGGTGGTAACACAAGCTCTGCATGCGCACGGAACGGAGGCGGTTAGGCGTGCACGACGTCAAAGAAAAACTTTGAAGGCACGACGGAGGAAGGAACTCTGGCGAACAGCGAAGAGCGAGGCAGAGCCACCTCCGCACGTGAACCAATGGGAGAGGCTCAGGCTCATGCGCTGGTGGCAAGCAAGGCTCCTGTTTTCAGATCAATGCGGTGTGAGGCTCCTCGCATGATTCCCGGATTCGTGGCCACCCAAGAGTATCCTGGCTGGTGCTACAAGGTGCACGGACCATTGCTTCAGGAGATTTGTGATACAGAGCCTTCTGTTCTGTAGAGATTTCTCTGGCCCACCAACTGTGACCAGAGGCTATGTTCGGGCTGTACCCTAGGCGTATGCATCGCCTTGCCCGTCGTTTGATTTCGCAGACTATCTGTAGGACAGTCCCCAAAAACAGTTCCCAAAAACAGGCCTCACCTGATCTGCAACATTATCTTGGAGACGGTTCAGACGACGCAACGGGAAAAGCTCACAGGATAGATTTATCGATAATTCCACGACTCGTCCTCTACCGAGTTCGAGATCTCGTCCGGACAGTCCTCTGGAAAATCCGACCGACTTCCCTGAGCCGATCTCTGGATCAGTACAGGATGATCTCATGCTTGCGTAAAAACAACCTCGAGAATCGATGTGGCTGAATACAAAATTCTATCCTCCATCATATCCTCGGGAAAAGCCAATCTCGGGCCCAGGATTAAATAAGGAGGCGCTCACGTCTCGCTGTGGCACCTGAAGATTCGGCAATTGTTCGGCGATGTTGCTGCCCCATGCTCATGAAGGATCTTGCCGATTCGCTGGTTCCGATCGTTCTGCGTGTCGTACTGAGAACTGTCCTGAGTTGGGAGTAAAGTAATCTTGAGGATCGTTCTCAGGACTGTCCTGGCGTCGCGGTACAATCATCCTGGGGACCGTCGTCATAGATTGAGTGACCTAGTGCGCAAGATTGATTCAGATTTCTGCCTCAAGGACTCGATCGTAGATGATAGTGTTGCATATCTCTGCTACCAATTGGCAATTAGCCACGAGTAGCCCCCTTGACTGGCCGAATCCACGGATGTGTGTGACTCGGCTTGTGGCACGCCCTTTTGGGGGTTACTTCCGCATTGTTTATTATTTATTGCTTGCCTGTCTTATCTGTCTGCCGGCACTCATTACGATCGCTTGATCGGATGGTCGATCGACCAGTGCCGTTGTTTGTACTAAACCACCGTGGGTCCGGGGTCGCCGTCGTGGGCACCACCCGGCTCCCCATCGGATGCCCTTCAACAAAAGGTCTTTCGTCCTCGCCGCGACGGCAATAGAAGTCGCTCTATTGCTTGGCTACGGTCGGTCTCAGTACACTGGTAATTGAACTAACGTTATTAATACCACAGATAGCCTGGACTACTTCGAGTGACGTCATGAGGAGGGTCTGCCGAAACCGATCAGAGAGCAAGACCTGCCCATGGAGCGTCGCTTCTGGGCCACGAAACGTGTGCAGAGGGAGCCTCAATGTGACTTGGTAGTCGTGCGACCGACACGCTGTGTCCCTGCACAGAGGGGATGGGAACTGGGTAAACATGCGCCGGCTCGCACATCGAGAATACCGTGAAGTCCGAGACGCACCCAGTCCCGATTTATAAATGATTGGGTCTCCTTCGCGCGCAGTAAACTCGCTCTGAGCTCAGTGGCAATCTCGTCCCCAATCGCATAACACAGCACGTCCCGAACTCGCAATCCCCCGGTTCAATACGTGTCAGAAGCACTTGCACGAGAAACTCAAGCGCATGAGTGATAAGTCAGATTCCACGATGAGCATTGGTCTGAACAAAGACAGTGTCAAAAGGATTTTGTTTACATTATTGATGGAATAGGCAGACATTTTGTTTGCGGAAAAGGCAGTCAGACTATCAGTTGAACAAGTCCTCACATTTTTTTGGAATGACAGTCCCCGAGATGATATGGCGGTCAGGATGACACTGCTTCTGGAACGATCCCAGAGTCATTCCCGAAGATAATCCGTTGAACGAGTCCAGAACTGTAGTGATGAAGTGCCGAATCACAGAGGTCACTCGAGAATGAGGCAATCTGAAATGTAGGATTATCGCTAATCACGGAACTGATGTGCACATGATCCTCCGAATCATGCTGAGGCCATCTCAGAGGAGCTCTGCATGGCTATCTCAAAACATTCTTTCGCGTCTACTCGTTATAGATTTACAAGCCGGAAAATTTAGAACTATGCCGGCGATGGGATACCGATCCGCAGTGTGGGCCAGTCGCTGCATGCAGGCCCCTCAGATGGCAGTCTGGCTTGAAGCCAGTATTCCGGAAATGGATTTTGGACGCATCGCTTCACGAAGGGCACGCGATGAAGGGCAACACCCGTTCTTCTCAGACGAAATTCCAGACACGTGCGTGCACGTGAAGGAAAAACCAAGGAAGTGTGTCGACGAAGCATGTCGGATGGATTTCGAGCCACGGCGATCGTCATCGTTTCCGGCCCATTAGAGAGGGGTGGGATCCCACCTTGTGACCTTTTCTCTTTGTGAGAGTACGGCGAGAATCGAGAAAATCGCAGTGTAAGCAGAGTGCGCCTAGCACCGACAACCGCCGACCCCACCGTTAGGCGGGATCAACGACCTCGATACTAAGATGGCTGGGGCAACCACTACCCCGCTACTTGGTGCGCACAGGCGTCGAAACGACACACGGCGGGTATCAGCCTCGCAATCAAAAAAATGCAAACAGTCACACGACGGTCACCAGTCGTGCCGCGTGTCCAAGCAAGATGCTGCAACCAGCCACGGCTCCAGCGCCTGGACAGCCAATCGGGGAGCGATCGTACAACTCCAGGATGAAAGCATGATGCAAGGCTGTCGTAGTCCGACTGGTGTGAGCACGGCTCAAAGAGCCCGCCTCCCGCGCCAATTAGCCGGGACGCGAGGATGTCATGCACCGCAAAGTCGTCAGAAAATTCGCACTCTTCACCACTACGGCCTATTGTCAGCAAAACTGTAAAACTCCTCTAGTGTACTTGCTCTGGACACATCCATCCTAGCTATGCAAGTTTTGGAATACCGCACCTTCAGGAATACTCATCGTAATGCCGACACCCTGTCCCTATCGTCACCCATTCACAGGTCCCCCTCCCTGCTCCCCCCGGCCTTATTGCTATCACCCCACCTACAACTAGCATGTACTGTACCTCTATCTGAACGTCCCCATCGTCCCCCTTTGTCCTGTAGCTACTGTCTGGCAGGCTTGCGACTGCCACCGGGTGAGAGGGGGGAGCGGAGGAAACCATAGAAGCAGATGATAGGTGCGGTGCAGAAAACGTAGAGGCGAACAAGCGGGGGGAGGGAGAGGGGGAAAAAAAGAACGGCGACAGCAAGGGGAGGGGGAAAAGAAGGAAGGAGCGACCAGAAAAATGAGAGTTCTTGGAAATAAAACATGGGAGGTGGAGTTGGTCGGCGGTGGAGTCGGAGGGCAACATTGTGGAGGACTGGGTGGCCATCATGCCTGATGCGAGGTGAAGCGATCATCATCAACAAAGGGACCACCGAACTAGGAGGAGGCCTTATCGGGGCCGAACAACCACATCTGCGTCCGATGTTGATTGGCCGAACGCGCGGGTCTGCGTTCGGTCGCATTATTGGCCTTGTTGGCCCAATAATCTGGAGCGTTTTATGGGGCATTGTTCGTGTTCGTTTTGTAGAGTATTGTTTGAAGAAAGACTTACCGGAACAAGTCTTTATGACTGACATCCTCTCTTAGATTTATTGTCAAGGCGAAGTACTACTCAGCCTAACAATTATCTGACAATTCGATATGTAAATCGTACCGACTAGTCAACTGAGCATTAGTTCATGTCCTATCGGCATCGCACATTCCGGATTCCGGACAGGGTGTCTGTAGACCAGGGCAGGGACAAGAAGCAACGCAAGAAGGAACATTATCAAAACGACACGCCTACGCAGAACGCAACTTGACCACCACGGTCATTTTTTATCTCAACAAGCTCGAGCGGCACTGGTTACATCTCGTCGTTCATCTTCGCCGGGGACAGGGTCCAGTCCAGCTCTTCGGCGCACATGGCCGCCCGCTCGGCCTTGATCATCTGCTCCGACACGCCCACATTGCTGTTGGCGACCGGAATGTTGGACGCTTTTGCGGTACGTGTCTCGCCCGCGCACACGGCGGCGTTCCTGTCTTTCGTTTTCCGGCGCTGCTCCTGTGGTGACGGGACAATGTCACGTAGCTTGGCCAGTTCAGCCCGCACGGCCCATGTCGGCCTGTCCCTAAGAACTACGCCTCGGTTGGGGTCGTACCGTTGGTGATCATGAGCCCGTCCACAGCATTGTTCTTCTTTTGTAGGTAGTCGTGCAGGGCCAGGCAGTTGGCCGCCCAGAGCTTTCTGGGCCCGTCATTAGCGTATCCGGAGCGCCCGTACACATCAGGGAGCCGCATGGCCTTGCGAAGCCCCTCGAGCAGTTCGTGATGCATGGTGCAGCGAAGGCAGAAGCAAGAACGGAAAAGTAGGCAGACGAGCAGTCCCTGCAATCGCAGGCGGGGAGGTCAAAGGCTGATATAAGTGAGCACCCTCGCACCTCTCGTGGTCCAGCTTCTTTCGAGCCGTCTGAGGTAGCGGCTGGCCGCGCTCCACATCACAGAAGACATCGATGCATAAGACTCTATCACAATAAAAGAAAGAAGCAGTGTCACCGGAACGTACCAGGTAGAGGAGCAATTTCGAGCTGATACAGACGACATTTGATGTAGCCGCCAGGTTGTTCCGTCGTCCCCTTGACGTACAGGATGCCGCCATTCAGCCTGATATCCTCGAAAGTATCGTTGGCGGCGTGCTGCATGGAGTGCCGGCCGTCGGTTGTCTTGAACCAGAACTCCTTGGACATCATGTCCCACTTTTCATCGTACTTCATGGTCACAAACGTCTTATGGCCATGCAGCCAACGTTTGCCGACCTTGGCCAGCGAGTGGTTGTGGTCGAGTTAAGCTTCAAGAGCCACCTTCGCCAGACGCGATCGCTAGTGGCTAACGCCCGTCATAACGTTCTTTTGCAGCTGTAACTTGGCTAGTCCCGTCTTGGTGGTTTCCGTCACAGTCGCAGGAAGGAGATACTCAATTGTCATCATGGCCCGCGCTTCATCGTCCGTGATGGGATGGGACGTAAAAATACGGCCATCAACACGCACGGCCACGTTGGTTACGTCATCCCCGCTACCAAACATATGCCGGGGCAAGCGGGCGTTGATGAAGTTTTGCACCAGCTGGTCGTCGAAACTGCTCTGTTCACAGTCTAGCAGTCAACAACAGAGGACGAAAAAAAATATAAGCGAGCGAAGACGAACGTACGCCGCACAGGCTTGTTCCAAGACGGGGGAGACGTCGCCTCCGCGGGCGCGGAGCGCTTGTGCAGGGACGTGGGAGCCCCGTCAGCGACATGCGTAGGATTCACAGTCGACCCTGCAGGCGCGATGCCCCCGGAAGGCCCACCAAAAGCGGGCCACATGCCAAGAAGCGGGGGAGCGGCCACGGATGCATTGGCAGGCAGGGAGCTCAATGTTCGGAAATCGAGAAGGCCGGGGATGGTGCCGCCCACGTTGAAGGAGCCTGCCGGTCCCATTCTCTGAGGGGCTTGCGGGGCCACCGTCCCTCAGGACAGTGTGGTGCCGATGAGCATACCGCCAGGGCTCAAGAAGTCGCTGGGGGTACCCATGTAGGGCAACCCGGGAAGACCATTGGCCTGCATGGTCGGGTTGAAGAAGTTGCCGAGCGACGCAGGCCCAAGTCGACGGTGGGAGCGTAAGAGCCACCAGCGCCGTTTGGCCGCAGTAGTATGGGCGTGAATTCTGTGGAAGCCTGCGCAGCGCCGCCGTTGGCGCCGTTCTTACAATCACCGGAAGTCAGGCTCACCAGTCGCACATGTACGGCGTCAATCACCACCAACCTCAGCGCGCGCGCCATTCTTCCCTCCACCACAGACGAGGCAAAGGACCCGCGCGGATGCTCTGCACGGCGGCACAGAGCGCCAACGCCAACACAAGCGCCGTTCTCTCGTCAAGAGCGCTCAAGGCAACGGACACCCGAGGAAACGGGCACCGGTCGGAGGTTGCTTCTCCGAAGACGCCCGAACGTGCGTTGCGCAACACCTTCAGTCACCGCGTCGCACGCAATGCCACAAAATATGGCGCGCCACAGCGCGGTACCTTTCCCCCCCCCATCCCCTCAGAGGCTGCCGGGGGTGCCTCCCTCTGCCCTCCCCC
>Ga0209831_1003177_pt1 | contig 13724 bp, 12 predicted proteins | sample Maine_Asex4_meta_FD_187451 | JGI IMG/M metagenome (GOLD analysis project Ga0209831, IMG submission 187451) | Marine algal microbial communities from Maine, USA - Maine_Asex4_metaG (SPAdes) (version 2) | ecosystem: Host-associated > Algae > Red algae > Unclassified | place: Maine, USA | collected...
AGTGCCGCTGCGAGGAAATCAGCTCAAAGATCCCAGCTGGGATCATCTGCTGCAACCCTCTCGATCTTTCATGAACCACCCGCACCGTGTCAACTACTGGCGGACTGATCTCACCCACATATTCCCCAAAAATTGACGGACACATCATCTAAATATTCCCCGGCACAAAACACGCCATTTTGAGGTTGGGCGTGTCGGCGGGACACGCCCAAAACACAGATTAAACACGCCTTAGGGGTGTTCGTGTACACGCCTTTGGCGTGTTGCACAACCCTACACAGCACAAAAAAGGCATCGCGGCGCCGGAGCGGTCAAAAGCGGCAAACAGTTCAACAGAGTCCTTGCATGGGCGGGGAGATCACAGGAACTGATGGGTAAAAAAAGTGACCCCCACTGCAAAGCAGTGAATATCAACAAAGACAGGGGCTTGTTTATATACTTTGGGGGGTACACTGTGGTTGTGACGCTTTTCGGACGCTTACGCACCACGATCACGAGACGTCGCTTGGAACGCTTACTGAAACACACAATAATAGAAAATTATGTTTTACGAGTCGCTATTGGGTCTCCGGGGCTCAGAACCCCAACGCAGTCAGATTGACCAGGCGGCGTTACCCAACGCTAAGTGAAAACCCATACGCTTGGGAAGCCCTGGTACTAACTCGTCGTGGGGTGGGCTGGCGGGGCTATGCGCAGTTACGGTCAGTATCTGCTTATATGTCATCCTGACGTACGCACAGCCATGCAGGAAAAGGTGGGCTACAAACGACCGCGCTGTGATCAGGTATAACTTCTCTCCTGCTCCGCAGTGGCAAAATGGCCGATTCTGGACATAATTAATCTCCCGGTCGTATCATAGGGTGTCATTCAACCGGAGCGCATATAAGCTGGTATTGACTGTAGCAGTGGGGGTTGTCGCATCAGCAAATGACGTCATCTGGTTGGCTTGGACGCGCAATTCACCTCTTTCATTGGCTGAAATGAGTGATGTCAGCATATTGCTGCGCTGGGAGGGTCCTGGACACAGGTTTTCAGATTTCAGAACTTGGCCACTGCCACGAACCGCTCCAAAGGGCTTCTATGAATACGTGGCACCTTGGAAGCCCAAAATATATCCTGGAAAGCTCTTTGGACCGGCACCTATTCTTCAACACGTTATCGGGCTTGATACCGCTACGCTGCCTTGCGATGGGCAGATCGAAACCCTCTGCAACACTTTCTTTTCTACTCGCTGTGCCACGAGCCCGGCTGGAGCCCCCCCTTCGACATCGTCCGCGCCTTCGTCCCACATAACTTTTTCACCCGCACTGTCAGCATCGCGACAGGGCTCATTGTCGCGGCTCGGACCGCCGCCTCCCCCACCCCCCCCGCTCGTACTTTCCGCCTTGGGAGAGCTTCTCCGGCGACTCTCTGTCCTCCCCCGTCTTCGGTTGTTCGAGGACCGTTATCATTCTTGATCTTTCCACGGGGGGATGGCGCGCGGGGTGAGTGGCGTCCAGGGTCAGATTGCATACAGTGTCAATAGGATGTATACAGAAGGGGCTGCGCTGATTGTGGCAGGCGAAGAAGGATAGTCCCCACGTTGTCACATAGACTTGGCTGCAATATCCCGGGAGCGCTCGTGCGATGTCCATCGTCGCGCCTGGCGGGCTGCCGTCGTGCACACCTGATACTATGCACATCACGAGTAAGTGGCCTAGTAGGGTGCACTTTATTCAAGCGTGTAAAGGATGGAACTCGAGTGAGAGAAAGCCCTGGAAACAGTACTGTTCTGGGAGGGACTAGCACCGTTGTGCTCATGGCACGCCGCTCTAGAACAGAAAGACACCGCTTCACGATTATATTCTATCGACACACCTTCTTGTAAAGCTGGATGACGGTTGTCGCAACCTGTAAGGGTGTTCTAATGTCATGTTCGGACGAAGTGCGGCAGGATGTTGTCATTCCTTGATCTGAGAATCAAAGACGAACGGGACGGTCTACCGTGCGTGGTGGGAATTTTCAAATGCGGTGTAGTGTTCCCCTACTTTAGTTCTAGAGTACCTGCTGGAGAACTCTACTCGACGGAGGAGCTACGCCTCGGATTCGCAGGGTTGCCGCAACTTTCAGTTCGACAGCGTCTATGAGGTTCTCGACGGGATTGCCATCGAGCAGGAGCAGCCACTGTGGACGGACGTTGCGTACGTCGCAGATTTCTATTCGAGGAAGGGCTTGAATGCTCTCAACACCCCAGCCATCAGTAACTCCGACTACAAATCTCGCAGGATGGCTTGTACCAGCCCCGGCTCCTTACATGCCTCGACCGCGTTCTCGGGAACACGCCTGGGTCGGTCACTTTGGGATTGTGAAAGCGGCCTCGCACGTTCCAAAACTCGTGATGGACAGTGCATGGCAGCGGACGAGGCGTACGCAGCCAGTGAACCGCTGGCAGCTCCCTGGCCGGGGCATTGCCGAGGTAGCCGTTGGCGCGATGCATCCAAATACTTTTCGTCGTTGCTGCGTATTCACATTGAGCAGTTTTTCGGGATCGTGCCGTGGAGGTGGTTTCTTTGTCGGCGGCCGCTGCGGGTACCGTTTCTTGAGCGGTCTGGCCTGATTTGGGCATATTCTGCACAATTTCGGCCGGTCTTTTTCCAGCGCAGCGGCTGCGCCGGTAACGCCTTACGCGAACATTCGTCACGGTGGAAACGTGTCGTTTGCACGAAATTATGGCTCTAGTTCCTGCCAGCGTGGTCGGCGCCGCGACTGCGAGCCGGCAGAGCGGAGAGTTAGAATAAAAAGCCGAGTGGAGGAGCGCGGTATTTTGCGTCTTGGTCTGGTACGAATGTTGTCACCTTCAATTGTACGGCGTTCGCTGTCTGATGCACCGTTCTTCTTCTTCCACCATACTGTGCGCGCTTCACTTCAAGCATGTGCGGGGATGCCCTTGGCCAAACCAGTGGTACTGTGGGAAAGAGCTTAAGAAGAATCCCAGCATGAGCACAACGTGTTCGCTTAATGCTTGGGGGCCCGTACGACACGACTTGGAACATCAGCGTTCTGTAGAAGCGAGCAATCTCGTGACATCCTCCCGGTTTTCCAAAACACCCAAATGAACATCTCACAACGCAAGTGCATCACATCTCGTCGTCTGACCACTCCGTTCGGCGCACAAAGCGAGAAGAGCTCCCACTCTCACCCACTGACGCATCCTCGAGGTTCACCGTCGACCCACGCCCCCCAGACCAGTCAATCCGTTTTGGTCCAGGATCCACCTGAGGCGCACCAGGATGACCGGACCCGTCCGCCGACGGGTGCGGAAGGATGGCATCTTGGAGTTGCTTCTCAAAGGCTCTGATGTGCTCCGCGGCAGCCCCGCCACCACGCAGGATTTTGAGTGTAGCTGAGAGTGAGACCATCTCCGCGCTTCGCGGTGTGCTTTCAGGAGGAAGCTGCCATGCTGGCCCAGCTTTGCACATGGCTCTCGAGCGTGTGCACCTTCTATTCGAGCTTACGCTTGCCCTGTCTCGTCTTCATGCAGCGCGTTTTGGCTCAGGTCTCAAGAGCGTTGTCACCTACGACGCCTGCTGGACCCACATCAGGATTGGCATGCTCCATTACTGGATCATTGTTCTTGAACAGCACGAATAAAAAGTCCACAGGCGTGTCACCCTACAAAATCGAACCCCAACGAGCATACTCGCACCCGCTCCGCTCAGTGCCGCGCGTCCCGGCTCAACACCGCAGACCCCCGACGACACGATGGCGTCATATCCTCCGCGGAAGAGCCGCCACATCGCCAACGACAAGCTGGACGGAGCCGGCGCCGGCTCAGGCGCCGGCCGCCGCCGTGGTAGCAGCCGGGGCCGCGGCCGTGGCCATGGCCGTGGAGGTGAAGAAGAGCATCCGGCAACAGACGGGGAGCGGCATCTCCCCCGCCCCCCCATGGAAGGCCCCCAATACGGAGGGCGCGGCGGCGGCGGCAGCGGCAGCGGCGGTAGCGGTGGCGGTCGTGGTGGTCGTGGTGGCGCGCCGATGGCAGGTGTCGGCGGGACGAATCCCACCCCACCCTCTCCACCCCCACCCGAAGAGTACCCCCCGCCGCCTCCTCCCCCTCTTTCACCCCCAATCATGCCACCGGCACCCCCTCGCCCCCCCTCTTCCCCCCTGGCGCCTGTTCGTTCCTGCCCCCCACCAGCTGGCGCGCCGTCTGGTGCGCCGTCGTCTGGCACACCGTCAGCCTCCCCTCCATCTAGCACCTGTGCTGGCGCCCCAGCTGGCACTGGCGGTGGGGACGAGGGCGGAGAGAGCGAATAGGGATTTTCTAAGACTAGTGACGGGGAGCCCCTTCCGTCAAAGGTTGTGGAAAAAATCATCCTGGCAGAGGTGAGCGTTGGAGCCGTGCTGCGGTAGAGCAAGGCCGAGACGCAGCGAGCGGTGCGACACGCGCGCCGAGGCACGACTTTTTGCGCCTCGCAAACTTGGCGACATACCTAGTAGACCGCAGCAACTGGGTGAAGCACCACGGCTTCGCGGCCAAGTCGTTTGGTCGCCTCGTCGATTCGGCCATCAAATTCTTCAAGAAGAAGGCCAACGTGGCGAAGGCCAGCACCGGTGGGGTGGCAAGCGCACCGGCCAATAAGGTGAACGAAATAGTCAACCGGCAGGCGGGCTGCTGGCGCTGCTCCATCTACCAAGTCAACATGATCATCTCCGTGATTGGCGGGGCGCTGCCGTTGGTCAGCGGGGTGCAGCGGGGCGCCCGCGTTTTCAAGGGCGCGCCGCCTAACGACGCGCCGGAAAACTTAATCGACCTTGTCGGCGGTGCTGACAACGGCGACGACATCAACGGTGTCGAAAACGACGAGGACGAGGAATCGCTTAGAGGCAGGGCGGATACCTCCGCGGCTGGTGCGGGTCTTATGGGCCGCGGTTCCTTCGCGAGCGTTTCCGCTGTGGCAGGTGGCTCTTTGGGCGGCGGCGGCGGCAGCGAAGGCCACGACGACAGCGGCCGCAGCGGCGCTTTGTCAGGGTTGCAGCTCGCGGGCGGGGCCAGTGGTCGTTCAGTGCGAGCGGCGCATGCCGAGAATGCGCTCATTCCCGCCTATCGCGACGCTGTCGAGTTTGTTGGCGCAGCAGCATAATTTGCCCGGTGTGGCCGACGAGCTGCGTGAGCTTCTGAAGAAATAAGGACGTGGGCGTGTGTTCGTATGTGCTGTGTTTGTGCTTCTGTGTTTTTGAGTGTTCTTGGTTTGTCTTTTATACTCGGTACACTCATGAGTGTGCGTGTGTCGTTCAATGTGTGCGCTTGTCGGCATTGTCCGTCTTTTGCGCGCCCCACGCAATGCGTCGAATAGTGCACGAGAGGGATGGCCCAGCAGAAACAGAGCAACATACGATAGAGAGAATACTCTTTCTGAAAAGCACCGCAACAAGCCGGAGTTCCATCAACCACAAGAACATAAACTAGTCCGTCTAGGTACATGTAGTTCCGTTGATGTATTCCTTACAATTACACTCTCGTGTCATTCCTGCAGACACACATTGCTGGCAACGGTTTTTTCCTTGTCATTTGAGCGTCAAGCGGCTGTCTCTCCGGCATTTAGCGTGCGGCCGCGCCGCATATTTCTGCTGCCCGTTATTCTCGGATTGCCACACTCAAATGCGCCTCCCTTGGCCGCATAATTGTGTCCGTTACAGCCACAACGCGCGCGCTTGCTTCAGTGCTTGGGCTCACGCATTACTGCACTGCACATCTCTCAGACGCGCGCTTACCTCGCACGCCGCGGCAGCCACGAGTTTCTTCCGCAGGGCACCCTCTCCCGCCCCCCTCGCGCGGCACGCTGGCGAGGGTGCCCGTGACGAGCGCATCCTGTCACGTGCCATGGCTTGCGGTATCCGCAAGCCAGTGCTCGCAAGCTTGCGGACCCGTTTTGTTGTGTTTCCACTGCTGCTGGCGATGAGTGGGGCGAATGCAATGCCTCCCAATATTTTTCATGTTCCCAGTGTGGCGCAGGTCCAATCGATCTGCGTGCTGTGGTCGGTGTCCTACAAGTACTGACCATAGTGAGCAGCCGGCGCTATCTAGTGTCTATTCGACCGCAATCGGGCATCAAATGATGCCCGGTTGGGCATCAAATGATGCACCCTTCGACAGGGCCAGACTACGACGGTTCGACCCCCCCTGTTGAGGCATCTGGAGCACCCCCCGTTTGTATCCATAGCATATTGGCTGGGATCTCCCCGAAGAATAACAAGGCATCGCTGAGTCCGTTTCTGCTGTCAAAAAGAGCGTCAGAGGTCGGGAAGTACGAAAACAAACGCTCCGAAAATGGGCATCATTTGATGCGATTCGCATCAAATGATGCTGCGGTAGAATAGACACTAGCAGCTGTTCGGCGCCCGCGATACAAGTGCACAGACTGGTATACTGACGTTTTACTCCTCCTCTGATGAGGATCAATATCGCTCGTATATGCGGATTGACCGGACGACGTTTGCTTATGTTCTCTTTATGCTAAGTTCTCATGCAGGGGATGTATGTACCTCTTGGCGCGGCACCACCACGATACGGCTTGACATTCAATTGTCTATTGCCTCCTTGAGGTTTGGAAATTATGGAAATGGGAGCCGTGTGCACTTTGTTTCTGATCTTTTCGGTGTGTCCTCGGGAACCGTAGTAAAGCGCACCGAGAGGATTGTGAAGGGGTTCAAGCGCCTGACTCTCGGCGTCATTCGCTGGCCGAACACTCAGCGTTGGGCGCAGCAGGCTGAGTGGGCCGGCTCTTCTTATGGCTTTGATAACTGTATTAGCGCCACTGATGGGACCACTTTTCCTTTGGCATACCAACCTGCATTGCACCCGTGTTCTTACTACGACAGGACGGGCCGTTACAGCCTGAACGCAGTCATCACGTGCAGTCGTCGCGGGCGTACCCCCTGTAATAGTCATCACCCGGGGGGTCCACCGGGTACTCCTGGGCCGGCACTCGGTCCGCGGGGCCCGGCCCCCACATCGAGCGCGGCGTCCTACTCGGCGGTGCCCCCGCGGCGGAGTACCCCCCCGCGGAGGAGGAGTAGCCGCCCCCATGGTAGGGTGCGGCAGCGGCGGCAGGCTCCCTGGCGTACGAGGCTCGATTGGAGCTCCCGGCCGCCGCGGGAACTGCGGGCCCCAGCGCCACCCGCTGGCCATGCCCGTCCAGGCGAGAGGCCATCTGGTACCCGATGGCCTCGGGGGTTGTGTCCACCAGGAACTTCTCGGCTGCGGCCCAGAGGGGAGACGGGGATCCCTGTAGTACGGCCCCCGCCCCCCGGGTATCCCACGCCAGGGTGTCCACAAGGGAGGCCCCTATCGCCTCCCCGTGGGCCGCCCTAAGCGCCCCCGCCGCACTCGGGTAGGTGGAAGCCAGGGCGCGCGCGCATCGGTGGGTGACGTACCCCAAGCTGAGGCTCTGCCCCACCCCCAGGGCCGGGTAGTACGGTACCCCAGGCGGGGCGAACGTCGGGTGAGCCGACCGCCCAACGGGGAACGCCCCCGACCGGGTGGTCCGCCGGACAGCGCCCCCGCGAGCCGGGGGGCGCTCGGCCGCCTCTCAGGTGCGCTTGCGCTGGTGGGGGGAACATGCCCCCGAGGCACCCCAACCCGACTCGGGCGGGGGCGACGTCGCCGTTACCCCCGCAGCGTAGGGGTAGGTGGTGTCACCCAGGCCCTCACGCAGGGCTGTGCACCCGCCCATGAGGCATTTATCGTAGTGGACAAACGCCCGGGCCGCTTCGTCGTCCTCCCCGCCAACTCGGCGGGCCAATTCGGGCCCGGCAGCCTCCCAGTCCAACGACTGGTGTGGGTCCAGCAACTTGCTGAGGTACGCGTGTGCGTCCGGGCCCGCCCACTCCGCCACGTTGGCGAGGCGCAGGTCCACGAGGCGGTCCACAAGGCTGGCGGGCAGATGCCAGAGGTACCCCTTAGTACGGGCGGAGGCATAGCACACCCCCGCCACCTCCAGCACCCACTGGGTCGCGAGGATGGCTGCCGCCGGGGTGGACACCTTTCGACGAAGCGCGGTGCCAAAGTAGGCCACGATGCGCGGCATCCTTGCGGGGAACCCGAAGGGCACCTCCACCGCCGACCACCACGTCGGCGTCGGGACATAGAAGGCCCGCCGCGCCGAGTCATGGACCTGGGTGCTCTCCACTTGAGAGGCCCGAACCAGGATCCCGGATGCCTCTTGCACCCGGCGCTCGGTGCGGGCGACATGGTGGTGGAAGTGGGGGTCCCTCTCGCCTAAGTACGGGGAAGAGGAGCACGCCCACTCCCACGCCACGACGGGCGGGACGTCGTTCACGATGGCCCCGTCCATCACGTTAGACAGGCGCGCGGCCGCGCGCTCCACCCACGGCGCTTCCCCCGCCTCTAGTAGGGCGCGGAGGTCCGTCGCCACCCCGGCAGGCAGTTCGTACTGCACGGGTTGGCGGGTCAGCCATCGCTGCCACGCCGGGCTCTGCTTGGGCACCGGGATCGCGGCGTACAGGGCCCGCAGGTGCCACTCCCCCAACTGACTGGCCGCGCGGGGGGGCGTCCACGGTACTAGCGCCCCCGGCTCCGCTCCCGCGGGCCCCGCCTCCTCCACAACCAGGGGGCGCACCCGGCGCGGCACCGGCAGATGTGAGTTTTGCTCCATGGGGTCCTCCTCCCCATTACCCGGTGCCGCGGCGGCCGCCGCCGCCGCTGCCGGTGGCGTCCCCGGCCGGCTGGGCGGCAGCGGCACGCGCGCCGCCGCCATGCACGGCGCGGCGGCATCCTCGTCGGCCGACCGCGTCGCCGCACTCGACGCGCGGGAAGCCGACGCCGACCCCGCCGTTGCCTTGGATCGGCGGGGGGGCGGCGGCGGTTGAAACGCACGACTCCCCGCCGCCGAGGGCTGCCGGGTCGGGGTCGCGCCGTTAGCTAGGCGCGACCGACGGGCCGCCTTCCTTCGCGCCGTCGCCGAAGCCGCGCCACTTGAATTGGTGGCGCCGGCCGGCGTAGCGGGCGCGGACGCCGCCGCCCCGCCAGCCCTCGGGATGGCCGCCGTCGAGCTCTTGGCCTTGGGGGCACCCGTACTGCCCGGCGCCCCACTCGCCCGCGGGGTCACCGCCGCCGGGCTGCCCGACTTGGCCGTGGCCGGCGCCGGCGTCCCACTCGACGCCGGCGCCGCGCGCCCCGCACTTGGGAAAGCCATCTCCTCCGTCGGCGCCACTCCCGTGGACCGCGAGAAGGCCATAGCCACCGCGCCCTAGTAGGGATGCAAGGCGGGCTAGGAGGGTTGGGAAGGTTCAATGGGGAACAGACGGGGGGGGACTCCCAACTCGAGAAGCGAAGGGGGCACGGTGACGGCCGGTAGTGAACGGCTTCCCCGTCCGTCCCCCGCCTACCCCGCTTTTATGGGCCCCTGTGTACTGGCAGGGGCGCCCACTCGCCTCCCGCGGCGCCGCTCCGCGGGCCACTCCCCCTGGATGACTCCTCCAAGTGGGCCCGCGGGACAGCCCCCACAGGGGGGGACGGGGGCGCCATACTCGGCGCCCCTCCCTTTGCCCCACCTGGCAGGGTTGGAGTGGCCCGCCCCGGCCACGCGGCCCCCATCCGCACCCCTGACACGCCGTTGTACCCACAGCACGGCGACGACGCGTACCCTCTTGGCCCCGGCGGGCTCGCCCCCACACTCCGGGGCGGCACCTGCCGGCGTTGACCGGGGCAGCACCCGGGCCCCACACTGGGGAGGACGCCGGCTAACCGTCCTGGCCCGCCCGTAACCCTCGGGCGGGCCCGCCCCCCAGGCTCAAGGCCGCCGGGACGGCAACCCCTTTAGAATGGGGAATTGTGATGGCCCGACACATGGACCCCACACTCGGTGAACCAGATTTCCGAGAAATATGTGGCGGCTGATCTTAGAATCCGCGATCTATGGGGCTGTCAACATTTCTGACCTATTCAGACCTCAAAAATCGTCTCGTCACGAACTGTCGAACGCGGCCTTCGCCATCTGCAGTGAATCAAATCCCAGAGCAGGGATGTAATTTTCTCAATCCATGACGTTCTGCTGACTTTAGCCCAGAACCAGGAAAGGTCCGGCCAGATCACCCATGAAGGGGGATCGCGACTCAGGATTGACCCGTGTGACTTTAGATCGAACAATCTCTAAATCGCCGTATCTCCGTTCGATGAAGCTCACCTAGATCGCGGGGTCTAAAATCAGCCGCCACAAACGGAACAATTTGAAATATGTGGCAGTGGGACATATTATGTCCCACTGCCACATATTTCAAATTGTTCCGTTGGCGACCCACATGTGATCACCCCGTGGCTCACCAACCATAACCGCGATCTCCAGACTTCCCTGGGACTACTTACCCCCCCCCGGGCGGGCCCCCAGTTAAGGGCCTAATTTTGTGTAAACCCGACTTGGACTATCGACTTGCATTACACCACGCCCCTGACCCTGGAGCGCCCCGAAGGTGTCACGTAGCACCCTTCCCCCGCCTCTTGTCAAGGCGGTGTTCGATGCTTCGGCCGTCCCCCGCCGAGACTGGCCGCATGGGCCCTGCGGCGAGGGGTTTCTGAGGGTCCTTTGAGAGTGTCTGAGGGGAGTTCTCGAAGGGTCTGAGGGGAACAGACGGGATATGAGGGCGAGGCGTGAGTCTTGCCTCGAGGCCTTCGACACGGGCAAGTAAAATTCCGTTCACAAAACTCGTGTTGTCGCTCGGGGCGTCTCCCCCCGGTCGACGCCGTGCGTGTGTGCTCTTCGGGGTTTTCTTCCGGGGCGGGTATTCCCCGACAGGACAACCCGGCGACACGGTCTGGCTCGCCGTCCCCCCAACTGGGTGGGGTGGGATGAGCGTGTCATCACACGCCGCCGCCGGAAAGCGGGGATGGAACAGGTGCCGGAGGCACTTGTCCGTCGGTGCGGCGCGCTTCGCCGCCGGTGCCGGCGGCTGGTGATGCGTTGTCGCCGGCTTGCGCTGGATTGGCATCAGCCGGCAGCACTTGTCCCTTCGCGCGGGGCACGTTGCCGCCGGAACCGACGGCCGGTGACGCGCCGCCGCCGGCGCGAAGCGATCCGCCGCCGCCGGCAAGCGGGGATGGCTGCCAAACGGCGCATATCGGCCCAAAGTCGCCAGCCTGGGCGGGTCCTCCACCCGGCGGCCCCCAGTTGTCGTGGTGTGCTGCGTGGCCGCCGGCTTCACGACTTGCTTGGCCACTCGGCAGCCACCAATCCTCGCGAAGTGGCCCAAAGCCGCCGGGCTGATTGGGACGCTTTCCGCCCGGGGGCACCCAGTTCCGCCTCGGTGAAGGCTGGCAATCTGGAGAGAAGCCACCGCCGCCGTAGCCGCCGGGCTCTTGAGCTTCTTGACCTTGACAGCCCGGCGGCGCCCACACGTTGCGGCGCGGGGATCCGTCCCTGTCCCGCGAGTCCCATCCCCGGCCGCCGTACTCTTGGTCCCATTGGAACGGCTGGTCCCACTGGCAGCCGGCTTGCGACGACCGACCAGCTGGCGACGCCCAGGCACAGCGGCGAGGAGACACTCGACGGCCGCCCATATCCCACCCACGACCGACGTGTCCGCCGTTGCCGTCGGGCGGTTGCTCCCAACGGCTGCCGGCTTGGTTGTTCTGCCAGGGAGCCGGCGGCACCCACTTGTCACGTGGCGGCAGACACGGCCGTCCCGTTCCCCCGCCAAATTGCTCGCCACCTTGGTTAGAATCGGTGCTTGGTCGCGGCCCCGAGCTGCCGCACGTCGGCAGTGACAACCGTCCCGCCCCCCCGGCGCAATTGCCGCCGCCCTGGCTCGGTGTAGGGTTGGGCGGCGGCACCCAGGCGCCGCCGGCTACAGGCGGTCCTTGGCCAGCCGGAGGCGCACAGTTACTAGAGACAGGAAGAGCGGGCCCCCCACGTGGTGGGGCCGAAGTTGAGCACGGTGGGCAGCCCGCAAGGTGGCAAGAGCACGTGCACCGCGCGAGCACCGCGAGCCGCTTTTGATGACGACAACGCTGGTCGCGGCGCCGCTCCGTGTCGCGCATCGGGTCCGGCTTACGGGTCATGATCGGAAAGGGGGGGGGGGATGAAGGCCGGCTTTTGAAGGCCGGGGGTGGAGACAGGGACAAGGGGGCAGCGGTGACCAGAGCACACGGGCGCGCCGCGGGAGCTCTCGATACACCAGCGGCGTGTCGGTTGCAACAGGCGCGCGCGGGAGGCAAGAAGGAGAGAATCAGGACGAGTGAGGCAGGGGGAGGGGGAGGAGCCGCCGGCGTCTCCCTCTCAGGGACGCTGACGGCAAGCACGTGATCAGTGTCGCGCAGGCGGTCGTTGGGCCAGAGGGCAGGAGGGCGGCGCGCACCCACAAGCTGCGCCAGTGCTCGACCTTGCCCGGGGGACCCCTCGTGCGCGCTGCACGAGGGGGCGGGGCAGGGCGCAGGCCTGCAGCGGGCCCGAAACACACGAGGTGTCTTTGAGAGCGCCCGAGGTGCGACAAGAACCCCGGGTGACGCCTCCCCAGCCTCAATGCACACCGCCTGCGGTGACCCGCGCGCCCTCCACCCACCCCCTCCCAATCCGCAGTGGTCACGGGGTGGCCCCAAATGACCGGTTGCGCGAAAGGGGGGCACACAGGACACAGGAAGCAACACAATCTGATCACGGGCCGGCCGGCCCCTCGCCGCATCGAATCCGCCTCCCACCAGAGTTTTTCTAAACAATTCCGCGAGCCAATGAAGAGACTCCATACGACTACAAACTTTTCAATATTTCCCCACGTCAAGCAAACACGTCGTGAGACTGGATGCGGGATCGGACCAGTTTTTTGGCGTCGGACCAGCAACACTGCCCCAATGGAGCTTTGCACCAGCCCGACTCCAGGGCCTGCCGACGCCTGGTCCAACGAATGGCGTTGGCCACCGTTGCTTCTGAAAGCACCCGAAAGGCGCTTCGGGACGGACGGCGCGGTCCACGACTCGGGCTTGTCGCGACAGCGCATCGCATCACGCACCCGTTGAGGGAACCTCGACCAACGCCAACACCTCTGTTGTGTCCCGTAATACTCGGGTCTGAGACAACTGTGCCCAGCTTCTCCAGCCGCGCTGACTCTGGACGCGTGGTGCGACCACTTCGTCCGATCTTCAGGATTCGTGTCTCTCTATTTCAGAGGTATGTGCCAGAAGTGCCTTTTCTTGACGCGTTTTGGAAGGTTCCACTGAGATCATAGACACTTTGACTCACGAACTGTTCCGCACGGCAGCCTTTTCGTCCGGTGTGCCTTGGCATCGAGACTGCTTCACGATGTGCACGAATCTCGACCACTTCGGGACGAACGTTGCTGGGAGCGCATCCCCCATCTTCCTTTTCCCATCTGGTGATCATGTAGCCCTTTTTTCCGGTAACTCCAGGAGGGCAACGGGCCCTCTTGGATGAGAAAAATGGGGGGCCGCTCACCGCCCCCCACGTAAGCAAACGTGGCATATTCCCATTTTGATTTCAGATCTTGGGGGAGACGTTGTTGGGTGTGCTCTTAGCACATGAGCTTTGGCGTTGCAAACCTTTAACCCCAAGAACCTGAAAAAGACTGGCTCCAAGATCGTCGGGAAAGTGGCGCGCATACTAGACTTGTACTAAGATGCGTACTAGGCCAAATTTCTTGTACTTCAGGCCCGATTTCCTTACTGGCATCAATTCGGAGCGGCGGCCGTGGGGGGGGGGCCGAATCCACGTCATCTG
>Ga0209831_1003178_pt1 | contig 13723 bp, 12 predicted proteins | sample Maine_Asex4_meta_FD_187451 | JGI IMG/M metagenome (GOLD analysis project Ga0209831, IMG submission 187451) | Marine algal microbial communities from Maine, USA - Maine_Asex4_metaG (SPAdes) (version 2) | ecosystem: Host-associated > Algae > Red algae > Unclassified | place: Maine, USA | collected...
CACCAAGCATCTTGCAAAAGGTATTCGAGTTAGTTGATTTCAGGAATGCAGGGCGGCCGGAACAGGAGCCCTTGCAAGAGGTTTATCGAACCCGGATGGTGCATTGAAATAGCGACAAGGCGCATTCAGGGATGGGTCCGCGCCGACATGAATGTCGCTCCTGGAACTATTTGAATACGGAATGTCCTGGACGTTTGCTGCACCGTGTTGCGATCGCGATTTCTGCTCGCCGGGTCCTTGTCGAGCGTCAAGCGGTGCCGACGCCATGCCACAGACATTGAACTCCAACTGCCCCTCTGCTGGCCGTTGAGGACGCTGATGCTCGACGACGTGATGCTTGTTGCAAGAAAGCTGTTCAGGATTCGTTCGATCTTCCGTTACGCGCAGGGACGGGCAGGGATCGGTGTAGCGGGAAGGTAAGGAGGATGCTGCCGGCCGTCTCCCTCCGGGTTCCGATCCCGAGACGTTCCACCCCTTCGTGTTCCTCCACTCTCGCGACCTCGACTCCCATGCCCGACCTGTTCCGCAAGGAAGCTCTCGACAATCAACGGGAACGCCTGTGGGGCGATGTCCTGCTCGTGCAACCGTTCTCGTTCTGGTTGCTTACGGGTGCCGTCCTGCTCGTCGTCCTGTCGAGCTGCGTGTTCCTGTCCATCGGCACGTACGCACGCCGCGAGAATGTCACCGGTTTCCTGCTGCCGGCCGAAGGCCTGGTGAAGGTCTACGCCACCCAACAGGGCCTGATCAGCAAGGTTCATGTGCAGGAGGGCGATCGGGTCGAGGCCGGAGACCCGCTGTTCAGCGTATCGACTGGACGCGGCAGCAACGATGCTTCCGGTGCGCAGGCCGGCGGCACGCCGACGGATGTCGATGCGCTCCTGCTCGCCGAGCTGCTCGATGCCAGGCGTGCCCTTCAGCGGCGACGCGATGAGCAGGATGCGTTGCAGGCCCTGCAGCTGTCAGCCCAGCGCGACCGGCTGCCCAGACTCGAACGCGAGATCGCCCGGCTCGAGCGCCTGCTCGTGCTGCACGAGGAACGGGCGCAGGTATCCGCCGGTGAGCTGGAACGACTGGTCGAGCTCTCGGCTGAAAACTTCATCGCCGATGCCGACCTGGTCACCGTGCGCCAGACGAACATCGAGGCGGAGCTGCGGCTGGCCGAAGCGCGCAGCGACCTGGCAAGTCGGCGCGACCAGTTGCAGGACGCGCGCACGCTGCTGCGCGAGCTGCCGCTGCAGGCCTCGATCGCGCTGGCCGGCCTCGACGAGCAGCTCTCCAATGCCGATCAGCGGATTCTCGAAACGCGCGGTCGGCGCGCGTACACGATCCTGGCACCGTCGGTCGGGCGCATCGCCGCGTTGCAGGCCAGCCCGGGACAGCGGGTCGATGCACAGCGCCCGCTGCTGACCCTGCTGCCCGAGGGGGCACGCTACCTCGCCGAACTGCTGGTGCCCACGCGCTCCATCGGCTTCATCGAGCCGGGGCAATCGGTGCTGCTGCGCTACGAGGCCTTTCCCTACCAGCAGTTCGGACTGCACGCGGGCACCGTCGAGAAGGTGGCGGCCACGATATTGCAGCCCGACGAGCTCGACGTGCCGGTGCGCGTGGAAGAGCCGGTCTATCGCGTCTCGGTCGCGCCCGAACAGCAGGCCATCACCGCCTACGGGCGTCGCCTGGACCTGCAGGCGGGCATGTTGCTGGAGGCAAGCATCCTGCTGGAGAACCGGTCGCTCGCCCACTGGCTGCTGGCACCGATCTACAGCCTGCGCGGGAGCTTGTAGGTGAGCGATTCGCGTCGTCTGATCAAGCTGTTCGACACCCGGCGGCTGCCGGTCATCCTGCAGTCGGAGGCTGCCGAGTGCGGCTTGGCATGCCTGGCCATGGTGGCCGGCCACCACGGCCACCGGGTGGATCTGAACACGTTGCGCCGCTCCTGCCCGATCTCGCTCAACGGTATCGGGTTGCAGGGACTGATGAAGCTTGCCGATCGGCTGCAGTTCGCCACCCGCGCGCTGCGCCTGGAGCTCGACGAGCTCGACAACCTGCAGTGCCCGGCCATCCTGCACTGGGACCTGAACCACTTCGTGGTGCTGGCCAAGGTCGGCTCGCGCTCGATCACCGTCCACGATCCGGCGCGCGGACGGCGCACGCTTTCCCTGGAGGAGGCCTCCAAGCACATCACCGGCGTGGCACTGGAGCTGGTGCCCACCGAGCGTTTCGAGAAGAAGAACGAGGAGGAGCCGGCGCGGCTGTCCGATCTGTGGCGGCGCATCCGCGGCGTCAAGCGCACGCTGGTGCAGCTGATCGCGCTGTCGTTCGTGCTGCAGCTGTTCGCCCTGGCGGGCCCCTTCTTCATGCAGCTGGTCATCGACGAGGTCATCATCAGCCGGGATGTGGGACTGCTCAAGGTGCTGGCGATCGGCTTCACGCTGCTGATGCTGGTCGGCACGGGCGTGTCGGCGCTGCGCTCGCTGGTCATCGTGAACATGAGCGCGCAGCTCAACATCCAGATGGCGAGCAACCTGTTCCGCCACCTGATCCGGCTGCCGCTGTCCTGGTTCGAGAAGCGTCACATCGGCGACATCGTGTCGCGCTTCGGCTCGCTGGATGCGGTCAAGTCGCTGCTGACCGACGAGATCGTCTCGGCCGTGGTCGATGGCGTGATGCTCATCGGCACGCTGCTCATGATGTTTCTCTACAGCCCCATGCTCGGCGCGATCGTGGTGGGAACGGCATTGCTGTACGCGCTGTTCCGCCTGGCGGTGTACCGCCCGTTCCGACGCCTGACCGAGGAGGCGATCGTGGCCGGCGCGAAGGAGGACTCCAATTTCCTGGAGACCATCCGTGGTGCGCAGAGCATCAAGCTGTTCAATCACGAGGCGCAGCGTCAGACCGGCTGGCAGAATCTGTACGCCGAGTCGCTGAACGCCGGCATCCGCATCGACCGACTCGGCATCGGTTACTCGGTCGTCAACTCGGTGCTGTTCGGGCTGGAGAACGTGCTCGTCATCTACCTGGCGGCCCTGCTGGTGATCGGCAACGAGATGTCGGTGGGAATGATCTTCGCGTTCATGGCCTACAAGGGTCAGTTCACCGCCAAGGCGACGTCCCTGATCGAGCAGATGATCACGCTGAAGATGATGAGCCTGCACCTGGCACGGCTGGGCGACATCGTCACCACGCCCGCCGAGGAGGATGGCCCCGACATCGGGACCGGCCCGGCGTCGCTCGACACCATTCGCGGCGCGCTGTCGATCGAGAACCTGTCCTTTCGCTACGCCGAGACCGAGCCGCTGATCTTCGACGGGGTGAACCTGCACATCGAGGCCGGGCAGTCGGTGTGCCTGATCGGGCCGTCCGGTTGCGGCAAGTCCACACTCATGAAGCTCATGCTCGGGCTTCTCGACCCCACGCACGGCAAGGTGCTGATCGACGGTGTGGACGTACGTCAGCTCGGTACCCGGCGCTACCGCGAAAGCGTGGCGAGCGTGATGCAGAACGATCAGTTGCTGTCGGGCTCGATCGCCGACAACATCAGCTTCTTCGATCCCGTCGTCGATCACAAGCGCATCGAGGCCTGCGCGAAGATCGCGGCGGTGCACCCGGAAATCGAGCGGATGCCGATGGCCTACCACTCGCTGATCGGCGACATGGGCACCACCCTCTCGGGCGGGCAGAAACAGCGCATCCTGCTGGCGCGTGCGCTCTACAAGCGCCCGCGCATCCTGTTCCTGGACGAGTCCACCGCGCATCTGGACGTGATGCTGGAGAAACGCATCAACCGCAACATCTCGCGAATGCGTGTCACCCGAATCGTCATCGCGCACCGGCCCGAGACGATCGGTACCGCCGAGCGCGTGGTGATGGTGACGTCGGAAGGCTGCTTCGAACGGGCTCGGGAACAGGAGAAGCCCCACGCGCTGACGCTCTCGAAGCGGTAGACGCAGACGTCGGCGGCCCGAAGCCCCGGGCGATCGACGTGTGCATGTCCATCACGTTGACGGTGCCGAGCGGCTCGTGCCGGGCGGCCAGCGAACGCACCGTGATGGCCTGGCCCGGTCGGTTCGTCGAGGATCAGTGCCGCGTGGCACCTCCGACCACACCCGTGGTGTCGACCGGTGCCGCCGTGCCCGTCGAGTCGCCCGCCACGAACAGCGCCTCCACGTCGACCACGTCGTAGCGGTACGCCGCGTCGCAGAACTCGCACGTGATCTCGACCCGGCCCTGCTCGGCGACGATGTCGTCGACCTCGGCACGCCCCAGCCCCAGCAGCATGCCGTCGGTACGCTCGCGCGAGCAGCCGCAGCCGAACCGCAACGGCTCGGCGTCGAACAGGCGCACGCTCTCCTCGTGAAACAGCCGGTGCAGCAGTGCCGGTACCGGCAGCGATGCCAGCTCGTCGGGCGCGAGCGTGGCGGCCAGCGCGCTCACCCGACGCCAGCCCTCCCCGGACGCCTCGTCGGCCAGCGCGCGACCGGCATCGGCGTCGGGCAGGCGCTGCAGCAGCAGTCCGCTCACCACGCCGCCGTGCCGGATCACCCGCAGCGAGGTCTCCAGCTGCTCGCTGTCGCGGAAGTAGCGCGCGATGGCATCGGCCAGCGTGACGCCCTCCAGCAGCACGATGCCCTGATAGGGCTCCGGACGCCCGTCGGCCTCCACCGTGATGACCATGCGGGCCCCCTCGCCGAACACCTCGTCCAGGCGGGCGTCGGGTTCGGGCACCTCGTGCCAGCGTGCCAGGCCGCGGAACGTGCCGGCACTGGTGACCTGCACGACCAGCAGGTGCACCCGCGCCTCGCCACGCACCTGCAAGGTCAGCCGGCCGTCGAACTTCAGCGTGCCGGTGAGCAGGTTGGCGGCGACGAACGCCTCGTGCAGCAGTGCCCGCACCGTGTCCGGGTACGCGGTGCGGGCGGTGGCCTCGACGAGGGCTCCGTCCAGACGCACCAGCTCGCCGCGCACGCCGGCACTCTCGATCAGGAACCGCCGGCGAAGATCGGTCTCGCTCACCGGACCATCAGCGTGTTGACCACCCCGGCGACACCCGGAACCGAACGGGCGATCAGTTCCGCGGTGTGGCCCAGGGCCGGCGTGTTCACCAGACCGCTCAGGCGCACGCGACCCTCGCCGAGCGACTTGACCAGGATGTTGCTGTTCATCGTCTCGGGCGAGTCCTCCAGCGCGGCGCGCACCCGGTCGGAGATCGGGGATTCGTCGCTGAGCGGGACACCGATATCGCGTAGCGAGCCGGTCTCGCAGCCGCCGAGCAGCAACGATGCGGCGAGCGATGCGCTCGACAGGAGAAGACGGGTACGGGACGCGAAACGCAGGGGCATGGGACGGGGGAACACCGGGCGCGCGGGGAGGCGCTCGATGGTAGCCGCTCAGCTGTACGCGTGCAGCCGGTTGTACAGGGTCTTCAGGCTGATGCCGAGCAGCTTGGCCGCTTGGCGCTTGTTGCCGTCGGTGGAGTCCAGGGTGGCGAGCAGCAGCTTCTTCTCCACCTCCCAGAAGCTGTTGCCGACCAGGTGGGCGGCAGGATCGGAGCCCCCGTCCGACAGGGCGGGCGCGAACACGTGCGACACCAGGATCTCGCCATCCGGCGGCGTGCCGGCATGCGCGGCCCGCAGGATGTTCTTCAGCTCGACCACGTTGCCCGGCCAGGCGTAGTTGCGCAGCCGCTCGCGCAGCTCGGGCGAGAGCGCCTTCTCGGAGCCCGACTGGGCATTCAGCTCGGCGATGGCACCCTCGGCGATCTCCAGCGTGTCCTCGGCGCGTTCGCTGAGCGGCGGCACCGTGATCACGGTCTGCGCCAGCGCGTAGTACAGGTCCTCCTTCAGCCGCCCGCTCTCGAACGCCTTGGCCAACGGCTCGCGCAGGATGCCGATCAGGCCGCATTCGACCCGGACCGAGCGCTGGCCGTCGACCGGAATCACCATGCCGGTGCTCAGGAAGGTGATCAGCTTGGACTGCAGGGCCGCCGGCAGGGAGGACAGGTCGTCGAGCACCAGGTTGCCGCCATCGGCCACCTGCACGTAGCCATCGATCGGGCGGGTGGACCCGTCGGCCGCACGGCGTCCGAAGAAGCGGCTGGGCGCCGCATCGTCGATTTCCTGCGCACAGTTGACGTACACCATGCTGCCCGTGACCCCGCTCTCCAGGTGCAGGCTGGCCGCGATGTTGCGCTTGCCCACCCCCGGGGCCCCGGCGACCACGGTGCGCACGGGCTGCATGCGCGCCACGCGCTGCACCGAGTGCCGCAGGTGGCGCGCCGCCTCGGAACTGCCGACCAGCCGCGCGGGTTCGATGACCGGACCCGCGGTGGGAATCGCCACGCCGACCTGGCGGTCCTCGCGTTGCTGGATCACCCGGGTGAGCACGCGGTGGATCTCGGACAGCTTGACCGGCTTGGACAGGAAATCCGCCACGCCGGCTCGCAGGCTCTCGACCGCCTTGTGCTGGCCCGTTTCGCCGGAGATCACCACGAAGTCCTCGACGCCGATCTCGCGCAGCTCGGCGACGATGCTCACCCCGTCCCCGTCCGGCATGCCCAGGTCCACCAGCACCAGTCCGGGCAACGACTTCTCGGCCGCACTGCGCGCCTCCTTGAGCGTGTTGGCGATGGTGACGGTGTGGCCCAGGGCCGAGACGACCTTGCCGATGGCGTTGGCCGTGGCCACGTCGTCCTCGATGATCAGGGCGTGCGTTCCAGCTTGCATCTGCTTGCGAATGTTCCCGTGCGGGTACGAAGCGTATGCCGCATGCCCAGTGTCAACCACCTTGGACGAACTGTGAACAAACCACGCTTAAACTAGTTTGTGTCCGGTATATATTGCAGGTTTCGCACCGGTAACGTATACGCATGGGCGGTCGGATGGCAATCGCCTCGGTGCAATCGCTCCGGCCTGACCGGAGCCGCCTCCCGATCGGCGCGTGCCGGCGGACCGAGGGTGCAGCCCGCGAAGGCACCGGGTCCGCGAAGACACCAGGCGGTGCATCAGCGCTCATCGAGCCTCTGTCGCAGCGCCGCGTTCAGCTCGCCCGGATTGGCCTGCCCGCGCGAGGCCTTCATCGCCGCGCCGACCAGAAACCCCATCAGCTTCGTCTTGCCGGCCCGGTACTCGGCCACCTGAGCCGGATGAGCCGCCACGACCTCGTCCACCAGCGACCCGATGGCGCCGCTGTCGCTGATCTGGCGGAGCCCCTCGCGTTCGATGATCGCGTCGGCCGTCCCGCCACCCGACCACATCGTCTCGAACACCCGCTTGGCGATCTTGCCCGACACGGTACCGTCGTCGATGCGGCACAGCAGCCCCGCAAGGCGCTCCGGCGTCACCGGCACCGTGGCGAACGTGCCGCCCGAGCGGTTGAGCGCACCGGCCACCTCGCCCAGCAGCCATCGTGCGGACAGGACCGGCGGGGCACCGGCCGCGACCACCGCCTCGAACCAGTCGGCCACCTCGCGTTCGTCCACCAGCTGGGCGGCCTCGTCGGCGCCGAGGCCGAGCTGCTCGACGAAGCGCTGACGGCGCACGCCCTGCAGCTCGGGCATCGTCTCGCGCACCCGGGCGATGAAGGCGGCGTCCACCAGCAGCGGCGGCAGGTCCGGGTCGGGGAAATAGCGGTAGTCGTTGGCCTCCTCCTTGGAGCGCATGGCACGCGTCTCGTCCCGGTCCGGGTCGTACAGGCGGGTCTCCTGCACCACCCGTCCGCCACCGTCGAGCAGGTCGTTCTGGCGCTCCACCTCGTGCAGGATGGCGCGCTCCAGGAACCGGAACGAGTTCAGGTTCTTGATCTCGGTCCGGGTACCGAGCGCCTCTTGGCCGTGCGGGCGCAGCGAGACGTTGGCATCGCAGCGGAACGAGCCCTCCTGCATGTTGCCGTCGCACACCCCGATCCAGCGCACCAGCGCGTGCATCTGCCGCGCGTAGGCCACCGCCTCGGCAGCCGAACGCAGGTCCGGCTCCGACACGATCTCCAGCAGCGGCGTACCGGCGCGGTTCAGGTCGATCGCGCTCATGCCGGGCACCCGATCGTGCACCGACTTGCCGGCATCCTCCTCCAGGTGCGCGCGCGTGATGCGCACGCGCTTGACCGTGCCGTCCGGCAAGCTCACGTCCAGGTGGCCCGGCCCGACGATCGGCAGCGCCATCTGCGAGATCTGGTAGCCCTTGGGCAGATCGGGGTAGAAGTAGTTCTTGCGGGCGAACACCGAGCGTTCGGCGATCGGTGCGTCGAGCGCGGTGCCGAGCCGGATGGCGTGCGCGACCACCTCGCGGTTGGGCACCGGCAGCACGCCGGGCAGCCCCAGATCCACGGCCGAGGCCTGGGTGTTGGGGTCGGCACCGAACCGGGTCGAGGCGCTGGAGAAGAGCTTCGATGCCGTGCGCAGCTGCGCATGGATCTCCAGCCCGATCACGATCTCGCGCCCGTTGCTCGTTCCACCGCTCATTCCACCGCCCCCGTCGGCACCCAGCGGTGCCAGTCGCTCTCCTGCTGGTAGCGGTGCGCGGTGCGCAGCAGCGTGGCCTCGTCGAACGCGCGACCGATCAGCTGCAGCCCGACCGGCAGGCCGTGGGCGAACCCGCACGGCAGCGACATGGCCGGCAACCCGCACAGGTTCGCGCTCACCGTGTAGAGATCGTTCAGGTACATGGCGACCGGATCGTCGCTGTTGGCGCCGCGCTCGAACGCCACGCTCGGTGCGGTGGGACCGGCGATGAGGTCGACGGCGCCGAACGCGCGCTCGAAATCGTCGGCGATCAGGCGACGCACCCGCTGGGCGCGAAGATAGTACGCATCGTAGTAGCCGGCCGACAGCACGTGGGTACCGATCAGAATGCGCCGCTGGACCTCGGGTCCGAACCCTTCGGCGCGCGAGCGGGTGTACAGGTCCTGCAGGTCGACCGGGTTCTCGCACCGGTGCCCGAAGCGCACGCCGTCGAAGCGTGACAGGTTGCTGGACGCCTCGGCCGGCGCGACCACGTAGTAGGCCGGGATGCCGAAGCGCTGATGGGGCAGTTCCACCGGCACCAGCGTGGCCCCGAGACCCTCCAGCGTCGACAGCGCCTCGCGCACCCGCACCGCCACCGTCCCGTCCAGCCCCTCGCCGAAGAACGTCTCGGGCACACCGATGCGCAGACCGTCCAGACGCGCGGCGCCATCGGCCAGCACCGCCGCCCAGTCGGGCACCGCGGCGTCGCTGGAGGTCGCATCGTTCGCATCGATCCCCGCCATGGCGCCGAGCGCCAGCGCGCAGTCCTGCGCCGTGGCGGCGATCACCCCGCCCTGGTCGAAGCTGGAGGCGAACGCGATCATGCCGTAGCGCGACACCCGACCGTAGGTGGGCTTGATGCCGGTGACGCCGCAGAAGGCAGCCGGCTGGCGGATCGAGCCGCCGGTGTCGGTGGCGGTGGCGAGCGGGGCGAGGCGTGCGGCGACCAGCGCGGCACTGCCGCTGGAGGAGCCGCCGGGCACGCAGCCTGCGCGCCACGGATTGCCGGTGGCACCGAACGCGCTGTTCTCGCCCGACGAACCCATCGCGAACTCGTCCATGTTGGCCTTGCCCAGCGTGACGGCCCCCGCCTCGTCCAGCCGTGCCACGGCGGTGGCGGTGATCGGCGAGCGGTAGCCGGCCAGCATGCGCGAGCCGCAGGTGGTCGGCAGGCCGGGCGTGCAGAAGATGTCCTTGTGCACCAGCGGCAGGCCGCACAGCGGCCCGGCCTCGCCGCGAGCGCGCGCCGCGTCCGCCTCGACGGCCCGGGCGAGCGCTCGCTCGGGATCGGTGCACAGCACGCTGTTCAGTGCCGGGTCCAGCCGCTCGATGCGCGCCAGCGCGTGGCGCACGAGTTCCACGCCGGAGAACGTGCCGGCCGCCAGGGCCACGGCCTGCTCGTGCAGCGTCAGGGTGTGCGGCGCGGACGGGTCGGCGGGTACCGCGCGGCCCTCGGGCTCGACGGAGACGCTCACTCGATCACCCGCGGCACGAGGAAATAGCCGTCCTGCACCGCCGGTGCCGGCGCCTGCAACGCCTCGCGCGACGGGCCGTCCACCACCGCATCGTCGCGCAGCCGCAGCCCGGACGACAACGGGTGGGCCATCGGCTCGATGCCGTCGACCGGCGCCTCGTTCAACGCCTCGACCAGTGCCAGCACGTCGGCCAGGTCGCGCCCGATGGCATCGACCGCCGCGGGCGCGATGGCCAGGCTGGCCAGGCGCGCCAGGCCCTGCACCTGGTCTCGGATATCGTCGGGATCGGTGGGCACGCGCGTTTGTCCGGCAAGGGCGAGGCGCGCACGGACCGGCGGTGCGGCGCGGCGCGCGAATCTAGCATAATGGCGCACGCCGACCCGGCGTGTCTCCCGCCCGCCCGCCGTGCCACCCGTCGCACCCCCCTTCGCACCCCCCGCCGAACCGGATGCCGAGACGCCCCCCATCGGTGCGGAGCGAGCGGGCGAACGCCTGAACGCCCTGGAACTGCAGGCCATGGATGCCGAGGTGGCGCAGGCCGCGCTGGATGCCGTGGTCATCCGTCACGGCGAGGACATCGCCGGACTGCAGCGCGCGATCGCGGCCCTTGTCCGGCAGGTGGACACGCTGGCCGGCCAGGACGGTCGAGGTGGCCGTGCCGACGGCGCGGCGGACGGGACCGGCGTCTCGCCGGGCGAGGCGCTGGAGCGCGAGCGCCCGCCCCACTACTGAGGGCCCGTCGTGCCGCCCACCGTGACCGCTCGATCAGCCGCCGCCCAGCACCAGCTCCTCGCCATCGATGCGGTACGCCGGCACCACCAGGTTGCGGTCGGCGTACTCGCCGGCGAACACGCGGCCGGCCGCGTCGTAGCGCGAGCCGCGGCAATCGTCGGTGAACGCCGGTTGCGGCGATGCGGCGTCGCCGCCGACCGGTTCCAGCGGTCTGACCGGGCACCCGTAATCGGTACCGATCGCGATCGCCACGAACCATTCCGGGTCGACCGAGCGCAGCGGCCCGTCCGCCGCCTCGGGTTGCTCGGAACGGGCCGACAGCGGATCGCGCAGGCCGGCATCGCGCGTCGCGTCGACCGAGCGCAACGCGGCGATCATGTCCGGCGTGCGCCGTTGCACGATGATCGGCCGCCCCTCCCAGATCAGCGTGCGCGTGGCGCCCGGGGCGAGGTCTCCGATCGCCACCCGCATGCCCGGGGTCGGATCGCCCGGCTTGTCGCCGGACAGGAAGGCGGACAGGAACACGAACACCACGGCCAGGAAGGCGGTGGCCAGCATCGCCTTCGCGATCACGCGCAGGCGCAGGAGCCGACGCTCTTCATCGGGACTTCGCACGGGAATCGTCATCGGGCGAGCTTAGCGCGGTGATGGCGGGCTCGGCACACGTGAAGCGCAACCTGCCCACGACCCTGCCCGTGGCGGTGTGCAGCGAGGGCGGACCGGCCGAACGGGCGCAGGCGGCCGTGCTGGCGGATCGGCTGGGCCTGGTGCTGCGGGCACCGGATCGGGCCGATGCCGGTCCGGTCGAGCGCCGGAATGCCCGCCGGGCCCGCAACGATGGCTGGTGCCTCGCGGCGACCCCGGACGGCCTGCTGCTGATCGGCCCGAACGGTGCGCGCACCGCGCCGCGCTTCATCGACGGACGCGCCGCGACCCATGCGCGCGAGCGCGACCTGGCCGGACAACCGCTGGCGCGTGCGCTCGGCATCGCCGCCCTCGGGGCGCGGCTGCGACGCGACGTCGAGGTGCTGGACGCCACCGCCGGTTTCGGCACCGACGCCTGGCTGGCCGCCGCCCTCGGAGCGCGCGTGACCATGGCCGAACGCGATCCGGTGGTGCACGCCCTGCTGGCGGATGCGCTGGCGCGCGCCTGCAGGGCGGATGACGAGCGCACCCGCACCATTGCCGCCCGGGTATCCCTGACGCTCGTCGAGCACGCCCGTGACGGGTGGCCGGCATCGACGGACGTGGTGTACCTGGACCCGATGTACCCCGATCGCCGCGTGCGTGGCGGGCAACGCAAGCAGATCGACGCCCTGCAGGGCATCGTCGGCCATGACAGCCGCAACGAGACCCTGCTGGACGATGCGCTGCACGTGGCCACCGTGCGCGTGGTGGTGAAGCGCCCGCGCGGTGCGGAGCCGCTGCACAGCCCGGACGGGCACCGTCCGAACGATGCGATCAGCGGGCCGAACACGCGCTACGACCGCTACCTCGGTCGCGCCCGTGCAGGCTGATCCGCGGAGGCGGATCAGTCGCGAAAGTTCTTGAACTGCAGCGGGATGCCGAGTTCGGCCCCCTTCAGCAGCGCCATCGCCGCCTGCAGGTCGTCGCGCTTCTTGCCGGTGACGCGCAACTGCTCGCCCTGCACCTGTGCCTGCACCTTGAGCTTCGACTGCTTGATGGCGGTGGTGGCCTTCTTGGCCGCCTCCCGATCGATGCCCTGACGGATGTCCAGCGTCTGCTTGACGCCCTTGCCGCTCTTCTCCACCGACCCGGGCTCCAGGCTCTCGATCTCGATGCCGCGCCCGATCAGCTTCGCGTACAGCACCGGGTGCATCTGCTGGATCTGGAAGTCGCTGTCGGCCTCCATCAACACGCGGGTGTCGTTCAGCGTCACGCTGGCCGAGGTGCCCTTGAAGTCGAAGCGGTTGGCGATCTCGCGGTGCGCTTGATCGACCGCATTGGACAGCTCGTGCGGATCGACTTCGGAGACGACGTCGAAGGTGGGCATGGAGGTCGGTAGTCGGGGATCAGGCTTTGCATGATAACGACCCCCGGGCGCGTTCCGGAACCCGACGACCGATCGCGTCGAACGGTCGATCAGGCCGGACGGCCCGGCCGGGCACCCCGTGTACGCCGTGTACGCCGTGCCGAACCGGCGCGGCGGCCTCCCGCGCCGCCCGAACCGCCCAGGATACCCAGCGCGGCGAGCACGCCGAGAACCAACGGGTGGAGCGAACCGCCGCCCACGACCACGGAGTTCGCCGCGGCGGGCGCCCCGGGCTCGACCAGCGCATCGGGCCCGGCGGGCCCGGTGGGATCGACAGCATCGACGGCATCGCCGGGCTCGCCGGGCTCGCCGTCATCGAGCGGCCCGCGAAGGAACAGGCGGTCGAATTCGAACCCGTCGTCCCGACCGGCCACCATCACCGTGTGCGTCCCGCCGACATCGATGTCGAGGGTCGGCTCCCCCTCCCCGTGGCAGTCCGACCACGACCACCGGTCGCGCCGTCCGCACTGATCGAGCGCCACGCCGGACCAGAAGCCATCGATCCCGATCCAGGCCGTCTCGTCGTGAGGCCCGTTCGAACGCGAACGCACCAGTACCTCGTAGCGCCCCACCCGGTCGATATCGACGGTGTAGTGGACCTGCGGCGCAACGGCCGGATCTTCCCAGAACGAATCCGGGCCGGGCCGATCGGCATCGGTCACGTACTGATCCGGCAACAGTTCCAGGTAGCCATCGGCCACCGTCTGCCAGCGATCGTCGGCGCTGGAGAACGATCCGGCCTCGATGAGCAGGCCTGTCGCCGCATCGGCGTCGCCGGGTAGCGCAGACGGCATGGGTTCCGGCTCGGGCTCGGGCTCGGGCTCGGGCTCGGGCCCAGGCTCGGGCTCCGGCTCCGGCTCCGGCTCGGGCTCGGGCTCGGGCTCCGGCTCGGGCTCGGGCTCGGGCTCGCCGGGAAAATGGCGCTCCAGCCGCCACGTCGGACCGATCACGTCGCAGCCCTCGGCACCG
>Ga0209831_1003182_pt1 | contig 13715 bp, 18 predicted proteins | sample Maine_Asex4_meta_FD_187451 | JGI IMG/M metagenome (GOLD analysis project Ga0209831, IMG submission 187451) | Marine algal microbial communities from Maine, USA - Maine_Asex4_metaG (SPAdes) (version 2) | ecosystem: Host-associated > Algae > Red algae > Unclassified | place: Maine, USA | collected...
CTGCGCCTTCGTTATGGTTGATACGGCTGCTCACCACAGTTGTCATCTGCCGCTGCAGTGAATCAAGTCCTGGCAGAAAATATCGTCTTGATCGGGCCCAGACAAGGCCTGGTGTAAGGAAACCTGCGGGTACTTAGGCTCATGACAGCACAGCAGCCAACCGCTGACGTACATGTGGCTGTCTAAGGACGCGGACTTGGTTCTAGAATGGAATAGCCGATAGCGATAGCCTGAGTTGTTGGCAATGCTCTAAGGCGTGCCTGGTCCAGTAGATTTGCGCGGTCGTTAGACAGCGAGTCTCCCATCTCTTGATCCGAGTGATGCAGTCGTGAGGAGCCTTCTCGTCCAATTTTTCCTGCGACAGTCAAGGGACGCTGAAGGCATGATCTTTTCCAAACACGTTCACGTGCGCGAGATATAAAAAAACATCTCGCGCGCGTGAACGTGCTCGGCTTGAATGCGCCAATTGAGCCTGTTTCGGCTCGCGAGTCCTTTATGTGCGGGATCGCCGGATTGGATCAAAAGGTATTAGTGTAATTGGGGTTTGGTTGGAATGAAGCGCTCCCATTGGCTAACACGTGTCTGAGCACGCCGTGCCCGCGCCGTGTAGACTGGGCCTGAGAAATGGAGCATGCACGCTTGCGCAAACAAACATGAACACCCGACCACTGCGAGCATTGAACCGTGCTGCAGGGAGACCCATGATATGTCCGGGTGATGTGTGACAAGTCAAGCATCCCGAGCAGGATCGCCGGGCCCTTGGGCCGACAAAGGCTGACTGCAGCTGGAAAACCGCATTCTGTGTGACCCGGTGGCAAGTACCTGCTGACACTCACGGTAGTCTTTGTGAAGCGATGCCAGAACATGCGCGCTGACGGCCTAATCAGAACAAGACTTCTTCAGCCACCGGCCACAGCGGTGCCGCCAGGAGCGTCCCCCCAAACCGGCCCCTCATGTTTGTTGGCACAGACTGAATCGGCCTCCAAACATGCATGACGTATGAGGAGATCTTGCAATTCATTTCTACCCATTCGGGCCGTTCATTGGCCCTCTGAGCACGTGATCGCAGTGACCAGTAGATCGCCATTGTTCATTGACATCACGACGTGTCACTGACACTCCTTTGGCCAAGCATTATCGATGAAGCGCACAGCTGTGACTGGATCCCGCCCACCTGTGTTTCTTCTGGGCACCAGATGGCAGAGGTGCGCAGTCTCTTTCTTGTAGACCGTGGAGACCCGGCTCATATACCGTGAAACTAGGCCGCCTGAGGCCTGTTCTCAGTCGAGCCTCCTGTGCTGTGGCTGTTCGTGTGATGGCCAAAACTCCAAGAAACGAACGCGCGCCTGCAATCCGCGCTGCTTATCCGGTCCTCACTTCGGCAAGACCAGCCGACCAGCTGCAGCGGCCGCCGTCGACCCCTTCTGTCGCGCATACCCCGCCACCCTGACTGTCAGCGTCATACGCCCCCCACCGCATTCCCTTCCGTGACGTTCTCCCGAGCTGTGCTTCTCCCCAGGTGTGTCGGCGCACACCTGGAGCCAAGCTGGGCGAGAGAGGCACCTCAGGTCGTTGTCGTGTGGGTGCGTGTCGCGTTCGCCGTGGCGTCTTCAGACCGCAAGTTTGGTCGACGCTCCCACATTGAAACCAAATTTGATGGACAGCACGTACTTCTATTTTTCCTTCATTGTCGCAGCAGTGGGCTTGCATTGTGATCAATGTGACGAACGTAAGCAGCTCGTCCGCGTACGTTTGTCATAAAGATCACACTGTCACAGAGGTAAGCTTATCGGATGTGCCGCAGCACTTGACGCATCACACAAACCTGCAACTAAGATCAGAGCTGAATCTCAGCACGCAAAAGCATGAGAGGCAGTGCGCGTCGATCAAGCGGGCCGTCCGTTCTGGCCGATGTACCTTCATGGCCGCGCCACGAGGCGAAGTGCGGTGACATTAGCCGCGACCGCCGCCGATATGCCCCGCCTCTGCGTTGCCCGCCGCCCTGCTGCCCGCTACCATGTCACCCACGCCGGTGGTGCTTTCCCCGATGATGCCCGTCCCCGTATTTCCTGCCCTCAAGATGCCAGCGCCGGCAAATCCAGCGCCGGTCGTCGTCACGAGAATGTCAACGGCGCCCACAGGGGCAGTACGCGGGCCTCCGTACTCTTGAGGGTGAGAGGAACTGTCGGGAAGCATGGCCGAACCAGCAGCAGCTGTTTTCAAGGCGCCGTGCGCTCGTGGTGACTCAAGAAAAACGTTCAACCTGGGCAGGTGCACAGTCAGCCTGTACCGTCAGCTTCCCAACTCGTGTGTAGTAACTGCACGTCTTTTCCGAGGATTGGAAAGTCAGCAAACTGTGACGAGTTTTGTACTTCACGCGCAAAAGACCCGCATCTGGTCGGATGGCGAGAAAAACGGGTAACCTGGACTGCTCTGGCGGAGGGGCGTCCAGCCCTGGGGCGAACTAAAAACATTCAAGTAAAAGAGGATTCTATCGTCACCTGCCGCAGTTAGTACTGACAATATTCGGTTATATTCATCCTGGGTAAATCTACGTGGATATATGACTGGGGCGACGGAGGCACCAGAGAGCCCCAGAGAACAGGTACTTTGAGCTGTAAACGGACTTCAAATGTCTGTTGTTAAGAGTTTTGAACTCGTTTCGCGTCCGTGGCAATTAATACATCTCGTGCGCATCGCAATGGACGAGACGCCATTCTTCAGCACCGTCCTTAATCCACCGTCTACCGCCAAAAACCGAAACCACCCACGCCGCTCACACACTGCACTAACGCCGCCAACTGAGCCATCCACACGTCGCTATAAACCACAGGCACGGAGGGAAATCCGCCACCACCGGAGACTCCAGCGGGGCGCTCATAGTTGGAAGCTGCTGGCGCCGCCTCTTTCGCCGCCGTAGATGCGGGAGCCACGTGCACGGACGGTACCACTGGGTCGGGAACATTCGAGGTCATTCCTTGGCGGCTGTCGCGGGTGGGGCGGACGGTGAGGGCGGTGCCGTCGCCGCGAGACGGCGCCTGTCTGTCGAGGAGCGACACGCACCGCAAACCTTGATGCTTTGGAGAACCCTGACTCTTTGGCGGGGGGGGGGAAATGGCTTGGGCATTGGCCACGGCTACCGGCCAGAGTCGAGGCATGGCGCCTGGGGACAGGGTGAAAATGGAAGGAGCCGTACCGTCCTCCTTGTGAGAGATGTACAATCACGGCGCATGATCCGATCAGTTCGGTGGAATAGAAAGAGCTTGGTGCCCCAAACAGCAGTGGGAACACTCCTCCAGAGAGATTTCCCGAACTACACCGTGTATCCGCCTGCTCTGTATCTTACGCAGAAACACTTACACTTCGCGAGCAGATAGCTCAGCGGAGTGATCCAATATGCCGGCGAGACAGCCCTCTGCTGCGCTGTCAGAGCGTAGGGAATTACCATGGCAACGACAGCACAGAAATGCCAATGGCTTCTCCATAGTAGGATTGGAAATGTCTTGTATTGGGTCGGACGCTCGGTTCGAAGGACTGCATATCCATGGGCAGTACACGTACATAAAGGTAGTCTTGCCGTCAAGTTGCGTCCATCCACTGTGACGAAAGGGACAGTAAGTTCCCACAGCATCCTTCAAAATATGCAGAGTTATTGTCAACTGGACCACCATCACAGCGCGGGCACACTGGCCCGGGTGATTCAGAAGAAGCTCACTTCGTCTCACACCGCTTCACGCGTGTCCTTGAAAACAAGTCTCATCCCGTTGGGAAGTACGGGACAGATGACGTTGGCTACTGAACCAGTGGAACACGATCAACCGTAGCCACACGAGAACGCGAATCCCATCGCCCAAGAGGCGAGCATAATGGACCATTTTTTATAAGACATCCGATAACGAACCAGGGGCGCCAACGACGGCGAGCCCCGGGCCCAAAGGGCTTTTCATGGATATACGGAAAAGGGGCGGGGTCGATCGACCGAGCCATTGAAGAATCAAAGAAACAACCATAGCTGAAACGATAAGGAAATGACAGATCAGGGGGGCTACCAGGGGCTGAAAAGTACTTTTTCAGGAGATGTGCGACATGTACCTATTGGGTAACGTGTCCTTCCATCGGCCACAATCGGGTGTGAGGAAGCATGCAAGGTACCATCGATAGTAGAGCGGGGGGTACTGGAGCATCGCAGGGTCTACCGGGCGATGCGCATCTGGCTGACGGAGCGAAACGCTGAAGAAACAATATTGCACACGTCGCCAGATTGGATTGCAATAGACGACGTGCTAATTTCTTGCAACAAGACTTTACACGACCAAGCTTCATGTCTTGTATCGTTCAAGATTTTTCACCCTCTTTCGGTATGGGGGTCCGCTCGTGTTGGGTTGCACACGACGCCCCTGCTGGAGGGGCGCAAGCGCCGATTCCCTGGATGGGATTATTTCATTTTCTTAGGACCAATTGATCCTCACGTGGCAGACCATAGAAGAAAAACATGACCTTCCAGACGTCGTCCGTTTTAGTCCAGACAAAGGCGAGATTACGGGTAGTGTAGTAGGTTGTGGGGCGAACCGCAGGTAATGCCGAAACAAGTCGCGCCATCGGGGCCAATCTGGATTTCGTCTTACTCGAGTGTTCATGAGTGGCGCACTGCCTCTCGTCCTATACATCACTGAGAATACGGTGTCAGGCTTCCTCCTCTCGTCATGGGCTCCCATGCCGATTGGTCAGCAACGCGGCGTGCGCGCCGGCAATATGACAGAGTGAGTGCTCAGAGACATAGAGGCCGGATAAAGCCAGCCAGCATCTCAGATACACATTGTTCTGGTCGATCAGAATACGTGCGATCACAGTCCGAGCATTTCGACCCCATATTTCACGCGGGAAGCGCATGATGCACGACATGGACCTACGCCTGCCCCTATTCACCGGTCATAGACATTTCACGTTCAATCCTGAGCTGCAGCCCGAAGTCACGACTCAGCGAGACAGAGTCAGCGAATTGGGCCCGCTCCACGAAGACAGGATCTCACCGTATCTCAGAACGCGACCGGCCATGTCCGTACCACTAAAAATAAGGAAAATGGCTTCAGACGTTCCAAATCGCTATCCCAGTGGTGTATATCGTGGCTCAGAGGATTCGATACCGCCAGCTTTCAGCGGATCAAGGCGTTGAGCTGTCAGACTGATGGCGGGAGACTCACGCCAAGCGATGGTATGGAGCTAATCCAGCGATAGAGACCGGTGATATAAAGTGGAATCTGCGCTATCTCAGAGTTTGGCTGAGCTGCTAAGTCGAAGCATGCCGCTGAAAATGAGAAGGTAAGCTCGAATGCGACGACAAGGGACTCGTATTTGAAGGCGGATGGCTGCTTTCCACAGCTCCAACAGTGACCCCGGGATATGTCCCGATGTGATTTCACTTTTCAATCCACCCACAATGAATTCTTGCCTTCCAGTATGCCTGCGGAGCCACGCGGATACCAATGTCATGTCCTTCTAGTTTGTCACGGCCATAGTGTTCGACTTTCATGGCGACAGTAAGCGGTGCATTGCTGAACTTCGAAAATGGGCGGTGGCAGAGTTGTCGCAATCATCATCTTGCGTACGTGGACCAATGGAATCGCCCGTGTCTGAAATTAATCCTTAAACGCCGGGTCGACCTGGCCATACGGAATGGATTCGCTCTTTACCATCACAGCAGATCTCAGGAAGTGCCAAATGTTCCTGGGAAAGCCTTTGTTTGTCCTCAAAGCGCCCCTCGGAGCTGTGCGGGACCGAGAACTCGTCATAAGATGTTCGCTTATCTCTACTTCGGACGCATGCCCTGTACGACCCTCGAGCCGAAACACCATTTCGGCTTGCAAGAAGTCAACTAAAAGGACTAAGCCAACGAAATTCGGGCGGCGTGCGCGTCCTTCAATCCAGTGTTGTATCATTTCAATGTCGTGCACTCTACATTCTGGACCTCTGCGACCGCTAGTTCTCGAAGGACAGCAAGATGGTTTCGGTTCTGTCGTCGTGAAGTTGAGCTCGATTCGACTCGCCTGAGGATGGGGGGGGCGGGGGGCAGGTCACAGGATGTCCTGGCTTCGCTCTTAGGGGGTGCGATGAGCTCTTCATGTTGTGGGGTCAAGAGGAACAAGGTGGATGTGGGATGTGCGCATACTTTCCTAGGTAGATACTGAATGACTCAGTCGGTAGGCCAAAGGCAAAGAACCCCATGAGACTGAATGCATTCATCATGGAGCATGCTGGGTGCCTCTTCTTGGTGCTGCGAGAGTCCCGATAGTCATCCAAAGTCGAAAATGCTACGGGGAAGAACAGCTACAATGCAGCGACCAGTGCCGTCATTTGGAGGAGCCACTCAGATAGCGACATAAATCTAATGGGAAGCATTTCTTGGCGCAATCGCAGGCCTCAGAGCTGTTTTCCTTAGAGGAGACGTTTGTCAACAAGGTTGCTTTCAAGTGTGAAAAGCGCCGACGCAGCTCCCACCTGAAGCAGCACATTGTGCTCGTGGGACAATATTACAAACTAAGGCTGATTTTGATTTCCCAGTGGCGCTGATAACGACCGAGATCAGTCGCAGCATCTTGTCTGCGCAGCAATGGGCACCTGCAATCAGATATCGGTTTTCCTACGAAGCGTTTTCCACTAGTCCCTCAATGCACGCGGAAGAACGTCTGCGATTCCATCGCATGGCAAAAAGATGCCTATCATGTCTCCAATAACACTCTTTTGAATCGCCATATGCTGGCAGGGGCGCACGTGTGAGGATTCGTGACTCAAACACGCGCTTCCCTCGTCGTCCATCTCGGTGTGATGTACCGTTGTATCCTGGGAAGTCCACGTGGCAGATCCGAGCGGACCCTAGGAAGCTGCGTGTTTTAACTCCATCGGAAGTCTCCAAGTCTACCACAGTCGTGATGCTACTTGCGAATCCAGATTTCAACATCACATATCGTCCTTCGACTGTTTCGTTTGCCGCGCCAAGAGCAGACCGTAGCCTCGTCGAAGGTTTGCCACCCCTTGAGTCACCGTCATAAAATGACAGATCTGATCGGAAAATGACAAACCGCGGACCCCCCTGGAAAGGGTCTCTGAGGCCGGTGATCGCAGTCTGCAGGCTGTTGAGGCAGATCGGCACGGAGTCGTACAACCGCCAGCGGTCGCATCGTTCGAGACGACCTCAGAGGCTATAAATCTGCCATTGTCTTGACCATGTCACCAGCAAGAGCTCCAGGCAGTGGCCTTTCCCAGTCTGTACTTCCGGCTGCGCAAGGACCCGTCAAAGAAAACGTTGCTTCCCCCCCCCCCAGAGGGTGCCCTGCGGCACCCTGTTTCTTGGTTTTCTTTGATGGACTGCGGCTCCCCCGGGAATAAGAACTGAGAAGAGCCACCACCTGGAGCTCTTGCTGGTGACATGGTCTAGTGTCCATTCTACTGCTCCCGAGGCTCAAATGAGCCTCAGATGAGGCTCAACTGAGGCTCCCTCTCATATGGCCTGGAAACGCGGCCTTTTTGGGGTGTCTGGGGCACCCCCTCCGAGTTTTCATCGTACACAGCCGCCGAGTTGGCCCATAGGTAAGTGGACTGCGCTGAGTCCAGATCTATTCTCAGAAAGAGTAGCCAATGCCGGAACCTGGTCACAGAGAGGCATCAAAAATAGGCTCAAATGAGCCTGAGAGGCTCAAATGAGGCGGTCAGTAGAATGGACACTAGACAATGGCAGATTTATAGCCACTGAGGTCGTCTTGAATGATCTGGCCGCTGGCGTTTGTACGACTCCGTGCCAATCTGCCTCAACAGCCTCCAGACTGCGATCACCGGCCTCAGAGACCCTTTCCAGGGGGTTCCGCGGTTTGTCATTTTCCAATCAGATCTGTCATTTTATGACGGTGAATCCTCGCGTGCTTCCCACAACGCCTCCAGTGCTTGCTGTGCCGCCCGCCGATCGGGCCCGCTTGGTCTGGACGCACTAGCACCATGCCCCCCCCCACCCGCGGCATACTCGCAACGCCGGCCCCCATTGAGCTTCCCCTTAACCCCTCTTGTGCTGCTATGATTGAGCTGATCAAGATCCGGGCTCTGTCACCCGTCTGACAGCCGTGTTGTCCACATCTAAAGCTGTCTTTCGGACTGCCGAGAGCGTCGACATCACGTCGGCGACGCCGTGAGACGTTTACAGAGAGTATTGGTGCAGCCTTCTATGACGCGGAATTGATCGTATTGACCGCATAAGAAGGAAGAATTCCTTCATATGGAACAATACAGACGGCCTTGTCAGATGCAAATCCTCAGAAAAACAGGCACCGTTCTATGGATGGATGGGCTCCCTACCGGCCGTGGCTTGCAGCGGCTGACGCACGTCCGTTGAATAATAATCGCGGGTTGCTAGCCCACGAAGGCCGGCAACTTTTCGCTGAGTCTGAGAATTACCCCAGGCCTTCAGTTTACAGAGAGCAGCACTGCTTTGAGTGAGTGACCAATAGTTTGACATCGGTAACTGCATTGCTGGCCGGCGTGTTTGCCAGATGCCCGCCCCGGTAGCAAGCGTGTGTTGTCACATGTGCAGGCTCTTTTGGAGTCGGTCGTGGCTCTGGACGCCGATTTTAGCGGTGAAGGCCTGATCTACGTTGCTGGAGCTCAGGGCATACCGAAAGATGGCGATGAGACGCGCGCAACGGCCTCGATATCCAAACGTCATCAATATTATTGGAGTCCACTTTGCAACGAGGCCGGGTTAGCTCAGTCGGTAGAGCGCCGGACTCTTAATCTGGTGGTCGGGGGTTCGAGCCCCCCACTCGGTGCATCGCGCATCGCAACCTTTTGTTTGAACATCGTCACTGCGTGATCTAGTATGACTGTGGCGGCTAGCACCATGAGAGACGTCCTTCCAGTCGTGACAGATGTTGCTGGAGTTTTTGGCAATTTTTTGGCCGCTGGCTCCATTCGTCGATGACACCTGACTGGGACGCCGGTTAAAGCGCGAAGCAAAGACCGTGGACGTATGGGCACCCCCTCCCCACCTCGCCTTTCCCGAGCCGACGTTGACATCAGAGCAGCGGCCATGGGTAGCCGCGCCCCCGCTTTCCCTCGCCCGCTGCTGCCACCACCGCCGCCGCGTGGTCGGCGGGGCGCTGCGGCCGCGCTGCCCGCCGTCTCTACCGCCGCCGCCGCCGCCGCCGCCGCCGTCACCGCCACCGCTAGCTACGGCCTTCGCCGTGGCGGGTCCGTTTTCCCCCCACAGTGCCCGCTCGTCGGCCGCGCTGCCGGCAGTCGGGCGGCAGCAAGCGCCCGACGTTACTCCGGCGACCACCGGCGTGTACACCCTCAACGACGCCGCGCAAGCGCCCGGGAGTACGCCCCGCACCGTGGCCATCACGGCCTTCTCTGTCGATTGGGGCCGCGGGGAGTGGCGCGTGGCGCCCGCCAACCTTCGCGTCGACGGCGTAGCGTGCACGGCGGACGCGCTCGACGGGAAGCTCGAGGACGTCTTTAGGCTCACGTACGACGGCGTGATGAGCGCGGAGACAAAGACGCTCTACCCGCACCCGTCCCGCGCGAGCGCCTGAGCGCCGCAGGGGAACGCGCGGTGCGGGGCGCTCGTGTGCAGCCAGGGCAAGGGGGCCGCCTTTCTTGCCATCCGTGGCGGCCGCACGCTCATCATGACGGGCGGGAAGGCGTACACCAACCTCGCCTTTGGTGGCCGCACGCCCGTGTCGGGCGCGACGGTCGCCACGGGCGGCGCCTACAGCCACGATGCCGACAGCAGCCTGCCCGCCGGCGTGCCTCAAACCATTACCATCACCGCCCTCTCCGTCGACAGGAGCCGCGAGGAGTAGGGCGTCGCCTTCGCCGACCTCCGCGTCGATCGCGCCGCGTGTGCGTCCGATGCCCCCAACGGGATGCTCGTTGTCGTCTTTGGGGGGAATTGGGACCGCTCTGTGCGGCCGCAGAATCAAGCTAACGCTGTCGTTTTGTGCTGCCGTCATCATTACGCTTTCAATGTCTCCCAACAGAATAGAGGGCGTATGGCCGACAGCCTCAAGCCCGTACGTGAGGCTCTGTCACCCGTCTGACAGCCGTGTTGTCCACATCTAAAGCTGTCTTTCGGCCTGCCGAGAGCGTCGACATCACGTCGGCGACGCCGTGAGACGTTTACAGAGAGTATTGGTGCAGTCTTCTATGACGCGGTATTGATCGTATTGACCGCATAAGAAGGAAGAATTCCTTCATATGGAACAATACGGACGGCCTTGTCAGATGCCAATCCTCATAAAAACAGGCACAGTTCTACAGAACCTAACCAATGCCCGAGCTGCACATGACACCATGCAGGAATAGCCTCTCTCATCAAGCTCAGACTCGTCAAGGAACTTATCACTCTCGCTCTCCGAGGATATGACAGCACTCATATCGCCGGACAGGGGTTCAGAGAGCATGGGCTACCTGTCTTAACGAGCGCCAGTGCGCGCGGCTTGCGACATGTGCGAAGTGAGGTAAAGGTCCGATGGAAGGAGCTGCGCATTGAAGCGCACCAAGCAGTGCATCTCCAAGTGCTTGGGCAGCAGCGTCTACCGTTCCCTGCAGGGGACTGGCCCAGCAACGGAGCAATCTCGCTCCGATGTAGCGGATGACCCCGATGCACCCAGCGGAGAGTATGCGACTAAATGAAGCAGCGGGTACTCGTATCGGCGCTCTGCCCAGTAAGAGAGCGCCCCGTTGGCGTAAAAAGGCCCGCTTGTGGTCCGCAAGCGGTCTGGCTCCTGCATAACGATGTCGCCGGGAGCTTCATCACGATCGGCGCAACTGTCTTCCGAGTCCCATCTGAGAAGCGTCGTGCGGCACTTCTTGCGCTCGTTCTCGAGCTCGTTATCCCGCGTCGTCACACCCGGGGTGTCGGGTTGGAGCAAAGAGCAGGTTGTTTGAACAGCCGCCAGCGCGCGGGCAGTTGAATTACCCTGACCGCCACGCGCTGCAACCTTCTTCAGCAATGATCCGCCGCCCGACGTGACGAGCGTTGCAGCCAAAACTGCTTCAGTCTTGAGCCAGTATTTTGTCGTTTGTTGAATCAGCGAAACAAAAATAGCTGCATCAGGGCACAGGGTGGCCGCGTTGCGGATGTTCGTTGTGTACACCTGCTCGTGCTGTAAAAGGCGGCCGTCGAGCTCCAAAACATTGGTAATGCCATTGTCTGCGCTCAAGAAGGATAGGATGGCGTCGCGCCCGACGGCAAGCGGCTCGGTAAAGTTGATCGGGCGTAAGTACGACAGTACGCGCATCGTCGCATGACGCCGGCAGACGAATTTGAACGCCTCCGCGACTGTCATTGAAAAGCTCTGCATCGCGGTGGATTTTTCGTAGAATGGCAAAAGGATGCCAATCAGATGCCAGACCGCCTTTCAGTCAGACCGATCAATGCAGCGCCTCTCTTGCGCTGCCGTAAGGTTTGGAAGCTTCGTAAATCCGACTAGCCGCGGCATCAGCGTCAATAGCCGCACAAGCAACGCGCATTGGGAGGCGCATCGCGCGGGGGACTCCTTTAGTATCTAACGAGGACCTTGATCACCCGGAATTCGCACAGTGTTCAGCATGGCCACACTGGTCGGTGATTTTTGAAAGTGGGCAGTCTTCTTGCGCGTACTACCCAGCAGCATGCTTGCGGCGGCATTCTAGCTGCCTGACCTGGAAGACAGCGTATCTCCCAGTAGATTGTAGGGAGGTCTTGACGTCGCAGTGCACCACGTGCGCCACAGACTGGCCCCGACGCGGCCACAGCTGCCTCAAAGCCATCTTGACGTTGCTGCCCGAGTCGGTCGTGAACGAGTTGACGTCCTACTGCGTTACGCCGAATCTTTCCGGCTGTTGAAGCACCTACCTCTTGATATCCTCATGGTCGTGCCGGCCGCTGAAGAGTGTGACGCCGAGATGCAGCTCGCGCATGGTAAAGCCGTCCGGGTTGACGCACCGCACGACAAGAGAGCCGTAAGAACCGGACCCATGGCGCTCCGTCCAGATGTCCGTGACAAGGTGGAAGAATGGTAGTCCCTTGCAGCGATCTTGGAGCTGACGCACTTCTCTCCAAAGAAAATCTGACATAAAATAGGGCTGTTAAAATAGGGCTGTTAATATAAGGCTGTTGAGATGGCTTATCCCTTGCAAGGCCATTTAAGCGTGAAAGATCACCGAGCTGTTGACTTGGGACCCAATAACAGGAGAAGACACTTCTCAGAAGTACACAAGTTTCTGTGACGGAGCGCAACAACAACACCTGATCCTCAGTGCACGTCGGTGCCCATCGTGCAACTTAATCCCGAATTGCGCAGGTGTTAAGAGGATTTTTTTCTGCCCACAGGGTCGTGGAGATCCGGCTTGTGCCTTGCCACCGTCGTCTCCGAGCCGGCGCGGTCCACCACTTCTCTGGTCATTGACATCCCCTGCCATTGTCTGGCAGCATGGGTGACAACGGTGCCTACGCTGGTCCACCTGGCCCCCCTCTCAACGACGGCACCCGGCGCTTCATCTTGATTCCCTCCTTCCTGGAGACACAGCGCACTGCGCGTTCCGCCCTCACCACCAATCACCAGTCTTCCTGCTCAATGCCCCAATCCTCCGTCACTACGACTCCTCCCGTCGCTGGTGCTGGCCCTGGTCGGGGAGTTGCGCTGCTCGGTACGCGTCGGCCCCAAACTCAAGTGGGGGGTCGCCAAAATGACGCTACTGTGCGTGGGCACCATGACCCGACGCTGTTCAAGTCCATGTGCGACTTCTCCCCTGTGAAGTTCGCAGCGATTGTGGAGCTGGCTCGCGAGCGTGTGGAGCGGCCTATGGACCCACGGTTGCACAGCTCTGTTAAGATGAGCGAGTTGCCGCGCCCGCGCCGCCGGGTATGTTCGGCTGTTAAGATGAATTTTTTGACCCTTCTTCTTTTGCGTGGGGGAGACGAGGGGGCGCTGCCAATCTGGACCGTTGCCTTTAATGTGGGCGTGTCCCCCGCGACGGTCAGCAACGAAGAAACTTTGGCGGCGACCAGCATGCCTTCGGCGACACGGGGTTTATAGGCCCAAGACGTGTGCTGGTCTGCCCTTTTCGAAGGAACGCTGAGGAGGCAGACGTGGACCAGGGGGAGTGGAACACTGAAATTCACAAAAGGCGCATCCGCAATGAGTGGGGCATTGGGGACGTGAAGAATCACTTCCGGGTGTTTTCGGTTCGGTGGTCGTACGGGTCTGAGCTTTCTGCGTCTTTTTATGAAGCAGTGCGCGATGCTTTGCAATTGGCGGTGATAGCACAGCAGGCACCGCATGGTGCCGCTCCATAGGCAGCTGGCAAACATGGACTCGTACAACGCCGCGAGGTTCTTGTTTTATTTAAGAGCTGTTTTTCTGCAGGTGACTGACCACAGGGCCCGGGTCGCTACTGAAGATGACATCACGTCAATTAAAAGTCCGTGCACGCAAAACCCGCACCCCGCTCCCCCACCCCCGACCAACGGCCCCTCCCTTGCGGCCGCCGTGCCCCGTCGCCGTCGCACCCAGCCGCCGCAGACGCACCGCGTGCCCTGCCACGCCGCGCGTGCCACCGCCGCCGTGTTCGCCACGCCACGCCGGCGGCGCCGTCGGCGGCAGCGGCGGCAGCTCGCCATGCGCCACCACGCCGTAGTGCCGCTGCCAGCACGGCGCAACGGCGACCGGCTCGGCGGCGATCGGCTC
>Ga0209831_1003183_pt1 | contig 13714 bp, 9 predicted proteins | sample Maine_Asex4_meta_FD_187451 | JGI IMG/M metagenome (GOLD analysis project Ga0209831, IMG submission 187451) | Marine algal microbial communities from Maine, USA - Maine_Asex4_metaG (SPAdes) (version 2) | ecosystem: Host-associated > Algae > Red algae > Unclassified | place: Maine, USA | collected...
ATTAATTCGGATAATTCTTTTAAATTAAAATACGAATATTTTCGTACATTAATTTGTATCTACGAAAAAATTCGTATATCTTTGTCTACGAAAGATTTCGTATAATAAAACTAAGTGCAATATGCCACCAACAAAACCGACAGAATCAGAATTAGAAATACTACAACTCCTATGGGAACATGGTCCAGTTTCTGTTCGATTTGTACATGAAATTCTAGAGCAACAAAAAGAGGTGGGCTATACAACGACCTTAAAGCTCATGCAAATAATGGCGGAAAAAGGAATCGTTACTAGAGATACTTCTAGTCGAACACATATCTATCAAGCGGCTGTTAGTGAGGAAAGTACACAGAAAAATCTACTGGAAAAATTTGTAGATAGTACTTTTCGAGGTTCCGCTATGAAATTAGTGATGCAAGCTTTGGGTAATAATAAAGCTTCAAAAGAGGAATTAGAACAGATTAAAGACTTGATACAAAAAATTGAAAAGGAAGAAAAGGAGTAATTTTTTTTAGAACAGAGAATAGAGATAGTTTTCATTGATAATCGAAGGAAAATCGTTTTCATTTTAATGAATTTTCGCTCTCTTTTCTATTCTAAAAAGTGTATGGTAGAGTAATCGTAAATAAGCATGTAGCTGTGAATAGTTTTTAGATGAAGCAAATATACTTTTTACCAACTGCCAATCTAAAACTATTAGAATTAAATAAAATGGAAATAATAACCCGACTGTTTTCTGATAATTTTATCCATGCCTTTGGCTGGACCGTACTCTACTCTTTATGGCAAGCTACTTTGATTGCTATATTGATTGGAGTACTTTTAATAGTAGGTAAAAACAGGACTGCTCGCACCCGCTATAGAATCGCCACTTTTGGTTTATTTGCTGTTTTTGTGAGTGCAATAGTTACTTTTTGTTTTCTGTATCAAAGTCCCACAAGCATAAGGGAATCAACTAACTTAGTTGTCACTTTTACAGAAACTATTACTGGTTTAGAAACGGAGCAATTAAGCCCAATTACGCTTACCACTTTCCAAGACTATTTTGATGCTCATTTACCCTTGATAGTGAGTTTGTGGTTACTCGGTGCTGCCCTCTTTTTTTTACGTTTAATAGGCGGTTTGGTATACATACAACGTTTGCGCCGCAGTAAACATCAACAATTGGAAGTGCAGTGGATAAAAATGGTGGCTACCCTTTCTAAAAAACTAGCTCTAAACAAATCGGTTGCCTTAGCGGAATCCGCTTTGGTACAAGTGCCGCTAGTCATTGGTCATTTAAAACCCATCATTTTATTTCCAATCGGCATTGTCAACCAGTTAAATCCCAAAGAAGTAGAAGCTATTTTAGCACATGAATTAGCGCATATTTATAGAAATGATTATTTAGTTAATATTATTCAGTCGGTCATTGAAACGCTATTTTATTATCACCCTGCTGTATGGTGGTTATCATGGATTATTCAAACAGAGAGAGAACATTGTTGTGATGATTTGGCGGTACAATTAAGCGGTAGTTCCCTTACTTATGCCAAAGCATTGTTACGTGTACAAGAATTAACGCCTGTGCGTACCCCTACTTTTGCGATGTCTTTTGCTGGCAGAAAAAACCAATTATTAAACCGCATACAGCGATTGTTAAATCACCCACATCAAAAATCTAACTTCATGGAAAAATTAATTGCGACTGGTCTATTAACGCTACTAGTTTTATTATTGACCGTCAATGCTAATCCTACGGTATCTGTAGAAGAACTACTACCAGAAACGACCGCTATTAAGGAATCTACAGCAGCACCAATTAATAAAGAATTACCTGTTGACACCAAGGTTTTACCGAATAAAGAACGCTCAACTGCAGCTATACTTCCTAGTTCTAAAGCAAGAATTAATGAGATAACTATGCCGCTCAAAAACCTCATTACTACTCCTTTGATAAATCGAAGGGATACCATTCCAGCATTCTCAAAAAAATCAAATAATCAATCTTACTACTATTATAATGATGGTAAAAAAATAGAGTTAGAAGCAAAAGATGGAGAAATTATATCCTTAAAATACAATGGTAAGCGCATCCCTCAAGAAGATTTTGCACAGTATGAGGAAGAAATTATGGAATTGATGAGTGTGCAGCCAGCACCACCAATACCACCTGTACCTCCTGCATTTCCGTCAGGTGTGATGCCCCCTCCTGCACCACCAAGTCCACCGACACCCCCTACATTTCCGTCGGGTGTAACACCCCCTGCACCGCCAAGTCCGCCAGCACCTCCTACTCCACCGACAAGTGTATTTGGTGCTAAAAAGAGAACGAGTGAGATTATAAGACAAACAGATGATGCAGGTAATACTTATATAATCATTGAATCAGACGATTCAAAAAATCCTATTAAAATAAAGGTGGAAGAAGGGGCTACTTCTAGAATTACCATTGATGGAAAGCCGATAGAAGAGGGCGAAACAAGCATACGAGAAGAAGATATTTTTACTTCCTTGTCCAAGAATGATTTTTATTTCAACAATTCTGATTTTAATATGGAGAACTTTTTAAAGCAATCCGAAGAACAACAAGCAGACTGGCAAAAAAAATTAGAAAAACATGGTATAGAAATGGAGGAATGGTTAGAAAACCTACAAGAAAAAAATGAGTTATTACAAGACCAACTTCAAGAAAGCACGGACTTATTCTTTCAAAAACTAGAAAAAAAAGAGGAACTCAATACCTTTAAAATCAATAAAAAAATTTACGAAAACCTATTACAAGATAAACTCATTAAAAAAGGAAAAAAGTTTTCTTTTGAATTAACTAAGAACTATTTTGAATTAAATGGTCAAAAACAATCTACTGATGTTGCTCAAAAATACATAGCTATTTATGAAAAAGCTTTGAAGAAACCACTCACAGAAGAGTCTACTATTTATTTTAAAGGAAAGTATAGAGATGGTTCTTTTAAAGGAACGTCTAGTATCTCTATTAATCAGGATAATAATAGTACTTCTAAGATAAAGGTGAGTGGATTTTAATTAAGGTTGTTTATTTGTTTAGCAGAATAAGTTCTTTAGAGGGAGCAAAATTGATTTGTTTTTTTCAAAAAAAACAAATCAATTTTGCTCCCTCTAAAAAAATCTATCCCTAATTTAAAACCCATAATAAACCCCAAAATCATATCTAGAAAAAATGGGGTCTGTTATATTAATATGCAGCCCAGCACCGACTTGTAAAAAATCTTTGATAGCATAGCGTAGCCCTAAACCTGCTTGCCATCTTACTTTAAGCGACTGCTCATTTAATGGCTCAACGACTATCGGTTTTGAAATTAAGTCAGCGCCTTTAAAAATATCGACTCTTAAATCATTTGCTTTAGTCTGTTGGTAGTCAACCGAAATGCCTGTATGCAATATGCCTTTAAGTTTTCTTTTGCCGAAATGGGCATTTAATAATAGCGGCATTTGTACAAATTTAATATTAAAAGGGATACCTACTTTGATGGTCAAGCTATCTCCAGCATTTAAATTTGCATCGGCTACGTATTCAATAGAAGCATCCATATCTAATCCTAAATCAACTAAGTTTATTTTATTGGCAGGATTTGATTGTCTAAGAAAATATCCAAGTATAGCTGGGTTGCTTTCTTCATGAATTCTTGTGTCGCAAAACGCTAAGTCCAATTTTCCTTTTGATAAATAAAGTCCACTAGATACACTAAATCTTGGATGAAGATACCGTCGAATACTAAAATTAATATTTTGATGTTTAATGCCTATTGATTGTTCTTCAAAAGGAGATTCTGCCCCATCATTTATTATCGATTCCTGTATTAGAATGAAGGGTGCATAAGATAAGCCAACCTCCCATTTCTTTAATGGTGGCTTGACGGGTTCGGTTATAGTAGGTAAAGGAACTTTTAAATTAAGTGACCGTTCAGGTATATCTAAAAAAGCAATAGAATTTTTCAAGCTATTCAACACCGTTATTTTAGGGGAAGGAATTAGCTTGGTCAAGGAAACAGGGATGTCTACTTGTTCCTTTTCTACTTTAATTATGGCCGTTTTTAATTGCCTATCCAATCCTGTTTTGCCAACAGCGTTTAATTTAGTTAACATCAATTCGTTTCCTTTCGGAATGTTCTTTGCTTTAAGGCTATGCGCTTGTTGTTTATTTAAATTATTTCTTTCCCTTTGTTTATTTAATGGCTTGCGAATAACTTCTTTTTTAATAGTAGCATTTATCTTTTCTGTTGCTACCACTTCTTGGGTAGCTTTATATTTATCTTGCTTCGGTTCAGTTATAATTTTATTGTCTATAATTACTTTAGCTGTTGTAAGATTCTCCTTATGAGAAAGAAAGGAAACTACCCCTACAAGCACACATAAGCAAAATACAACTAAGTAAAACCAGAAAAATATAATTCGGTCTTTCTTTTTCTTTTTGGGAAAATGCACTTTAGCAGCCTCCCAAATGTCATCCGAAGGAATGGACCATTCGGCTTCAGGAAGCTTACTATCCTCTTTCAGTCTATTTTTAAAAAAACGTTCTAAATTATCTTCTGGTGTCATTTTTAATTTACATTGTAACGATTCAGATTTGAGAAGCGAGAATAGAGAACAGAGAAGCGAGAAGCGAGAAAGCTTCGTGCTAACTTTAGTCATTAATATTAATTAATGACGTTTTCTAGTCTCTGCTCTCGCTTCTCTACTCTCTATTCTGAATCGTTTCTAACTGAAAATTGAGTAATTCCTGTAGCATTTTCTTGGCTTTATATAGTTGGGATTTAGAAGTACCAGCTGTGATGCCTAATTGCTCTGCTATTTCTCTATGGTTGTAGCCTTCTAGCACATACATATTGAAAACGATGCGGTATCCTTTCGGTAATTTTTGTATTAATGCAATTAGTTCTTCAGCGGCTATTTTATCAAAAATGGTTTCTTTTTCTACTGTAGGTTCATACACTTCCTCCAAATTAACAAAGGTTTGATGCCAGCTATCTTTCTTTAAATATCGAATCGCTGCATGGCTCATTAACCGACAAGACCAAGTGTAAAAACTAGCTCGATTTACATCAAATTGGTATAAATCTTGGTAGATCTGGATTAACCCTTCTTGAAATATATCATCTGACTGCTGTTTATTTTTGCCATATCGAAGGCATAGTTTATACCACCTGCTTCTGTACATCAGGTACAATTCCCGCTGGGCAGACTCCTCCCCATCTATACATTGTTTGATTATTTTTTGAAGTTTTTCCAAATTATTATATTAACAGTCGGTCGTTTTCATGATTTATTCCAATACTATATGGATAATTGTTTAAAAAAGGGTTGCCTGAAAAAAAAATATTTTTTTCAGGCAACCCTTTCTCCTTTCCTTTACCATGTATAGTTAGCTAGACTTTAGCCATTAGTTTTTAGTCTTTAGTGGCAGCCTGCTAAGTACTAAAGCGTTATCGTAATACTTGGTTTACCATCGTCTTTTTTATTCGAGTATAAGGAAGATACTTAGTTAATTCCTACTATCAAGCATAAGCGTACCAAAGACTAAAGACCAATGGCTAAAGTCCAACTTAGTAAGAACGAAAGTATAGCTTTTTATATCTAAAAAGGAAATTTACTTCCCAATAATTTTTATAAGAAACACTTGAACCACCTATGCAATAGGCCGAAGATGCACCCTACATCTAATACTATTTCTATGCCCCATCGCAATAGAAATTTGAACCCAATTGGTGCATAAAGGAAAAAATGCTCTAAAATTTTTAAAATGAAAAAAATCACCTTGCTGTTTTTAATTGCCCTTTTAATTGCTGCTTGCGATGAGGACAATCTTACTGTTGATAATGATAATGATGTCTTGGACGTACCACTTCCTGAATTACCTATAGCGTCTGATAATCCTTTAACTGCCGAAGGAAAGCAATTGGGTAGAATGTTATTTTATGAAAAGAAACTTTCAAGAACCAATACAATCGCTTGTGCCTCTTGCCATCATCAAGAATTAGCTTTTTCAGACCCTAATAGAGTATCCTTTGGCGTAGATAGTCTTACAGGAAACCGTCAAGCAATGGGTCTTTTTAATTTAGCCTTTTCGGGAAATGGATTTTTCTGGGATGGCAGAGTGGATGTATTGCGACACCAATCTTTACTCCCCATTCAAGATGAATTGGAGATGGATGAAACTTTAGAAAATGTGGTGGCGAAACTATCCAAGGAGCAATTATATCTAGACCAGTTTACAAAAGCTTTTGGTACGCCTGAAATTACAGAAGAAAAAGTGGGTTTAGCATTAGAGCAATTCTTAATTTCTTTAGTTTCAGAAACATCGAAGTATGATTTATACAAACAAGGTAGCATAGATTTAACGGCTAGTGAATTAAACGGAGAGAAATTGTTCTTGAATAGAGGTTGTGACAATTGCCACGCTGGTTCAAATTTTGATGAACCAAGAAGCAGGTTTTTGAATAATGGTCTAGATATAGAAAGTGATTTTTTAGATCTCGGTAGAGAATTAATTACGAATGACCCGGATGATAGAGCAAAGTTTAAAGTGCCTAGTCTTAGAAATATTGCCGTAACGGCTCCTTATATGCACGATGGTCGATTTGCCACTTTAGAAGAGGTGCTCCAGCATTATGCTACAGGTGTACAAGAAAGTTCGACCTTGGCAGGTCCTACTATTTTAGGTATTAATTTAACCTTAGGTGGTTTTGATTTAACATCAAGTGAAAAAGAAGATCTCTTGAATTTTTTAGGCACCTTAACAGATGAAGATTTTTTGAGTAACCCCGATTTTTCAAATCCATTTTAAACTGGACTTTAGCCATTGTAGGCTGACCGTTAATACGAAGACTTTCAAAGTTTTCAAAACTTGGGTAGTCTAATTCGTTGATAACCAAAACTACCCAAGTCTCGGAGACTTTGAAAGTTTGGAAAATCATCATTAACGGTCAGCCTGATTGGTCTTTAGTCTTTGGTACGCTTATATTTGGCAGAAGGAATTAGCTAAATACTTTCTTTACACTTGAGTAAAAAAGACGAGAGTAAACTAAGTATTTAGCTAATTCCTTAAGCTTTGTAGGCTACCACTAAAGACTAAAATCCAATGGCTAAAGTCCATAAAATAGGGGAGAATCCGTTTCTAAATGTCTACTATTAAAAATAAAACCAACATGTCTCTAAAACCCATTTTAACCTTTTTATGCTTGACCCTATCTTGTTGCCTGTGGGCACAGGAGGAAGTAACAATTAGTGGCTACTTAACCGATGCTTCCAATGGCGAATCTTTGCTGTATGGCAATGTGTACCTCAAAAATACGAGTATCGGTAACACCACCAACGAATATGGTTTTTATTCCATTGATGTGCCAAAAGGAGAAGCGGTTATCCTTGTTTATTCTTATTTAGGCTACACTTCTAAAGAAGTCGAAGTTAAAGAGCAAACCTCTAAGCAAATTAATATCAAAATAAATCAAGAAAGTGAAGTATTAGGCGAAGTAGAAATTATAGCGTCAAAGGTGAGTTCTGAAAAAGAAGCTATTAAATCTACCCAAACTAGCACCATTCATCTTCCTATTAAAGAAATTAAAACCATCCCTTCTTTAGGAGGAGAAGTAGACATTATCAAAGTAGTACAGTTAATGCCCGGTATTTCCAAAGGAGGAGAAGGCGGAACAGGGATGTTTGTGCGAGGCGGAGATGCGGATCAGAATCTAGTGCTGTTAGACGAAGCGGTTGTTTATAATTTAGGACATTTATTTGGCTTCTTTTCTGTATTTAATCCTGATGCCTTACATGATTTATCTATTATTAAAGGTGGTTTTCCTGCTCAATATGGGGGACGTTTATCTTCTGTATTAGATGTCAGAATGAAGGAAGGAAATAATCAAAAACTAGGGGTACAAGGCGGCATTGGCTTATTGTCTTCTCGCTTGACAATAGAAGCACCTATTCTCAAGGATAAAGCTTCTTTTTTGTTATCAGGTAGAAGAACCTATATTGACCGAATTTTTAAAGTGGCTAAACAAACATTGCCTTATTATTTCTATGATGTCAATGCAAAATTCAACTATATCCTTTCCGATAAAGACCGTATCTTTTTAAGCGTCTATGCTGGAGATGACGTATTAAAATTTGATGAAAATGATATTGAAGGCGGGGACATCGAAATCAATGATAATGAGGAAGACCTTAATTTTGATTTCGGATTTCAATTGGGAAATGTTACCCAAACTTTACGGTGGAACCATATTTACAACCCTAAATTATTTTCAAATCTTTCTTTTATTCACACCTCTTTTAATTATGATATAACAGGAGCGGTCTTAGGTAATTCCATTGTAGTTAAATCAGAAATTCGAGACCTTGGTGTAAAGCTTGATTTTGCCAATTACCAGTCGGCTACTTCCAAACTCCGCTTTGGGGCGGCTAGTACTTTACATCGTTTCCGTCCGAATATTCTAAATACGAAAGGGGATATTTCTGAAGTCATTGATAATCGAGCTGGCGTATTACGCAGTGTACTTGAATCTACTCTTTATGGAAATTACGACTTTGAAGTGAAAGAATCTTTGAAAATAAATGCGGGTTTGCGATTGAGTGGTACAGGAGTAGAAAATAAATTTTATGCCGCCATTGAACCTCGCTTCTCTGCCAATTATGCGTTTAATGACAATCAAAGTTTCAAATTTAGTTATAGTCGGATGGTACAGTATATGCACAGAGTCAGTAGTTCGACAATTGCCTTGCCTACTGATTTGTGGTATCCTGTTTCTGAAAATGTAAAGCCTCAATCTTCCCATCAAGTGGCCCTATCTTATAATTACTTTTTGGATAAACCACAGCTTTCTTTTACGATAGAGGGCTATTATAAAACCATGAAAAATCTAATTGAATATAAAGAAGGGAGTAATTTGATTTTGAATGATAATTTCGAGGAATTCTTAACACAAGGCACCGGCAAATCCTGGGGTGCAGAATTATTACTTCGCCGACAAAGTGGCAAATTTACAGGCTGGCTAGGCTATACTCTAGCTTGGAGTCGTCGCCAATTTGATGCTATTAATAATGGGAAAGCATTTTGGGCTAAATACGATAGACGACATATTTTAAGTGTCGTGACTAATTTGGAAATTAGCAAACGAATTATTTTTTCTGCGGTCTGGGAATATACAAGTGGCGCAAGGTTTACGCCAGTACAGACCCAATATTTATTTCCGAATGCAGGTCTTACGAATATTGAAATCATTCCAGTTTATTCTAAAAGGAATGAATTTAAACTATCATCTTCTCATAGATTAGACATCAACTTTGTTATTAAAAACAAACCCCATAAACGCTTTCGTTCGGAATGGCATTTGGGCGGGTATAATGTGTATAATCGAGCAACTCCTTATAGCATTCGGGTACGCTTGGACCCAACTACAGGGCAATTAAAATATGAACAGCCTGGGTTGTTTGGGTTTATACCTTCTATTGCTTATAATTTTAGTTTTTAGTAACTACTTAGGAGGTTCTTTTTTTCTTTAAAATTTCCAATTTTAAAGAAAAAAGAACTCCCCTCTCTCCCGCTCGGAGGTGGAGAGGATTTGTTTTTAAAGTTTAAAACGATTGGATTCTTTTCTTTTTAAAAATCAACAATATGAAATATACTGCTCTATTATATACAATACTTTTTCTCGTCCTTCTAAACGCCTGTCGTCCAGACTCTTTAGAGATTGACTTACCAGAAGCACCCGCTCAAATCGTTGTTTTTTCTCAGGTAATTCCTGACGAATTAATGACCGTTTCTTTAATGAGAACCTTAGATGCTTTACAATTTAGTGAATCCGAGGGAGATAGTTTATCACAAGATATTTTCAATAATCTTCTTGTAACAGATGCTACTGTAACGGTTAGTTATAGAGCGGTCACAGACACCTTATTTGAAGTAGGAGCAGGTTTTTATGCAAGTATCTCTACGCCCCAATTTACGAATGAAGCATACACCTTAAAGGTAGTAACTCCTGAAGGGGAAAGCTTGACTGCCACGAATCAAATGCTACCCATCGTTTCTTTTAAATCTATCCAACCAGAGGTTATTAGAGATTCGATAGGCGGGCAAGTAAAAATTTCCTTTGAAATAGCAGATACACCAGAAAAAAATTGGTATATGCTCAATTTTTACAAACCACAAGAAGCAGACTTATCGGGGATAGATCTTAATTCTTTTTTTGGTGCTAATTCCAATGTATTGGTAAGAACGGAATTGCTCAATGATGCGACTATTACGGATGGTACTTTTACAGGTATTATAGATTTGCCAGAGTTATCTCCTTCGGATTCGCTATTAGTGTCTTTATCAAATATTAGTGAATCCTATTATCAATTTTTGGAAGTAAGAGAAAATGCTGATAATTTCTTAACTGAAATCACTAAGGAGCCTTTGTCTTTACCGACGAATGTAGAAGGTGGTTTGGGGTTTTTCAATACGCATTTTCCAGATTTGCATTTGTTTGATTTGAATGAATTTTAATGTTGGGTTTAGTATCCTGATCTTTTTGCTACTGCGGTGCTAGATTTTATCGCCTTGTATAAATAGATTCTTTTGATGGATGGTCTGATGGCTAGATTGAATTCTATGTTAAAAACAAGAGTATTGAAAAATAAATTTAAAAAATAATTTATAGGGGCTGATGAAAGCATCAACCTATAGTATTTTTTAAATTTATTTTTCAATACTCTTGTTTTTAACATAGAATTCAATCTAGCGATGAGTCCACTCCAAAATTTCCATCCTTGTAGTTCTACCCTGTGCATCCAATCCACTAGATAAATAAATTATACCCCTTTTCCTTTAAGTAAAAAATGCTTTTAGTAACTTTAGGCAAATTTCGTTCAACAACAAAAAGCAAAGTGAACAATGACGCTAGAAGAACTAAAGGAAAATGTACGCCAATTGATTAGCAGAGCTAAAACCAATGATGCAATCAATATAATAATCAAATGGGCAAAAGAACAGCATCAAGAGGAATTAAAAAAGGAAGCGACTATTTTAGAAGGACACCTTACTGCTCTTAATCAGGAAAAAAGAATTGGCGTATTAACGAATTCAGAAGCCACTCGGGAACAAAATAAAATAAATTATGGTCTCCTGAATTTATTGGATACTATCACTAATAAGGACCAAGTTCACAATACTACCCTAGATGATTCCCCTTCCCCCTCGAAAAAGTTAAAAATCCTGATGCTAACCGCAAATCCTGCTGAGACTACTAAACTAAATTTAGATAGGGAACATTCAATTATTACCCAAAAGCTACAGCAAAAGCAGGAGTTTTTTAATATTATTTTGAAAAAAGCAGTTAGTGGCACGGAATTTAAAGAATTCACTCAACAAGAAAAACCATCTATTTTGCATTTTTCTGGACACGGAGCAACTGGAAAATATGCAGGCATTAAGGTACATAATGAGGACAAAAATGAAGTAGAACTACTAACTGTTAATGGACTGAACACATTATTTAAGTTTTTCAAAAGACGGCTAAATCTTATAGTGGTTCTCTTAAATGCCTGCCATACACAAGAACAAGCTGCTACCATTTCCAAATATGTAGACTATGTCATTGGGACCAATGTGGCTATTGGTGATAAAGCAGCTAGTGCTTTTAGTAGTGGTTTTTATTTTCAATTAGCGGAAGACACGTCCATGAATATTGAAAATGCCTTTGATTCTGGTCGAACAGAGGCAGTCATGAAAGGGGCCGCTGAAGACAATTTTGTAATTTATCACAATGGCGCCTTGCTTGAGGTAACGTAAGACGGATTCGCAATCCGTCCACCAATAGAAAATAAGCGGATTACTAATCCGCCTAACGCCCATTCAAAAAGACTTTATGAAAGTAATCTTCGTCCACGGCAGAGACCAACATTACCTACACCCCCGACAACTCCGAGCCAATTGGCTCACCGCATGGGAAAAAGGATTGGCAAAATCTAAACTGTCCCTTCCTTCGGAAGACAGTATTCATATCCCTTATTATGCAGATACTCTGTATGAACAGCTGCAAGAATTGTTAAAACCCAAACAGGGAGAAACGATGCGCAGTGGCACCAATGGTATCAATGAAGCCCAAGAATTGGCATTCACAAAAGCCTATTTAAAAGAAATTGCATTAGCAACAGCTACGACTTTCGAGGAACGAATGGACTTACAAGAAATGACAGAGGTAAAACGAGGGATACTTGATTGGCAAGTTGTCCAAAAGCTAACTGGATTTTTAGATAATAAAAACATTTTTGGGGACTATCCTGTAAAACTAGCCACTAGGGATGTATTTGTGTACTTGACACAAAATCACATAAAGGAAGCGGTGAACAGTATCGTAGAAAAAGCTTTTGATGCTACTCCTTGTGTGGTTGTAGGTCATTCTCTAGGGTCAATTGTTACCTATTTGGTACTTAAAAACAATCCTAAGTATCAGGTAAAAAAATACATTACCATTGGTTCTCCTTTAGGTTTGACTGCCCTAGCCAAACATTTAGAACCGCCTTTGGTCATGCCCGAATGTATTAGAGGAGATGCACCTGACCGCTGGTATAATGCGTATGATGTAAGAGATTTTATTGCCCTTCATCCATTGGACCAAAAACATTTTAATAATGGTTTTGATATTGTGAATAGTACGCATGTGAAAAATCATACGGCTAATCGGCATGGGATTGCTGGTTATTTGGCCGATGAAATTATTGCTAAGACTATTTATGATGCTATGTTTGCATAGCGTTCAATTTTGCATAAACACTTAAACTATAACAAAATAATTATGTCGGAACTCGCATTACAATTGATTCAACAGGCTAAGGAAACGAAGGCTAAAAAACTTGATTTAGGAAATTGTGGATTGACGGAATTGCCTGATGAACTTTTTGAATTGGTGTGGTTGGAGGAATTGTATTTGTGTAAAAGTAGTAGGTTTTACAATTTAGCAACCAAAAAAGAAAATAGATTTGTAAGCAAAAATAGAGGTAATGAAAATAATCTGAAACATTTTTCTCCTAACATACAGCGACTTCTAAACTTGAATATTCTTTTGGCAAATGGTTCATCTTCCAATGAGTGGAGTTTAGGGGACTTAAACCCTTTAAAAAATTTACAAAATTTACAAGCTCTTTATGTTTCCTATACAAATGTAAATGACTTAAGCCCTTTAAAAAATTTACAAAATTTACAAGCTCTTTATATTCCTTATACAAAGATAAGCAATTTGAGTCCTTTGAAAAATTTACAAAATTTACAAGCTCTTTATATTTCTGCTACAGCGGTTAGCGACTTAAATCCTTTGAAAAATCTACAAAATTTGCGACTATTTTCTATTTCTGCTACAGCAGTTAGCGACTTAAATCCTTTAAAAAATTTACAAAATTTACAAGCTCTTTATGTTACCCGTACAAGGATAAGCGACTTAAACCCTTTAAAAAATTTAAAAAATTTACAATCACTTATAGTTCGCCCCATACAAGGAGGCGACTTGAACCCTTTAAAAAATTTAAAAAATCTACAGTCACTTAATATACACTCAACAAAAGTGAGCGACTTGAACCCTTTAAAAAATTTAAAAAATCTACAGTCACTTATTATACATTCCACAAAAGTGAGCGACTTGAACCCTTTGAAAAATTTACAAAATCTACAAAAATTAGATATTTCCGTAACGCCAGTAAGCGACTTGAACCCTTTGAAAAA
>Ga0209831_1003186_pt1 | contig 13708 bp, 8 predicted proteins | sample Maine_Asex4_meta_FD_187451 | JGI IMG/M metagenome (GOLD analysis project Ga0209831, IMG submission 187451) | Marine algal microbial communities from Maine, USA - Maine_Asex4_metaG (SPAdes) (version 2) | ecosystem: Host-associated > Algae > Red algae > Unclassified | place: Maine, USA | collected...
TAGTAATCGCTTGGGTTAGTTGGTCACTTTCCCAAACCACTACGACATCAGGAGTCGTACTAGCAGTAGAGAATACGGTATCGTTCCTACAGGTTAAGGTAGCATCCTCAACTAGTAGATCGGGTGCAACGAAGTCACCCAATATTTCCACTGTATCCGTAGAAATACAATTATTTGTTGTATTTGTTACTTCTAAAATATACAAACCTGCTTGGTCAACTTTGGCATTTTCTGCATTTTGGTTGTCCACTACATTGCCCCCCATCGTGATCCAATTGTAAGCAAATGCTGGACCAGCAGAAGAAGCACTTCCATCTAACACAAAATCAGGCTGCGTACAATTAAGCGTAACCCCCTCTTTTATACTTGCAGTAGGAAAATCAAAATCATCATCTACTTGAACCATTGCCTTAGTGGCACATCTTGTTTTGATATCTATCACTTTCAAGGTGTACATTCCAGCTTTATCTAAAGTAGGGGCTAGTACGTCAAGAGAATCCGAAAAACGACCATTTTCTATATCCCACTCATAGCTGTATACCTCGCCTTCAGAAGTCCCAGCGGTATTTAAAGCGATGGTTGGGCGGGTACAATTTAAAATAGGAGGTGCTGCTATTTCCGCAGTTAAAGTGGCATCTCCAATCACAGCAGTACCTGCGAATTGTAAATCAAAGCCAACGCTGTTATCGTCTTTATTATCTACTACCAAATAGTATTGTTCGCCAGCGGTAGCGTTTATACTAGGTAGGAATTTTCCATCCACATTAAAGGAAGCATTACTATCATCACTTGCGCCAATCGGCAGATCACTATTACTACCGCCACTAAAACATTCGATAGCTTGGCTACCACAAATTCCTTTAAATACTAAGAAACGAAAGCCTGCATTTGCTTTTGGTCGGACGACAAATTCCACCGTACCAGCAGCAAGAATATCAAATTGATACCATTTTGATTGCGTTTCAGCGGCTTCATTCCAGCAGCTAGTTGCATCTCCTTCTTCTTTTACAAAGCCCGGTCCTTCTGTTCTAGCAACAGAAATAGATTCCATACCACATAGCTGTTTGGCGGTACCACAGTCTGCACTTAAATCTACAGTTAAATTCACTTTGCCCGGTTCGTTTGTGGCCATCATCATAGAATCGCCGACCACATTCACTTCCAAATTACTAAAAGAGAATAAGGTAGAATCGCCTTCTTCTCCCACTCCTTGAAAACAAATTTGAAAAAGAACAGTACTGTCTGCTAATACTAAGCCCAAGGTATCGGCATCAGGAATGGTATAATCTAAATCAATAAAACCGCCTCTAAAACTAAAATCGCCTGGCGAAATACCAGAGGTAGGAAAGATATTTTGAATATTATTATATTTCATAACGGTAGGCTCCCAAGTCATGCTCCACTTTAGATTTTTTACGAAAGCCACATTCTGCGTAATAACATCTAAACAAACACTTTCAATAGGTGTTATTTGATGTTCTGAACCTGTTACTTCAAAAATACAAGGTTCTCCTGCCTCTTTTTCTTCTTCACAAGGATCGCAAACTATGCCATTTGGATTACAAAATTCAATCGAAAAATCTTCTAATTCTCCTGTATCATTCCCTTCAGGGTTGCCATCAATGACTCGCAAAGTCCAACTACCATTTACTTTACCTAAGTTAAAATCTTCTAAGTTTCCAAAATAAGGATAATAAGAACCATTTCTCGTACCAAAAGAGACTGCCCAGTCTTGTTCATTATGCCATGTTTGCTCTAAGTTCGCATCTGGACGAGAAATATCAGAAGAGCGGACAAAACTTACATCAAAAGAAGTCGTATTTGTCTTAGAAAACCCTCCCAAAGAACCGAAACTGATAGGCCCTATTAATTGCACTTCTTGACCTTCAGGAGAAATTAAAAGCATTTCCACATCTCCTATAAATTCATGCTTAAAAGTAACAGATACTTTTTTTACGCACTGACTAGGATGACTTAAATCATCCAGTAGCACATTAAAAACATATAGGTGAAAATCATGGATAGATCTTTGCTCTTTTGGCTTAGAAATATCTTCAATTCCATCCAATACAGGCCCCGGACAGTCGACGCAGGGGCAGGTGGTCTCTTGTGCTAATAAGGTGCTTGTCCCTAATAAAAAGAGGTAAATAAAGAAAAATATACGCCCGATATTGTTCATGTGATAGTTTATCGGTTTTGGTCAAATCGGACTTCTATAAAAAGTCCGTTATTCATACCCTCGGATTTCATCCGAGGTTACTCGTGTTCAACTACTCCGTAGTTTGTTGTTCTATAGAAAAAATGTACTATTCAGAATAGAGCGCAGAGAAGCGAGATAAAATCGTGCTCTATTTAATAGCATAAGCTATACTTTAAGAACAAATCTGCTATCTAGTCTCTATTATCCCTTCTCTGCGCTCTATTATGAACAATTAATAATCTAATCCGCAAAGGTATTTATCCTCCTCTTATAACACAATTATATTTCTTTATTTCGCATTTGAAAGACAAAAAAGGAGGATGTGTATATTTTGCTATAGAAATATAACGAAAAGAACGAGAACTTTAGTTTAGAATTATATATTTGTGACCGACAAAACGTGGCTTTTCGCTAATATTAACCGTCTTAATAAGGCCCAAATTAGGATTTTTATTACTAAAACGATTTCCTTATTTTTGCCAGTCTAGATCAGACAGCTATGTATTCTATTTTATATCTGTCCTCGCTGTTACCAAGAAATACCCTTTTTAAAGAAGTCAGAAGTCAGACCGAAAAATAAATTTTTCTGTCAGAAGTCAGATGTATGGCGTATTCTGGGACGTGATTTAAACGATTCCTATTTAATATAGGGTTTGCTTTAATCGAGTTAAAAAGTCTAATTTGCGTCTCAGAACACGTCATACATCTGACTTCTGACAGAAAAATTTATTTTTCGGTCTGACCTCTGACTTCTATTTTCAGGCATCCAAGCATTATAAATTTCAACAATGACCTCAGTTTCATTAAGTAGTGAACAATTAATACAAACCTTTAATAAAGATTTAGAGCAGATTTTAGTACGGATAACCTCTGCTGAAACCGCTGAGGACTATGAGTCTGCATTGGGGGAAGGTGCCACTAAATTAAGTACTTCTATTATAGAAATTGGAAAAGAAAGTGCCTTGCGCCTTAAAAATTTGCCTAAAAAAGCCACGAAGCAAGAAATATTACCAGCTAGTATCATTAGCTATTTGTGGGCAGCAGATGCTAAATCTTTTATGCTTTTATGGCGAGATGTATTGATCCAACAACAAAAAGCAAAGATTATGCAGTTGGATGGGAAGGTGACAAAAGCTGCTTTGTTGAAACTTAGACAGGATTCTAAAGAAGTATTACGAGATGCAGCAGCAGAGTTCAAGGCCTGTTTTGAAGATGAAAGAAAATTTCTAAGTACAGACACTAAGGAAAATCAACGGGTATTAAATAAATGGAGTCAGCAACATAATCCTTGGGCTATATACGAACCTCAAATTGAACAGCTAGCCAAACAATGTAGAGAAGCAGAGGTGCTACAAAATGGTTTACAAAATACGACGACTGGTTTTCAAGAGATTAAAGAATTAATACACCAAACGATAGATTCTTGCCAAGAAGAATTACTTTTTATAAGGCGAACCGCTGACAAAACGATGGGTTATATTGAGGAAGATATTGAAAGTAAACCTGGTACAGTTGCCACTCATTTAGAAGGATTGGAAGATGAAATAAATATTCCAGCTCATTTCAAAAATTTTACAGCGGCGCTAAAAGATAAAATTAGTAATTTGGCCGCTAAAATGCAGGTACCAATAGATACGAATGGGGGCATGGTTCAAATCAAAGAGACCAATTTTAAAAAAAATGCTCAGCAATGGTTAGACTCAGAAGTCGTACCTATTTTGTATGAAATTTGGGAAATTACAGAAGCGGCAGAACATAGCATGAAAATGTCTTTGGTGAATATTCGAAATCGGGCTATCTTATTGTCCAATGAATTAAAAGAAGGGAAAGAAGGAACTTTTAAAAAGGATTATTATTGCCAGCCCTTAGAAGCATTTGTAAAAAAATTGGATAAATGGGGAGAAGATATTAAAGAATTAGAACAGATAATTGACCAGAGACTCGAAGAGTCTTTCTATGTTTCGGCTATCTATGATGCCCAAAAGAGCTTCTTACCCATATCGTTGCAATCCACTTTGACCCAGTTTACATCTGGTCAAAACAAACTGCTCGAACAAGCTCGTACTCATTTAACAAAGCCTACTAGTTTCATTAAACACTTTAGAGATACCGTCTCCGAAGAAGAGAATTTAAGTGCGGCTGAAAAAATAGTACGCACAATTGAAGATAGAGGATTTGATCCAAAGAATGTGCAGTACACCAGTATCTTTCAAACCAAGGGATATATAGGAGAATCTTTTTGGGTAGGTAGAGAAAGTGAATTCCAACGAGTCGAACGTTTGATAGAACAATGGGAATTAGGCTATAGAGGTTCCGTTATCGTCAGTGGGGAACGCTTTTCTGGAAAGTCTCTTTTTGGAGATATAATTGCCAATAAATATTTTCCCAAGAGAATTATACGCCTAGAACCTAATACGCATATAAATACGGATGGTCGAAAATGGACGACCTCTTATGATTTAAAAGAAGCATTGACTTACGTAAAGAACAAAGCACGGCAGAGTCGCTCTCTAATATGGTTGGACGATATGGAATTGTGGCAAAGTCCTACGATTTCTCTAAGTCAGAATGTGCGTAGCTTATTAGAACATATAGACACGCATTCAACGCAGTTTTTCTATATGATAACTATGAGTAAATGGCTAAAAAACCACTTAAATAAAACGAACGTATTTGATAAGTCTTTCCAAGCTAGTATTCTCTTGGATAAGATGAGTTATGAGGAAATTCAACAAGCTATTTTAATCCGCCACGGTGCTACGCATAAAGTGTTAGTGGATGAGGAAAAAGAGGAGGTATCTTCGGAGGCTTTTAGTAAAATGACTACTTCTATTTATAAATCTTCTCAAAAAAATATAGGAGATGCTTTAAATAGATGGGCTGCCTCTATCTATCAAGTAGATACGGAAGAAGTCATTTTTAAAAACTTAGGAGATTACCAGTTACCAGATTTTTTAAATCCTGATAGTGCTTTATTGTTATCTACTATCATCAAAGAGAAACGAACGAATGAATACCGTCTAAGACAATTATTCGGAATCGCATTTAAAGAAAAATATAGCAACATTTTACAACGACTAATTAGTATGGGCATTCTCAAAAGAGAACTGGATGGAATGCTGAAAATAGATGAAAAAATTGTGAATGAGGTAGGTCGTTTATTAGAAAGAAAAAAATATTTATAATAGGTAGGAAGTATGAGGTATGAGGTATGAAGTGCATTTCGCTCCTACTTCATACCTCATACTTCATACCTCATACCTAGCTAATGGAATATTTACTTCAAAGTCATTTTACTTGGTGGAATTTTTTTATGGTAGCTATTGCTTTACTGGCTTCCTATTTTATCTTACAATTTACCAAGCAAGTATTAAAAAACACGCAATTTACAGGGGAAGCACGTATGCCTATTTTAGACGGGGTAGAACGGCTATTGGTTTTTTACGAACCCCTAGTCATTTTGCTACTACTAAGTGCATTTGTCTTAGTCAATCCGTTTTTTCATGGAATACTTGTTGTTTTAATTGTTGTCGGTAGTTTTACCCATATAAAAAACTATATTAGTGGTCGAATTATGCAACTGGATAAGAATGTTTCTGTTTGCAATCGCATCCGTGTAGACAAACAGACAGGTGTTATTTCTGAAATGGGCCGACTGGGATTAAAATTGAAAACAGATAAAGGCATTCAATATATTAATTATTCCAAATTAATGAAAGATGGATTCATGTTACTGTCTGGGGATGAAATAGGTGGATATTATAGGTTAAAGATAACGCCCAAAGACCCTAAAGAAAAAGTAAACTATCCTTTGCAATTAATGGATATGTTTGCCACTACGCCCTACTTAGACTGGAATTATAAACCTACTTTAACGCAAACAAACGAGGAAAATTTGGCCTTGAATGCTAAAATAATGGTCCGTGAAAATGGACATTTACAAGATTTGGTAAAATTAATCGAGGAACGAGGGTTCACTTGTAATGTGAAGTAAAATGATGGCTAGATGGCTGGATTGTTTGATGGCTGCCTGTATGACGTTAATAAACTGATTGTAGTTATTTTGTCAACGTCATACAGGCAGCCATCAAACCATCTTAACCATCAAACCATCTTAACAATATAACAATTTTAATAAAAATGGATATATTTTCGACTTACGGTTTTATTATTTCCGCATCGCTGGTTATCATTATCTCTTTTTGCTTTGGGGAAATATCTAGAAAAACCAATATTCCTTCTGTTTTAATGCTAATTGTATTAGGCATTGTACTGAAATTCGGTTTAGACGCTATGGGAGTTGGCGAATTAAATATACGCCCTGTATTAGAGGTACTTGGAACCGTTGGTTTGATTATGATAGTATTAGAAGCCGCCTTAGAATTGGAACTCAAACCAGAGAAATATATGCCGATTGCCAAGGCATTTACGGTCGCCCTCATTGGCTTAATGCTGTCGATATGGGCCGCCGCCGAGATTTTAGATTATTTCTTTGGGGATAGAATGACTACCCAACAGGCTTGGTTATACGCTACCCCCTTGTCTATTTTGTCGAGTGCTATTATTATCCCTAGTGTTACGACTTTAACGGAATCCAAGAAAGAATTTCATATCTATGAAAGTACCTTTTCAGATATACTAGGGATTATGGTTTTCTATTTTCTTACAGGAAATTTAGATACCGGAGATCACGGGGATGGCGGCGGCGGATTTGCAGGCTTTGCAGGAACGGTAGTTTTAACAATTATCCTTTCCTTGATAGCTAGTTATATCATCGTTTTAATATTCCAAAACATAAAGAGTCATACGAAGTTATTCTTATTGATTGCCGTACTTTTACTATTGTATGCAATTGGGAAGAAAATGCACTTATCGTCTTTAATCATCATCCTAGTGTTTGGTTTATTAATGACGAATATGAAGTTATTTTTTAAGGGGCCCTTATCAAAGTATCTGAAGTTAGAAGAAGCCAATCATATCTATGAAGGTTTGCATGTCATTACGATGGAAACCGCATTTGTTATTAGAACCTTCTTTTTCGTCGTTTTTGGTTTAACGATTTCTTTATCCTCGTTAGCGAGTATGGAAGTAGTGGTTATTAGTCTCTTGATTGTTGCTTCTATCTATATAATACGAGTTGTTTTGCTACGTATTTTTGTGGGTAGTGATATTTTACCTCAATTATTTATTGCCCCTAGAGGTTTGATTACTGTGTTGTTGTTTTATGCGATACCAGAAAGTGTTGAGGTGGAGAGTTTTAGTCCTGGTATTTTGCTATTTATCATCATCGTTACAGGTGTTATTATGACAATTGCTATGATACAAGATAAAAAAAGAACGGGTGTTTCTGTTAATAAGGCACTTAAAACGCCTATCGGCTATGAACGATGGAAAGCACCTACGATTACGGAGGTAGCAGAGCCTTCTGATGGACATGGACATTAAAAAGTATATTTAAGATTTCTCCCTCTAAAAAACGTGACCAATATTTTGAAAAACCCAATTATCTATTATCTCTTCTTAGCCTTACTAATAACTGCTTGTAATACAGGTCCGTCTATTGAAAAAGCCGAAGACATTGTAACTGCTTTGCAGAAAGAATATGCACCCGATAAGCGAGTCGCTATGTTTGACATTCAAGTAGAAAAGAATAATGGAGGGGTACTTTTAAAAGGGATTACTAACTTACCAGAAGCAAAAGAAGCACTAATTAAACAATTAAAAGAAGTAGAATATTCCGTAGTAGATTCTATTCGACAATTACCTGCTGCGGAATTGGCAGGTAAAAGCTATGGCGTGGTTGACGTTTCTGTTTGTAATATTCGGTCCAAAAAAGGGCATTCTCAAGAACTGACAACCCAAGCCTTATTAGGCACACCTATAAGAGTATATGAAAAAGTGGATAGTTGGTTTAGAATACAAACACCCGATGGCTATATTGCTTGGTTGGATGAAGGTGGGTTTACATGGATGAATGAAGAATCCTACAAAGAATGGATAAATGCCCCAAAGGTGCTGTACACAAAAGACTTTGGCTTTTCCTATGCTCGCCCAGATAATACATCCACAAGAGTTTCTGATTTGGTAAGTGGTAATATTCTTAAATCTATTGGCACAGAAAAAGGCTATATTAAGGTAGAATATCCTGATGGACGAGTCGCTTATGTTGCAGATAAAGAAGTTCTCAATTATGATACTTGGCTAGCTTCTAGAAGTCCGAACACCGATAATATTATTGCCACTGCTAAAACGTTCCTCGGAAGGCCCTATCTATGGGGTGGCACTTCTGGTAAAGGCGTAGATTGTAGTGGTTTTACAAAAATGGTTTTTTATTTAAATGGTGTACAAATTGCCAGAGATGCGTCTCAACAGGTGCATACAGGTGTGGAAATAGCAACAGATAGTAACCTAGAGAACTTAAAGGCAGGAGATTTGTTATTTTTTGGGCGAGCAGCTACTGCCGAGAAAAAAGAACGCATTAATCATGTGGCTATTTATCTAGGCAATGGACAAATGATACATTCTTCTGGGGATGCTGGCGTGAAAATTGAAAGTTTGTATCCTAAAGATGCTAATTTTGTAGAACATCGACTAAAATCTTTTATTAGGGCGAAAAGAATGTTAATTTCCCTAGGTCGAAATGGGGTGGATTTATTGCGGGATTTACCAGCTTATAATCCTGCCTTGTTGTAAAATGGAACGTTCAAATTGCAAGTTTAAATACACCCTATTTTAGCATACATCTAATTCTACAAGAAATTACGCCCTCTATTCTATCCCTTTTATCCTATTTAACTAATAAATTGTTCTAAGTTTTATTAACTTAGTGATGTCAATTATACAGTAGATTGTATATATTTTTTAGAGAGAGCGAATTTGATTTGTTTTTTTATAAAAAAATAAATCAAATTCGCTCTCTCTAAAGCACCTTATCCAATTCATTAAAACAAACCATCAAAATATGAATCAAAGTAAATTAATATCCTACGCCATTGTCGGCTTTTTTGTATTCTTAATCTTAATGACTTTTTCCAATTCCATCTTTATGACCCTACAACCGGGAGAAAGAGGCGTACTCTTCAAAAGGTTTAGCGGAGGATTGGACAAAGAAAACACTTATGAACCAGGCTTTCACATAATTGCGCCTTGGAATAATATGTATGTATACAATGTACGAGAACAGACGATGGAGGAAGAAATGGAAGTATTGTCTAGAAATGGGTTAAATATTAAAGTAGATGTAACGACTCGTTTGAATCCTAAATACGATAAAATTGCTGAATTACATTCCAAATTTGGTAGAGATTACCAGATGACATTAGTTCGAGCAGAGACTCGCTCAGCCGTTCGGGAGGTAATTGGTAGATTTGAACCAGAAGAATTATATTCTACGAAAAGAGACGAAGTACAAAACTTAATTCAAGAACGTCTTTTTACTAGTTTAGATAAAAACTTTATAGAATTAAAAGCGACCTTAATTCGAGATATTGAATTACCAGAGAAAGTGAAAAATGCCATTGAGGTAAAAATTGAAGCGGAACAAAAGGCTTTAAAATACAAGTATATTCTCCAACAAGAAGAGCAAGAAGCACAAAGAAAGATTATTGAAGCAGGTGCAAAAGCAGAATCTAATAGAATTATTAGTGCTAGTTTAACGGAAAATATCCTTAGAGATAAAGGTATAGAAGCAACGCTTGAATTGGCCAACTCTCCTAATTCTAAAGTGGTGATTATTGGTAGTAGCGAAAATGGTGGATTACCAATGATTCTTGGGAGTGGGAACTAAAGGGTAAATTCCAAATCTCAAATAACAAATTTCAACTCGTGACGCTGCTTCACATCGTGTCTATGTCACGAATTGTTATTTAAATTTTGAGATTTGGAATTTGAATTATTATTATTGAGCCTACTCCGAAAAGTCGTTTAGAGCGCAATTTGACAAATTTTCAGAATTTGTCAAATTTACAAACTACTAATTTACAGAGGTTTATAAATATGTCAAATTCTAAAAATTTGACATATTGCCCCAAAATTGACTTTTCGGAGCAGACTCAATTATTATTATTTGGAATTTGAGTTTAACTTTCCATTGGATACACCAAGCCTATCTCCTCCCTAACCTTATCCATCGTCTCCATCAAATCTATGCTAAATTGCAGAGAAGCTACCCTACTCTCTTTCTTGCCTTCCGCTAAATAATCCATTACCGCCGCCGCTTCATATTTATAGCCAATCGCATGTTGTGGCATTTGGTAAACCGTCTTTTTTGATCCATCATACTCCAATACAGAAATATGCGGAACAGGTTCGTGAAAACGGGTAGGAATATGAATATGTCCTTTTGTACCGTAGAGATAAGCTTCTGTTGGGGTTTGATTACGTAGGGTGGAATGCGCTTGCGCCATTTTGCCTCCTGCATATTTCAAGGTTACGCTCAACTCTTCGTCCACCTTGGTAGCGCCTAGTATTGCACTTGCACTAATGCTTTCTGGTTTTCCTAAAAAAGTCTGTGCAAATAACAAAGGATAAATTCCTATATCTAATAAAGAACCTCCTCCTAGCTGCGGGTCAAATAAGCGGCTTTTAGGGTCAAAAGTTGCCTTAAAACCAAAGTCCGCTTTTATAGATTGTAGCTCTCCTATCACTCCACTAGCAACCAATGCCTTTGTCTTTTTAATATGTGGTATAAATAGTGTCCACAAAGCTTCCATTAGGAAGGTATTACTCGCTTTCGCTTTGGCTACCATTAAAGCCACTTCTTTAGAATTGATGGCGAATGGTTTTTCGCATAAAACTGCTACCCCATTGTCCAATGCAAGTAAGGTATTTGCACAATGGAATACATGGGGTGTTGCAATATAGACGGCTTCTACCTTGGGATCTGACAATAGTTTTTCATAAGAACCATAGCTCTTTGCGAACCCAAATTCCTTTGCAAAAGCTTTGGCTTTTTTGCTAGTTCTAGAACCCACTGCATATAAATTAGCATTGGGAAGGGTTTGTAAATCGGTTGCGAATTTTTTGGCGATTTTGCCAGGGCCTAGAATTGCCCAGTTTGTTTTTTTCATGGTGTTTTATTTAAGCTGACTTTCAAAGTTTTCAAAACTTGGGTAGTCTTTTCTTCTCTAAACGAAAACCAAGACTACCCAAGTTTTGAAAACTTTGAAAGTCAGCTTAATTCTACTGTTTACAGATTCAATTCTCTACGCAAAGTCTTCGCTCGTTTATCTGCACCATCATGGCTCCACCCTGGCGCGTAAAAGATATATTTTAATTTATCTGACCAAGAAGTAGCTCTTTTCATATCTCGCCAAATCGCTCCATATTCATGACTGGCCACAAAGGCTGGATTATAGGAATCTATGTTCTCTGTTAATCCATAAATCGGTTTTTCCAAATCTTGTTCTTCTGAAAAAGTACCAAAAAGTCGATCCCATATAATTAACACTCCTGCATGATTGCAATCCAAATAGCGAATATTAGAGGCATGATGTACTCGGTGATGAGAAGGCGTATTAAAGATAAATTCTATAGGTTTTGGCAATTTATAAACTAGCTCGGTATGTACAAAGAATTGATACAATAAATTCAGAGAAATCATCATAAATATCATTAATGGATCAAATCCTAAGAGCGGTATCCATAACCAAAACAAGTATTTATGAATCCGTTCTCCGACACCTTGCCGCAGTGCTGTACCTAAATTGAGCTGCATAGAGGAATGATGCGGCACATGGCCTGCCCAAAATAAACGTACCTCATGGTTCATCCGATGGAACCAATAGTAAGCAAAATCATCTAGAAAAAAGAGCATTACCCATGCCCACCATTGCCGCTGCACTATGTCTTGCAATGGGCTTAATTCATGTAAAATCATAAATACGCCAAAGGCAATTAGCTTGGGAATGAATTCTACTATAGCCGTTATGACAGCAAGAGAAAGGGATACCAAGGTATCTTTTTTATCGGTATAGTATTTTTTGTCGATAAACATTTCTATGACTATTAGTAATAGGAAAATAGGAAATGCTATGACTAATAATTGGTCTTTGGCGAGTTCTTCTATGTAGTGTTGGAAATTCATAAGGTATAAATTATTCAGCAGAATTAACTAAACAAAGATACTCATTATTCCCAAATACAATAAAAAAATATGTCGTATTTGCATTGTTAAATAATTTTCAATTGTATACCTTTACCTTAAATCTAAAACGCAAACATACTATGTCCAAAAAAGAAGAGGACCACTTTGTCCACCATCCTGATGATAAATTATTTGGTGAGGTACTTCGAGATCCCGCTAATGCTAAAGCTTATCTACAGCATTTTTATCCAGCTATTTCCAAACAAATAGACTTGGAAACCTTGACTTTAGAATCTGACAGTTTCTTGAGTTCTCAATTTGAGTTATTTAAAGCCGATATTATCTATCGTTGCAGATGGAAGGATAGTGAGGAATCACTTTATTTTTCGCTTATCTGGGAACATAAATTACAACCAGAAACCTATGTCTCCATTCAGATAGGCTTATATATTTTCCTTGCCATGCACAAAATGGTGCAAGAAAAAGGGAGACCATTGGAACCTATTTTGCCGCTATTATTTTATAATGGCAAACGCAATTGGCAACCTAAAACTATCCATCAATTATTTCAAAAGAAAGCCTATTTTGATTTTTTTAAACCTTTTCTGCCCAATTTTTCGTTTTTATTCCAAAATATTACGCTTATTCCCACAGAAAAAATATTGGCGATAGAAATAGCGTTCTTTAGAAGTGCCTTATTAGCAATGGCCAATCGAAATAATCGCGATTTGTTTATTCAGCATTTAAATGTTATATTTGATGTAGAGGATGACCACCAATTTAACTTAATTTTTATCTATTTTGTAGCTATCATGGATAGTCCTCCAGAAGAATTAAAACAGATAGTTAATAAGAATTTAAAAACCAATCAAGATAAATTCATGAGTTCTTTAGAAATGTTATTAAAGGAAGGTGAGGAAATTGGTGACAAAAAAAGGGAAGCCTATGACTCTATAGTTATCCTTCTAAAAATAATAGAAGAATTTCCTAAATTATCTATCACTAAAACAGTTCGGATTACGGAAGTGAAAAAAGAACTAGTTTTTGCATTAAAAAAAGCCATTGCTACTAAAAATAAAACGATTATTCAACAGATAATAAAGAATCAATTTCTTCCGAATATTGAACTTTCAAAAAAAGAACAAGCAAAAATCAATAAATTAGTCTATACTCTTTTGAAAAAAACATAAATGTCTGGAATAGATAGTTTTTTTATTCGAGTGTGAAGTAAGGATTTAGCTAATTCCTTCTGCCAAGCATAAGCGTACCAAAGACTAAACAAGCTGACCGTGAATAGCCAAGATCTGCCAGATTTTAAAAATCTGGCAGATCTAAGTGACGCAAAATCAGTCATCTAAAAAAGTGAATTTCCGAAATTTTGAATTAGCGGTCAGCCTGTAAAGACCAATAGCTAAAGTCCAGTT
>Ga0209831_1003189_pt1 | contig 13706 bp, 9 predicted proteins | sample Maine_Asex4_meta_FD_187451 | JGI IMG/M metagenome (GOLD analysis project Ga0209831, IMG submission 187451) | Marine algal microbial communities from Maine, USA - Maine_Asex4_metaG (SPAdes) (version 2) | ecosystem: Host-associated > Algae > Red algae > Unclassified | place: Maine, USA | collected...
CTTTCCCTCTGTTGTCCTTCCTCTGTTGTCCTTCTCTGTTGTCCTTCTCTGTTGTCCTCATGGTTAGCGGATGTTCCCAATCATCTTCTTCTGCGCAAACCTCAACACGTCTCCAGCAAAGTGAATCTAGGTTTGAGATTGATCGACAACGAGGGCTTATTCTCACCCATGCTGATACTGCGATGGGACATAACGCAAATTCCACCGTTACTTCCCAAGTTGCTCCGGCTCTGGCATCATCGTTTCGTCAGGCACGTCCACCGCAGATCTGTCAGATTGAATTACCCATCTTGCACATCGCCACCGGAACCAAAGCAATTGCTGATGAACCTAAGGTTCCCGCAACGCTGAAAATTCTCCAGCCTGGCCGCGCGCCAGAGATATTCCCAATCGCGATTGAGTGGCGCGGAAAAACGTCCTCAACCTATCCGAAAAAGAGCTATGGGTTTGAGCTGCGAGACCGAAACGATTTCAACTCGGCTACCAAACTGCCGCTATTAGGTATGCGGAAAGACGATGATTGGGTGTTGGACGCGCTGTGGAATGAGCCGATTGCGATTCGTGACTTTACCGCGTATGAAATTTGGCGCCGGATGGCCGCAGATCACGAAAACCGCAACGACTACGATCTCCCACAGCAAAGGTACTGCGAGTTGTTTCTCGATGGCGAGTATTGTGGTGTCTATTACCTCGGCGAACGTGTCGATCCGAAAATGCTAAAGCTCAAGAAAAATGACGGACCTTCCCAAGGCCGGGTATACAAAGCAATTTCTTGGAGCGACGCATCATCGTTTAAATCACTTCCAACGATTGTGCATCCCAGCGCACAGTGGGGCGGGTTCGAGGCGGTGTTTCAAAAGGCACAAAAACAAGTCCAATGGAATCCGTTGCGGGAATTTATCGCGATGGTCACTGAGGCTGACTCGATCCAATTTAATCAGGCCATTGGGCGCGAGGTGCATTTGGACAATGCGGTTGACTACTTTATTTTTATCAACCTCTTGGCCGCGATGGACAATCGCAGCAAGAACTATTATCTGGTTCGGCAGAGCGAATCCTCGCCATGGTTCTTCGTCCCATGGGATCTCGATCTTACGGCAGGCATCTGCTTTCCAACTGTGCGAAAAGACGTGATGGAAGCTCGCATGTACAACGGGCTGTTTAGGCGGCTAATGCAGCATCCTGAGTTTGTGCAGGCGGTCACCGATCGTTGGCGCCATCTCCGATCTGGACTGTTTGAAAAAGAGACTTTGAAGTCACTGTATCGACAGAACTTTCAAAGGTTGACTGACAACGGTGTCTATGCGCGTCAGCAGCAGTTTCCCAAACTGCGGGCCGACTTCGATTCACCGGAGCGCGAAATTGAATTTCTGGAGCAATGGCTTGATTCCCGAATCGACTTTTTAGATAGCTGGTTCGGCCAAACGGAACGTTTGGTAAAACGTCTCAGACGCGAACAAGGCGCGCCGACTGCTCCAGCGAGTCGTTGAACTAATTGACGGCTGTCCCAAGCTTGGTTCCGTAGGGAAGAGAAAAACCGTATTTTCCTGATCGGAAGGAAAGCCTTGGTTGAGCATCGGAGACGCCGAGAGTGCTTTGAAAGTGGAATAAAGGGAGCGTCTAATGGGGATGCGGAACCGATTACCTATTTTTACTACGGGAAATACCCGTTTTCATTATTAATGGCCAAAATTCTCTTATTGCGGAAATTTGCCGCGACGTTAAGATTACGGACTAAATATCAGGGACAAAAAGTGAGTTGGGGAGAAAACCCCATATAAAGAGGACAGTAAATTTGCTGTTTGTTCAGCGGAGTCGCCCAAGTTGGCGCCGCCTCTCTTCTAATTAAATTGCTTGGCTTCAGTCTTCGTGCTGAGTTGCCGATGATTTGAATCACCTGTAGTTCCACTTATATAGACGAATTTTGTAATCACTTTAGAAATTAGGAAAGGGCTTTTTCAGTACCAAGACTTGGGGTAACCCTCGTCCCATCGCTTAGAGCCTCAGATTTATGACAATCACCAAAGAGAAAAAAGAAGAAGTAATCGGTCAGTTCAAGAAAAATGATTCTGACACCGGTTCACCGGAAGTTCAAATCGCGATTCTGACCACTCGTATTAATCATTTGACCGAACACATGCGTTCGAACAAGAAAGATTACTCGACGCGTCGAGGACTGCTGGGCATGGTTTCACGCCGCCGCCGATTGCTGGATTACTTGCGTAAGGTTAATCCTGATCGCTATCTAGATATCATCGAGAAGTTGGGCATTCGTAAGTAACGAGGACGACGCCTGCGTTTTGTTGCACGTTACCTGTCGATTACTTTTTGTTACCCATTAATGACGAACGATTCTATCCTAAGTTCAATGCCTCTCTTCAATTGCGGGACCTGTTTGGTCGCAATTGCTGGAGACCTAATGCTTGGGCGAACGTCATATTGAATTTTTAAGATCCGACGAACGTTCGTCGGATCTTTTTTTTGGCCGCTGTTCATATTTATATGAGGCGGCAGATGTTGAGACGGGCGAAATGATCGCCCCTTTGTTAGATGCTGTTTTTGTCCGGCGGCGATTATGCCGCTGAAATTTTTTCTGTCTTTGGTCACCCGGTAGATGTTACCGGAGGAATTTCGACCAAAGACCTGAGCAGCAACCCCTTTGTAGTTTTTGTAGGAAGATAATTGTGAAAGAAGTAAAAGTAGAAAAGCAAATTGGTGATTCCGTCCTGTCTATCGAGACCGGCGTATTGGCCAAACAAGCCGCAGCTGCGGTTGTTGTTAAGTACAACGACACAACTGTATTGTGTACCTGTGCCACGGGTAAGCCTCGTGCGGGACTGGATTTTTTCCCGCTGATGTGTGATTACCGCGAACGTACGATCGCTGCGGGTAAATTCCCTGGGGGATTCATTAAGCGCGAAGGACGTCCAACCACCAAAGAGACTTTGACAGCGCGTCTAATCGACCGTCCGATTCGTCCCATGTTTGCCGAAGGGTTCATGGACGAAGTTCAGTGTCAATCATTTGTGCTTTCCAGCGACAAGCAAACCGATGGCGATGTGTTGGCGATGAATGGCGTTGCGACAGCGTGCTTTATATCGCCGCTGCCGTTTGCGGATCCGGTTGCGTCGACTCGCGTAGGTCGCATTGACGGCAAGTTCGTCGGGTTCCCCACGCATGAGCAACTCGAAGATTCCGACATGGACATCATCATTTCCGGTACAGATTCTATGGTCACGATGATCGAGGGTTTCGCTCGCGAAGTTCCTGAAGCCGACATGCTCGAAGCCATCGAATTTGGGCACGGCGTCTGTAAGGAAGTCATCGGACTAATGCGTGAACTTAAGGAGAAGTTTCCGGTCGAAAAGAACCCCTATACCCCTCCACAAGACAACGGATTGCTGGGCAAGTTGAAGGACAAGTACTACGACGATTTCAAAGCGGCGATCACAACAGGTTTGAAGAAGGACCGCGGTGCTGCCAAGAATCAAGTCAAGGATCGAATCAAATCGGACATGATTCCTGATGCCAATGCCGATGACGCGATTTGCGGCAAAGCTTTGGGTACTGCGATTCACGATCTTGAAGAGGTCATCATCCGCGAATCGATCTTGAGCGGTGTCCGTACCGATGGTCGCGATGGCAAAACGCTTCGAGATATCCAGTGTCAAGTTGATCTGCTGCCGCGTGTTCATGGTTCGGCTTTGTTTCAACGTGGCGAGACCCAGTCTCTGATTACAGTGACATTGGGAACCGGTCGCGACGAACAGCGTGTCGACGGTTTGATGGACGAATACAGCAAGAAGTTCATGCTGGATTACAACTTCCCTTCATTCAGCGTTGGCGAGTGTCGTCCGATTCGTGGGCCAGGCCGTCGCGAGATTGGTCATGGTGCTTTGGCCGAACGTTCGATCAATCCGATCCTGCCTTCGCCAGAAGAGTTCCCTTACACCATTCGAGTGGTGTCGGATATTCTTGAATCAAACGGTTCGTCTTCGATGGCGTCGGTTTGTGGTACGACGTTGGGCCTGATGGCTGCGGGCGTAAAGATTAAGAACCCTGTCGCCGGTATCTCTGTCGGCATGGTCAAAGAAGGCGACAAGTACGAGTTGCTGACCGATATTTTGGGCAGCGAAGATCACTTCGGGGACATGGACTTCAAAGTCGCTGGAACTCAGATCGGTATCACGGGTATCCAGTTGGATCTCAAGATTCGCGGTATCTCAAATGATATCATCAAGGCTGCGTTGGCTCAGTCTCGTGAAGCGCGAATGGACATCTTGCGAACGATGCTGACAGCAATTCCTCGTCCATCTTCAGATCTTTCACCACACGCTCCGCGTTTGTTAGTGACTCAGATTCCACCGGACAAAATCGGTATGCTGATCGGTCCTGGCGGCAAGAACATTCGCGCCATCCAGGAAGAAACGCAAACAGTCATCGAAGTTACCGAGGACGGTCGTGTGACTGTCGCCGGTACTGAAGGTGAATTGGCGAAGATTGCGCTCCAACGTGTCGAAGCTTGCACCGCGACGGTTCAAATCGGAAAAATCTACGACGGCGTTGTCAGCAGCACCAAAGATTTTGGAGCTTTTGTTGAGATCCTTCCCGGCCGCGACGGATTGTGTCACATCAGTGAACTTTCGACCGGATACATCAGTGATGTTGGCACTGTCTGCCAGATCGGTGATGAAATGAAGGTGTTAGTGCTGGACGTCGATGATAACGATCGCGTCAAGCTCAGCCGTCGTCAGGCGCTTGAGCAGTTGGGCATCGAAGACGAATTTGCTGATTTAGAAGCCGACAGTGATGGCGGTTCCGATTCTTCCGATGGCGAACGCTCTGAGCGATCATCGCGCGGAGGTGGCGGCGGTCGTGGACGCAGCGGCGGTGGTGGACGAGGCCGCAGTAGTGGAGGCGGAGGACGAGGTCGCAGCGGCGGCGGTAGTGGTGGAAGCGGCGGCGGAGGCGGTCGCGGCTCTTCACGTCGCTAGGTTTACCTGCGATCGACATAAGATAAAATAACGCTCGGGGTAAATTGCCTCGGGCGTTTTTTTGTTGGCTACGAATCTCGGGAGGTTCAGGCTCCGCCGGAAACCTATGTGAACAATTATTTTTGGATTTCAGATTTTGGACTTTAGATTTTCGATTTTCGATTTTGAAATTAGAAATTAGAAATTAGAAATTAGAAATTAGAAATTAGAAATTAGAAATTAGAAATTAGAAATTAGAAATTAGGTAGCACTTTCGCGGTCTGAAGTTGTGGTGCTAAATCCGAAGGATTACGCAAATCAGCCGCCGGGCGATAGCCTCCGGTTTCGTCTGCTCAAATTACAACAGAACCGAACGCTATCGCGTTGCGGCTGATATGTGCAACTTCAGATAGCTGAATTGTTACAAAAATAGAAATACTTCCGTCCTCGCCTTAAGAATTGCCCCCCAAAAAACTAGCGGGTTTAAGTTTCACATATGCACGATACAGATGACATCGACGAACTTCGGAAACGGTACAGCGAACTCGCTGCGCTCGCCGGTTCGCTTGCGCACGAAGTGAAGAATCCGCTTTCGGTCATCCGAATGAATATGGAGCTGTTGTACGAAGATCTGGAAGATATCAGTTCCGTGCAGGCTCGCCGCGCCAGCGAACGTGTGCAGACGGTCAATCGGCAATGTGTTCGATTGGAAACGATGCTCAACGATTTTCTGAGATTCACGCGCTTCAGCAGCATGGAGTTCACGGCGGGGAGTTTGAACGATCAAGTGCGTCAAGTTCTTGATTTTTTTCACTCGCAAGCTCAACAGCAAAGCATCGAAGTTAAACGTTATCTGGAATCAGATCTGCCCAGTATCAAACTCGATCCGCAAACGCTGCAAGCCGCGCTGGTCAACCTTGTGAAGAACGCGATCGAAGCGATGCCCAACGGCGGGCAGTTGGTGGCGCGAACACGTATTACACGATCTGGCGTGGCGCTTGATTTGATTGATACCGGTTGCGGCATGGAAGGCGAAACTTTACTGCGGATGTTTGAAGAGTTCTACACCAGCAAAGATTCAGGAACGGGATTGGGCTTGCCGACGGCGAAGAAGATCATCGAGGGCCACGGCGGCCGGATCAATGTACAAAGCGAAGCGGGCCAAGGAACGCAATTTACAATCGAATTCCCAACGCCTAAAAGAATTAACCCGTGAAACTTATCCGCAACCTCGAAAACTTTCCGGCCGCTTTGCGCGGGGGCGCCATCACGATTGGGAACTTTGACGGCGTCCATCGCGGGCATGCAACGATCATCAATCGGCTCAAACATCACGCTAATTCAGTTGATGGCGCGGCGATCGTGTTTACGTTCGACCCGCATCCGGTGCGCGTCTTGCGACCCGACGAGGCCCCTGCCCCGCTGACGTGGACCGATCGCAAAGCCGATCTGTTATCCGAATTGGGGGTCGACGTCGTCGTGGCGTATCCAACGGACCGAAAGTTATTGTCACTGACGCATGGCGAATTTTTTGAGCAAATCGTTCAGAAGCAACTGGGGGCCAAAGCGATGATCGAAGGTCCTAATTTCTTCTTTGGTAAAAACCGAGGCGGCGATGTGGATGTGTTGAGGACGCTGTGTATTGAGAGCGACGTCAATCTTGAGATTGTGACGCCCGTGCAAGACGACGCCAAATTGATTTCCAGCAGCCGCATCCGCGCCGCAATCGCCTCGGGTGACGTTGGCCCCGCAGCCCAGATGCTGACACATCCGTATCGAATTCGTGGGATGGTGACTCACGGTGCGGCGCGTGGATCAAAAATCGGATTCCCCACGGCTAACTTGGACGCGATTGACACGTTGATTCCGGCGGCGGGCGTTTATGCAGGACGCACCTACATCGACGGCCGTAGCCACTGGTCGGCGATTCACGTGGGCCCCAACCCGACATTTGGGGAAAATGTGCTGAAAGTCGAATCACATATCTTCGATTTTGACCGTACTTTATACGGAAATGTGGTCGAGGTTGATTTTATTAGCCGGCTGAGGGATATTCTTCGGTTTGAATCGAAGGGACAACTGATAGAACAACTCACGTCCGACGTTGGGGCGGCTCGGAAAATTGCTTCCACTTGGCCCGCGTAGCTGTCGCGTTCTCAATCGCATCGTGTGACGCCAGTCGTTTAACGCGCGATTCTCTGGTGTTTCGTTTCCGTAATTCATTTTTCCTTTTTTCCTATTTTACCTAAGTACGATCATGCAAGTTGACTGGCCTCGGTTTCGCGAAGTTATCAAAGACGCACAAAACGTTATCCTTACCAGCCATATTCGGCCGGATTGCGATGCGCTGGGCAGTTGCCTTGGCATGGCAGGGATTTTGGAAGCGCTGGGGAAAAAGGTTCGCATCGTCTGCGGTCAAGAGGTTCCCGATAACCTGAAATTCATCGACCCCACCAATCGTATCATGTGCATCAACAAAGACATCAAGGCCGGAGATTTGGCCGATGCGGATCTGCACATGATCCTTGATACGAGTGCTTGGATTCAGTTGGGCGATATGGCGGACGTGATTAAGAATTCAACTTATAAAAAGATCATTTTCGATCACCACTTGGGTGAAGACGACATTGATGCGGAACTTTTCAAAAACACAACCGCCGAAGCTGTCGGGCGAATGGCGGTCAACGCTGCGGAACAATTAGGTGTTGAAATGACGCCTGAGATTGCGACGCCACTTTTCGCGGCGCTGGCCACGGATACCGGTTGGTTTCGTTTTGGTTCGGTGAAAGAGGAAACCTTCTTGGCCGCTGCGAAGATGGTCAACGCGGGAGCATTGCCAGCGAAAATATATGGCGATCTATACGAACGAGAGACCGTTGGCCGCGTCCGTTTGCGGGGTACCGTTTTGGCGCGACTTCAAACGGAACTCGACGGCCGATTGGCTCACACTTTCATCATGCCCGATGACTACGAGAAGACAGGTGCTCAGCCGACCGATACCGAAGATCTGATCAATCTGGCATTGGAAATCGATGGCACTGTGTTTGCCGTTATCATGGTTGGCCAAGTCGATGGTGGTTATAAGATGAGTTTCCGGAGTCGCTGTAAGGCGGGTGCTAACGAAGTAGCAGCAGAGTTCGGCGGCGGCGGTCACAAGGCAGCGGCGGGCGCGTTCATCGCAAGCGAGGATTTCGAAGCCGTGCAAGAACAAGTTTTGTCGCACGTGCGATCGGTGTTAACAGCTGAGTTTGCTTAAATCTTTGTAGCGGGGGCTTCCGGCCACCGCGCTCCACGGTGGCTGGAAGCCCCCGCTACGATACTTACCGAACCTTGCCTCATGTCATTCGCCATTCGTTGTGAAGAGTTGACCAAAACCTACCCCGGCAAGCCGCCGGTGGAAGCGGTGCGTGGGATTTCGTTCGAGGTTCAAGAGGGCGAGTGCTACGGCGTGTTGGGCCCCAATGGGGCCGGCAAAACAACAACGATCGAAATCCTTGAAGGGTTACTTGAGGCTACCTCCGGTTCGGCCGAAGTTCTGGGCATGCAGTGGGGACATGATGACAACGCCATCAGGCAGCGTATTGGAGTCAGCCTTCAGGAGACGCGATTGAGCGAGCGGTTGACCGTCGAGGAAACATTAAGGCTCTTTCGCAGTTTCTACACCGACGGGATTTCACCGCAAGAGGCGATGGATCGGGTTTCTCTGGGCGAAAAAAAAGATGCTTGGATCAAGAACCTGTCCGGCGGGCAAAAACAACGATTGGCGGTCGCGACTGCGCTGGTGGGTGATCCCAATTTGATTTTTCTCGATGAGCCAACGACGGGATTGGATCCATCAAGCCGGCGTGAGCTTTGGGGGATTATTGAATCGTTCGCCGATGCCGGAAAAACGGTTTTGTTAACGACTCATTACATGGAAGAAGCGGAAAGGTTGTGTGACCGCGTCGCAATTTTTGACAGCGGGAAAATCATCACCGAAGGAACACCTAGCGGACTTATTCGTTCCTTGGGAGCCGAACATGTGATTGAGTTTTCGACGGATCGACAGCTGACCGATGACGACCTTGATACGCTACGGGGAATCGAATCCGTTGATCGCGTCGAATTACTGGAGAGCGACTATCGTGTTTCAATTGGTCAACCGCATCACGTGCTTCCCAAATTGATCAACCATTTATCCTCCAACGAAATCGCAATGACCGGGCTGACAACTCGTAGTGCAAGTTTAGAGGATGTCTTCGTCGCCAGAACGGGGCATAAACTAACGGACGATTAGCTCATTTGGCCCCATCTGATTTCGTCGTCAAACTTACCGTTTTTACTCGATCGTATGCATCCAATTCTGTCCATCACGATTACTCGTTTGAAGGAATTCACTCGGCGCCCCGAAGCGCTGTTTTGGGTTTATTTCTTCCCGGTTTTGATGATCATTGTGTTAGGCAATGCGTTTCAGAATCAAACGGTTGAAACCTTTCATGTGGACGTCATCGAAAACGAGCACTCGACGGATTTGATTGAGGGTTTGTCTGATCAATCACGATTGGAGGTGCACTTGGTCGATACAGAAGAAAGTTCACGACGATTGCGTTCTGGCAAATCTGTCTTGGCGATCATCGCGAATGATAATTTAAATGATCAAAAACAATACGTTTATCGGATTGACGTCAAACGACCTGGTGCAGCGGCCGCGCTGAATATCGTGGATGACGCATTGCAGAAGGCCAAAGGACGCGTAGATGCGTTTACCGCCCAAGAGACGCCGTTTGATGAACCCGGTGGGACGTACGTTGATTTCCTCGTGCCAGGATTGCTGGGTATTGGATTGATGGGCGGCGGCATGTGGGGCGTAGGATTTGCGATTGTGGATATGCGGATCCGAAAACTGCTGAAACGATACATGGCCACGCCGATGCGGAAATCAGATTTTCTGATCAGTATGATACTAAGTCGGATGGTGTTCATGATTCCGCAGATTGCACTGACGCTGTTAGTGGCTTACTGGATGTTTGATTTTAGAATCTATGGAAACTACGCCGCAGTCATTTTCTTAGTGGTACTTGGCGCGTTTGAGTTTGCGGCGGTTGGGTTGATGGTTGGATCGCGTGCTCAGACAATGGAAACGGCATCGGGATTGATGAACTTCGTAATGCTGCCGTTGTACACGCTGTGCGGTGCTTTCTTTTCTTACGAGCGGTTCCCTGAGATTTTCCATCCGATCATCCGCTGGTTGCCGCTGACGCCCATTATTGATTCTTTACGCGCGGTGATGAGCGAAGGAGAACCACTGCTTGCGCAGTGGCCGGAGATTGTGGTGATGACCGTTTGGAGTGTGATTCCTTTTGGAATCGCGATGCTGATTTTTCGATGGCGAGATTAAACGTCATTGGCGTAGCCAATTCGAATCAGCCGCCACGTGATAGCGTCCGGTTAAGCAATGGCAACGAAGGATCGGGGGCTATTGCCCTGCGGCTGATCATTGCTTCGCAAGATCAGACTTAATCAGTGCCCCGGCTACGTTAACCACAGCTGTGACATACGATCTTTGAGCATCTTTAGTCTGGATTCTACCGCCATTGGGTTTTCGAATTGGCGTTTCTCAACAACAATCCATTTTATCCAGTTCATGCTGGAGAGAACGATGTTGATTGGGTCGAGTAGTCCGATCAATTCAAGTTCAGCAGGTTGAATTGGGCGGACGCTGCTATACGCCTGCAGCGCGAATTTCCAGCGGTCAAATTTGTTGGGAACGATGCTGCCTAAGCAGCGGGTCAAATCCAGAGAGATCGAATCCATTTGCATGGCATCAAAGTCGACCAATCCGGTGAGCTGCTCGCCAGAAAATAAGAGGTGGTCGTGCCAGAGGTCACGGATCACGGGTTGAAGCGGGAGCGTTTGGCCTGCAAATTTACTCAATTTATCGGCCAGAGATTTTCGCTTTTGCGAAGGTATCTGTTTGAGTTGAAGTAGCAGGCTGTTGAGCGTGGGGTAAGTATCCACTGTGGCCTTGGATGAAATGTGCAGTGATTTGACGGTCTCTTTCAGATTCATCAGACCGTCCAATCGTGCCCTTACCCCATCGCTAGGCCGGAAGTCAAAATTGACTTGAGCCGCGGACTGGTGAAATTTGGCTAAGGACTTCATCGCATGGCTGAGCCTTTTATCGGAAGGGTTGGTTTCAAAATCTGCTTCGCCGGGAACCCAAGTGCAAACTTCCCACAAGCTGTCGCCATCGGTGTGAAAGCTCATTCCATCTTTGGTGCGCTGGGGAGAAGGGACAAAGTCGCAGTCGCAAACAATCGTGTGGAGCAGGACGCGATGGATCCAGGCAAGATGATCTTCGGTCATGTTAGCCAAGCGTTTAACGCTATATTGCTTCCCTTGGTCAGCGCTAATTCGCCAGACTTCGGCGCCGCTGAATCCGCTGTTACTGGCCGGTGTGACCGCTTCGGCATGGATGCCGAACTTCAAGGCGACGTCTTTAACGGTTGATTGCATAGAGACTATTTGTTGAAACGGGTTAAGATGAAGTGAGCGAGACAACGAGTCCACTGCTGAATGCGTTAGGTAATTGACAATTTTAAGATCTGGGTGCCGATTTGATGGACACTATTATTGATGGCTACAATCTGATCTTTCAATGCGGCTTGCAAACAACGTCGACCGCCAGCGACATGTTGCATCAATCGCGGAACCGTTTGCTGCATGAGATTGCCACATTTGCCAGTTTAGAGGTCGCGAAACGAACGACGATCGTATTTGACGCCGCCCATCGTCCCCCGCTGGCCAAATCGAATCGTTATCGTATCAAGAATGTGCTGGTGTTGTACGCCGATCAGTTTGACGACGCAGATTCCATGATTGAACATCTGATCTCCAAACACGCGACGCCAAAGAAGTTGACGGTCGTTTCTAGCGACCACCGTTTGCACAAAGCGGCGTTGAGACGCAAATCAATTCCCATCGACAGCGAGATTTGGTACGACCGGCTGTTGGAGGGGAAATTGATGTCGAAAACTGAACCGGTAAAGCTCCCACCGCCAGACGGATTAAGTGATGTAGATTGGCACCAAGAACTAATGACGGGCGACGTTGATTTGAGTGCGATTGAAGCTGAACTGGCGGCAGAATTCAACGGTGGTTCGGTTCAAGATGTTCAGCGGCTTGAGGGTTCAGACGTTTCAGGCACCGCAGAAAGTGTTGAACCATTACAGGCAGATTTGGGTAATCCCTTTCCGCCGGGATATGGAGAGGATTTGTTGGAGGGGTAATTGATAGGCGCATAAAAAAACGTTGTGGTTGGCGAACAACCACAACGCTTTTCAAGATCGACTGTCTTCGTTTTTCTCGTTTGCACAAGTCGAACTTAGACCGTCAGATTGCTTTGTTACACCGCGACAGGATTAGCTGCCGACAGTATTGCTTCGACGCGGGATAAAGGCACCTGGATCGACAACAGGAGAAGCTTCTTCTATTGCATCGACGCCAGATTCAATGACACCTTCAGTCGAGTTAGTATCAGCCTCTGGAACGGCAGGTGCAACGTTAGTTGCTTCTGCGCTGTCCATTGCTGTCACGGGAGCTGCGACGTCATCGCTATAAATGACTTGCCCTTGGCTTGTTCCGCATGTAGAGCATCCAGTATCGACAGGCTGAGCGTTGCCGTAGATGACTTCGCCGCCACCACAGCTGGTGCAAGGAGCCGCTTGGTATACAGGTGCTGCACAGCCGCAATCAGCTGATGGTTCAGCGGGGCAAGGAGGATTGCATCCGTCGTTGCACTCAGAACCGATCACTACGCCTTCACGAGTACGTGGAATACGATTTCCACGCAGACGATCAAGCAGAGAGAGTTTGCCTCTGACGCCGCTGTTGCAGCCACATTGAGCAACTTCGGATCCGCATCCGCCAGATAGGACAGGAGCACTGCAGCCACAGTCAGAAACTGCAGGAGCAGAGCATCCACAATCAGCAACAGGTGCAGGTGAACCACATCCACCGCTCTTCAACTTGCTAAACAAGCCAAGTGAGCAAGGTTTTTTCGCTGCTCCGCATCCGCAATCAGATACCGGGGCAGGTGCAAAAACAGGTGCAGGTGCTGAGCAACCACAATCAGCAGCGGGTGCAGGAGATCCGCATCCACCGCTCTTCAACTTGCTGAACAGGCCAAGCGAGCAAGGCTTCTTAGCCACGCCACATCCGCCACCGAAAGCTGGAGCAGCAGGCGCTCCGCAGCCACAATCGGCGACTGGGGCAGGTGCAGAGCAACCGCAATCAGAAACGGGTGCGGGTGCTGAACAACCGCAATCGGCTACAGGTGCAGGAGCAGAACATCCGCAATCAGCAACAGGAGCAGGAGATCCGCAACCGCCAACGCTTCCGCGAAGCTTACCCATCAAGCCACATCCGCCACCACAAGCTGGAGCAGCAGGGGCTTCGCAACCACAATCGGCTACCGGTGCTGGTGCAGGAGCAGAACATCCGCAATCAGCAACAGGAGATCCGCAACCGCCACCACCATTGCCAACGCTTCCGCGAAGCTTACTCATCAAGCCACATCCGCCACCACCGCAAGCTGGAGCAGCAGACGCTCCGCAACCACAATCGGCAGCAGGAGCAGCATCACAACCACAAGGTGATGCAACTGGGCCGCAGCTCATGTTCGCATCGTAGGTTAGCATGTCGCTGCCGCCGCATCCGCAGCCGGCGCTCTTGCTAACAAGTTTATCCATCAAT
>Ga0209831_1003190_pt1 | contig 13703 bp, 7 predicted proteins | sample Maine_Asex4_meta_FD_187451 | JGI IMG/M metagenome (GOLD analysis project Ga0209831, IMG submission 187451) | Marine algal microbial communities from Maine, USA - Maine_Asex4_metaG (SPAdes) (version 2) | ecosystem: Host-associated > Algae > Red algae > Unclassified | place: Maine, USA | collected...
CGCCCGGAGCTGGTGCCGCCGCCCGCGTGGGTGGGTGCACCGGCCCCGGCCGCGCTGGAGGGGTGGGGGCGGTGGGCGGGTTTTGCGAGCCGCCTCCGCCGCCCGTGGCCGTCGTCCCCGCCCGCGTGAGCGGGTGCACCTGCCCCGGGGACGCTGGGGGGCGGGGGGGCGGGCGGGTTTTTCTCGCCGCGCCGCGCGCCACGGCCGGCGCCGGCGCTGCTGCTGCAGACCGCGTGCACCGGCGCACCGGCCCCGGCGGCGCTGGAGGAGGCGGCGTTCGGGTGCTGCGCAGCGTGCAACGACCGGACGCCGCTGTCGCCGGCCGGGGCCGCCGCACGCGGCAGCTGCTCGCGGCTGTCGCAAAGTTGGTGGCGGCGCTGAGGGGGGCGGAACGTCTACGGTGGGGCGGGAGGGGGCGGCCCGCCTTCTTTTGTGCGCTGAGCCGCGCGGTGTGCCCGCCCCTCGCGGCTGTCACCGCCACCTGCGGGCACGAGCGCACCTTCCGCGGAGGCGCTGGGCGGGGGGGACCGGGTGGTTTTTGGGCGCCACGCCGGGCGCCGTGCGGCGACGCGAGCGCCCGCATCATCCCCGGAATCCCAGATGCCGCCGCGGCTTCCGCCGTCCTCCTGGAGTAGCCCCATCATCTCTGCCGTTTTCACTCCGTAGCCACTGCGGAGGCCTCCCCCGCGCTGCCGCCGCCGTTGCTGCTCACGTGACGCCGCCGCGGCCGCCCGCGCATTCCTGTCGGGGTTTTGGTGTTCGGCGTTCTTTCCTATTCCGCTGCAGGCTCGCTATATGCGTGTCACGGGGACGTTTGGGCGTCGGGAATGAGGCCTCAGGCGCCACAGCCGATTCCGCGGCCGACCATGATGCCACCGCCAGTGCTGCAGGGCACGGTGACGCTGCTTTCAAGGCTGCGGCGGCAAGAACCGCTACGTTCTCTCTCCCACCCGTTGCCAATCAGTTCTACCGCCCGTTGCCACACCGAGTTCTGTGCAGTGCGACGGCAGCTGCTCCACCTCTAGATTGTTTTCAACGCCACCTGTCTCCTCGCTGTTGTGTCCCATGAACGCTGTGGCTTGTTATCTACCCCCCATTTCTTTGCAAATAAAAACAGAGGTGTTCCACACGGGTTACGCAGTCGTGCATATGAGCAGAGGAGCGAGCATACTTGGTAGAAGGTCTTTGTGCATGATCAGCGTACGTCCGTTGGGAGCCGAGGAAAGGAAATGGATACAAGGCACGCAACTGTTTACTCGCCTACCACTTCCAGCCACGAAGGTGCAACAAGGAAGCGAAGAAACGTTCATTTGACAGGGTGGAAGATGCACGCAAATACAGCCAAGAAAGACACAAAAGAAAAGCGTGCACAACCTAGACTTCATCTTCATCCCCCGAGGCCTCCCCACCAGAATATACTGCACCCTGCGAGTCCGAGGACTCTTGCCCGAGCAGGTTGGCGCGGACAGCAACAGCCCGATGCTTGCTCGCACCACCATCGTCTTGCACAACAGCTCCATCGGCAACGATTGGGTCGTCCAGGGCGACGACAACCCCAAGACCCCGAAGAGTGTCACGCAGAACGGCGCGGACAGCAGCTTGTCCAGACACCAATCCATCGGCGAAGAGTTGTTCGCGAGCCTCATCGTCAGCATCGTCGGCGTGGCGCAGATGAACGCCTCCATCCACACATGGCTCTTCCCGTCTCTGCTCAGCCGCCCCGCCGTAGACTTGGTCCGCGGCGCGTTGCTCACCCCTCGCAACGTTCTCAGCGACGGCAACACGTGAATCAGCTGCAGGCTGCGGTCGACCAGCAGCGCCATCCACAGCCCGAGCTGCCGCGAGGCCGGCAACGTGACACAGATCGCCACAAAATCCGGAGACGGCCGCTCGTGCGCTGCGTTGGCCAACCTCCGAAGCGCAGACAAGAACAGCTTCTTGAACGACGGTTTGTACGGTTGCTTGAACGGGGAAGAGGGCGGCGCATTGACCTGCCGCTGCGGCGGCGGCCTGGCCGGCAGCCGCGCCGGCGTCGCTGATGCCCGCCTCGAGCGCAACGTGATAAGCGGCCTGCACAGCCGCCAGCCCGGCGGCTCGGCCAAAAACTTGGCCGGCTGCTTGGCCGGCAGCTAGACCTGCCTCCTGCGCCGCCGAGTCGACAGCTTGCACGATTACCACAGGCAGTGCATCGGCGACAGCCACGTGTACGTTGTGGAGAGGGGCAACGTGGGCGGCAGCGGCAGGGTCGGCGGCAGGGTCAGGGCGCCCGTCTTGCTGCCCGCCGCCTCCGCGTCGACCATCATCGTCATCGTAGTTGTCGTCATCGCCACCATCCGCTGCATCTGCAGCAGCACCAGCAGCAGCGGCCTGTCGCATGCCGGCTGCGCACGTGCAGCGCCGCCGGTCGCAGTAGTCCTGTACGTTGGTGTGAAAGAAGGCGCACATCCGCCGGTGGCCGGTCTCTTTGCCCAGCTCCCGCCTCATTTTGACCCGCAAGTTGATTGTCGCCGCCAGGAGCCGCATCTGGATGATAAAGTGGTCTTGCCGCAGGTGGGCCAGGTGCGTCTTGTAGGCCTTGTTGATGGAGTGACGGCTCTCTGCACAGGCAGTGCTGTGTCTCACAGAGCGTGACGGGTATGCGTCGGCGTCGAAGATGCGCGAGCACCCGTGCTGGTGCTTGACGTTGTGGGGGCGGTCGAGGCTGCACGCCATAAAAGACTCGTTCACCAGCCACGGCACGCGGCGCGCCGCGTTGCGCGCGAGCTGACATGCCGTGTCAAAATAGACGACCTTAGGAAGCAGGGGGAAGCGCTGCACGAGCGACGCCAGCACATGCGATGGCGCCTCGGCCTTGTCGAGGAAGTCATAGCCGATGAGCAGACCGCACGGGCACAAAAAGTTTTCGATGCCCGGCATGAATGTCTCCGACGTCAGCCACTTGTGCCGGCAGTCGTCCTCGCCGAGCTCCTTGGCTGCCATGGCGCGGAGCGTCTCCCGGTCTGCGCCTACCTTGGAAGCCCGAGCGGCGTTGACCGCGTCGGCCTTGCCGTCTATAATGAAAGGGCGAACCGGCTCCAGGTCAGGCCACACCTGGCCGCTGCGCACTTCTTCCGCCTGGGCGTCGGCACGCGCAAGCGAGTGGGCGGTGCAGGAGAGGCGCCGAGACGCAGGGGGCGGACCTGGCCGGGCGGCCACGTGCGCCGCCATCTTGGTGGGAGACGCCTCTCTCCACTCGCTCTCAAACTCGGTGGAGGCGGAGGGGGCGCGCCGCCGCCACTCCGACTCCCAGAGCGCGTCGACGTCGCATGCGTAGATCAGAAGCTCCGCGATGGCCCGCGTCATCAGCGGCTCCGTGTCGGCGCCCATGCCGACGAGGCGGAGAAAGGGCCAAACGATGCCCACCGACTCCACCGCGACGGCAAAGCGCCGCCAGTCCTCCACCTCCTGAGCACGAACCATCTTGACCGCCAGCGCCCGAATGCGCACCCGGTCTAGACCAGCAAACGCACCCAGAACCGGCTGGCCCAAGAAGGTCGACAGGAATCGTCGCACCGTCCGCCACCGCTCCCGCATTTCGACGGCGGGCAGCCCCGTGCCGACTGCCTCGGCAATGGGCACAGCGACGGGGAAGGCACCAATGGGCGCTGCAGCGGGCTGGGCACCGCCGCCACCAGCCAGAGCCACAGGGACGCCGGCCGCAATGGGGGCGGCAAAAGCCGCTTGGGCGGCCTCGACGTTGACCCCCCGGCCACCAACAATGTCACGAGTCCCGGCCGCCGCGGTGTCGCCGTCGTCGTCGCCATCGACGTGCTCCCCGTCGTCTGTGATCGGCGGCGGGGCCTGGTCCGTCAACCCAAGGGAGAAGTAAGAGAAGAAGAGAAGACTGGCCGCCCACTGCAACGTCATCGGGCTGGCGACAACCACTCCCGGCCCCCGCGGCGCAGGCGTGTCCGCCATGGAAGATGCGAGGTCCCTCAAGGCCGCAAAATTTGTCTTGGACAGCCGGACCGCTTCCATCCTCTCCGATGTGAGCGCCTTGCGGACCGCAGCCCGTAGGGACGCCACGGGAAGCAACGAGGCAAAGTTGGTGTCGATCGGTACGACCCGGATGTCCTCCGTCACCCGATAAAGCGGCTGCGACTGGCTCCGCAGGATTGATAGCACCTCCCCGTCGGCAATGACCGCCCAGTACGGGCGGTCGCCGTCAACCTTGCATTTCGTGCATCGGAAGAGGGAGGCGGGCACGATCAGCGTCCGTGCGTAGCGGTGCACCGCGGCGATGACCGTCTGGCGCGCCAGCGCCGAGGAGGCCCCGGAGAGGGACTTGGACACTTCCAACAAGAAACATAGCACTGCCGCGGCGGAGGAGAGCGTGCTGTGGCCTGTAAAAACCATCTGCGTGATCACGTCCATGAAGGTCCGCGTGAAGACCGTCTTGGTGGTGGAGGCAAACAGCGACTCGCTCGCGGCATCGTACGGCACAAGCTGGCCGCACGCGCACGTCCATCGTCGCACGGTCACCGCCACGCGGCCGCGCAGCGTGTGCAGCGTGGCCCCCGAGTTCTTGACCCCCAAGCCATTGTACGCCGCGCCGCATGTGAAACAGACCGCCTCACACAGCACCTCGGGGAAGTGCGTAGGCTCTTCCGTTGCCCGACCAGCGGCGGCGAGTTGGTCCCACAAAAGGCAGTCGGCCACCTCCCCTGTGCACGGGAGGAAATTGCGGGAGCTCCGCCACCGGGCCTCGTCCGCGAACGCCGCGTCTGCATCCGCGTCGGGCGACACGGTCGGCGCGGACGCGCGCTCCGCTGGCGCCTCCGGCAGGTGAACGTCCTTGAAGGGGTCGTCAAAGTTGCCGCCCATCTCGTTGGCGGCGGCGGTTGTGGCGCGCAGCTCCGTGCACCACTCGGTCACGGCCGCCGCGTGCGGACACCACCAGTGGTCCTTCGCGCAGCTCAACTGCGTGCACGCCGCGCGCATGTGCTGGCGCTTCTTGGACCTGCTCTTGCCCATTCGGGGGCGGATGACCACCACCGCCCAGGCGCCTCCAGATTGCACGGCAAACACGCCGCGCTTCTTGGCCGTCTTGGTGGCAAAGTGCGCGGTGTAATCGCTCACCGTCGCCCCTGCCCCATTGTCGAGCTTGGGGAAGCGGTTCAGGAACTCTGCGGCCGTGTCTAAGCCGGCCGCCGCCGTTAGCGTGACCACGGACGCCTTAAGCGCACGGGCATGGCAGCAAGACGACGATAAGCCGATGGAAGTGCGCATTTCCACCGACTCGGCGCCGCCGCGGCCGCCGCACGAGCAGAGGAAGAGCACCTCGCCGCGAACGCGGCCACACCACACGGCGTAACCCCGCGCGCCCTCGGACAACACCACCGCCGCACCGTCGGAAACGCATGCAACGCGGAACAACGTGCCCTGCGACCCTATGGGCTGCGGCTCCGACGAGATTGCCAACCCCAGCGCCTCGGTGATGCGCGATGCGATGATGCCGATCAGCCCCAGGACCTCCGGCCGGTCGTCCACCACGTCCTGCTCGGGCTCGGACAGGTAAGCACCGTCACCGATATCGTGATCCCCCGCCCCCGCCGGGTCGACCCGCTCCGTCGGAGCGTCTGGGTCGGAAGCGCCAGCGGCAGGGTCTCGAGCACCCCGCCGTTGGCGTCGCGGCCGCCGCTGACCGTCGCCCGCCCTGGCAGTCATACCAGCTGCGCCCGCCCCGCCCGCCCCTCCTTCCCCGCCCGCCACGCCCGCACTGCCCGCAGCACCCGCTCTTCGCCGACGAGTGCGCTTGGTGGGGCGGGAAGGCGCGTCGGTCCTGGGGCGGCGAGCCCGGAGATCTTGCGGGAAAAATGCGAGGGCTGCGCGCAAGTCCTCGGCAAGGACGATAGGGACCGCCCGCGCGCACCGGCGGATGGCCAGTATTGGCAGCGGGAGCGCAACACGGCCGTCCTCAGCGTCCCCCTCCGACCCGCCATCCTCCTCCATTTCGCCGCCGCCGCAGAAATCAACAGCGTCGCCGAGCAGCGGAACGGAGAGAAGCAGCCAGTGTCGAGCCCGCCCGAGGACGCGGCGATGGCCGCACGGTTGAGCGGGTCGACGTCGTGGAGGAGACGAGGCAGGCCAGAACCTGCCAGGCGTCCGCCTTGACGTCCCAGTCTCGCGGAGTTAGAGACGATGAGAGCACGTCCACAGCAGGGTCGGCATGACCACAGCCGAGGAGGGGGGGGGGAGGGTGGCAGGACAATGGGAGCACGTCGGCGGAAGGGGCGTCGTGGAGGCGCTGCAGCGAGCAAGATCGGTGATCGCGAGCGGCCCGCGGAGGTGTGCGGTCCGCTCGCCCACCGCCACACATCTCCGCGCCACAGCTGACAGAGAGCACTTGACCAAGCATGACAGTGCAATAATTCCGGATTGTATCCACCAACACGAATATTAAGTACGAAAACGTCCCCTCTTCCCCTTCCAACTCCCGCTTGCAGTGGAGGCCGTCGTTCTCTCACTGTAACCACACCACCCCTCTGGCAGTCTCAGTCGCCACTGCTAAGCATCTGGGCGACCAGGTGTCTGTCTCTGGCGGCATTGGCGCCGTCGCGCTGGGGCATGGACTTCCGCACAACAGCAACGGGCTGCTGCCGTTCCCGCCCGTCTGCTGCCGCTTGGTGCAACCTCAGCCTGGCTTGACGCCCCAGAGTTCCATGGCGGGTGAGCACAGGCGCCCATCGCTGGTAGAGCACCCTCCGACTGTGCCGGCGCTGGCAGTGATTGACTGCTCCCCATACTGACAGCCACCTTCGTGCAGAAATACGCTCGCAGGCAAGACAGCAGCAGCATTTCCAAAAGTTCACATGTCCCCATAGTTGTCCATACATGACGTACCCCGACCTACACGGCCGCATAACATAGTACTGGAAGCAGCCCACGCGTCGCTTCGTCCATCTGCAGAGCGCCCCTGTCAGTTCGTATACGCACACATACATGGCATCCAGCTGACTGTGTCATACAAGATGGCGTTGTATCTGGCACGCATTGTGTACGGTTAACAGCCTGACGACGCCGTCAGACTCTCGCCTGTTAATGGCTGGGGTTTCCTTTTTCGACACTCGCTCCTGATGGGGGCTCCATTCCAGCCGGTCCGCCACTGGAACCTCCACCGATTGCCTGAGGACTGTCACCGCGTCCCCAGAGGTGAGAAACGACGAGAGAGCCCAACCTGACCACTGCCGATTGCCGTCACCGCCACCGCCTCTCCCTTCCACACACCCGCATGCATCGCACAAGCGCTTGTCATTTATCCACTCCCCTGGCTGCGATCCCGCCGCGCTGAAAGTGAGGACGGCAGTCTATGTCATTTTCGGCGGCCATCTTGCCGCCTCCCGAGTGGGTCCCACCTCTGATGCTCCCGCCGCAACGTCCGAGAACCTCGGGCGGCGGAGGCAGCGGCGCAGCGCCGACATGCCAGTCCATCACTCACACCTCCCCACTCCCACCCATTCTCGTGCAGACCCAGGAGGGTGCAGGCCGAGCGACCGAGTTGCACAACCGCCAAGCGATGCTCCCCGAGGCTAGTAGAATAGGAGGCAGATGCCCGCGTGGCCAGGAGCGAGTGAAGCGGGGACTTCAATAGGGAGGAGGGGCGGAGTGCTGTTGGGTGGGGGGCTGGGGCGACAGCAGCAGCAGCTGCGACGACGCGGTGCGGGGATGACAATGCAAGGGAATGGGAAATAGGAAACGGCGCGACGCTTGGCGCATCCGTCCAATACATGGCCCTCCATTTTCCGAGATACTTCCCTGTCCTTTCGTGGCCATGAGTTCCTGATATTTTTTCACTTCACACGTGCTGGCGGCGGATCGCGAGCTGTGTCGGGTCGAAAGGCTTGAGCAGATCCGGCGAGAAACACGGATGCTGAGTCTTCCATGCGACCTCCCTCTCGAGACTAGTGACAGTGAAAAAAGAGGCCGTATCCTGGCAGCCTGCCGCTTGTAGACTTGTGACCGGCCCGCGCGCGGGCTGGCCCAACCGCCTCTGCCACCGGAGGTGAATGGAGCACGGCGGAGACCCCATCCCCATTGCACCCCTCCTGCGCAAGATCCACTGCCTGGCAGGGGCACCCCATCAGCGGTGACCGCCTGGAGTCAACGCGGCCTCAAGATGACCTGTTTTGGTCTGCATGGAGGGGGTAAAAGAGAGGTGCACGTTGCGTGCGTGCGTGGGTGTTGAGGGACCGGGATTGGGGTAGAGCGCCTCTGCACGAGGCCCATGTCCAAGGAGCACCCCATGACACCCTGGATGCATGGACAGAACGGGACAAGGGGTGATAACCACCCTCGTCTGGTAGAGAAGTCAAGCAGGCGGTGGCGTACAGCGACAGCAAAGATGGCAATACCATGAGCCTCGCGCCCGGTACACACATTTTTGCCACTACTGCCGAAGACCCGCTGCGGCTGGCAGGCAGTCTCTGTGTGTCTCCTCCCCGGGGGGGATCCATCAATGGTCGCTTCCAGCAGCCGGCGACGCGCCCCCTCTGGAGCCGCCACCACACTGGCTGTTGGCCATGCCGCGGACAGATGGCGGCCTCGCCATTCGTGGATGCCGGTCACGACACCACCAGCCTGTCACAGAGCCCCACCTGGCAGATGGCCCCGCGGGCTGCGCTACAATCACGTGACTCAGACACTGCCACCCGACCCGAACCACTGCTGTGGCAGTCCAGGGGCGGTTGCCACAAGAACCTTCTCCAGGCCTCCGACGATTGAGTCCCCCTTCACCGGGAGGACAAAGAGGAGCGTGGTGGTCTCCTAGGACGCTGCGGACGTGTCCGCGAGGAGAGCTGCTTTTACGGGGGAGGCACGGGTGACAGAGACGGTGACGGCGGTGCGGGCGCTGACGGCGGCGGCCGCGTCGGTGAGAGCGTGCGACTGGAGATGGAGGGTACACCGGCCGACTGCGACGGTAGCGGCCGCGGTCAAGGAGTTCGTTGCTCCGGCCCAGGGGGGGGCGAGGGCGTGTAGTGCGTCACCAAGGCCCCTCTGTTGGGGTGCCGCGGGCTAGTTGTCCGGCGGCGGCGGGTCGGGCGGCGGAGGGCGATGGCGGCCGAGGGTGGGGGTGCACCCGCTCAATGCCGCGCGGGGGTGGGGTGCGCCACGCGGTCGTGGCGCGCAAATGTGCCATCCGCTAGAAACCCTCTAAAAAAGGATGCCCAGTACAGATTCACCTGAGGACAGAGAAAGACAGAGGCAGTGGGTTTTATGCTCCGTCGTAATACAGCTCCCGACCCGCCACGGCTTCATTCCGTTCTGGGTTGTAGGACCAAGCGAAGGGCTCGTAGACAGTATATACGACACAACTGAAAGTGGAGAAACACCTACACACAACAGATACAAGGTAATGAATGAAGGTACTGCTCCAGAACACGTGAGCAGAAGGACAAATAGAAAGGCACTCTAACAACGATAGAAGAAAGCTAAGCAGGAAGAATCAGATCGCGGTCCCACACGATGAAGCTGCCGATGGCATCCCCCAGCACTCGAGTCGATACCCCCGGCGGCTCAACAGGGAAGTCTGCCTCGTGCGTGTAGATGCAGCGGGGGTTGAAGACGCCCTCCAACAGCACGACCACTAGGTCGTCCGACAATGTTCGGCCGTGCAGTACCTTGCGCGTGGGATGCACAACACCGTGCCCGACTTGTAGACCATCTGCGTCGAGCAGATCATGCGGCCCGTCGTCCATGCCTGGCGCAGCTGCCATGGACGAGACAAGAGGCCCCGCAGGGGCTGGGGAAGGAGCCAAAGCTGTGGCAGCAGCAACAGCTGTGGCAGCAGCGAAAGATGACAGCGCAGCACTGGCCGCCTGGCCGCGCTTCCATGCGGCAGCATGCCGTCCCCGCTTGGTGGGGCTGCCACCCGGCGCTTCCGGCCCGCCGCGTTTGACCGTCTGCGTGGTAGCTGGCGCCGGGGGAAGCACGCTGAGGACTGTGCCCGTTGTGGCAGCAGCACGGGCGGCAGCACGGGCTGCCACAACCGACGAGCCGCCGAAGGTACCCCGTACCCCCGTGCCGTTGTTGGCGGCGGAGGTCACGGCGGCGGCGGCACCACCGCCCGCAATCGGCCCCGGCCGAGGTGCAAGTACGACAGGGTTGTGGGAACCGTGGGTGCTCCGACGAGCTGCAGCCGCCGCGCTCGCGGCCGCCACACCGGGGGCGACCGCCGCCGCTGACGCCGCCACAGCGTCCGTCGCTCGGCGAGATGCCGCAGCCGCTCGGTTCCTCTTGGCTTGTTGCGCCAGTTGCGCACGGAACAACGCCGTCCGGATTGGCCTTCGGACGCGCGACTCTTTGCCCCAGAGCAGGAGCAGAGAAGCAATCGCCTCCTCCTGCGTGCAGCGGTCGCTGTTGGGGATGCTCGACAGGAAGACCACGCGGCGACCGAGGCCGCCCGCTACGCCGTTTTCCGCACCTCGCGTCCGCTGCGTCGCGGGCAGGAGACACAGGGGCACGCTGACACCGAGCGGCCAGCGCCCGCCCACCACCTGCCCGTCCCCGGCCGGGTTGACAATCAGCCGGTGGGACCACCAGCGGGCGAGCCCCTCCTGCATCATCCGCGGGTGCACCCCAAACTTGGCGGCCAACAGGATGACGATAACCTTGAGGACGTTCCTGACGACCTTGGAGGCGGCGGCCATGCCCATCAGCTCCATGAGGATGTCCTCGATCTCCTTCTCGGGCATGTAGACGGGGGGAGGCAGGATCGACTCGACTAGAAACGGCATGCACGTGGCGGTGGGCGCCGGGATGGCGTCGGTCGAGCGCTCTGTATCCCCCTCGGAGACGTCGGGAGGGGTGTGGGACCGCGACCGACAGACCCTGCGGGCCAACCGCTGCCACTCCACGGGTGGCGGCAGGTCGTCGTCAAAAGGCGACGTCATGAGCTCGTGCAGCTCCATGTCCTCGTCAGATAGGGCCGGCAGAGGGGCGACGACAGGCGTTGGGTGTGTGGCGGCGCCGACGAGGCGCGCCGACCGGGAGCCGGGAGCCAGCGTGCCTTTCGACAGCACGTCACCGGATCGCACAAACCCGTGGACGTCGGATAGGACCCGCAAAACGTCGGGGTCCGAGTACTTGCCCTTTCCCGCCAGGGTGAGGAAGCCGACGTTGCCCGCGGCGTCCACTCCCGACGCGTGCACCAACAGCCCCAGACCAAGGTGTGCCTCGGCCTCCTCGGCGGCCGCCACCAGCGCACCAAGCGCGCGCAGCGCACCAGTGGGGACCGCCGACGCGCCCTTGCCCGTGATCGCCGAGACGTACTTGGCGAGGCGTCGCATAAGCGGGCTGTTCCGGTCGCTCGCCGCCGCCGCCGCACGCTCAAGCGCCGCCGCCGCCCCAGCAGCAGTGCCAGCCGCGACACTCGCGGAGACGATGGCGGCAGTGGCGCTGCTGGCAGCGCCGCTGGTGACAGGAGCACGCACTGCGGCAGTCGACAAAGGGAGATGAGGTCGGTCCGCCAGAGGGTGCGTAAAGCCCGTCGCACCGCCCGCATTAGGGGCGGTACCGGCCGCCGCGGCCAGGAGCGCACCCTCGAGGTTGTGGGCCGTCACTGCGCCGTCAGCAGACGCTCCGACAGAGGCCGTCGCTGCGGCAGCAGCTGGCGAACCGACGGCAGCCGTCGCGGCGGCAGGAGCCAGTGCACCGACGGCGGCCGTCGTTGCGGCAGCAGCCGGCGCGCCGACGGCGCCCGGCGCCGCGGCAGCAGCCGGCGCACCGACAGCGACCGTCGCCGAGGAGGTAGCGGGAGACCTGACAGCGGCCGTCGCCGAAGCAGCGGCCGTCGCCGAAGCAGCAGCCGGTGCAGAGATGTAGGTCGTCACCGACGTGGCAGGCACACCAACAGCCGCCGTTTGCGACGAAGGCGTGTCCGCCACCTCTTTGTCCGCAGCGGCCGTCGGAAGGGCGGGCGCCGCCGACTCGTCCGTTCCTGCGGCAGTCGCGGAGGAAGCTCGCGCAGCCGCCGTCGACGAGCCGACCAGAACAACCGGAGCCGGATTGGGCAAGACAAGGACGGCAGGAAAGAAGCTAGGAGTTGTCGCCAGCGTCACGCCACGCACGGCAGCATGGGGTAACGACATCCACCGGGAGGGCGACCGAAGGTGCCATCGTGCGTAGAGCGGGCGAAAAGAGAGAGGGGGAGGGAGAGAAGCAGGTGGGTGAAGAGGTAGTAGGGGGTGGAAGGAGCAGGTGACGACCAGGTTGTGCAGATGGAGGGGGAGAGAGGGGAGCCAGGCACCACGGAACACGACCCGCCAGCTATATAGGAGCCTGCTGGTCGCCGGCGGCACCGGAATGAGGTGCCCTGGCACCCACGCCGTAGCATCGACGCGTGCAGGCCACGGTGTGGCTCCCGCCAGGTTCCGCCGGCACGCCCGCCCTCAGCTACTGCTGCTTGGGAGAATGGTATGGCGCCACGGGCGGCGGCGCCAAAAAAGGGCGGCCCACCCACCGTCAAGCCGCGCCTTCGCAACCAGCAACGCACCCAAAAAAGCGGCGACCATGCGAACACCAGCTACGGCGAGGTGCATCCTAGCTTAGCCCGCCGTTCGCCTCACCGGCGCCGTGGCGGACGCGGCAAAAACGCGGCACGTGCCTCTAGTCAATGGCCAGAGACCAAGGCACCCATCCCGCGCCGTTAAGCGGGTAGGCAGAGGACTGGCGCCCGTCGGCCGTGCGTCAGCCTCCAGATAACCATTGTCCGCGGCGGCGGGCGGCGGCTGGGTCGAGAGCGGTGACGGCGGGGTGGGCAGACGCCGGCAGTGCCGGTCGCGGGGCCGGGGAGTGGCGGTGAAGGTGGGGGGAGGGCCAAAACGCAGCCACCAAGAGCCCGACGAAGAGCCCCCCAAGCCCGACTGGAGCCGGCGGCGACGGGAACGTGACGACGGCAGGGTTGGAAGACGCTGGCAGTGCCAGTCGAGGGGCCGTGCGGTGGCGGTGACGGTGGGTGGAGGACCAAGACGCAGCCACCAAGCGCCCGCCGCGGGTCGCTCAACAGGGACTGTGCGCGGCGTCCACGCACTGCGCCAGCGAGGGCGGCGGCGGCTAGGGCCGCGCGCGGCGCAAACGACCGTCCGGCGCCCCCTCGAACCAAGCGCCCGCTCACCACAACAACAACCCGCGCGCGGGCCGGCGCAAAAAGACACGCCACTCAGTGGCCATGCGGAGACCCCCATACGCGATTGCGGGAGACGGCACCGGCGGTAGCGACGGCGCAGCCAGCTACTGTAAAAAGCCCGCCCCCCCTGGCAGCCCCTCAGGGGCCCCCAGACGCACCTGCGGGCGGCGCCGGCAGTGGCTGCGTGGAGCGGCGCGCGCGAAACAGTGACGACCGAGCAGCCCCGTGGGGCCCCCCAAATGCGTCCGCGGGCGGTGCGGGCCGCGGCGCGCGGCGGCGACGGGCTAAAAAAACAGCCCCAGCAACCCCCCAGGGGCCCCCAAACTCGCCCGCGGGCGGCGGTGGCTGCGGTGCATAGCGGCTCACGCAAAACAATGCCGCTCGAGCAGCCCCACAGAAGCCCCCAAAACGCGCCCGCGAGCTGCGCGGGCGGCGGCGCGCTGCGGCGCGCGCAAAAAAATGCCGCACCAGCAGCCCCCCAGATGCGCCCGCGGGTGGCGGGGGCGGCGGTGCGCAGCGGCGCGCGCAAAAAAAAAAACCG
>Ga0209831_1003193_pt1 | contig 13693 bp, 15 predicted proteins | sample Maine_Asex4_meta_FD_187451 | JGI IMG/M metagenome (GOLD analysis project Ga0209831, IMG submission 187451) | Marine algal microbial communities from Maine, USA - Maine_Asex4_metaG (SPAdes) (version 2) | ecosystem: Host-associated > Algae > Red algae > Unclassified | place: Maine, USA | collected...
AGACGGGGCGGGGGGGGAGGAGACGGGGCGGGGGGGGAGGAGACGGGGCCGCAAGGCCGGGATGGTCGCTGCAGGATGCGGCTCAACAGAACTCCGAACAGAGTGGCCTGTTTGGGAACGCACAACAGACCATCGATCCGTTGGGGCGTCTGTTCGGGCAACATCTGTTCGGGCAACAGACACCGTACGGATGGCGGATCTGATCGGCACTGCTGTTGCCCCTCTCTCGTGGGGGGTCCGTGCCAATGCAAGGACCATGGATGGCAAAAATGCAAATTCTTGGCGGGGCGACATCGATTAATCTGCCGATTAATTAAACTATTATATAAAAAATTAATCGATCATTTTATTCGGGTCTCTTCTTTGCCCAATGCGGACTGGGCCACCGAGGCCGAGGCGGCCGTCGCCACCGGATACCACCCACCACCATCACATCCTCAGCCCCTACCATTCTTCCTAACCCACCAACGCGTGTGGCAGGCGTCTGAGAAACAACCACTGTCCCCTCGGAGCCCTGTCTTGCTGGTACTCGCTCCCGCCCGATCACCCTCCATCCTTGGTGCTGGCCGAAAAAACCATGCCTTATGTTATAGATGGCACACGCGGGGCGGCCGTCGACGTACATGAAGTGGAGGACCCGATTGGGGCTTCAACCGTTGGTCGCAAGAGCGGCCGCAAGGCCAGCATCATCAAGGCGGAGTTCAGGGCGGTTCCAGGGGTTGGCGGTAAGTGCTTGCACTGCAACGAGGTCGCCAAGACGACGCAGCAAAACGGTACGATTCTGGCTGAGCAACTCTTTAGCCGCGCGTCTGCCCCGCTGCTGGTGCGGCAGTCGGCGTGGGACGCCTGCGCGACGCTGCAGAGGAGCGCTGCACGCCCGATCGACTTGGCCGTGGTAACGACGGTGATTGCAGCATCGCGATTTGCCGGCGGTGGTAGTGGCAAAAGCTCGGTCGCTGCAGCGGCTCGTCCTTCGGGACTACAGCCAGCAGCCGGGAGCATGCACAAGTTCCTGGACCGCGTTACTACCGAGCAGAGGAGCGCGATTGAGTCGTCCATCATGCGCTTCTTCGTCGCCAACCGCGTGCCTTTTCTTGTGGTGGAGAGCACGTCGTTCATCGGCATGCTGAGGGCGGTGCGCCCGGCCCTCGTCGACCGTAATCTCGTACGCAGCCGCAAGAAAATGGACGAACCCGGGCTGACAGCCATGTACACTGACACACGGAAGCAGGTGTCGGGATGGCTGGCGGCGTGGTGCGTGCGGCGCAATGAGGTTCTCGTCCTTAACGCGTGGGAAAACGTCAAGCACAACCACATCGTCAACCTGCTCGCAGTGGTTGGCGACAAGGTCATATTTCAGGACTCCATCTACTGCGGGGATGAGTGTCAGGACGCCCCCGGGTAGGAGCGCCTGGTGCAGGACAAGCTGAACGAGTACGGCGGCGTGGACACCTTCAACGCACTGGCGACCGACAACGCGGCGGCCTGCGTAGAGATGAGGAGGCTCGTGTCGGTTGCCAACCCCGGTCTCGTCTCGCTCAATGATCAAGCCCACGTGGCAAACCTCCTCGTCGGCGATTTGTCCAAGGTGCCGTGAATGCTACGCCGGGTGTCCACGGCAACGGTCGTGTCGGGGTATGTGCGGCTGCACAACCGGCTTCTGGTGTCTTACGAGGCCGTCAAGGACGCGTAAAACAAGCTGTTCCCCACGGATACGGCGGCAATGAAGCAGACGGCCGTGGCATACGTGATGCCCAGTACGATCCGCTTCTTGTACAACCTTGAGTTGCTGCTGACGTGCGTGCGCAACCGACCGGCACTGAGAAATGTCCTCGAGCGAGACAACGGGTCTGAACTCCCTCGCCTGGTCAAGCCAAAAACACTAAGCGCTCGCGAGGGGTTGGCCAATTTTGTTGTCGTGGCGGAGTCGACTGCTGAGGAAAGGGACTGGACTGCCGCGTCTCGCACCCTCCACCCCGTTTGCGCGTACCTCCGACTCTTTGATGGCGATTCCAGTCGCTTGTCTGTTGTGTTGCCCGCCACCCGTCGCATGAAGAGCGACATGATGGCGATGGAGGGTGCAATGCGCTCAGAGGGGGTGGTGAGTACGGCGTCGACCGAGGTACTCTCGTTGCTGGTGAGCACGGTGCGCAAGCGAGTACACGGTCCGAAGGACAGAAGCGTGAGGGTGCTGCTATTGAAGGACATCCACTACCTGGCGGCGGCATTGGACCCCCGCGTGTCTGACTCGCAGGCCAGCGACGTGGCCGAGCACACCGAGCGCGCCTTCCGCGCGATGCGCACCTTCTTCATCCGGTCTCCGGCCGTGTTCGCCCTCGAACAGCTACGCATGATGGACGACAACCAGCGCATGGAACGCCTCCGTGTGCAGTTCACCATATATGTGGCACTGTCGGGTGATTTCGCGCACGGCGCCGCGGCTGCGCGCATGCCGGGCAAGCCGCTTGACGTGGCGAGTGTTATGAATTAGGACTGGGAACTTTTCGACTGGTCGTCCTTGTACGGTGGTAGCGCCAAGGAGCTCCGCGAGATGGGCATGACGTTGGCAGGAATGGTGCCCTCATATTGCGCGGTCGAGCGTTCCTTCTCGCTGCAGAAGTCTATCCACTCTTTGGTGCGCAACAGACTGACCCACGAGAAGGTTGCGCAGCTGACGTTTGTGCACACAAGCATCAACTTGCTAGGAGGCAGCGACCTGGACATGGAGCACTTGGAGTTTTTGAAGTCCGTCGTGTTGGACTCGGACAGTGGCGATGTCGGCGGGAGCGACGAGGGAGATGGCTAGGTGGGGACAGAGACGGTATGACGGTAGAGTATGTACTTCTTTGTGCGCACGGAAACAATATGAAAAGTGACCGAAAAGAAAATTCGACCGGCTACCCTCGGCCATCAGCACCCATTGGCCAAGCCCTCTCGCCCACCCTAAGCTCTGGTCTCTGTCCGGCAGCCTTCTCCAGGCGCGGATGAGGGTCGCCCCGGCCGTCACCCTCACCTGGGCGGTGGCGGCGGAGGTCCCGCAGCCCGAAACGACGGTAACGCCGGCGGCGAGTGGGACCGCGGCTTTACCAGCCGACGGGCTGATGGCACCCCAGTTTATGGCGGCAGCGGCGGGTACGGCGGCGACAGCGGCGGCGTCTGGTACACCCTCGCTGCCGGAGTACTCCCCCTTCGGTCCCCGGCCGGCGCTGCTACCGTCAACCCAAACCGCGTCCACAACGGCTCCGCAGCGGCCACCCTCGACACTGGCGTCCGCGGCGCCGCGCTGCGCGCAGCCGGCGGCGACGGCCACCGCCACAGACTTTCCGAGTCCCCCCACAGCCCTAGACCACTTCGCTCAGGCTCTTCCCCCCCCCCGTAGCTCACCTCTCCCCGCACATCCAGTCCGTCGCCCCCCAACGGTGACGGTGGGTGCCTGCTACCCAGGCAGCCCCAGTCCTCATCAGTCACGCGCGGCTACGCGGGAACTGTCGCCGTTTTCTATGGCGATAACGCCGACGCAGAGCGGTGGCCCACCGGCCACGCCCCTTCCCCCTCCCCCCAGCCGCCTTGATGCGCGCCCAAGACGCCCCACGCGGCGCGCCAAAGCAACGCTGCGCTGGCCGCGTCATTTAAGACCTATTACTGCCGCGTTTATCCGCGTCCGTGTGCATAGGGGAACCAGAAATACACTGGGTGCTGTTTTCGTGTTCTCTCTACTCGTCTGCAACACCCCTGATGTGTGCATCCGCTGTACGTTCCACCGCCGAAGCCGCCACCCTCGCCGCCTCCTCCACTGCTGCCGCCGCCTCCCACGGTCAGCCACCATCCGGCCGCCGCCACGCCCCCCCCACGCGCCTCCACCATGTGCCGCCGTCCGGAGCGCACCATCGGCGCTTCGGCGATGCCCGATGGCTTCCGCAGATAGGCCGCAAAGGAAAAGACGTACGTGGCGGGGACGGAGGGGGTCGGCGTCACTCCAGCCACAGCGGTGAGGAGGAGCTAGATGTTGGGGCGGCGGGGGGTCGCGGTGCTGTCGGTGGTGGCCGCCAGGAGAGCAGGTGAAGGAGGAGGGAGGGAGAGCGGTGGGAGAATGGACGACGGGGTGGTGTCTGGTGTCGAGAGACAGGGGGTGGAGGCGGCGGCGAAGTGGCCGCCACCTCAGCTGCAGCGAGCGTCAGATCCTGCTCCATTCTTGCTTGTTGCTGCCGCTGACGCGGCTGTCAAGGACGAAGGGAGTGAATAAAATTGAGGTACGGGCAACAGCGACCATACAAGAAGACAGCAGTCCTGCAGAACACACACCGGCGTCTCAGTTAGAAACACGCCAGGCACTGCGTGAAGGAAAAGCAGCGCGTGGTTGCACACTGTGCACGCAATCTTCACCTTCTTGACACCCGATAACCTCCAACTCTCCCCCTCCATGCCCCCTGAACCTTTGACGACGTACCTCTGCCAGGTCCTGCACTTGCATCACAAGCGGTTCCCGCCAGTGTGCCGAAACCACCGCCGACGCCGCCCCCCCCCAACGGGCGCCACCACTGGCACAGATGACCCCCGCTGGGCTGGCGCGGCCTGAAGAGCTGGACGCGGCGCCGGCGCCGGCGACGGAACCGGCTGCGTCACGACCGGCTGCTCTAGCGCTCTTAGAGGCCATCCCATGCGAGGTCCTTGCATATTTGTGTGTGCGAGAACAGGAATCGTTCCTCACTCCACACATAGCGCCTGCTAGCAGGACCATAGATGCTTTTCCGTCTCTCTCTCTTTTTGGCAGGGTGAAGTGTATACGTTTTATGCTGTGTCTCTCTTTTTACGAGTGGAGAGGCATCTATGCCGGCGAACAGATAATTTTGGCGCCCTTTCTGGAAAAAAGCAGCTTTGACAGAGCGGCAATGCGGTTTGCAGATTGTCTGTTCGCCCAAAAACACGCAAAAGCAGACGTGCTTTTGACGCCGGTTTTGGGCCCGGTGCGCAGGTCGCCGCCTCGCTGGCACCGCGATAAAATGAAAAAATGCAATAAATACATGGGATCGGCTCCGTATTAATCGTCGATTAGTTGTAGATTAATTCATCGGATAAAATGTACCAATTTAATCGTTGCCATCCATGACCAAGACCTGGTGCAAGTATCCATAACGGGTCATAATATTCTGTTAAGCGTAAATAGAGCACGCAAGAACCTGGCAAGTTCAACCAATGAGACTGGAGGAAAGTTCTTCAGAGAAGCTGCCACAGCGTTCTCTGACGACAGTTCGACTCGGTTTTTTTCTTTTCACGTGGCGCCCCCGATCCACCATGCCGTTCGGCGCTCACGTGCCTGGCGCGTCGGCCGCGCGCACGAGCCACGCGAGGTACTTTCGCGCCGCTGCCTCGGCGGCGCGCCCGCCCCCGGCGCCGTCCAGCCGGTCCATCAGCGCCGAGTCGGGCGCACTAAACTTGCGCGCGTACCACTTTGGGGACTGCCGCAGGGACGCCTCAAACGGGTAGACGGGCAACCCCCCGCCGCCCCCCCCCCCCTCCACCTCGTCCACGGTCAGCGGGTGTTGGCGCCCGCGGCGGCCCCGGAACTTCCAGTGCACCTGCCGCAAGCAGTGCGGCACGACCGCCCCCCGCCACGCGGCGGTGCCCGCCGCGAGGGACCCCCAGTAGTGCTCCATCGCGTCGGCCGCGTAGGCAAAGGCGAGGAGCGACCGCCGCGACGCGGCGCCGCGCGCCGCGTACGCGACAAAGTCGCGGTGCAGCACCGCCCACGCCTCGTGTTTGACGAGCCCCCCGGCAATGGCGGGGTAGAGGGGCATTGCCACGTACCCGCGCCGCTCGTTGGTGACGGGGAAGAGGGCGTCGCCGAGGCCCGCCGCGTCGGCGGCGGCGGTGTCGGCGTCGCCAACGGCCGCGAGGGCGGGGTCGACGTGGAGGACGCTGACGCGGTCGCGCGTGATGATGTGCGAGCGCGGCTCGTCGGCCGTGCACAAGAAGAGGCGGCGGCGGGAGGCGACGGCGGGCTCGGCGAGCAGCCGCCGCTGGGTGGTTATGGGCAGCAGCGGGTAGTCGCTGCCGCTGAGGTTGAGCCAATACGACCACGGGCGGGGGGAGGCGAGCGCCACCTCCATCGCGTCGAGGGTGTTGAGCACGAGGGAGACGCCGCGGTAGGTGAGTGCCGCGCGCTCCATTACCACCACGTTGGCGGCATAGGCGGGGGTGTCCGCGAGGAGGGAGAGGGTGGGCGCCAGCGCGTCGTCGGGGATGGCCAAATCAAAGTGCACCGCATAGCTGTTACGGGGGTGGTGTAGCCGCGCCATGAGGCGGGGGAAGAGTGGGAGGCTCGCCGCCGACACTTGCACAAAGATGGCCATGTCGGCTTCGGGCGGCGCGGCCGCGGCCGCGCCCGTCACCTCCGCAGGGTGTGGCGGCGGGGCGGGGGTGCTCGCGGCAGCCACTGCCGCATCGGCCGCCGCCGCGGGCGGCGGCCCCCGCCCCCCTCCCAGCCCATCACCCGCGTCGGCGGTGGCGAACTCCGGCGCCGCCCACGCGTTGAAGGTGACGCCCCTGTGCTGCGACGGCCGCACCCGCAGGGGCGCCGGCGTCGTGCCACTCGCGGGCCGGGCTGACGCCGCCATCGTTGCGTTGGCGGCGGCACCCAACTGTCCCTCGGCGCGCGCCACGCCCGCCGAGTGGCTCGTGCCCAACAGCGCCACCGTCGCCGCGGCGGCGGACAACAAGGCGACCGCCGCTACTCGTCGGGCGGGCGACGCCTTGCGGCGGCCTCGGCCGGCGGGGGACGGCTTAACGTGGCGGACCGCCGACGACGTTTGCCGGTAGACCGCGCGGGCGGGCGTCGTCGTCATGGCGGCAGGTTGGGGGGTAGGAAGGGGGGGGGGCTGGCGGTGGCCGTGCGTGGCTTGGGAGGGGCGCGGTCCTCTCCGCCCAACCGAGACGGCCCGAGCTCAAGTACACGCCCGCGTGGAGACCGAGGTGACCGTCGGCCTACAGCAAGCACCTGCTTCTACTCGCCACGACGAGAATCCTACCGTCGCCACGCTCAATGACAAGGAGGGGTTGTCCTCAGCTCCCAACAAACGGTGTCAGACGAATGGGGCCAATGGTGGCGGAATCGGATGGGTGTCGGCGAGCTGGGGTGCATCAGTGTGACACCGGCAGCACCTCAGTCCGATGCACCTGCCGTCGCTAGTGTCCGCGCCTTGCGGATGTTTTCACGGCTGTCGTACCCTGTCAATGCTGCTCCAATGACGCGAACAACGCCAATGTTCACGCGTGCGCTGTTTGTGTCCGAGGTCAACCAAAGTGCGTCGGGTCGACGCCGTCTGAATTTGTGCCACGGACGCACCGTCCACTGCCACGGCGGCGGATTGGACGCGGGCATCAGCGGTCAACCTCGGTCCATGAGTTGACGCTGGGTGCTTGTGGGTTTCCTCCTCACATCACCCTGTCACGCCCAAAGGGCGGGCATCTGTGCGACAGACAATCGACTGGGGCGAGTCACCCCACGCTCAGGCTTATGCTCCGACCCCCACCGCGCGACACCAGTATCGCTTGCATTGCGGACGCGTGGCTCAGTGCGGTTGCCCTCATGCGAGAGGCATTGTTCCGCTTTGTTTGCGTCGTTGCTGGATTGTGTCGCGACAGACGCAATGCGCACGAGCCCCGAGGGCCCCTGCCGCCCCCACGTGCGCCCTGCCTCGGAGGGGCCTTTTCCGACAGGGTGGCAGCTCGGAGGCGCAAGAGGCGCAACGGGACGCCACCCAATCACGGGGCGGAAGGCGACCAGGCGTGGCGGTGTCATGTGACGTCCACGTCGCACGCTACGCGGCAGGCTCCATTGAATTTTGACGGCTGGACGCACGACTGTCCGCGGATTTTGCCACGTCAGATCGCTGATCGCTCGCCATGCCGGTCTGGCTTGCAGCGCGGCGCGCGGGCCTCGTCGCTTTTCCGCCACGGGCGCGGTCGCCCCCCACTTGGCGGGACATTATGTCTGTATGATACAGCTCAGGTCGGAGCTGTGCACCGAGCGCGCCGCGTGGCGCTAGCGGTGAGCTGACAGGCTGTTGCTGTTGGTCATGGCTGTGAGAGCTCGAGTGTCTCCAAGTTTCCTTGCACCGACGAGGCCCGCGTGGCCCCCTGTCCCCGTCGACAGCGCCTCCGCCAGCGCCTCCCCGTCCGCGTCCCCCCCCCCCAGACAGCACCACCACAGTAGCAGTGACTTAGGCACCTCCAAGCATCTGACCACTGCAGCTCCGCCGTCCGCAGCAGCCACCGCAAGTCGGTGACGGCAGCGGCTTTGACCCCCCGCCGCCCCCCCCCGGCCGCGGCACATGGCGGCGGTGGGGGTTGGCGAGGGGGACGGGCGGAGGGTGTGAGGGCGGCGCGGGCGGGCGAAAGAGCGGCACGCACGTTGGGCGCGCGTGCGGGGCTGAGCGGCCGCGTCGGGGAGGCAATACGCGCCGTCGGTGTCGGCGTCGGTGATTTGGACGCGGCGGCGCGGGCCGCGGGGTGGCGGCCAGACGCGTTCGACGCAGGGAGGTTGGTCCTGTGGACTGATGGGGGAGGGGGAGGGCGCATCATGCGCCCTGCTACATGATGTAGCAGATGCAGGCAGCGCCGCGTGCCGTGAGCCGCGACCGCCGTCGTCGCAAGCCAGGTGCCGCCCACACCTGTATACGTACCTCTGCAGCCGCCCTGCCGAGAGTGGCAGGTCAGGCCGGCGGTGCGCGACGGTGAGCCCCGACGGGTAGGGCCCTTGGAGTTGCGGTCCGCCCCCCGCACGCCCCCCCCCCCTGCACGCGCATGAGTGTCAAGTCCGCCCCTCCAGCGGGTAGCGGTACTGGGGCAACAGCGCCCACCGCCGACAAGTCGCCCATCCTCGGGCGCGCGTGACTGCTTGCGCCACAGGCGGGCCACCAGTGGTGGGGCGGCGTCCCCGCCGCCCCCTGCTGGCCGACAACGACGTGGTGGAGTCGTCGTCGGCCGCAGTCGTGGAGTGGTCACGGAGCGTGCCGCGTGGGCGCGGGGGCTCGCGGCGCATCACAGCTGCACCTGGGCCGCCGTCCGACGGGGCCGCCCATCGCCCGCGGCAAGCGGCGCCGCAGGCACACACTCTGCAAGGCCGGCAGCCGCCTGACGGGCGGCTGTCGAAGTGGCCTGCTTTGCAATCTCGCCACAGTACACATTCAGTAAGGTGGTGCCGCATCTCTCTGCGACATCTGTCGACGACGCATCCAGACAATTATGGTGGCGATGAAAGGCAAGAGGCCGAAACCTTATAATTTGTGCACTTTCGGCTCCCTGGCAAACTGTAAGAGCCCCACTTCTCCGTCAGACCAGCGAATTAGCAACGGGGTCGCCCCGACCTGTCCTGTGGACGTCCCGACCTGGTCCCGACACTGCAAACGTCAAAAACATGAGACCAGTTTAAACTCGAGCGTACAATTTTCATGATTTCTCCGCCACCCACTGGACCGCAAATCGACCCGCTCTCGCCCGGCTGCCGCCCGCGCTCGCCGCGCAACGGGCTGCCCCAGAAGGTGGGCCTCTTTTTGCACCTGGTCGCGCCAGCGCGTCGGCCATCCCCCCACCGTAGGCCGTCAAGCGTGCCCGCGCGGTCGGTCACGCCGCCTGCCGCTGTATTGCTCGCCCTCCCCCGCCTCTCCTCTGTGCACCGCCTCACCGCCGCAGACGTGGTCTCCGGCTTCGGACGTGACGCAACGACCGGGGACGTACACGACTTGACGATCAGGGCGGGTGTAAGGCCGTGGGGGGGGGGGGGGGGGGGTCGACGCCTGGACGCACGTGGTCGTGGTTGGTCGTCGCGGCGGGTGTGTGTTCGTGGGATCTCGGTGCGGCATCTCCGCGGCATCTACTTCCGTCGGGACTGTGCCTCATTCCCCCCTGCCATGTCGTACGTCACGTCGGCTGGCAGCGGCGGTGGCGGCGGTAGTGGTGGTGGCGGTGGTGGGCGCTTGCAGCCGACTCCGACTGCTGCCGGCAGCACCTTTTCACGGCCGGTGCCGACCTCCTCCTCGTACACGTCGACAGCGTCTGGGGGCGGAGGTGCCACCGCCTACATTGCCCCGTCGACGGCAGGCCCCGATGGCACCAATGGGGGCGGCGACCTCCGCGACGTAACGGGGTACATCCCACCCGCGAACTCTGCCACCGGCCGCTCCGGGCAAATGTCGGGGATGAACGGGCCGGCGGGGTCGGTGCGGAACCAGGAATTTGTGACCCGCATCGTGGTGCTCGTCGATGAAGCGACCGAGGCAGGGGTGGCCGAGGATGTGGCGGAGAAGAAGCGCGTCGCCCTTGTGCGCATCGTCCTTGCCGAGCCGGGCGGCGGCTCGGCGGTGATGTTTGCCATCCGCAAGCGCCTCAAGTCCATGGATGAGGTGCCCGTCCTCAATGCGCTGACGCTGCTGGACGAGCTGATGCGCACATGCCCCTTCTTTTACCGCTTCGCCGCGTCGGAGAAGGTGTTCCGTCGCATGTGGCGGTTTGTGGTACCTGACTACAAGGAGAGCGTCAAGGGCAAAGTGTTTAAGAAGAGCGTCTTTGACGGCCGCACGCCGGGCGGGCGCACGCAGGCGGCGGAGCGAGTGCTCATCCTCATCCGCGCGTGGGCCGAGACGTTGTCGACCATGTTTCGGGGTCGTTTCGACCCGGCCGCGGGCTTCCTCATCGAGCGCTACAACAACAAGCGCACCAAGATTGCCTTCCCGCCAGTGCCCCCGTCGGAGCTCCCCTGGGTGTGCCCCATCTCGCCGAGCGCGGAGGCGACTACGCGGGGACGCCCGAGCCGGTCGGCGTCGGCTCCTGGCGGCCGTTCGACGTCGGCTCCGGCGTCAGGTTTGCCACCCAACTTGTCGCTGACCGAGGTAGAAAACACGGTGACGCTCTTTGAGAATATGCTTGAGAAGGCCTCGAACGCGGAGGAGGTCAAGGGCGACGTCTTTACGGATTTGGCCGTCCGCTGCCAAGTCATCTATGACAACATGCACCAGCTGGCCGTGTCGATGGAGCGGGATGGGGAGGTTGCCCGCGCCTCCCGCACGAACGACCGTCTGCGCAACGTGTTGAGCATCCACCGGGAGGCGGTGGAGACGGGCCGACTTGCGCCAATCAGCCACATCCCAGTCGTCAACATGGACTCGGATATGGATGACCCCTCGAGTGACGACGACATTTACGACGCGCGGCCACTCCCGCCGCCGGTCCTCCAGCCTTACGGTGTCGACGAGGAGGAGGAGGAGCGGGAACGCGAGGCCGCGCGTAAGAAGGCGGCGCGGCGGGAAAAGGAGAAGAAGGAGAAGGAGCGGGAGAAGGAGCGGGAGAAGGAGCTACGGAAGAAGGAGAAGGTCAAGGAGGAGCGAAAGGCCAAGAAGGAGGCGGGCATGCTCGTCGTCGTGGACGCGGCGGAAAGCGGCAAGTCCTCGGCGCGCAAGGACAAGAAGAGCAAGAAGAAGCGGGTCGACAGCAGCGACTCGGACAGCAGCGCGGACGTCAAGGCGTCCAGCCGGCGCAGGGGCGGTGGCGGCGGCAGCAAGGCCGTTGCGGACCCGTTTGCAATGCTTGCGGAGCGGTACAACACGGCGACGACGACCACGTCGACCGACACGATCGACGTGACGACTGCGGCACTCGGCAACGTCTCTCTCCAGCCGCAAGCGTCGCAAATGGGTGGCGCTCCCGGGATGATGTACGGGAACGCCTACTCCACTTATGTCCCAGCGCCGGTGCCACAGATGAGCCACTACCCGCAGCAGTCGATGCGCGGAGTACCCCAAGGCCAGCCGCAGATGATGCAGCAGCCGCAGCAGCAGCAGCAGGCGGGCATGTATGGGGGCTTCAACCCAGCGGTGGCCGCCACCGCCGCCTACCAAACTGTCGACCCGACGGCTGCCGCGGCAGCCTACCAGTCGGTCAACCCCGCCATGTACGCGACGCAGATGCAGATGTACGGTTCGGTGGCGTATGGCGGCGGCGGGGGGGCGCCACAGCCGCCCCCGACGCATCAGTATGGAGTCAACCCGTACGCTACGGGGCAGAGGATGGCCAATCCCTACACCTCGGCGGCAGCGTACAACAGCTTTGCTGTGGCGCCGGGCGGGCTCCCCAACCCCCAGTCCCAGAGGCCCCCGCAGCAGCCGCAGCAGCAACAAGGACGGCAGCAGCAGCAAGCGTCGGGCACGCCCCCTGCCATCCCAGGGCGCGCTTCCAACGGCGGGCAGGGTGCTGCCGCCTACGCCATGTACGCGAGCTTTGCAGGGCAGGGGATGCCGGGTGGGGGTTACGGGCAGCAGCCGCCGCCGCCACCCCCGCCCCCGCAATACCCTCAAGCGGGTGTGAATGGGGGGCGGCCGCCGCCGCCCCCACCACCCCAGTGAGTGGTAGCGCGTGTAAGTTGGTAGCTAGATAGCCTGGGCCGTGGACGTTACCTGCGCTGCCGCCCCTCCCCTTCATTTTTACTTGTGGCGGATCAAGCGTCTTTTTTTCGGTCGATCGGCCGCGTCCTTGTCGGCAACGACGGCTTGACCACCGAGCAGCGATTCTCCCTTGGCTGGTGCGACGCGTGGAGAAACTCGATTACGAACGGCAGTGCGCTGCAGGTCTGCTCACCGACCCACATGCGCCGGGCGCGTGCCGCCCAATCGAGCGTCGTGTGGTCCGCTTCTTCTCCTTGATTGCAACGGTCGACGACGAGCAGTGGGTTTGTTTGCCATGAGCGACCATCCTTGCTGCACTCCCTGACGACGGAATCGTTCCTCGTCTCTTCAGAGTCGATGGGCATCAACTTGTGCCACAGCGAGAGACCTCCTCGCAGTGTTTTGCTCCCTTCCGCCACTGCGACCGGCACGGACACATCGGCCGTCCATCATGGAAACGGACCATTCGGCGCGTGCGAACGTCGTGTCGCTCTCAACGACGAAGTCCACCATGCTGCGATGCTGTGCAGCCAATCACAGCGCGATCTGGTCAGATGTGAGTGGCGCGTGCGGATCCCCTCGCGCGTGGGCCCTCGCCATCGGTCGCATCGCCCCGACCGCGACCATCCGCAGGTGGGATCGCGCTCCCGGTCGCCTCTTCCCCCGCCTCCGCCCACCCTCCCACCGACGTCGTTGCCCCCCGCGGGCCCTCTGCTTTCGTTAGCTCTTTCCGCCCTCCACCCGCCCTCTGCGCTCCATGGCGTTTGTGGCCCTCCCCGCTGTGGCCGCCCGCCCCGCCGCCCCGCTGCGGTCGACGGCGTCGGCCTTTGTCGCGCCCGCCGCCGCCGCTGCGGCGGCGCCGCGCGCCCGCGCCGCGCGCCTGCTGCCAACCATGGCCGTGACCGTCGGGGAGCCGGCGCCGGCGTTCACGCTGCCGACCGACGGGGGGGGGAGTATGAGCCTCTCTGACCTTGCCGGCAAGAAGGTCGTCCTCTATTTCTGTACGTCTTTGCGCCTTTCTGCGCTTGCTTTGCTCTTTGACCGTCCTCTTGTCAAGTGGTGATGGCGTGCATGGATCTTTGGGTGGCCTGACGCCCTCTGCAGCGCGACTGCAAAGAGTTCCCAGTTGCTAATGCATGCCAGACGTCCCTCTTGTCCTGTGTGTCTTTTCGTGTTGGGCGGCACTCCCCCCCCCCCCCCCCCCCCCCCCCCCCCCCCCCCCCCCCCCCCCCCCCCCCCCCCCCCCCCCCCCCCCCCCC
>Ga0209831_1003194_pt1 | contig 13690 bp, 14 predicted proteins | sample Maine_Asex4_meta_FD_187451 | JGI IMG/M metagenome (GOLD analysis project Ga0209831, IMG submission 187451) | Marine algal microbial communities from Maine, USA - Maine_Asex4_metaG (SPAdes) (version 2) | ecosystem: Host-associated > Algae > Red algae > Unclassified | place: Maine, USA | collected...
ACATCATGCCCGCATCGTCTACGCTCTCGTCATCCAGCTTCGCCCCGCCATCGGCGACGAGGCGCTTGGCCTCCTTGCCCGATTTCGACAGGCCCGCGCGCACGAAGAGTTGCCCCAGCGAAATCCCGTCCCCGACTTCCGCCGCCGTCAGCGTGACGGTCGGCAGATCGTCCGACAACGCCCCCTCCTCGAAGGTCGCGCGCGCCGCTTCTTCCGCCTGCGCCGCCACTTCCGCCCCATGGCACAGCGTCGTCACCTCGGTCGCCAGCACCTTCTTCGCCTCGTTGATCTCCGACCCGTCCAGGGCTTCCAGCCGGGCGATCTCGTCCATCGGCAATTCGGTGAACAGGCGCAGGAAACGGCCCACATCCGCATCCATCGTATTGCGCCAGAACTGCCAGAACTCGTACGGACTGCGCATGTCGGCGTTGAGCCAGACGGCCCCGCTTGCGCTCTTACCCATCTTGGTGCCATCCGCCTTGGCGATCAGCGGGGTGGTGATGCCGAAGAGTTCGGCCCCCTCGACCCGGCGGCCCAACTCCATCCCGTTGATGATGTTGCCCCACTGGTCCGACCCGCCGAGCTGCAACCGGCAGCCGGTACGGCGATACAGCTCGACGAAGTCATACGCCTGAAGCAGCATGTAGTTGAATTCGAGGAACGTGAGCGGTTGCTCGCGCTCCAGCCGCAACCGCACCGAATCGAAGGAGAGCATCCGGTTGATCGTGAAATGCGGCCCGTATTCGCGCAGGAAATCGATGTAGTTCAGCCGGTCGAGCCACTCGGCATTGTCCATCATCACCGCATCCGTCGGCCCGTCGCCGAAGGTCATGTATTTCTCGAAGACCGTGAAGATGCCGCGCTTGTTCGCCTCGATCCCCGCGTTGTCGAGCATCTTGCGCGTCTCGTCCTTGCCCGACGGATCGCCGATCTTGGTCGTGCCGCCGCCCATGAGGACGATGGGTTTCTGGCCCGTCTTCTGGAGCCAGCGGAGCATCATGATCTGAAGCAGCGAGCCGACATGCAGGCTGGTCGCCGTGCAGTCGAAGCCGATATAGGCCGGAACCCCGCCCTTCTGCATCACGGCATCGAGCGCTTCGATATCGGTGCAGTCCTTCATGAAGCCGCGTTCGGTCATCACGGTCAGGAAATCGGATTTCGGCTGGTAAGTCATGGTTTCGGCCCCTAGTTTCGCGGCTGTTCTAGCGTCAAAACCCCGTGCGAGGAAACCCCGATGGCATCTCCCGACGAAGTCTGGTCGATGGGCCTGATGTGCGGCACGTCGATGGACGGGGTCGATGCGGCCATGGTGCTGACGGACGGGGTGCGGATCGCGGCGTTCGGGCCGTCGCTGGAGATGGCGCCGGCGTATAGCGTGGCGCAGCGGACCCTGCTGGAACGGGTGATGGGCGAGGAAGCGCGGGGCGGGGCGACGGTGGACAATCTCGCCGGGGCCGCGCGGACGGTGACGGATATCCACTTTGCCGCCGTCACGGCCCTGCGCGCGCGGCTGGAGAGCGATGCGGCCCTGCTGGGCTTTCACGGTCAGACAGTGTTCCACGACCCCGCCGCCGGGCAGACGGTGCAGATCGGGGAGGCGGAGCGTCTGGCCGACCTGACGGGTCTGCCGGTGATCGCCGATTTTCGCTCGGCCGATATGGTGGCGGGGGGCGAGGGGGCGCCGCTCGCGCCGTTCTTTCACTTTGCGCTGGCGCAGCATATCGGGGCGACGGAGCCGCTGGCGTTTCTCAATATCGGCGGGGTGGCCAATGTCACCTGGGTCGATCCGTCCAAGGACGCGCCGGAGGACGAGGGCGCTCTGCTGGCCTTCGATACGGGGCCGGGCAATGCGCTGGTCAATGACTGGATGGTACGGCATGGAGGCGAGCCGCTGGACCGGGACGGGGCGGCGGCGGCGGCGGGGCGGGTGGCCGAGGATCGGCTGCGGCAGAACGCGACCGATGCCTACACCGCGCGCAAGCCGCCCAAGTCGCTGGACCGGAACAGCTTTTCACTCGCGGGCGAGCGGATGGCGGGGTTGTCGGTCGAGGACGGCGCCGCGACCCTCACCGCGCTGACGGTGCGCACGATTGCCGCGAGTGTCGCGCACATGCCCGCTCCCCCGTCGCGCTGGCTCGTCTGCGGGGGCGGGCGTCACAACCCGGTGATGATGCGGATGCTGGCCGGGGCGCTCGACGCGCCGGTCGATGCGGTGGAGGCGGTCGGTCTGGATGGCGACATGCTGGAGGCTCAGGCCTTCGCATGGCTCGCAGTACGCTCGATTCGCGGCCTTCCGCTGAGTGCGCCCGCGACGACCGGATGCGCGCGGCCCGTGACGGGCGGCGTGCTCAGCGACCCGCGCCGCCCCCGTCCAGCGCATCCACCCGCGTCCTGACGTAAGAGCCGACGGAGCCGATCATCTCTTCCATGCCCTTGTCGTAGAAGTGGTTCGCCTTGGGGATCGTCTCGTGCGTGATGGTGATTCCCTTCTGCGCCTGCAACTTGGCGACCAGCTTGGTCACGTCGTCGGGCGGGGCCACGCGGTCGGCATCGCCGTTGATGATGAGACCGGAAGAGGGGCAAGGCGCCAGAAAGCTGAAATCGTACATGTTCGCCGGGGGCGAGACCGAGACGAAACCGCTGATCTCGGGGCGTCGCATCAGAAGCTGCATCGAGATCCACGCGCCGAAGGAGAAACCCGCGACCCAGCACTGGCGCGCGTTGGGGTTCATCTCCTGAAGGTAGTCGAGCGCCGAGGCGGCGTCGGACAACTCGCCGATCCCGGCATCGAACTCGCCCTGACTGCGCCCGACCCCGCGAAAATTGAACCGCAGGACCGAGAAGCCCAGCTCGTGCAGGGCGTAATAGATGTTGTAGATCACCTTGTTGTTCATCGTCCCGCCGAACTGCGGATGCGGATGAAGAACGAGGGCGATGGGCGCCGCGTCGCTGGCATTGGGGTGGTAGCGACCTTCGAGGCGTCCCTCGGGACCGGCGAAATGGACTTCAGGCATATAGTGCGCACCGGTTTTTTCGCGAGGGAGGCGCGTTGCCGCGCCGACGAATCTTGACCTGACTTGTCGGAAATCTTAGAACGATTCTAAGTTTACCAAGAGAGCGGGTCGAAACGGTGCGATAGCGCTCTTCGATGGTAAACGTCAAGTATTAGTCCGATTCCCGGGGCGTTACGAAAGGAGGTTGTCGATGAAGCTGAGCACGAAAGGCCGCTACGCCGTGACCGCCCTTGCCGATATCGCCCTGCATGCGGACGGTCAGCCGGTGACGCTGGCCGAGATCGCGCAGCGGCAGAATATCTCGCTCGCCTATCTCGAACAACTGTTCGGCAAGCTGCGCCGTGCGGGGCTGGTCGTCAGCATGCGCGGGCCGGGGGGAGGCTATTCGCTGGCGCGTCCGTCGGGCGATATCGCCGTGTCGCAGATCATGGCGGCGGTGGAAGAAAAGCTGCAGGCGACGCAGTGCAGCAACGAGGTCGGCGAGGGCTGTACCTCCGACGGGACGCGCTGCCTGACGCATAACCTGTGGGAAAGCCTGTCGGCGCATGTTCATGTTTTTCTGCAGCAAACGACACTGGAGGACGTGATCGCGACTCCGATGATGCCGTGCCCGGCGGTGCCCGATTTCATCGGCATGTCGGGACTGACCGAAGGGGGCGCGCGTGACTGAGGGGGCGTATCTCGACTGGAACGGCGCGACGCCGCTCTGCGCCGAGGCGCGGGCGGCGATGATCGCGGCGATGGACGTGGTCGGCAACCCGTCTTCGGTGCATGCGGGCGGACGGCGGGCCAAGGCGATGATCGACGACGCGCGCGAGCAGGTCGCGGCGCTGGCCGGGTGCAGGCCGGGCGAGGTGGTCTTCACCTCCGGCGCTACCGAGGCGACCAATTGGGCGCTGCGCGATCCGCGCTGGTCGTCGCTTTTCGTGCCCGCCGTCGAGCATGACGCGGTGCTGATGGCCGCCGACCGGTCGGGTGCCGCCATGGCGGGCATCGCGGTCGATTCGGAAGGCCGCGTCGATATTCCCGGCCTGCGCCGGTTCCTCAACCTCAAGGCGGACGACGCCACGCTGGTCTGCGTGCAGGCGGCCAATAGCGAGACGGGCGTGGTGCAGGATCTGGACGCGATCGTGAAGGCGGCCAAAGCGCTGAGCGCGCGGGTCTTCACCGATGCCTGTCAGGCGATCGGGCGCCGCGACGATGCGGGAGAGATGTTCGATTTCGCCCGCTCCGGCGTCGATTACGCGGCCATCACCGCCGAGAAGTTCGGCGGCCCGGCGGGTGTCGGCGCGCTGATCGTCCGGGAGGGATGCGCGCTGAAACCCTTCATCGTCGGCGGCGGGCAGGAACTGCGCCACCGCTCGGGCACCGAGAACCTGATCGGTATCGTCGGCATGGGCGCGGCGGCGAAGGCGGCGCGGGAGAACCCGATGGGCGAGCAGGTGCACCGCCTGAGCAACCAACTGCGCTCGATGATCGGGACCGTGGCCGATGACGTGGTCGAGTTCGGACGCGGTGCGCCCCGGCTGGTCAATACGACCTGCTTCGCGGTGCCGGGGTGGAAGGCCGCGACCCAGACGATGCAGCTCGACCTGAAGGGCATCGCCGTCAGCGCCGGGTCGGCCTGCTCCTCGGGCAAGGTATCCGAGAGCAAGGTCCTGCGCGCGATGGGCCATGACGGCGACCTTGCTTCCTGCGCGCTGCGGGCCAGTATCGGCCCGGCGACGACCGAAGAAGAGATCATGCGCTTCGTCGATGCGTGGGGCGACCTCTACCGTTCGCGCGCGGCCCGGGCGCGGAAGACGACGACCGAATTCGAGACCGAAAAGCTCAAGGGAACCAACCATGGATGATGCACAGGACCTGATCGTCCGCGAGGGCGTGGAAGTCGAGACCGTTCAGAAGGTTCACGAACTGAGCGGCAAGTACAAGTACGGCTGGAATACCGAAATCGAGATGGACTACGCCCCCAAGGGGCTGGACGAGGATATCGTTCGCCTGATCTCGGCCAAGAAGAACGAGCCGGAATGGATGCTGGAATGGCGGCTGGAAGCGTATGCGCGCTGGCTGACCATGGAAGAACCGGCATGGCCGATGGTGAAGTATCCGAAGATCGATTTTCAGGATCAGTACTACTACGCCCAGCCGAAAAGCTTCGAGGAGAAGCCCAAGTCGTTGGACGATGTCGATCCCAAGCTGCTGGAAACCTACACCAAACTCGGCATCCCCCTGCGCGAGCAGGAGATTCTCGCCGGGGTCGAGGGTGCGGGTCAGGCCGCTGGAGAAGGCCGCAAGGTCGCGGTCGACGCGGTGTTCGACTCCGTGTCGGTCGGCACGACGTTCCAGGCCGAACTTAAGCGCGCGGGCGTGATCTTCTGCTCGATTTCCGAAGCCATTCAGGAACATCCCGAACTGGTGAAGAAGTACCTCGGTACCGTCATCTCCAGCCGCGACAACTACTACGCCACGCTCAACGCTGCCGTCTTCTCCGACGGGTCGTTCGTCTACATCCCCAAGGGGGTGCGCTGCCCCATGGAACTCAGCACCTATTTCCGCATCAATGCGGAGAATACGGGCCAGTTCGAGCGCACGCTCATCATCGCGGAGGAAGGCTCCTACGTCTCCTATCTGGAGGGCTGCACGGCGCCCCAACGCGACACGAACCAGCTTCACGCGGCCTGCGTCGAACTCATCACCATGGACGAGGCGGAGATCAAGTATTCGACCGTCCAGAACTGGTATCCGGGCGACGAGGATGGCAAGGGCGGCATCTACAATTTCGTGACCAAGCGCGCCGATTGCCGGGGCAAGAACTCCAAGGTATCGTGGACGCAGGTGGAGACGGGGTCGGCGATCACGTGGAAATATCCGTCCTGCATCCTGCGCGGCGACGGGTCGATCGGCGAATTCTACTCCATCGCCATCGCCAACAACGCGCAGCAGGCCGATACCGGTACCAAGATGATCCATCTGGGCAAGAACACCCGCTCGCGGATCGTCTCGAAAGGCATCAGCGCGGGCAAGGCGCAGAACACCTATCGCGGACAGGTGACGATGCATCCGAAAGCGTCGAACTCGCGCAACTATACCCAGTGCGACAGCCTGCTGATCGGTGGCGATTGCGGCGCGCATACGGTACCCTATATCGAATGCCGCAACAATTCGAGCCGCGTCGAGCACGAGGCGACGACGTCGAAGGTCGATGACGACCAGCTCTTCTACTGCCGCCAGCGCGGCATGGACGAGGAGGAGGCGGTCGCCCTCGTCGTCAACGGGTTCTGCAAGGAAGTACTTCAGGCGCTGCCGATGGAATTCGCGGTCGAGGCGCAGAAACTGGTCGCGATCTCGCTGGAAGGGTCGGTCGGGTAATGAGGGCGGGGGCCGGAATGCGGGGAGCGATCGACAGGTCGGCGAGGGTCAGTCCGACGAGCGGGCTGGCCTACTTCGCGGGCGGATTCGCGCTCGGCATCCTGTTCAATCTGGGCGACTTCTTCGTCGCAGACGTCATGGGGCCGGGATTGCCGCCGGTCTTTTTCTACGGCGTTCCGGTCGGTGCCCTGCTCTGGGTGGCGCTGCCGTTTCCGACGCGGCCGTTCGGTCTGAGCGCCGCGCTCTTTCTTGGCCTCGTCTTCGGCTGTCTGAGCGGCACGATGCTGCTCCTCAAGATGCATGGAACCTGACATGTCCGCCCCCGCCGCCTCCCTCCCCTCCATGACCTCGGACGAGTTCCTCGTCTGGGCCGAAGCGCAGTCGGACGAGAAGTTCGAACTGCACGAGGGGGTCGTGGTGGCGATGGCGGGGGAGCGGCGATTGCACGCGTTGGTGAAGCGGAATGCATTGGTCACGCTTTTAGGAACGAAGCCCCCCTGCGCTCCTTATGTCGACGGCATCGCGATCAAAGTGAGCGAAACGACGACCTACATCCCCGACGTCCTCGTCGATTGCGGGGATCAGAACGACATGAGGGAGATGACGGCGGTCGAGCCGGTCATCGTGATCGAGGTGTTGTCCGACAGCACGTCGAAGACGGATACCGGGGCCAAGCTGGAAGGGTACTTCACCGTTCCGAGCGTCCAGCACTACCTGATCGTCGACGGGGTCGACCGCCGCGTCACGTATCACCGGCGCGAGACGGGCGGGCTGTTCACGCAGATCCTGCACACCGGCATGATTGCGCTCGATCCGCCCGGGGTGACGGTATCGATAGACGATTTCTGGCGCGGCCTGCCCGACGGGGAGGTCTAGACCATGAGTGGCGGTGACAGCGCCAATGCCGAACTCGGCATCGCGATACAGGATGCCATCGCGGCGGATGCGCGGATGCGGGGCGAGGACGGGCTGGCGGCGCAGCAGGCGTGGGGGGTGGAATACCTCGGCGAGCGGATACTGGGGATGACCATGGCGCTGGCCGTGGTGGCGACGCCCATGATCTTCCTGCATGCCAGCGCGCGGATCGGGGTGCTGTGGGTCGGCGGGTTGTTTCTCGCCGTCCTCGCCGCCATCTGGTCGCGCGGGGCGAAGGCGAAGGATATCGAGGCGGTGCGGGCGGCCCAGCTTGCGGCCTATCGTGCACGGAAAGCCGAGCAGGGCGACTTGTAAGATGAGGGAAATCGAGACGATGAGAATGCATGCTCCTGCCGTTTCCGCACTGGCGATACCGCTTCTGGCGATGGCGATTGCCGTTGCGTCACCGAAGGCCCTTGCCGCGGAATGCATCGATACGGACGATCTGGATGCCGGTATCGTCGTCACCGAGAACAAGCCGTTCATGTCGAACGTCTGGATCCAGAAGCGCACGGCACTCGATACGATCCTGCGCGCCCATTACTACGAAGGCGATCTGGCTCCGCTCTACGTTTCGCGGGAATATCGCGGCTATCTGATCGTCGCCAACGGTCGCAACGGCGGTGCGATGGATAACAGCTTTTCCTACTCCCCCGATGTCGCGAACCTGATGCCGGACGAGGGCGCGAAGGACTTCGTCTTCAACGGCGTGGGCAGCCCGAGCAAGCGCAGCATCGCGGTGGAAGAGGCCGGAACGGTCGCGATCGGGGGGTGCGAATACGACGCGCTCGCGCTGTCCCGCGAGGCGATCAGCACCGGCGTCGATGGCGATTCCTTCACCGACGTGACGCCGCTGCTCTATCTGCCGCAACTGGAATTCACGATGCGCGGAGACCTCGAAACCGCCGACAAGCTCACGATACGCCGCTGGAATGCGGACGATTATCCGATCAATGACATGACCGACGAATAGCCCTTCCTGAATTTCCCCTTGCCCTGTATTGCCCGCGATCTTGTGCGGGTCAGCCCAGAAAAGACGAGAAAAGATGCTCAAGATCGACAATCTCCACTGCCGGCTCGAAGAAGAGCCGGATACGAAAATCCTTAAGGGCGTCTCGCTGGAGGTTCCGGCGGGCGAGGTCCATGCGATCATGGGGCCGAACGGGTCGGGCAAGTCGACGCTTTCCTATGTGCTGTCGGGTCGCGACGGTTACGAGGTGACGGAGGGGTCGGCCTCGATCGACGGTACCGACCTGCTCGACATGGACCCCGAGGAGCGGGCGGCGGCGGGGCTGTTCCTCGCGTTCCAGTATCCGGTCGAGATTCCCGGCGTGGGTAACATGATCTTCCTGCGCACCGCCATGAACGCGCAGCGCAAGGCGCGGGGCGAGGAGGAGATCAGCGCGCCCGATTTCCTCAAGCTGGTGCGGGCCAAGGCCAAGGAGCTGAACATCTCGCCCGAGATGATGAAGCGCCCGGTCAATGTCGGCTTTTCGGGCGGCGAAAAGAAGCGCAACGAAATCCTTCAGATGGCGCTGCTGGAACCCAAGATGTGCATCCTCGACGAGACGGATTCGGGCCTCGACGTCGATGCGATGAAGCTGGTCGCCAGCGGCGTCAACGCGATGCGCGACGGGAAGCGCGGCTTTCTGGTCATCACGCATTATCAGCGCCTGCTCGACCACATCAAACCCGACGTGGTGCACATCATGAGCGCCGGGCGCATCATCGAGAGCGGCGGTCCCGACCTGGCGCTGAAGGTCGAGAACGAGGGCTATGCCGACCTCGTCGGTGCGGCGTGAGGATCGAAGCATGAATGCAGTGAACACGATGACCCCGTGGCGCGAGGCGTTCGACGCCTTCAGCGCCGGAGACGAGGCCGCGATGATGGGCGCCAAATCGCGCGGAGCGGCCTTCGCGCGGTTCGAGGCGCACGGCCTGCCGCATCGGCGGCAGGAATACTGGAAATACACGCCCGTCCGCGACCTGCTGCCCGACGGCGCGGTCCCGACGCGCGAGGGGGGCGATACCTTCGCGGGTATGGATTGCTATTCGCTCGTCTTCGTGGATGGCCGCATCGATCTGGCGCGCTCGGACCGCGATGCGCTGGCATCCGTGGTCGAGATCGCGGGGCCGGAAGGGGCGCCGTGGATGGAGGGCGTGTTCGGGCGGCTCCAGAACCGGGAGACTCCCGGCGCGATGTTTCAGGTGGAACGACCCTTTGCCGACCTCAATATGGCGATGTTCACCGACGGTCTGGCCGTGCATGTCCCGGCGGGGACGAAACTCGAAAAGCCGATCCACCTGCGCTACGAGGGCACGACGCCTGCGCATTTGCGGGTCGAGATGCTGGTCGGCAAGGGCGCGTCGGTCACGGTGCTCGAATCGGGCGCGGGCGCGCTGACCACCGCCGCCGAGATCGTGCTGGAGGACGGCGCGACGCTCGACCATCTGCGCTCTCAGACCGAGGTTGCGGGGCGCCAGTTCACCGCGCTCTACGTCGATGTCGGGGCCGAGGCGGCGCTCAAGAGCTTCACGCTCTGCGCCGATGCCGCGCTGATCCGCAACGAGACCGTGGTGACGATGGCGGGCGATAACGGTTCGGGCCATGTCGCGGCGGGCGTGATGGGGATGGGCGATACGCTGATCGACAACACGGTCTATGTCAGCCACGAGGCCGAGCATTGCGAAAGCCGTCAGGTCATCAAGTCGATCCTCGACGATAACGCGAAATCGGTCTTTCAGGGCAAGATCTACGTCCGGCAGGGCGCGCAGAAAACGGACGGGTACCAGATCAGCCAGGCCGTCCTCCTCTCCGACGGGGCCGAGTTCAACGCCAAGCCGGAACTGGAAATCTATGCCGACGACGTCATCTGCTCGCACGGGTCGACCACCGGCGCGCTGGACGAGACGGCGAAGTTCTACCTGCGCTCGCGCGGGTGCACGGAGCGCGAGGCCGAGGCGTTGCTGGTCGCGGCCTTCATCGACGAGGCGATCCTGGAGATCGCCGACGAAGCGTTGCAGGACCGCATGCGCAGCGCGACCGACGGCTGGATGAGCGCCCGTGCTGCCCGATAGCCATCTGTCTCCCGCGCGTTTCGGCGCGCTGATGGCCGAGGCGTACACCTCGCCGCGCCAGTCGATGAGGCGCATCCTCGCGATGCAGCCTGACGAGCGCGCGCGGTTGCTGATGGTGGTCATGGGAACCGTCATCAGCATGATCGGCTTCGTGGCGCTGGGCCAGCGCGAGGAGGTGCCCGGCCCCGGCGTGATCGTGTTCGGCTACGTCGTCACGATCCTCGGCGCCCTGTTGCAATACTACATCTTGGCCTGGCTCGTTGGCACCGCCTGTCGCTCCTTCGGAGGCAAGGGCGAGTTCAAGGATGACCGCACGATGATCGCGTGGCTCTCGCTGGTGACCTCGCCCGTATCGCCCTTGCTGCTCATCGGGGTTCGGGCGAGCGATTCGCCGGGGATCGCGCTCATGGTGATCGCGGTGACTATCCTTCTCTTCACGCTGCTATCCTCTTTCATTGCGGAGGTGCACCGGTTCCGGAGTGCGGTGCGGGTCGCCGGTGCGGTGATCGTGCTTCTGCTGATCATCAGCATCTCATTGAGCAGCCTTCTGCCCATGCCTGTCTAGGGCAGCGAAACGGACAAGATCATGACCTACGATATCGACGCCATCCGCGCGGATTTTCCCGCCACCGGCCTGACCGTGCACGGCAAGCCGCTGGTCTATCTCGACAACGGGGCGAGCGCGCAGAAGCCGCGCCCCGTGATCGACACCATCGCGCGCACCTATACGAGCGAATACGCTAACGTGCATCGCGGGCTGCATCACCTCTCCAATCTCGCAACCGAGAATTACGAGGCGGCGCGGGGCGTAGTGCGCGGGTTCCTGGGCGCGGCGCACGAGGACGAGATCGTCTTCACCGGCGGGTCGACGGCGTCGATCAACCTCGTCGCCTATGCCTGGGCCATGCCCCATATCGGCGAGGGGGACGAGATCATCCTGTCGACGATGGAGCATCACGCCAATATCGTGCCGTGGCACTTCCTGCGCGAGCGTCAGGGGGCCAAGTTGGTCTGGGTCGACCCGGACGTGAACGGCGACCTGACGCCCGAGGCGATCGAGGCGGCCATCACCCCGCGCACGAAACTGATCGCCATCACGCATATGTCCAACGTGCTCGGCACCGTCATCGACGTGAAGCGTATCACCGAAATCGCCCATGCCGCCGGGGCCGCCGTCATGGTCGACGGGTCGCAGGCGGCGGTGCACATGCCGGTAGACGTGGCCGATATCGGCTGCGACTTCTACTGCGTGACGGGGCATAAGCTCTACGGTCCTTCCGGCGTCGGCGTGCTGTACGCGACCCGCGCGAAGCAGGCGGAGATGCGCCCGTGGATGGGCGGGGGCGACATGATCCGCACGGTCGCCAAGGAGGAAATTACCTATAACGACCCGCCCCACAAGTTCGAGGCGGGCACCCCTCCCATTGCGCAGGTGATCGGGCTGGCCGAGGCGCTGCGCTACATGCAGGGCATCGGGATGGACGCCATCGCGGCGCATGAGCGGCACTTGCGCGACTACGCGCGCGAGCGGCTGGGCGGGCTGAACTGGCTGGCGGTCTATGGCCAGTCGGAGACGAAGGGCGCGATCTTCTCCTTCACGATGGAGGGGGCGCATGCGCATGATATCTCGACCGTGCTGGATCGCTACGGCGTGGCGGTCAGGGCGGGGCATCATTGCTGTCAGCCGCTGATGCAGCATCTGGACGTCAACGCGACGTGCCGGGCGTCCTTCGGCATGTACAACACGACCGGCGAGGTGGACGTGCTGGTCGAATCGCTCGAAAAAGCGCATTCGCTGTTTGCCTGAGGAGGCCGCGCCATGACCCGCCATACCGAGAGCCGCGATCTCCCCTACAGCGCCGAGCAGATGTACGCGCTGGTCGCCGATGTGGAGAGTTATCCCGAGTTCCTGCCCTGGACGACCGGGGCGCGGGTGCGCGAGCGGCGCGACGTGGAGGGGGGTGAGGAGATGCTCGCCGACCTCGTGGTGTCGTTCAAGGTGTTCCGCGAGCGCTACACCTCGCGCGTCGTGCTGACGCCGCCGGAGGAGGGTGGGATTGCCCGGGTCGACGTGGCGGCCATCGACGGGCCGTTCGACAAGCTTGAGACGAACTACACGTTCACGCCGCGAGACGATGGCGGGTGCGCCATGGGGCTGGACGTGGATTTCCAGTTTCGCAGCAAGCTGATGCAGCGCGCGGCGGGCATGGCGTTCGAGCTGGCGCTGAAGCGCGTCACGCGCGCTTTCGAGGAGCGGGCGGCGCGGATCTACGGCGCGGCCTGAGGGAAACGCGCCACCCGCATGAAGCGGATGGCGCAGGACATCACGACGCCCAGTCGTAGGCGCGTTCGCCGTGGGATGTGTAGTCCAGCCCCTCGATCTCGTCGTCTTCGGTCACCCGCAGCGGGAAGACCATGGCGCAGAGCTTGACCAGCGCGAAGCTGACCACCAGCGTGAAGACGCCGACGGCGAGCAGCGCGATGACCTGCGTCATGAACTGGCCCATCCGGTCGTCGAGGCTGACCGCGAGGAAGGGGATCATCAGCGTGCCGAAGATGCCGCCGACGCCGTGGACCGCGAAGACGTCGAGCGTGTCGTCGATCTTCACGCGCGCCTTGATGACGCCGCACATCTCCTGACACAGCACCCCCGCAACCGCACCGATGAACAGCGCGCCGACCGGGCCGACGAAGCCCGAGGCCGGGGTGATCGAGGCGAGGCCCGCGATGGTGCCCGTGACCATGCCGATCATCGACGCCTTGCCGTGCTTGAACTTCTCGTAGAGCGCCCAGGTGATCGAGGCGGTCGCCGCCGAGATATGCGTGACGACCAGCGCCATGGCCGCGCCGCCATCCGCCGCAAGCTGTGACCCGGCGTTGAAGCCGAACCAGCCGACCCACAGCATCGACGCGCCGATCATGGTCATGCCGGGGTTGTGCGGCGGCTTGATCTCCTTCGGAAAACCGCGCCGCGCGCCCAGCGCCATGCCGATGACCAGCGCGGCTATGCCGGCGGTCTCGTGCACGACGATGCCGCCCGCGAAATCCATCACGCCCATCTCGGCCAGCCAGCCGCCGCCCCAGACCCAGTGGGTCACGGGCGCGTAGCAGAGCAGCATCCAGAGCGACGAGAACAGCATCACGAAGCCGAACCCGATCCGCTCGACATAGGCGCCGACGATCAGGGCGGGCGTGATGATGGCGAAGGTCATCTGGAAGGCGAAGAACAGCGCTTCGGGAATCGTGCCGCTCAGCGAATCGGTCGTCACACCGGCGAGGAACATCTTGCTCAGCCCCCCCCAGATCGCGCCGTC
>Ga0209831_1003195_pt1 | contig 13685 bp, 11 predicted proteins | sample Maine_Asex4_meta_FD_187451 | JGI IMG/M metagenome (GOLD analysis project Ga0209831, IMG submission 187451) | Marine algal microbial communities from Maine, USA - Maine_Asex4_metaG (SPAdes) (version 2) | ecosystem: Host-associated > Algae > Red algae > Unclassified | place: Maine, USA | collected...
CGGGTGGACGGGCAACCACACGGTGCGGTGTTTCTCCACGATGAACACCGGTTTCTGGAAACTGTTCGACTCGTTCACTGCGAGCAACGGTGTGCATCAGAATTGCGGCTACTCGCAGGCCGGCCGCGAGGTGGTCGTGCTCGTCAATGGCAACATCGACGGCGATCCGCACAGTCAGATGAACATTCCGCCGGACGGGGCTGGATCGAACATATGGGGACCCTGGCCCACGAACTAGTCAGTCGCCTGAAACGGCCGCCGGGTCGATTCGTTGATTCGTACCCGAATCCCAACCCAGCCGTTCGTAGGTCTCCGGGCGATCTTCGAGGGGTCTTGTCGCCAGGATCGTCGAGTGTCGCACTTCTATCTCGCATGGCACTGAGTCGGCGTAGTCGTCGGGCTTGCCGAACCAGGTCGAGATCTCGGCGGCTTGGCCCGGTTCCCACATGCCCGGATCGAGCCTCTTCGAGATTCGCTCACCACTCGCCTTTTCCACGGTCCAGTTGATCCCGAACGCCCACGGATAGTCGTTTAGGTTCACGATCGTGGCGGAAACCTGGATGCGATCGCTGAGCTTGGTGCAGACAGAGTCCCGCACTTCGTACATCTCGACTGGAGCGAGCCAACCCCGAGCCAGCTCATCGAGAAGCTCCTTGTCGACAGCTGTTCTGCCATTGCTCACGTCGTCTTCCTCTCCGGTTGTCGAACCGCATCCGACAACCAGACACGCTGTCAGCACCAATGAATAGAGCATCAAGAAACCCCGAGATGGTCTTGCACCGTGCATGTGACGTTGCCCCATCAAGGCACCGACACATCAACAGCAGTGACGTTACCGTCCCCTTCGTAGTCGGCGTAGCCTGCGTCGGCGAAGCTGTCGAAGAAGGCCTCGTTCTCGGCGCTGTTTGTCGTCTCGACGTGATCGATGTAGTTGTTCTGATGATGGCCAGCTCCTTGGCGACCACCCCAGAATTCGTCGACTATCACGCCGTCGCCGGTTGACGGGAACGTCTCTTCGATAGAGGACACGTGGCCCAAATCCTCGACCAAGACCGGAAGGTCACGATTGTTCTGCAGCACCAGCACCTCGGTGCCGTCTTGCACGCTGGGCAACTGAGACTCGGAGTGGTAGGCGGCAGCAACCACATGGGTGACGTTGTACTGGTCCCCGTTGAACGACGGATCCGATGCCAGGTCGACCGCAGTATCGGCCCCGAAGCTGTGGCCGACGATTGCCAGATCAGAACCCGGAGGCACGTTCTGCTCGATGTACTCACGCACCATCTGGGCGTAGAGGTTGTCCTCTATCGTGGCGTTCGCTGCTGATGATGCAGCGGCAACGTCGGTGTCTCGGACCGAGCGGTGCTGCTCGCTCAACCCAGCGTCGGGGCGGGAAAGGTCGGTGACGCCTGGCAAGACGATGGTGAACTTTCCGTTGCCATGGTCGATCACTTCGAACTCATCTGCTTGTATCTGGCGACTGTTGGCGGTGTTCTCGAGGGTTTCGACGATTGCACTGCGACCCCGCTCTGTGGGCGTACTTCCGGTCGGATAGAACGGCAGGTCATCTGGATCGACATGCTTGTACTGTGCGCCAGCCTCGTCCGTCACTCGGACCGGAAACTCGCCGCCGGGCTGACGTGCATCCAGGTCACCGCTAAAAGGACCACCTTCGCCAGGTTTCCCAAAGATGCCGTTGACGAGGCGCTCGGCGCCGCCTGCCAGTCCAGTCACCAAAACCGGGAGGAAGTCTTCATTCCAAGTTCTGCGCAGCGTTGGGCTGACAAACCTGCGCCACAAGAGGACTCCTGGAACGTTCAATACACCAGGCAAAAGGGCAAACGGGCCCACGTCGATCGCAACATCGACGAGATTGTCGATATGCGGGAGCGCCCATGCGGCTGCGTCCCACGCCGCGAAAACGGCGTTCTTGGCGAGAACTTTGATGCCTTCGATGGCGGCGTGGAAGGTGTTGGTGAGGCCGTTCCAGATGTTGTTCCAGGTGTCTTTGATGAGGGTGGTGAGTTTGTCTTTGCCCCAGTTCCAGGCGGAGCTGATTCCGCCGCTGGCCCAGTCCCAGGCGTCGCCGACTTTGTTGGTGACGCCGTGGATGGTGTCGCCGACTTTGTCTTGGACGTCGGAGGCGAAGTTGCCGGCGCGTCCGAGGAGGCCGCGTGCGCCGCCGATGAAGCGGTTGCCGACGTTGGTGACGGTGCCGGTGAAGCGGTTGAGTCCGTTGCGGGCTCGGTCCAGTGCAGCGGTGCCGGCTTGGAGGCCGTCTCCAAAGAATCCTGTCCAGCCGCCAGAGTCGTTGCCGGGGATCTGGTTCCAGGGGCCGCTGATGATGGGTATGTAGGGCAGGTTGCCCAGGCCGGGTAGTGGGAACCAGCCTGATTGTTTGGTTCCGGCTGGACCCAGGCTTGGTTTCAGGTCGAGCTGATCGGCGGCTTCCATTTCACGCGCGGTGCGGGTGGCGGTTTCGGCGTGGCGGTTGTATTCGCGGGCGGCGCGGTCGAGTTGGTAGCCAACACCGTTGACACCGGGTTGGATCTGGTTGACGCTTGGATCACGGGCGGTGTTGAGTTGGGTTGCTTGGTGACGGTCCCGGACGCGGCGGGTGGTGCGGTTCAGGTCTTGGGCGGTGGCCTCGAGCACACGACCTAGTGAGCGCACTTCTTTGGTGTCAATGGCGATGCGTCCCATCAGAAACGCGCTCCGGCTGTTTGTAGTTGGCGGGCCAGGTCGCGCCAGGTGAAACTGTGACGGCCGGGATACACCCTGATCCATGATGCGTCGGGTCCGGGTGTTTCTGGGTTGGGCGGGTTGGCTGCTGCCCAGGCCCGGATGCGCCGTTCCAGGCCTTCGAGTTCGGCAATGGTTTTGCGGATCCAGGCGGCGTGTTCTTCCAACACCTTTGCCATACGGGTCAACTCGTTACTACTGGAGCCGACCGGGCCGCGTTGGGCCCGGATACCAGCACGGGTTCGTGTGGCGCGTTGGCCTACCCAGTGGGCCGCTTTCGCCCGGTGTTCAGCTGCGGTCTGGAGATCGCCAACATGTTTCGCTTCTCGGCGAAACACACGGGCAAGCTCCAGCACCGAAGCTGCGTCACCTACAGGATGAGCCATTTCAAACCCTCAAACAACCAGAACAGGCGGTTTACGAGTCGGCCTGGATGAGAGCCTGCTTGCGGTTCTCCACTTCACGTGACGCATCAGCCAGAGCCTGATCCAGCTTGGACAGAGCCGACTTGAACTCGCCCTGCCACAGATCACGGAACTTGTTCGCAGCGTTGCCTTCCCAACCAGTCCCAATCACACCGTTCACGATGCCATCAAGACGGCGAGTCAACGCCTGCACTTCACCAGACGACGTCTGAAAGTCCTTCGACAGCTTCTGCATCTGCTCCATCGAACCAGCAATTTTACCAGCCATAACAAACCCCTTCGAGGTCTTGGTGACGCACACCATGTGAGCCACTCACACCAAACAACCCACCACAACAACCAGTGTCACAACAAAGTTGAGAACTTCTAGACGAGTGGGTCAACCTTCGTTGCTCTTGCGTGGTCGGGGGTTGCGTGGAGACGCACGCGCGTGGTCATAAGGACGAATTCGCCAGTGGCACATTAGCCGTCAGCTGAATATCGTCGTCTAATCGGTTGACTCTAGAACGAAGTGAACGCTACCCCGCAGAGTTTGCTTGGTGTTGATCAATCTCCAACTCAAGACGGCGCGTCGGAGCCCCGACGACACGGAAGGTGTAGTCGCCTGGCAGTAGATCCTTTGACCCCACCCGTTCGGTGAAGTCGAAACTTACGAAGTGGTGCCGCTTGTCGTTAACGAGCGCCGCAACCATCCTGTAGTTCGCTTGATTGTCGATGACATCTAGCACTGATGACGAATCACCAGGGTTCAGATCACCAACGCGGTAGGCGTCGCCGATGAAGCCCGGGTTATTCACATGGCCGAGCACGACATCGCCTAGAACTAGGTCGGTTTCGTTGGTGATCGTGATGTGGATCGGTTCCATGCGGGTTGGTTCCTGGTCCGTCGTTGTGCAGCAGGTCAGCAATAGAGAAGCTAAAAGAAGCGCTTTCGGTGCTAGGGAGCGACCCAAGGTCCGAGGTGGTCTTGCCACCATGCTATACCTTCAATCTGCCCCGCCAATGGGCTGTCGCTCGGGTTGGCCCCTGAAGTATCAAGGTAGTCGTAGCCAGGCCCTATTCCGTAAATGTTCTGAAGGTGGCCAGCTGCGTCATGAACGTAGCCATGTCTGCGCACGGCCTGGTCGTTTGGCAGCTCAAAATTTCCGGGACCGACTATGCCTCCTGTCGGGTTAATCAGAGAAGCGAAGACGGGATCGATTCCGAGGTATTCGCCAACGACGGCGCCGTAACGAAGAGAATCCTCTGAGCCCAGGTGATTTGGATGTATCAGAGTATCGAGATTGGAGGTGTGGCTGTGGTCGTAGTTTTCAAGGTATGCACGCATTACCTCGTACTCTTCGTAGAACGGTGCTGGATCGTCAATCTCGCGAATGGCCGCAATTTCATCGAGCGTTGCGCGTAGCTCGGCGCCTTCGGGCGGATTGGCACTGAGCAGCGACTCCATCAGTCGATTCAGCTCTGCGTCCCCTTCGCCTGTAACCGGCGTTAGTGCAATCTCAGCAAAGGCACGATCTTCGAAGTCCTGATATGCTCGATCGGAAGCGGCAAGAGTCTCCGCCTCGCTAAGTGGCAACTCACGACCTGTCTGCTCACCCGTGAGTGCGGGAGGGGTTTGGAACGGCGGAACGCTGAAGTCTCCGTCCACGAATGGGATGAGCCAGTCGACGCCCTCAAGCAATTGGCGACCTACCGTCACGGCTAAGAACCGCTTTAGGTTGTTAAAAAAACGAAACTTTACGATGTGCAGGCGGACGACTGTCCAACCCACAGCAGCGACAGCGGTGACGGTCCATACCGCAGCAGCCGCTAGTGCCTTGATGCCTTCGATGGCGGCGTGGAAGGTGTTGGTGAGGCCGTTCCAGATGTTGTTCCAGGTGTCTTTGATGAGGGTGGTGAGTTTGTCTTTGCCCCAGTTCCAGGCGGAGCTGATTCCGCCGCTGGCCCAGTCCCAGGCGTCGCCGACTTTGTTGGTGACGCCGTGGATGGTGTCGCCGACTTTGTCTTGGACGTCGGAGGCGAAGTTGCCGGCGCGTCCGAGGAGGCCGCGTGCGCCGCCGATGAAGCGGTTGCCGACGTTGGTGACGGTGCCGGTGAAGCGGTTGAGTCCGTTGCGGGCTCGGTCCAGTGCAGCGGTGCCGGCTTGGAGGCCGTCTCCAAAGAATCCTGTCCAGCCGCCAGAGTCGTTGCCGGGGATCTGGTTCCAGGGGCCGCTGATGATGGGTATGTAGGGCAGGTTGCCCAGGCCGGGTAGTGGGAACCAGCCTGATTGTTTGGTTCCGGCTGGACCCAGGCTTGGTTTCAGGTCGAGCTGATCGGCGGCTTCCATTTCACGCGCGGTGCGGGTGGCGGTTTCGGCGTGGCGGTTGTATTCGCGGGCGGCGCGGTCGAGTTGGTAGCCAACACCGTTGACACCGGGTTGGATCTGGTTGACGCTTGGATCACGGGCGGTGTTGAGTTGGGTTGCTTGGTGACGGTCCCGGACGCGGCGGGTGGTGCGGTTCAGGTCTTGGGCGGTGGCCTCGAGCACACGACCTAGTGAGCGCACTTCTTTGGTGTCAATGGCGATGCGTCCCATCAGAAACGCGCTCCGGCTGTTTGTAGTTGGCGGGCCAGGTCGCGCCAGGTGAAACTGTGACGGCCGGGATACACCCTGATCCATGATGCGTCGGGTCCGGGTGTTTCTGGGTTGGGCGGGTTGGCTGCTGCCCAGGCCCGGATGCGCCGTTCCAGGCCTTCGAGTTCGGCAATGGTTTTGCGGATCCAGGCGGCGTGTTCTTCCAACACCTTTGCCATACGGGTCAACTCGTTACTACTGGAGCCGACCGGGCCGCGTTGGGCCCGGATACCAGCACGGGTTCGTGTGGCGCGTTGGCCTACCCAGTGGGCCGCTTTCGCCCGGTGTTCAGCTGCGGTCTGGAGATCGCCAACATGTTTCGCTTCTCGGCGAAACACACGGGCAAGCTCCAGCACCGAAGCTGCGTCACCTACAGGATGAGCCATTTCAAACCCTCAAACAACCAGAACAGGCGGTTTACGAGTCGGCCTGGATGAGAGCCTGCTTGCGGTTCTCCACTTCACGTGACGCATCAGCCAGAGCCTGATCCAGCTTGGACAGAGCCGACTTGAACTCGCCCTGCCACAGATCACGGAACTTGTTCGCAGCGTTGCCTTCCCAACCAGTCCCAATCACACCGTTCACGATGCCATCAAGACGGCGAGTCAACGCCTGCACTTCACCAGACGACGTCTGAAAGTCCTTCGACAGCTTCTGCATCTGCTCCATCGAACCAGCAATTTTACCAGCCATAACAAACCCCTTCGAGGTCTTGGTGACGCACACCATGTGAGCCACTCACACCAAACAACCCACCACAACAAACAGTGTCACAACATTTCTGGAAAAGAATCCTGCGAGGCCGTCGGCGCCTGGCGCGACGCTCTTACGTTTGCGCTTCGGCGGTCACTGCGTTGCGGCGAGACGGTTAAGATCTGTCGTGTGAGTTCCGAAGGCGACGCCAACGAGGCCCTGGATACCTTGCGGCGCGAGCTACGAGAGCTTCAGCAACCGGGTGAGGTGAATGCCAGCCCTGGTGCTGACGAGCCGCCGGCGACCGAGTTGGAAGCGCTCGCGAAGTCGCTCACCAAGCTCAAGGCCAGCGGCGCGGTTCCGTTCGATCGCAAGCGAACCTGGGATGTCATCGAGGAACGCCTGGACTCAGGCGATGCCGCTGAGCCTGAACCTCGGCCGGCTGCGGACCCTGCAGCCGACGATTAGAACGCGACGCCGTACTCGCTGAAGGCTTCGGGGAGGTAGCCGAGCAATTCGGCGGCCACGGACTTGGCGCTGGTGAGACGGACCTCGATGGTTCCGTCGCCTTCATCGCCTTGCGCCGGGTCTTCGTTGCCGACTTCGCTCACCCACAGACCGGATAGTCCAGCGTCGAGCCATGTCAGTGCTCCACCGACGACCTGGTCGTCTTCGGGGCGATGCAGAATGGTGACGCTGGCGGTCGAGTGTCGCATGGTCAGAGCAATGACAAAGGTGCGGGCGGTGGCCTCATCGACGCCATCGGCCATCAGGAACTGATGTCCGGCTTCGTGATCATGGCCGTCGAGGGCGTCGCTGACCTGATCGAGCGTCTCCTCGGACACCGTAAACGAGATCTCTTGCTCAGGTTCGTAGGGTCGCAGGTCGACGAACTGGAGAATTCGCGGCAGAAGATCGCGCGTGGCGATTGGGATGAAGCGGTGCAGTGAAATCGACAGACCCTGGTGTTCGACGGCGATCTCGGGCATCGCCGCGATGAAACGGGTTTCGATCATGTTGTCGACTTCGGCCGACACGCTGGCCATCACGCCGGGGTTGCTTGCGGTGCGCATGACTTCTTGGACGGCGTCTGCAACCTTTCCGTCGGCCAGCACGCCTCGGGCTGTCAGCGATGCCGTGGCTGCGGTACGCAATGCGTCTTCGTTGCCCCCGAGTGCCAGGTCGGCCAGTCCTTCGACGCCAACACCGGGAGGCGGATCGAGTGAAAGGAGTTCGCAGAGAACGAGGACTTCCTCGGAGGTGAAGTCGATATACGTCTCGTCGGTCATTGAAGATCGCTCCACTTGCTCAGGAGATGAATGGTGTCGAGTTGCCCACGGTTCAGGAAGTAGCCCCGACCAGGTGGGAACAGGGTGGCGGTGTTCTGGGGGAAGCGTACGTCAAACAGATCTCCCTCGCGGTCTGGGTCGGGTTGCAGCGCAATGGCGTGGCCGTTGTCGCGCATCGAGCGAATCCACGAGTCATATGCCCTGGCCGTCTGAAAGGTCGATGTTGCGATGACGAGAACAACTTGGGCATCTCGAAGCGCAAACGCAATCTTGTCGAGCTGGTCTGCCACCGCGGTCTCGAAGAACACCTCGCCATCGTCGATGACCAGGGCAATCCATGTGTCAGGTCGTGAGCTGGCACGGTCGGCGACCATCTCGGCAAAATCTTGCATGAACTCGGTGGCATCACGCACGCACTCGTCGTCGAACAGACTGGAACCGATGAGCGGGCTGAGATTCTTGCCGGCAATCAGCGACATGCGTTCGACGAAAGGACGTATCTGGCGTGCAATCGCCCCCAGGGCTGTCGAGCGGCCACTGCCTTGGCCACCCACCACCAGCAGGCCGGGCTGACGGTGGAAGTCGATGATCGCCGGTTGCATGGTCAACGTCAGACCCACCGGCGTGGTCTCGAGTGAGCTCGCTGTCGGAATCTGGTCGGGTTCCACCACATCGCCAACGGTCTCGAAGCGGCGCCCGGTACGGGAGACGCCATGGTCGACGAGTCTCTGGGCGAGTCGGTCCAGGGCAGCTTTCTGGCCAACGGCTGTTCCGTCACCGCTGTGAGTCGCCACGGCGACCTGAACATCGGGGCCCTCGACCACGATCGTGCGCCCCGGTGGCATCTCCGAAGCACTCGGGGCGTCGGAAACATCGAGTGACTGATATTCGTCGGCCGCAGCCAATCGTTGGATGAGGCGCTGGCCGATAGAGCCGAGAAATTGATGCGGTATGGCGCTTCGTTGATCAGCGGTGACCACGAAGTGCACGCCGACGCTGCGGCCCTCGGCGAAGGTGCGCACGAACTTGTCACTCACGGCGTTGCCCGTACCGAGTTCTTCGATGGCGGCCCAGAACGACCCGAACCCGTCGATCATCACCACCCAGAATGGAGGGCAGCTCGGGCCAACGGTGGCCATGAGCGAATGCCATGAGTCGGCAGTGTGATTGCCCATGAGCGTGCGCCGATCGGCGATCTCGTTCTCGATGAGACCCAGGGCGAGTTCCAGCCGCTCGAGGCTCTGCCCGGGAACGATGTCGCCCACAAATGGAAGCGGGAGCAGGCTGGAAAGTCCGGAGCCGAAATCGAGCCCGTAGACCGCAACCGTGCCCGGCTGTGATCGAGCAGACAGCGATGCGGCCATGGTGCGAAGCAGCGTGGTCTTGCCACTACCGGTGGTGCCGTACACGGCCAGATTGCCAACGCTGGTCAAGTCCACTGACCAGGGCAGCTGTCGCTGTTGGTCCGGATGGTCGGCCGTGGCCAGCACGATGTCAAGCGGTCGAGCCGCCGGAGCGATCCCTGCCAAGAGATCGGCCAGCTCGATATCGGTGGCGAGTGTGGGCGCCCATGGAAGGTGTAGTCGGGGGCTGCCACTCGCCTCCCAGGCCTCGTTGGCTCGATCGATCAGCGTGTCGCCGTCGGATCCGCCCTCACTGTCGGGCTGGGTGCTCTTCAACAACGCCGACACTTGTGAGTCGTAATTGAATCGCTGCATATCGTTGGCGACTGCGGACGTTGCGGTCAGGGTCTGAGCGCCCATGTAGGCCGCCTGGAACTCGGAGACGGACCCAGAGCCGCCGCCGATTTTGATGAAGGTGCGCCCTGGCAGGGTGTCGGATACCTCGGCTGCTGCGGTGGTGCCGATGACCTCTTGACTGTCGGCCGACGATGCCACGCGCAACGCGATGCGCACGTTGATGTTGCCGTCGATCTGGTCGGGCACGATGCCGGCAGGTTTCTGGGTGGCGAGCACCATGTGGACGCCCATGCTTCGGCCACGCTGAGCGATGTCGACGAGGCCGTCGAGAAACTCGGGTGCGTCGGTCTTCAGAGCCGCGAACTCGTCGACGATGATGTAGAGAAACGGCGGCGCAGCATCGAGATGCTGGTCGCGCATTTCCTTGAGGTCGTTGACCTCGTGATCGAGAAACATGTGCTGACGGCGGCGAAGTTCGGCTTCGAGAGAGACGAGCGATCGGTCGACGAGCCGGCGGTCCAGGTTCGTGACCACGCCGACCGTGTGCGGGAGTCGCGCCAGGTCTTGGAAGATCTGGTTGGCCTTGTAATCGATGAAGATGAAGTTCAGTTTCTTGGGCGAGTGATCGACAATGAGGCCCATCACCATGGATTGCAGCAGCTCGCTCTTGCCAGCACCGGTCGTGCCTGCCACGAGACCATGGGGGCCGCGTGCTTTGAGGTCCAGCCGGTACGGGCCGTCGGGACCGGCACCGAGTATCCCCTCGAGTTTGTGATCGGATTGATCCTGCCACTTCGAAGCCATGGCGGCGGCAGTCAGCTCGGCTGGGTCGATCAGTTCAGGCAGCGCGATCGATCGTGGAATTTCGCCCGAACCGCTGCCTGCGGTGACATCGACGAGTGGGGCGAGATCGCGTGCCAGGCGGGCGGCCGCTGGAAGCGCAAGCGATCGGGCCGCGGCGTCGTTGAAGCGGTGCCCACTCTCGGTGAGAGAGATGTCAGCGGTCGACGCGCCCGGTGCGGGCTCAATGACCACGGTGGTGTCGCCGGGAAGTTGGCTGCGTTCTGGCGCCAGGTAGATGGTAGTGAAACCGAAGCGCCGGCCTTCTTCGATGAAGGTCTGGACCTCTCTCGCGTTGATCTGGGCGGGAGGCTCGATGATCGTGACGATATGTGGCAGTTTGGCTGCGGCCCCGTCGCCGAGCTGGCCCTTCTCCGAGTGTTCTTTGCGCCGTTCGAGAACCTGCACGAGTCCCTCGAACACGTGCTGAGCGCTGTCGTCGCAGAGACCGAGAAACCGGCTGTCACCCGATTGGCCAGGGTCCACATGTGGTAGCCATTTGGTCCATTCCCATGCGTCGTGGGTCGTTGGCGCGATCACCGCGACCAACAAATCCCGGGGGCTCTGCAGAACACACGCCTGAGCAATCAGGCTGCGGGCGATGCCGGCCCGGTCGCTTGGCGATCCAGCGATGCCGATGATCGCACCATCGGCCATGATCTCGACCGGGCAATTACGGTCGATCACGACTTGGTCTCGAATGGCGGTGGCTTCTTGGGTGAGCTCGTCGCTGCCACGGTCGGGGAGTTCGACCTCGACGTGCGTTGGTTGGTCCGCTTCGGCCGGGGCCAACCGGAAGAAGTCGTCGTCGCTCGGGCGACGTGACCAGACCTGCACCGCCACGGCTCGACCCCACGACAACAGTTCGTTGTTCTGGGGCACACGGGCACGTCGGGCGGCAACAGACTGCGCGTGTGAATCTGCGATTTCGGTCTGCATCGACGCCAGCATCGTTCGGTAGTCGAGAGAATCCTGGGCGTAGTCGGTACGACCGGTCTTCTTGTCTTCGACGAAGTTGAACAAGACCATGACCGGACCCATTGCCATGAAGAGGCCGAACATCCAGTTGCCCAATACGTAGACCAACACGGCACCGAAGACCACGGGCAACAGCGCAGCTGCATAGGGGAACTTCCGCTTCCGCGGTTTGTCTGGCGGGTCAGGAAACTTGAATGCCGTCTGGGGTGGCGTGTTGCGTTCTCGGGGAGGGCGCGTGAACTCGAGGCTGCCGTTGTGGTGAACGAGATGTCCTTCTTGCAACTCGCGACGGGTCTCGGGACCTGAAACGAATTCGAAAATGCGCGGCCCGATTTCGATTTTGTCACCCGCGCTCAGTCGCTTCGGGCGCTCGATTCTGACGCCGTTGACCCAAGTCCCATTGCTGGATTTCAGGTCTTCGATGGTCGTTCCCGATGCATCGACATGGAACATCACGTGCTCGCGTGACACCCCGTGGTCCTCGAGCACCCAACTCGTAGTGCGGCCGATCGGGGTGTTGGTCTGTAGCTCGACGGCCGTCGGCGAATCGCCGCCCACAGAGAGCAGGCGCACCACGTTCTGAGCAGCGTTGCGGTTACTGCTGCCAGAACCCGTCAACACATCGCCCCGAAGCAAGTCGACATCGATCAGCTTGGTATCGAAGTGCACGACTTCGTCTGTTCGGGTCACTACGAGTTGCTGAGGTTTGCACCTCAGGCGACGCTCGACCAAGCCGAACAGATCGCCACCGGTGGCATCTTGGCGCAGTGCAACGGTGACATCGACCAGCAGGTCGTTGATCTGGATCGACAGGTCGATGGGACGCTGCGTTGCATCGGCACTCAAAGTGTGATCACCCCTCCCTTCTGCACGAAGTCTAACCGAAGCGTCTTCAGCGCTCGGTAGGTTGCGGTCCGTACCGCGCCAGGGGACAAGTCGAGCATGAGGCCGACACGTGGGGCAGGAATTCCGTCGATGAAGCGCAGCGTCAGAATCCGTTGATCTGACTCGGGTAGTCCCTCTAAAGAGGCGACGATCCGATCGAAGTCATCGGTGTCGATCACGAGATCTTCTTGGCCGACCTGGGTTCGCTCATCGGCGAGATGAGGTTGCTTGGCAGCTCGACGCCCGGTTTTGGACACATGGTTCCTGACCACATTGCGGGCAATCGTGAGCAGCCAGGCAATGACTGGTTTACCGACGTCTTTCCAATCGGCTGCTGCCCGAAATGCGCGCACGAATGTGTCGGCCACAAGATCCTCGACATCGCTCTCGGGAACCCGGCGAGCGATGAAACGATGTACTTCATCGACCGACTCCTCATAGACGAATCGAAACGACTCCTTGTCGCCAGCGGCGACCCGAGTCATTGCTCTGGTCGATAGATCAGAGTTCGCTGCGGGTTCTGATTTACGCGAATCGACCATGTTGAGCTGCCAATCACTGCAGTAGCGGTTGTGCCTACCGCTACACCTATGAATACCTATGGATCAGGATGGACAGGCGGCCCGGTCGGATGGCACCGAAAGTCTTACATGAAGTGTGTCCGGGAGCAAGTTTGTCGATCGCTCGATCATTGACCGGTAATTGGGCGCAGCGGCGGCCACAGCCATAGGGTCCACTGCAAGATAGTGCGACGACGGTCTTGATGACAGGAACCGACGACGGCAAGGCGTTGGCCACACTCCGCGCCGCCACTGAACTCGAACAGGTGAGTCCTAACGGCGACGCCGAACCAGCAGAAGGAACCTTGCAGCTGGCTGATCTGATCGCCGAAGGAGACAGCGAATTCGAGCCCGACGCCGTGGACCCCGACACACTCTCGTCCATTGGGTACACCTCGGGCAGCACCGGAAAACCCAAGGGCGCAATGATGTCGCATCGCGCCGTGATGGCGTCGTCACGCCTGACCGGTGAAGCCCACGGCCGCACCGCCGACGATGTCGTCATCTCCTCGCTGCCGTGCACCCATGTCTACGGCAATGTCGTTCTGCAGAGCTCGTTCATGGCGGGTGGTCGTATGAACCTGATGCGCCGTTTCGACACCGACCAGTTCCTCGAACCCATCGAGCGTGAACGGGTCACGATCCTCGAGGGAGTGCCGACCATGTTCTTCAACCTGCTGGCGCACCCCGGTGTGTCCGACATCGACAGTTCGCCGCTTACGCGCATGACGGTTGGCGGTCAATCAATCCAAGGTGACTTCTTTCGTTTGGCCAGCGGCGATGAATCGCCTGGCTGCGCCAAAGCCACCTGTTGGAGCTGGCTCTGATGTGAAGGTACCGAAGGAGCCATCGACCGTCATTACCCGATTGCGTTCGGAGACTACTCAATCTGCGAAGTGAGAACCGAAGGCTGGCTTCAGGCGGCCGTGACCTGGTCGCCTGCGAACTGGGTGCGG
>Ga0209831_1003196_pt1 | contig 13685 bp, 12 predicted proteins | sample Maine_Asex4_meta_FD_187451 | JGI IMG/M metagenome (GOLD analysis project Ga0209831, IMG submission 187451) | Marine algal microbial communities from Maine, USA - Maine_Asex4_metaG (SPAdes) (version 2) | ecosystem: Host-associated > Algae > Red algae > Unclassified | place: Maine, USA | collected...
TGCAGCTGGTCATCAAGGGTGAGATCGTCGAACAGTGCTGGTAAGTCGGGTATGAACGAGACGACCCGCCTGGCTTCGAGTGAACCAGGGATGGCGCGGTCGATGTGGACGTTGCCCGACGTTGGTTCGAGGAGTCCAGCAAGAATCTGAAGCAGGGTCGACTTGCCAGCACCGTTGGGCCCGGTCAGCACGTAGAGGCGCTCCGGCTCCAATCTCAGCTCGTCGACCAATAGCGCATCGATCTTGTCGTAGGTCATTGCGAGATTCTGCAATCTGATCGTCATTGGCTGAACCTCGGTTCGCTAGGGCTCATCGGGTCTCTTTTTCGAGTGGACTCGTGGCTACGAGGAGCCCAGCGAACAACACGATGGCGATGCCGGCGCCGAACGGTCCTTCGACCTGGTCTGGCCTTAGAAACTGGTGGAAGACAAGCACCGTGGTTGCGATGACGAGCAATGGACCCAGCAAGGCCCGCAGCCAAAGAATCGCGCTGACCTGCTCAACTCCGAAAGTTGAGATCATCTTTGCCAGGTCGGGCGACCCGAGGCGGGCCTGGATGCTTGCACCGATCGCGCCGGCGACGGCAATCAAGAAGATGCCGGTCGTGGTCGTAACCGAGCCGGTGAGCTTGCCGACAATCACGACGCCAGCGATGGCCGAGGCGATTGCGATCGTGGTCGTTGTCTGCCCGATCAGCACTCGGCGCGAACCGTGCGGGTAGTGCACGACGAAGGTCGGTTGGTCCGCGGTCGCAGCGAGCGCGCCGGTGACTTCGAGACCCAGCAAGAGCGATGCCGCAGCCAGTCCTAGCGCGACCATTCCCTGACTGGTCGCGCCCGACCATGTGAGCAGTCCAAGCAACGTTGCGGCCGCAACGAGACGGACCACGTGCCACTGCCAGGTGTGTTGCACACCGGCGATGTGTCGCCACAAAGCTCGTGGCAGACGGCGCAGTACGAGCAGGCGGCGTACGCCATAAGCAGGCCGTTCGGTCGCGTTGCGCAGGTCGAGGAGTACCCGCTGGAAGTCCAAGCTCTGGGTGGACGATCGTACGGCTTCGACTGCCCATGCCCGCTTCCACAACAACGGCACCGGCACACCTTCGAGCGCATAAAACGCCACGCCCGAGCTCGCAACGGCAAGCAAGGCCAGCCCTGTCATCCCTGCGGCCGTCGGGAACGAGCCTGCCACCACGAGGAGCACGACGGGCGCAGCAAGCAAGATGGCGGCACTAGCCAGCAGCGGTTTGGTCGCAAAGCCGCCACGAAGCGCAGCCAGCAACGCCACCGCGACATTGATGCTCGAAAGCGTTGCCAAGAGAGCAACGAGCGAAACCGCAAGCGCATCGGAATAGGTGAAGGCGTCGCGGTCGGCAAGCACGAGGGCAACGGTGGCGAGCACGCCGGCCACCAACGCCCATGCAACCGCTTGGCGGGCCAGCCAGGGCAGAAGCAACATGCGTTTGCTCACGGGCGCCCCCAGCTCGTGCACGATTGCGGAACGAGTGAGCATGAGCGGGCCGCCCCGGATTCCTGACCAGGCTCCGAGAAAGCCAACACCGCTGGCGGCAATGTCGAACCACCGGTCGAACTCTTCCCAATCGCTGGGCAGCACTTCGGCGAGCCCCGATGCCCAGAAGGGCAAAAAGATCCACATCATCGCTGCCATGTACAAGGCGTAGAGATCGTCGGTGAGGCGAGACGACGGCGACAGCACGGCTCCAGCTTAAATGGCCAGCCGAGGGTCGAGCTCGATGGCAGCGACGGTACGGGTCAGGTGTGGATGGGATCCGCGGGCGGAAGCACGATGGTGTATCTCGTGCTCGAGTCTTCGATGACATCGATCTCGACGCCATCAGGAAAGATCAGCCCCCATCTCGTGTGCGAGAGTGGTTTGGGCGTCGGCGATCAGCCGAGCCCGGCAAGCTTCTGTCTTCGAGCGACCGAGCGGCGATCTGACTGCGGGTCGGTATTGCCTTGGTCATGGTGAGTATCCCCTGATCGTGTTGCAAGCTTCTAAGCCCGCTGGGTCAAGGAACACCCCACTGGAGATTGCGAACAATCGGCTGTGTTCCCAACAGCTAGACGTCGACGAGCTCGGTTCGTTACGAGGCGACAAGATCGCAGACTGAAGAGCTGTATTAGCTACGACGCTTCGTCCGGTAGCATCGACGGCCGTGGAGCCACGTGTACGCGCCTTTCGGGGTGCAACAACAGTCGAACATGACGATCCGGCCGAAATCCGGGTCGCCGTCCGAGATCTCGTGAACGAGATCGTGGCCAAGAACGATCTTGTCGACGACGATTTCGTCGACGTGATTTTGACGGTCACACCTGATCTGACGTCGATGTACGCGGGCACTGCGCTGCGCGAAGAGTGCGGGTTCGACGACGTGCCCCTGTTGGGAGCCGTCGAGGCAAACGTGACGACAGGCGTTGAAAGATGCGTGCGGATCATGATGCACGCCTACTCGACCCGGGCCCGCAAAGACGTGGTTCCGGTGTATCACGGCAGCGCCAAACGACTACGCCCTGACCTTGTCGATGAGTGAACAGCTCACCCCGCCTCGACGCGCAAACATCGTCGGTATCGGGCTCATCGGGGGCAGCATCGCGCTCGGGCTGCGAGAACAGGGATGGCACGTGTGCGGCCAAGACCGCGACACCGCCACCAATGCGCTTGCCATCGAACTCGACGTGGTCGACGAGATCGGGTTCGATCCTGCAGCGGATGTCACGTTCATCGCCACCACCCCGGGCAGCATCGTCGAGGCTGCGAAGACAGCGTTGGCTGCGACCACTGGCGTGGTCACCGACGTCGGCAGCGTCAAAGAAGCAATCGCCGCCGCGATTGATCATCCACGATTCGTTGCCGGTCATCCAATGGCAGGAAGCGAGCAGGATGGTGTAGCGGGTGCACGACCCGGGTTGTTCACAAACGCCACATGGGTTGTGACGCCGACCGAGTCCACCAGCGATCAGGCCTACACAGCTATTCGTCAGGTGGTGCGAATTCTTGGCGCCGAAGTGGTCTCGATGGACCCGGCAATGCACGATGCCGCGGTGGCTCGAATCTCGCATGTGCCACATCTGACTGCAGCGACCATGATGGTCATGGCCGCCGGCGCCGGGTTCGACAACGATGCCGTGCTGCGACTGGCGGCAGGCGGTTTCCGAGACATGACTCGTATCGCGGCTGGCCATCACGCCATCTGGCTCGACATTTGCGAGCAGAACAAGACACAGATCGTGGAGTCACTCGACGACCTCATCGACGGGCTGCAGAACGCCCGCGGCATTGTCGAACGGACGGACCGAGACGAGCTGCGGTCGCTGCTCACCGGCGCCCGCAAGGCTCGGGTCAACCTGCCAAGCGGGATCCCTCCGGGTCTGGCGCTCTGCGAAATGCGCGTGACCATGCCAGACATTCCGGGCGCGATCGCTGCACTGACCACCCTTGCTCCCGAGGTAAATCTGTACGACTTCGAGATCGCTCACTCGGCCGAAGGCGGACGGGGTGTTGCGATCATGGTCGTCTCGCTCGATGACCACCCGGGCTTCGCAGCCAAGCTTTCCGAAGCTGGTCATCGTTCGTCGATGCGAAAACTGTTGTGATGACCAAAACTGACATCGGCGAACGCACGATTGCGCTCGATGGCCCCGCAGGATCGGGCAAGTCGACTGTGGCCAAGCTGGTCGCCGAAGAGTCAGGCCTGCCGTATCTCGATACTGGTGCGATGTACCGGGCGATCACCTTCGGCGTTTTGAAGCGCGGCATCGACCCAACAGACTGGCCAGCGATCGACCATGCGCTTCCAACCATCGATCTTGAACTGAGCGCAACCAGCGTCGTGGTAGACGGCGCTGACGCGACCGAGGCGATTCGTGGTGCCGAGGTCACCGCCAACGTGTCCGCGGTGGCGGCGAACCCTCGGGTGCGTGCCGAGCTTGTAGAGCTGCAGCGAGTATGGATCGACAAGAGCGGCGGGGGAGTCCTCGAAGGCCGAGATATCGGCACCGTCGTCGTTCCGACAGCAGCACTGAAAATTTTCGTTACTGCCTCGGTGCGCGAACGTGCACGACGCCGCGCCCTCGAGATCGACGCCAACATCGACAAGGTCGAAGCTGATCTGCTGCGCCGCGACAAGCTCGACAGCGAGCGAGAAGAGTCGCCGCTGCGACCAGCCAGCGACGCCGTCACGCTCGATACCACCGAACACACCATTGCCGAGGTTGTTGCCATCGTGATCAACCTCGCTCGCGACCGGGGCCTTCTGCAGTGACAAACCCATCGCATGCCACACATCTAGCAGCGATCGAGCAAGGGCGAGAACGTGGCCGTATCTGAAGACCCCAAACACGGAGGCGCCGACTTCGGTGCGGCAGTCACCCCCGGGGCTCGCCGGTTCAAGAAGCTGGCCACGTTTGTGGTCGCCAAGGGGGTTCTTTCCTGGCTCTGCCGGATCGAAACGGTTGGTCAGGACAAGGTGCCCGTCAGCGGCCCTGTCATTATCGCGCCGACGCATCGGTCAAATATCGACACGCCGCTTGTCGGGGCGACCCTGCCGCGAGATGCCCGCTTTATGGCGAAAGAGTCAATTTTCAAGAGCCCATTCTGGACAAAGTTCCTGGTCGCTCTTGGTGGGTTCCCCGTCAAACGAGGCGCGTTTGATCGCGAATCGTTGAATAACTCGCGTGACATCCTCGCTCGTGGCGAGATGTTGGTCGTCTATCCCGAAGGGGCTCGCCAGGAAGGTCCTCGAATAAAGCCGGTATTCGAAGGTGCCGTGTGGATCGCGGCTCGAGCCGGGGCGCCCATTGTTCCGGTAGGTATCGGCGGTTCTCACGGCGTCATGCCGATCGGGGTCAAGCTGCCTCGGCCACAAAAGGTGGTCGTGGTCTTTGGCGACCCAATCTATGTTGGTGATCCCGAGAGTTCCAAACGGGTACCGCGCAAAGAACTTGAGCAAGCAGCCCTGGATCTTCGCGAGCGTCTTCAAGAAGTCTTCGATGCCGCCCAAATGGCCGCCGGCACACCAAACCGGGCTTGGTCCGAAGACGAACCCGGAATCAACGACCGCATCGAACCATGGACTGAAAGCTCGTAGTCAGCCTCTTCGTCGAAGGCGATCTGCATGTGTTGCTACGGGCCTCGGCGGGCTAGTAGTTGAGTCGGCCCTCGGAAGGCAAGCGAGGTTTTCCACTCGAGCCGTGACTCATCGATCGTGAAGTCGCCAAAGTCGCGGACGAGTGCCAGCAGGCCAACCCGAAGTTCAAGTCGTGCCAGCGCAGCCCCGACGCAATGATGGATGCCATGACCGAAGGAGAGCCCGACGGGGTCGGACCGGTCAAGGATGAGGTCGTTCGGATTTTCGAACGTGCGTGGGTCTCGATTTACTGCGCCGAGCATCACGGTCACGTTCTGACCTTTCTTGATAGTGCGGCCGGCAACGGTCGTTGTCTGCAGCGCCGCCCGGGGATCGGTGTGGCAGTGGCACATCAGATGCTCGACTACATGCGAAGCGATCTGATGCGCATCTACTTCCGCGACCTCAATGCGTTTCCTGAGCAACGCAAACGCATCAGCGATCGCACCCGCGAGAGCTCGTATCGGGTCGTAGCCGATCGCATCGCTCAGGCCAACCCGGCGGTCGATGCCGAGGCCACGGCCGCTGCGCTCTTGGGATCGCTCATCAACTTCCGGGTCAACGAAGTGCTGGTCGACGACGACGCCAACGGTGTGGGCAGAGAGCGCTTCGTGGCGGCTTGGGGCCAGATGTATCGCAGCATCCTCGACGGCTGAAGATCTTGGTCGACTTGCATCGTTCCGGCAGACTGAAGCGATGGCTGACTTGTACGAGACGATGAGCACATTGCGGGCGGTGCGACGCTTGCGCCCCGATCCGATTCCCGACGACGTGATGGAGCGACTCTTGCAGGCGGCATGTTGGGCGCCAACGGGCGGCAATCAGCAGCCGTGGAGCATCATCGTGGTGACCGACCCTGACAAGAAGCAGGCGCTCAAGGACATCTACCAACCGCAGTGGGCCAAGTACGCCGTTGGCTACCACGAACGTCTGGCTGCGCTGCCGCCTGACGAGGCTGCGAAGAAGCAGCGCCAGTTCAGCGCTGGCGACCATCTCGCCGATCACCTGCACGAGGCGCCCGCGATTCTGATGTTCTGTGCGGACCCTTCGCGCATGGCGATCACCGATGCAAAGCTCGATCGCATCAGCATGGTCGGAGGGGGCTCGGTCTATCCACCAGTGCAGAATCTGATGCTGGCGTGTGTGGCCGAAGGCATTGGGTGCACGCTGACCACCCTGCACTGTTTACGAGAAGACGAGGTCAAAGCCGCGCTCGACATCCCCGACGGCTGGGCGACCGTGGCGATGGTTCCAATCGGATACCCGGTGGGTAGGGGTCATGGGCCGATTACCCGTGAACCTGTCGCGAACATGACCTACCGCAACACCTTTGGCACCGCTTGGTAGCGCGTCAGCGCTGACCCGGCGGCGGCACCGGCAATCTTCAACACCCTGCTAGCGGAGTTCGGCGAGTACCTGGCTTGCACCTACGTGGCGGTCGCTACCGATGCTGGTGATAGCGGGGCCACCAATGGTGACCGACGCTGCGGTCGCGAGCGCAGTGAGTAGGTCGCGAATCGGCGGCGGGGGAGGAAAGTATTCGTCCTCGTCGACGACGCGCACTTCTTCGACGCCAGCCGCTGGGTCAAGTTTGGCGATGACTTGTTCGACCAGTTCTTCGGGTGCCGACGCTCCTGCGGTCACGCCGACAACGCCGCCGAGACCGTCTGGGCCGTCGGGAAGCTCATCGGCTGAGTTCACTCGAAGCACGATCGGGCAACCGCTCTCGGATGCGAGTTTGGCGAGGGCCAGCGTGTTCGACGAGTTTGGCGAACCAATGACCACCATGGCATCGCAGCGCTCAACGAAGGACAGCAGCGCGCTTTGGCGGTTCGTGGTCGCAAAGCACAAGTCGCTGCGACCTGGGGTCCACATGTCGGGAAACCGCTGCTGAGCTGCTTCGGCCACGTCGCTCCAGTCGCGGTGCGAAAGCGTGGTCTGGGCCAGGAGTGCAAGCGGCTCTTCGAAGTCGGGCAGCGCCGCAACATCCTCTACAGACTCGACTCGGTCGATCTCGTCGGGTGCAACCGCCATGGTGCCGACGGCTTCTTCGTGGCCTTCGTGGCCGACATAGATGACACGGAAACCCTTGCCGACTCTCACGCGGACCTCGTGATGCACCTTGGTCACCAGTGGGCAGACCGAGTTGACGGTGAAGCTTCCGGTCGCTTCGGCGTCATCGACGACATCGGGTGCAGACCCGTGAGCGCTCAACATGATCGGCGAGCCCTGCGGCACCTCGGCGATGCTGTCGACAAACACCACACCTTGTTCTTCGAAGCGGCGCACAACCTCTTGGTTGTGGACAATCTCGTGGTAGCAGTACACCGGCGGCGGAAACGTGCGCACCATGGTCGCCAGCGCCTTGATGGCCATCTCGACTCCGGCGCAAAACCCACGCGGCGCCGCCAACAACACCTGATCAGCAGTCACCAGACCAGCGTACTCCCCAATCTGTGACGATTTTTCCGCGCTATGCGCGGCGAGATCGTCACAGATGCCCAGGGAGTCCGTGACGGGTGGCTCCTGGGGTTGGTGAGGAAGCGGCGTAGGCTGATGCCCCTATGAGTGCGCCGGTGGTCGTTGACCTCGAAGAAGGATCTCCCGCGCACCAGGCCGGCATGGCGATTGGCGACACAGTTGTCGCTCTCAACGGGCAATACCCGCGCGATGTGATCGAATGGCAGCGCCTTGTCGATGAGCCTGAGCTCGAGATGGAGATCGATCGCGGCGGTCTGACCATGACGATCGAGATCGACAAGCGGGCCGGCGAGCCACTCGGTATCGACGTCGACGCTGCGCTCTTTGACCGGGTGCGCACCTGTGACAATCACTGCGACTTCTGCTTCATCTACCAACTGCCCAAGGGCATGCGCCGCACGCTGTATCTCAAAGACGACGACTATCGGCTGTCGTTTCTGTACGGCAACTTCACCACGCTGACCCGATTCACCGAGGCTGACCTCGAACGTGTGATCACCGAGCGCCTGTCGCCGTTGTATGTGAGCATTCACGCAACCGACCCCGACGTTCGCACCCACATGTTGCGCAACAAACGCGGCGCAATGAGTCTGCGGTGGCTCGAAGCGATCCTCGATGCCGACATCGAGGTGCACGGCCAGATCGTGTGCTGCCCCGACGTGAACAACGGCCAGGTGCTCGAACAGACCCTCGCGGGCGTCCTCGATCGCTACGAGAAGCTGGCCAGCATCGCAGTCGTGCCGCTTGGGGTCAGCCGCTTCTCGCCGGTTGATCACATGCGTCCGCACACGCCCGACGAAGCGCGCCAGGTCGTCGAGATCATCGAGCGGTGGCAGGCCATCTACAAAACCACGCTTGGGCATCGCATGGTGTTTGCCGCCGACGAGTATTACCTGCTGGCCGGTTTGCCATTTCCGGGCGCCGAGGCCTACGACGATGTCGACCTGCACGAAGACGGCATTGGCATGGCCACCACGTTCGGTCGCGAGTTTCGCGGCGAGACCGATGAAGCAACCAGCACCGCCAGCGGCTTCTTCGCCTGGGTCGAAGGCGCTCCCGCCGAGGGCTACCGCGCCGACCGCACACCCGCGTCCACCGTGGGGTCAGACCCGGCTGTGCACGCGTCGACCGCCGGGTCTGACCCCAAGGTGCACGGCACGAGGGTGACGCTGAGCAGCCGCCCTCGCAAGGATCGCCCGATTGGGGTTTTGACCGGAACGCTCGGCGCACAAGTGATCGAGCCACTGCTCGCCGCAGCCCGACCGACCGCGCCAACTCGTGTGATAGCCGTCGACAACTACTTCTTTGGCGGCAACGTCGGTGTGACTGGGTTGATGGTCGGCGAAGATCTCCAGCGGGTTCTGGCCGCCGAACCAGAAGGGCACCGGTATCTTCTTCCTGATGTCTGCCTGTCCAACGGGCGCTTCCTCGACGGACTCACCGTCGAAGATCTACCCCGCGCCGTCGAGGTCATTGCGACCAACGGCATCTCACTACGGAAAGCGATCGGCGCATGAGCGAATACATCGGCGACGACTACGAAGAGATCACACCCGATCAGATCCCCGCAGGTGACCTGCCCACGATCGCAATCGTCGGGCGCCCCAACGTCGGCAAGTCCACGCTGATGAATCGGATTGTTGGTCGCCGCATCGCGATCGTCGAAGAGAAGCCAGGAGTTACCCGCGACCGCAAAGAAGTCGTGTCTGATTGGCTCGGTCACTTCTTTGTCGTGATCGATACCGGCGGGTGGATCTCGAACAGCAACGCCCTCGACATGAAGGTCACCAAGCAAGCCGAACAGGCGCTCGAAGAGGCTGACATCGTGCTGTTTGTCGTCGATGTCACCGCAGGCGTCACCGGCGAAGACGCCCAAGTGGCCGACCTCGTGCGTCGCCGCACCGGCCCAACGCTGCTGTTGGCCAACAAGGTCGACAACTCTGGGCTCAAGAACCAGATGTGGGAGCTGCTCAGCCTGGGTCTCGGCGAACCGCATCCCGTCAGTGCAATGCACGGCGATGGTGTCGCCGATGTGCTCGATGAGGTGGTGGGTTTGTTGCCCGACATCGACGAAGCAACGATGGACCAACACGCCAGCTCGGTGATTGTCGATCCCGACGACGCCTATATGTCGATCTCCATTGTCGGTCGCCCAAACGTGGGCAAGTCAACGCTGTTCAATCGGCTGGTGGGCGAAGACCGCGCCGTGGTGCACGACATGCCGGGCACCACCCGCGACAGCATCGACACGATCGTGCAGACCGAGATGGGCGAGGTGCGCTTCGTCGATACCGCCGGCATGCGCCGCAAGTCGCGCATCGACGAAGACACCGAGTTCTATTCGATGCTGCGGGCCCTCAAGTCGATCGACAAAAGCGATATTGCGCTGTTGGTGATCGACACGACCGAAGGCATCACCCACCAGGATCAGCGGCTGGCCGAACGCATCGACGGCGCCGGCTGCCCCATCGTGGTCGTGCTGAACAAATGGGAGATGCTCGATCCCGAACAACGTCAAGCCATCGACGATGCGGTCGAGCGCAAACTGCACTTCGTTGGCAACTCGCCGATTCTGAAGATGAGCGCGCTCACCGGCAGGGGCGTGCACCGGCTGCTTCCTGTCCTGGCAGAGACTGTTAGTGACTATCAGCGTCGGGTACCGACTCGTCAGGTCAACATGGTCATTCGTGCCGCGCAGCAAGCTCAGCCCGCGCCAGCAGGTGGGCGTGTTCTTTATGCGACACAAGGAGCTGCGGATCCGCCGACGTTCACCATGTTTGCAAACAAGACGCTGCCTGCGACCTATCTGCGTTACCTCGAACGGGCGCTGCGTGAAGCGTTCGACCTTGGGAGCACACCAATCAAGATTCGGGTCCGTCGCCGCGACGACTGACTCGCCGACGACCGCACGAGCCACACCATCCCCATGAGTTACCAATGGTCGGGGCGTTGCTCGCCGACAGTTCTCTGCAGGTCTCAAGTCGTGCGCATGAACAATTGACCGAAAGTCTCGTGCTAGCTGAACGAGCGGGTCGAAGCCGAGTACGCTGACAAACGCATGAACATTGTCTTGGCCATATCGGCCGCAGCGTGCGCGATTGCGGCCCTTGTCTGGCTTCGCTCGGCGCGCATGCGTTACGGCTTGATCGGCAAGCTCGAAGAAGACGTCAAGGCCGCAGCCGAAAGTTCAAACACTTTCATCGCGCTGCAACTCGCCCGCATCGGGTTCCGCAAAGAAGTCCACTCGTTCGCGATCTACACCATCTTGGCCGTTGGCCTAGGTGTACTGGCCGCGGCCGACACGGTTGACTCTGCTCAGCTGCTGGCCATCATGGTGATCGTTCCCGCAGTCGTCACGGTGTCGTGGTATCGCTCGACTGGCAACGAAGTGGCGATGTCTCGCCAGCAAATCCGCATCGAACGCAAAGCCGAAGAGGCGCTCGAGCAAGAGAACTTGGCACCCAAGGCATGGGCGGGCCGGTTGGCTCCCGATGAACTGCCCGACCTCACCGACTTCGAAGTCGGCCGGGTGTACCAGGCCGGTTCGGGCCTGATGGCGGGCGACTTCTTCGACGTGTTCCGAGTCGCCCCGACCCGAGTGGCTGCTGTGATCGGCGACGTTGCCGGCAAGGGCATCGAATCTTCTATCACCGCATTCCAGGCCAAGTACCTGCTGCGAGTCTTCCTGCGCCAGTTCCGCGATCCGGCCCAGGCGCTGCAAGAACTCAACGATCAGATGAGCCAGACCGGCCACAGCGAAGAGTTCATCTCGCTCGTGGTGGTCGTATTCGACACCGAGGCTGGCACGCTGCGATTCGCGTCGGCTGGTCACCCCGCGGCTTGGGTATGGCACGAGCGCGAAGTGCAGCCGTTGCGTTCGACCGGGCCATTGCTCATGCTTGCACCGCGATCGAACTACTACAGCCGTGAACTCGAGCTCGATATGGGCGACATGGTCGTCTTGTACACCGACGGCCTGGCCGAGGCCCGCCGCGGCGACGAGCTCTTTGGCGAAGATCGCATCGCCGCGTTGCTGCGCCGTGATCCCACGGTTGCGCCTGACGTGTTGTGCAAGTCGCTGCTCGAAGCAGCCCGCAACTTTGCTGAGGGCCCCGTCGAAGACGACGTCGCCATTTTGGCTGTCAAACGAGTCTGAGCGTTCCGTAGCTATGGCTGAGCAGACGCAATCGTTTCCTGGCGCCTTCTGCAAGCAATGCAATAAGTGGCGCGAACCGAACGGACTGTTAGCCGACGGCTCGTGCCCACGGTGCGGCACCCAACTTGATGAGCATGCGCCGCCAGTCAGCGCCGAGGTCGAGGCGCAAACTGCTACCCATATTCCGTGGCATTTCTGGGTCATGGTTGCGGCGACCGTGTTGTACCTGGGATGGCGTGTTATCGAGGGTCTGCAAGCTCTGCTCTAGATTTGGCGAATTCAGGCGCCACGGCCAGCCCGGCCCGATAGTCTGATCGTGGTCACACGGGCTGTGGCGCAGTTTGGTAGCGCGTCCGGCTGGGGGTCGGAAGGTCGAAGGTTCAAATCCTTTCAGCCCGACGTCGGTTTCGGTTCTGGCGAACCGAAGCCCTCAACGAGTTGTTCGCTGGGGCTCACAACTCCCGCTGGACTCATCGTCGTTAGGGTGCGATGCGGTTAGCTCGACGTCGGTTTCGGTTCTGGCGAACCGAAGCCCTCAACGAGTTGTTCGCTGGGGCTCACAACTCCCGCTGGACTCATCGTCGTTAGGGTGCGATGCGGTTAGCTCGACGTCGGTTTCGGTTCTGGCGAACCGAAGCCCTCAACGAGTTGTTCGCTGGGGCTCACAACTCCCGCTGGATTGCATCATGGTTCGATGCCTGTCTGGTTAGACCGACGTCGGTTTCGGTTCTGGCGAACCGAAGCCCTCACCGAGTTTCTTAAGAAGCCCTGGGTCAGGCCCACCAGGCGAGTTCCGCGTTGAGGATCCACTGATCGCCGATTGGCGAGTCGATCTTTTGGATGAGGGCGCCCGCTTGATCGTTTTCGTCGATCGCTGGGGCTACCAAAGCGTTCGAATCGGTCGACCATGGGCTGTGGCTCTGTGCATACTGCTCGAAGAATGGCAGCACCGAACCTGCCCATGACCGACCCGGCCGAAACGGCCGCAGCTGATGGGTGATCGCACCATCGAAGACCGTCCATTGCACGAGTCCATCGGCGGTGGCGGTCAACACCGCCAACCGGCTCGATGTAGGAGACCAGAAAAAGCCAGCAACAGGAATCGAGGTCACCTCGACCTGCTCGTGTGAAATCAGATCGAGGACCATCAGGCTTGCCCCGCTGTTGGTGTCGGCGACGTAGGCCAACAGGCGACCCTCGGGATCGAGCGAGAAACGTCCGGCGGACCCGCGATCGACAAGTGTGGTGACGGTGTTGTCGGGCCCCGCAGCCACGATGCGGTCCTCGAGTCCGTACAACACCGAACCGCCGGGAAGCCACCAAGGCGCAACAAATGAGCCTGCGCTGTCAGTCAACAGGCGGGTTGCACCGCCGTCGCTATCGGCGATGAGTACCCGGTTCTCGACATGCACTGCGAGCTGGTTTGCGTCGGGCGACCAGGACCAAAAGAGTGGTTGACCTCGTTCGACGACGTGGATGGCTCCAGTGGCGACATCGGACAGGGCGAGTTCAAGTCCAAGCGGCCCGGGGGACAGGTGGCTGAGCCAGCGGCCGCAAGGACTCGGGCAGAGGTAGAACGCTTCGACCAGCGGCACGAGCACGTCTGCCTGGTCCGAGTCCTCGTCGTGAAGGCGGACTTCACGGATGCCATCGATCTCGGTGGAACCGACCGACCACGCAGTCCACCGACCCAGAGGCGACCACACTGCCGTAGTCACATGCGACTTCTGGTCGGGAGGCAACGGTGCTTCTATCGGCATCCGAATGTCATTGACGACATCGACGAGCACAACATTTCTCGCAGTGTCGATGACCAACAAATAGCGCACCCCGCCACTCTTGCAGAATTCTTGATGCCCACCACGGTCGCCGAGCGACGATGAGTCGACGCAGGAATCTGGG
>Ga0209831_1003198_pt1 | contig 13683 bp, 19 predicted proteins | sample Maine_Asex4_meta_FD_187451 | JGI IMG/M metagenome (GOLD analysis project Ga0209831, IMG submission 187451) | Marine algal microbial communities from Maine, USA - Maine_Asex4_metaG (SPAdes) (version 2) | ecosystem: Host-associated > Algae > Red algae > Unclassified | place: Maine, USA | collected...
GCGACCGCGCGCCGCCCGCGGCGGGCGCGGCGGCGGCGGCGGTGGCCCCGCTGGCGCTGCCGCCACTGGCGGCCGTGGCGGTAGAGGCATCAGCCATGGCCGCCGTAGCTGAAAGAGCAGCGGGGGCAGGGAAGGAGGGGAGGAAAGAAAAAACGCACTGCGAGGGGGAACAGCCGGCGGCGCAGCCACCGCCGAGCGCGGGCGACAGCGGCACGAGACAAGAGAAAATAACGAAGCAAATGGTATTTAAAGCAGAGAGGCAGACGGCCACCACCAAGTCCGGATCGGCAGAAGCTCGGCGGTTCGTTCCATGTACAGTAGGGTTGCACACCACGCTAGTGTCTATTCTACTGGCCGCCTCATTTGAGCCGATTCCCCTCATTTGAGGCTGTTTTCGATGCCTCTCTGTGACCATGTTCCCCGCCTCGGCTGCTCTTTCTGAGAATAGATCTGGACTCGGCCCAGTCCACTCACCTATGGGCCAACTCGGCGGCTGTGTACGATGAAAACTCGGAGGGGGTGCCCCAGACACCCCAAAAAGGGCGCCTTTCCAGGCCATATGAGAGGGAGCCTCATTTGAGCCTCATCTGAGCCTCATTTGAGCCTCGGGAGCAGTAGAATAGACATTAGTGGTCCTTATCAGGTCTTATCACATGGTAATTGTATTTATGCTCGTCGATAACGAGCCTAACTAATTTGAATCATGTCCAATTATTTAATTCATGCCGAATGATGGTGGGCTCCCAAAACACAGACAACCTGGAAGAGGGCGGCCGCTGGCGTGTGGCCGACTCTGAAGTCTATCTCATCTTATTAGTCCTACAGAACCCCACACAACGATCAGTCAGAACCACACTCGCACTCCCCTCCTCAGCCTTTCATGCCTACCCGAACCCCCTGCCATCCCCCTTCAGGCTTATACAAAGAAGAGTCCGACTGTTGCTGGCTTGTCTCGTTGGCACCTCGATGGCGCGTTGCTCGTTAGCGCCCGGGCCGTACGGTGGCAAGTGGTGGGGGGAGGCGGCGCTGACGGTCACCAACGTGGCCAACCGCCCCCCCACGCAGAGCGAGACGGCAACGCCGAACCAGCTGTTTTTCGGCAAGAGGCATGTCGGCCACCTGCGGGCGATTTGGTGCCATTTGCGGGCACACGTGCGCCACCAAGTTTGTCGGAAGATGGACGATAAGACCGAGGTGAGCAAGCTCATGGGCTTCGGTGAAGACACAATGGGCTACAAGGTTCTCTTCATCGGGCGGATCGTCCTCAGCCGTGACGTGCGGTTCAACGAGGAGCTCCGGGGCGCCGAAAGCGATTGAAGGACGGAGGTCCGCGGTGAGCCGCGATGACGCGGCTGGAAGAGAGCCCAAGTCTGGTGAGCCCCACCTACTGGGCGGTTCATCCGAGGTGGAAGATACGCGCCTTCGGGCGGAGGACGGGGTGGACGACGAGCGGCACTCGGCAACCCAGGCCGGACGCGGCAAGCACTGGGACATCCCTCGACCCTACTGCCCCCGAGGTGGATAAAGACGCCGTGGAAGCGGCGCGGCAGCTGTTTCAACAGCCGTGCGGGAGCGATGAGCCCGAGTCGGACGACGGGGCGGATGCCTCCGACGACTCGGCCGACGGCGGGAGCACGGACTCGCCCACTGGCGGGGCGCAGCCGACGGGGCCCCTTCCATCCGGCAGCAGCATGCTGTCGCTGCGGGTGCGCCCGACACAGACAGCCCGCGCCGACAAGACTGTCAGCACGAGGGAGGTGTATGCGGCGGTGTCGGTTAACCCAGAAAAGATGCTGATCCATAAGGCGAAGAAGGAGCCGGACTGGGAGGAGGTTGACGCCAGCGTGCGGGACGGGGTGGACTCACTCTGGCGTAATGGAACGTGGGAGCTGGTGCACCTACCCTGAGGGGCAAACTTCAAGGGTCTTCGGATGCTCTGCGAGCGCAAGCGCGGCACAGACCACACAGTGAGCCATCAAAAGAGACGTTACTTTGCGCGCGGCGGCACGCATTTGCACCTCGTGGAATATGTCGCGGTGTGGGTGCCCGTGGCGCACCACGCCACGCTGCGGGCGGTGCTGGTGGTAAGCGCGTGTAACAGTTGGGCACTTGGCCAGCTGGGCATGAAGACGGCTCTCCTAAGTGGGGTCGAGGAGGAGGAGGTGTATGTCCGCCAGCTGGAAAGACACGAGCGCGGGGGCCGCAGAAAGATTTGCGTGCTTCAGGCGCTCTATTGCCTCAAATAGGCGTCGCATGCGTGGTACAAGAATCTGACGGAGGTGCTGCCCGCGGCAGGGATGCGGGCTTCGGGCGGCGTCCCCTACCCCTGCGTTGGGACGTTTGACGGCGTGCGTGTCTACGTACTGATGTATTTCGACGACTTGGTGCTGGCGGGTGTGTTGTACAAGGTGGTCTACATGTCCAGGAAGGCCCTGATGGAGGATTTTTCCGTCCGCGAGATGGGTGAGCCGACATACTTCCTCGGCATGCGCATGTGGTACAATCGGAAGGATGGACTGCTGTCCCTTGCGCAACGGCAGTACGTCACATCCATTCTGGAGTGGTTTGGCTTGGCAGAGAGCAACCCGGTGCGCCTGCCTATGAGGGCTATAGATGTGATGCCGCGTGAGAAGTCCCTGATGGGGCCCCCAATGGCTATTATGAATCGGAAGGCGTTGGCCTCGCTGCTGTTCTTGGCGACCAGCACGCGGCCCGAAATTATCCTCGCCGTAGGCATGCTGTCCCGCCGCGTGAGCGCACCGACACAGGTGCATTGGGCGGTACCCAATGCCGTTATGTGATACCTGCAAGGCACGCGTGACTGGCACAGTAGCTACGGCGCGAAGGGGCCGCTGGTTGGTTAAAGCGACACCAACTGCGCCGGCGAAGTCCATACGTGGCGCTCGACGGCGGGGAAAGCCTTCCTCTGGGGAGGGGGAGCCATCTCCTTGGAGAGCAAGATACAGGCGACGTTGGCGGCCTCCACGACGGAGGTAGAGCATGTGGCGGCGGCGATGGCCGCCAAGGAGGCCATCTGGATGGGAGGCCACGTGCGCGAGCACGGTGCGGACGAAGAGCCTGTTGTCATGCACTGCGACAGCCCGGTGGCTGCGGCGTCGATGCGCAACACGACGAGCTCAGCCGGGACCAAGCACATTGACGTCACGAGCCACTTCGTGCGCAAGTGCGTGGACGGCGGGACTATCAATATCTAGGGCCTAGGGAGGGCGGAAACAGTTGTGGACGGCCTGACCAAGCCGGTGCCAACAGAGGCACTCAACAAGTCGCCACGCCCCGTTGAGGCATGACCCAGTGGAAGCGCCGCTGCCCCGAAAAGCGCGACTCACAAAGGCGAGCCAAATAATTGGACACGGATGGCCCAAAAAATGGGACCCCGGCAAATCATTGACTGACACGACCGGGGACGGAATTGGGAACCTGGAGGTCGTGGGGGAGGAGCCGCGTGGCGGCTGCCGCCACGTGGGTACTACGAGAAGCACGGTCACGCGGGCAAGGGATACGCCGCCGCGGATGCGACGGCACGGGGGAGTACGCGGGGAGGGCGTGCGTCGAACCGGGGGCGGGAGCCCGAGGGAGCACGTGGGGAGAGCACGCGGGGGCATTGGGGTGCCCGGACGGGGAGCTGTATGCGCCGGCGGGGGCTGGCGCGCTGGCGCCTGGCGCGAGCCGTGCCTGGATAAAAGTGGCGTGAGGAGGGGCGAAGTCGCCAAACACGCTCGGTCGAGACTTCGGCTTCCCTCTCCGACAAGCTGACGAGCTGGGGCGGACGCAGGTCGTAACTACGGTCTGCGCGCGATGGCTCACTCTCTCGGAATCCGACACTGCTACACGCCCACCCGAACCCAAGTCAGCACACCCTCTCCGTCTTGCTCACTGCCCTACAGGGAAGACCTCCCCGCTGACGCAGACTCCACTACAGTTGGCTCCTCCAACAGGGAGCAGCCACTACTCGATGGCCTAAATTAATGAAAGGCAATGAACGACCACTACGCAAGAAAAAATGCCAGGCAGAAGGTCATGCATCGTGGGGCGAATACGAAGCACATATCATCACACCCAATGCACGCAAAACTACACCCGCAATAGCATGACGCCGTGCACGGGTCGTACGCGGGGAGTTAGAGAGCGGGGGAGCCGCCAGTGGGCTCCCATCCCCCCTTCCATGCACCTACCTCGGAGGTGAAGTGACATGTGCATAGCAACGGCAGTGAGCGACGCTTCCGTTACGCGCGAAGAAAACCCTACGAACAAGTGTCACCAGTAGTGCGGGGGACGATAGTAACGGGGGCAGGGTCGGCCGGCCACATCGAGGGGGGGAAGGGAAGGATTGGATTGGTCGACGAAAACGCCGGCAGTCAAACGGAGAAGATGCTGCTTGTGGCGAACGCAGCGGAAATGGCGTCCTCCAACAGCGGAACCCCAACAGCAAGAAACACAGGACGGCAGCGAAGAGAACGGAGTGAGGCAACGGGAGACGTAGGCGGTGAGACCATGGTTGACAGTGTCCTGCATGTCGTCGCGCAAAGAGATAGCCTGCGCTGCGCGTTCAACGAGCGGAGGACCCGCGTCTAGGGCCCCAGGAGACTCCCGAGGAGAGACGAATGACGGGGTATCCGCGCGCGCGGCGGCCCGCGCGCGCTCAGACACGTTGTGAGTTTCTGAATCTACCTGTTTGCAGCTACTGTACGTCGTTGAATCGTACTCTGGCCGCCGTTTGGGAAATCAATCGGTATGATATTACAAGGAGGAAGTTGGCAGTTGGGACTCACCTGCCCGTGAGGCATGCGATCGTCAGTGGTTGATGTTTTCCCCAACATGTCCCAAAAGCGTTGGGACTCGTTGTTTTAACGAGCACCCGGTTCGTGGGGGTTTGTTGGGGGACATGTCGGGCTGTTTGTTGGGACATGTTGGGCCCCAACAAGCCCCAACGAATGGCGGGGTCGTTGGGTCGTTGTCGCAACGAGCGAGTCGTTGGGAGTTCGTTGGGGAATGCATCAGAAGCTGACGATTGTGCTTGAACGTATCGAACTTGTTCGTGGCGATCTCGAGTGCGGGTACTGTCAGGGGCAGTGTTGTCCCCATGTTCCCACGAGGGCCCAGATCAACAGCCGACACGGCACCCGTGGCGTCCGAGATCAAGCCTTCAGTGGACCCGGATGACACCGGTCCTCGATTGAAGGTGTGGGCTCTGTGGCCGTGCGCGGCATGGTCCGTCGCCCGTGCCGACCTGAGCGCCCGCTGTCAACGCCAGGACGAAGTCCCAAATCGCACCGAGGACTCGTCGCGGGCTCCCCCGGCCCCCCAACAACGGCGCAGCTCGCACCCGACTTCTGTCCAGCGGTGCCCGGCTCCCCGTTTTCTTTTTTCATCGTCCACGCGGCTCTGGCTGTTGCAGATGCACGGGTCGGTGTCGCCGGGCGCGGCTTGCGCCCAACCCCACCTGAAGCACCCCCCCAGCGGTGCGGCGGTGCTCGGCAGGCAGATCCGCCCGCCGCCATAGAGCGACGGCCGCCGATGAGGCAGCTGCGCGCGATCCCGCCCCGATCCTGCCACGACCCAATCAACCGGGAGGCTGTGGACCGCGCGCCTCCAACCTCGTGCCAACGCACTAATCGACTCTCGAGGCGGCGGCGGCGGCTCGGCGTCCGTTTACGGGCGTTGGGGTTCGCCGTTCAGGCAGCAGCGGCCCGCGCTGCTGCCATGGTAGGGAGCGGGAGGGCGCGTGCGCGGCACCGGCGGCGCCGCCCAACCGCCCCGCACCGGGTTCTTCGTGGAAACGCCCGGAAATGCATGCGTGGTGGTCCGTGTCCGGGGGGGGAGAGGGGGGACCGCACGCTCCGACTTGCGGCTGGCAGGGACGCCGACCACCGCGCGTCACCTGGTTGTAGCGGGTCCCCCCCCCCCTCTTCTCACCACACGGGGACCACTGCTGGTGTCCCGGTCCCCGGCCGCATCTCTTTTGGGCCATGTACACGTACTCGAGCGTGAGAGGCCGGGAGGGGGGTGGTCCGAGCGCCACATATGCTGGGTGGAGCCTCCGCCATGCACCCATGCGGCGAGCAGTCCTGGCGCGCTGTGTGTGTGTGGCTCGTTTGGGCGGTTCGGAACCACCGTCTGGCGGTGCGGTGACACACCCTGGCAACGAGGTCTGGGACCTCCAGCGCGTAGGCGCCAGCCACAATCAGGCGGGCCGCGGCCGTCGAGCTTTACACGACGCCGCCGACAGTGGCCGGGGGCGGATGAGCTGGGTCACCAGCGCGGCGCGCAGGGTGGCGTTCCTGCAAAGCCCCACCGATACCGCCGTCTAGGCGGTTGGGCACTGTCGACCGCCGCGTGGCGGTGACGCCAGCTTGGAGGAGGGAGTGGCAGCAGCAAGGTATCCGGCAGCTGGGGAGTGCCGTATCGCGGGTAAGGTCCAGCGCGGGCCACGTGCCACCGCCCGTCTGCTCACCAGACTGGTGGCTGACGCGGGGCTGGTGCCCGTCGTTGTCATTGTTTGTGGTACGGCCTGGCCGTCGGGCGGTGGCATTAGGGAAGCCGCTCCACCGCTGCACCCTGCGGCAGCAACTTTGTGCATGCAAGCGACGGCGGTTATACGCTGGAGTCGCAGGTCCACGACCCGGTGCCAATTTCCCCTTCGGGTCCACCTCGCCGCGTTGCCATCCCACGCTCCCCCTCCCCACCTCGCTCACTCTAGGTCCCCCATCTCCCATCTCCCCTGGCCGCCAGCTTCCTCTCCCGCGTCGCCGGCGAGGGCAGGATGGGCTTCCTCAGTCGGCGGCGTGCCGCCACCATTGGCGCCACCTGTGTGCTCCTCCTCGGCGCGGTCATTGGCATCGCTGTGTGGTTTGGGCACGTTCGGCGGAGCGGAGATGACGTTGTGCCGGCCAGTGCGGGAGCGGCGGGATTCAACGGGGAGCCCCGCCCCGCCAACGGTGCAGGCGCCAAGGGCGGCGCGGGCGCCGCCGACGGCGCGGGCGCCGCCGACGGCGTGGGTGCCTCCAACGGCGCGAGCGCCGCCGACGGCGCGGGTGCCGCGAACGGCGCGGGCGTCCCTGACGGCGTAGGTGTCGCTGACGGAGCGGGCACCGTCGACGGCACCAGCGGCGCGGACGACGTAGACGCCGGCAGCGGCTCTGGCGTCACGGACTCATCAAGCGCAGCGAGCGTCTCGGGAGCCGTGGAAGCCAAGGGCACCGCCGGCGCCAGCGAAACGGAGGAGGACCTCTCCCTCCCGAGCGACTGGTACGCCAACAACAATGGGTCTGATCACCGGAGCCACGCGGTCGCGGGGGACGAGTACGTCGTGCGGGATTGGGACGGCGACGGGCAGCCCGTGGAGGTAGAACTCGACGGGGAGCGGAGCCACACGCACTATTTCAACGCGGCAACGGGTGAGTTTGGCTCCATCGTTTCGTACGAGTGGGTGGACACGGCAACCGGCAAGGTGCTCCTATCCGCAGCCAAGGGCACCGTCGGCTTTCCCGTCGGCAGCACGACCGTCGCTCTGACCGTCGTCGACAGCACGGGGGATTCCAACACTGCAGAGACGGTCGTCGAGGTGCTGTCGACAACCGAGGCGGGCGCCTACTGTTATGCATTCGACCAGTCGCCGTCCAAGAAGGGGCTGACGCTCGGGGCGACGCCGACCACCGGTGGCCTCCGGCCCGTTGGCGGGGCGGGGTCGGCCGACTTGGATTTTGCAGGGGGGCTCCCGAAAGAGATGGCGCCGCCAGATGACGTCGCTGCCGTTGGGATCCTCTGCCGCTCCACGGTCACGGGCGGGGCGCAGGGCGGCCGCCTCTCCGTCCGCGCAACGGGCGTCGGGCCCGTTGCGTTGCAAGTCCGCGGCCAGTCGGCGGGACCGTCGACCGATGGGGTTGTAGTAGAGCTCGACCTGGACGCCGGGGAGGCTGCCGACTTGGAAGTCCTCTACCTTCCCCTGACCGCCCCTGGAGCCGGTGCGCCGGGCACCACCACCGCCGCTGCCCGCGTCGGTGGCCGCGTCGCCGTCGACGGGGACGCGGCGCTCACGTACGACTTGACCGCCACCGTGCCGATCCTGATCAACGCGTCGGTGTCCGAGTCCAAACCCGACGGTGGGGGCGCCATGGTGCTCAACGGTGCAGGCCTCTTTGACAATGACCTGGTCGTTCGCCTCGGAGGCGTGCCCGCCGACGTCGAAGAGTTGGACAAAGGCGGCTCCCGCGTCCAGGTGCGCATTCCCCCCGGGCTTTCCGGCCAAGCCCCGATCACCATCTCGACGGGAGCCGGCCTCTCCAACTCCCTTCCCTTTGCCTATACGGAGGGTGCCCAGCAAGCAGTCGTCTTCACGGACTCACTCATGACCATTGGCGGGTCCACCAAGACGCTGAAACTCAACCAGCCGACAAGCATCGCGCTCGGCCCCGACGGACGCGCGTACATTGGCCGCCGCCAGGGTGTTGTAACCGTGTTGACGATCAACCACGCCAATCTCATCGTCAGCTCCGTGTGCGAGTCCGAGCCGCTGGCCAAAAAAGGACCACGCCGGGAGGCGCTCGGCGTCGCCTTCAACCCGATGGACCGCGATTTGGTCCTATATGTCTCTTCCTCGGTGCTCGATTGGAAGAGCAAGAAGGGCCTGCCGCAGGAGTGGTGGGCCAACGGGGAGGTGGTGACGATGGTGCCCGCATCGCAGCAAGTAGAAGCCGAGACAGGTGCGTGCATGGTCGTTGACAAGACCATCCTTCGGGGACTCCCGATTAGCTCCCACGACCATGGTGTCAATGGGATTGTGTTTCCCAACTCGGGCAGCATGCTCGTAGCGGTACGTTGGAGATACAAGGGGGGGGTGGAGTCGGGTGGGGGAGGTGTATGGAGGTGGAGGTGGATTGCAGAGCCAGACGGCTACGGTAGAACACGCGCCACAGGCGCGGATATGGATGCGCCGAGAGAGGTGGAGGTGGTGGGTGGCTGAGGCCGCCAACTACGGATTCATCCGATGTGTTGCTGCTTACGGCCGCAGGCGACTAACCGCAACCGTGTTGACCGCCTGTTTGATGACGGCCGCTGCTTCCTGGATGTGGTCCGCCGCTGCTGTCTCGTCCATCTTGCTGCTTCTGCTCTTTTTTCACTTTGCTTCCCCACCAATAGATTGGCGGCACAACTAATGCCGGCTTCCCCCATCCCAAACTCGGCAATGTCGACGAGTCTCCCCTTTCCGCCGCCATCATTCATGCCAACATCCGGCGGCCCGGCTTTAACGGAACCGTCACGTACGACCAGTTGGAGGATGAGAGCACTGCCCGCATCACGTCTGGCAGGGATGTGCGAGTGTACGCCAGCGGCGTGCGCAACTGCTTTGGTATGGTCGCCCACTCCAACGGCCATGTCTACGCCACGGACAATGGGCCGTCGGATGGGTTTGGAAAGCGTTCTGTCACGTGCACAACGTCCGATGACGACGGCCAAACGGACCTCGACAAGCTCCTAGACGTCACAGACGGCGCTTACTTTGGCCATCCCAACCGCAATCGCGGCCGGGACGACCCGGTCCAGTGCACCCATTTTGCGACGGACGCGCCACCGCACGACAAGGTGTCCACGCCTATGGCGCTCTTCCCCACGTCGACGGATGGGCTTGTGGAGTGGGGCCTTAACATTTTCCCCTCGCTCCGCGGCTCGCTGCTCGCATCCAAGTTCGCCGCCAACTCGGACGGCCTTCTCTTCCAAGTGCCACTCACCCAAAATGGCAGGGCCGTGGAGGGAACCGGCGAACCCCTCAATCTGTACCCCAAGTCTGGGGTCGCCGTGGCCCTCCACCCGTCGGGCGTCATCATGATGCCCCGCGTCATCCACGGCGACGTGTTGCTGCTACGGCCAACCTTCTTCCCACCGTCCACCAAGACGCCATTCGTATCGGGCGTCATGCCCGAGCGCGGCCGCCGTGGCGGCGGTCAACCACTGACGGTCATTGGATGGCTCCTCGCTGACGCCGTTGCCGTGTCGGTCGGCGGGAAGCCATGCGAGGACATTCGCGAAGTCGCCCCCGACGGTCGGAGCCTTCAGTGCACAACGCCGCCCGGGCGCGGCAACGTGGCGGTTGTCGTCACAACACGAAGGGGAGGGCGGTCACCATCTTCGGGCAGGGAATTCCGCTACATGTTCTCGTAGATGGGGAGAGTAGATGGGAAAACGAGCGGGGGTGAAGGGTAGCGACTGTAGATATGGGAGAAAACGCTGCCCACCTCCAATGAGGGTCTCGAATGATGCTCTACGCGAGGAGGAGCATGTCTCCAGCGCGACAGCCATCTTGCCACGTCCAGTTGAAGACAGGCGGCCAGAAGGCCAGCGCCAGGGCACCACCAGCGGGCATCCCCACCCCTCCAGAGCACCTGCTCGCAGCTGCCGCGTCTGAACACTGCTTGGCGTGAAAGCATCCAACAACTCAAGACGGTCCTTGGTTCGCGATACGTTGCTGGTCGTGTCGCCGAAACAGGCCTACACCAGTTGGTGCCCACATGTTTGCCACGCCGGGCAGATGCCCACCAAGTGGATACCAGTGCACATCACCCGTCGTTAGCCATGCCGCCTACCCTCAACAACGCAACGCTCTCTCAGATATCCATGGGGCCATGTTGTTTTGAAAAGTGGGCCGACCGTGGAAGAAGCACTGGCAGATGTCAGCAGTGTCGCGGAGAAGATTTCAGATGCCGAGCGGGTGGGGCGTAGTACTGTAGCCGACGCTCTGGTCATGGAGGTCGTGTGCATCCTTGTCGACTGTTTGAGTGTCTTCGCTCAGTTTTTACCGAATGTCATTGAGGATGAAGGCATTTTCGCGAAGCGTCGCTCCCAGGCAGAGGTGATTTTTATTTGATTATAATCATGGTGACATTAATGATTGTAATCAATTTAGATCACGGGGCTGATGTTAATAATCACACCTCTGCTCCCAGCAGCACCAAATCCAGGAATTTCGCTGGTTAAGCCCTCGAATTTTCGGAATGAGATTTATAATTGCTGTAGTTCGACATCCTTTGATCCTGGCGGCTCTAAATCGATCTCTCACCTTCACACCGAGACGGCCACTTTGTGGTCGGACTGCGGTCATATGGACCAACGACGACGGTGCCACCGCACCGGCTACCGGTTCTTCGGCGACGGTGTCTTGCACGGAGGCTGCATCTTCGCTGTGGACGACGCGTTTGTATCCGCTTCATTGCCTTACGGACCATGTGGGCATTTGCCTAATGTTGTTCACTTGTCCCGCGATGCAGGTATGTTCTTCGGCTTGAGTTGCCTCGGTTGGGAGTGGTGGCGCACACGGCTCTGTGGTGTCGTCTCCTCTCCCCCGCCCCCTTTCGCGCTCTTGCTTGGCGCTCCTCGTGCTGCCAGTGATGACATACATGCAATTTTAGGAAAAGCCGTATGAACGCGTCATCGCGGACTCCACCGCCGGCGGAACCCCCTGACCGCCCGCCGCGGCGGCGTGCTGCCTCCGCTGTTTGCATGGGTGATTTCCATCCCCTCCCCTCGGGGCGGGCGTGATGTTCCCTGTCCGGCAGAGGCCGCGCTGCGCTGTGAGTTGGCCAGGCCGTGTCCCTTAAGGGACAACGGCGGTGTTTGACGTCTTCGTGGGGCAGCTGTTTCGCTCAAGTGGTGCGACACCTTCGCGCTGCGACCGTCTGAGGTACATCTTTTCGAGCTGAGCACCAAACAGCGACTGTGAAGGAGGGCGCTGATGCGCATTGCGTTTGCGCGGTTGGGCGGCGATGTCTTCGAGACTGACGTGACTTGTGGACGTGCTGCTTTCCCGCGGTGTTTGTTCTAGTGTTGCACGATCCTCCTTGCCTCGGTGCATTGAGGAACAGGCTGAATAGTGTCTGAGCTACATCAGTCAGTCCCGCGTCTTTGAATGATCGGCAAGGCCCTGGGCCAGGTTTGTGTTGCCTCTCCACTGTCCTCCGCGGAAGCGATGAGCGGGCGCGGTGTTTACTACGCCCGGCGCCCTATGCACGTGTGCTCGAGTATGTGGTGCTCCCTCTTCGCGTTCCGTGTCCCCGGGCGCCTCTGCGCGATACCTCTGTCGTTGTTCGTACCTGTAGCGCGACTTTCAGGCTGCGTCACCCGCTGAGGGTGTCATTGGCTGCCAGATGTTGTGCACGGGCAGTGACCGACAAAGCGAGCCTCGCATTGGAAAGGGAGCAGACAGCACGCAGTAAACAACAAGATCCACTGCACTTGCATGTCGCATTGGTTGTCGATCCATTCGGGGCATACTGAGGAGGATGCTTGCCCCCCATCAACTCAACACCTGAGTGAGCATCTTGTCGGCGACCATCCCTCAACTGTCCGCCACCCCCAGCACCAATTGGCTGCGGTGTCCACACCCTTGCTTGAGCGGATAGTGCTTGCTCGTCGACGGGCGCCCGCCACAGGCGTGTGCGCCGGCTGCGTGCAGTTGCACGAGCGCCAGCCACTGGCGTGCAGGCCGCCCGCGTGCAGCCAGCCAGCGGCGAGTGTGACTCCGGCTGCGTGCGGAAGGCAGGCGGCGTGTACGACGGACGCGCGCGGCCATGCGCGTACCATACGTGAGCGTGGCCCGGCACTTGTCGGCTTCCACGACTGTCAGTCTTGTTTTGCTCATACCTCGTCTCGTATCGTTGTCGGATATCTGTCGGATATGCCAGGATGAACTCGTTGCCCAACAGCACCCAGTCTTGAAAGAGCGTGGCAAGGACCAACAGGAAGAGTTCAATGAGGGAGGAGGGTTCCGGGGGGGGCATTGACATTGTAGACAGAGCGGTCCTCCGCTTGTCTGAGTGCCGCTACGCCGTCGTCGGTAGTGTGGAGACGAAGGCGTCGGCGCCCGACGCGCACGACTCCTCGGTTTGGGCCTGGCAACGCTGCCGTCTCGTATCAAGTGTTGCACACCAGCGGGTGCCTGCCCTTTTGCAACATCCCTGTTGGCGTTTTTCACTTTCTTACGGCGGCCCCTCCACCATGGCAAGGTGAGCCACCACCACCCACGACCTCCCGCCAAGCACAAGCGCGGCACGGCTGTGGCTACATGGCCAGGCTGACTGCAGTGACCTGGTCGCAGCTCTAGCCTGGGCCGTTGACAGCACCCAATAAAGACATGGACAATATTGCTATGCGCATCCTATTCCGTTGTAGCCACCCGGTCTTGCCCAGCGCTGCGCATTCCCAGACGTCGTCTAGACGACGGAGATGACTCTTTCGGACCGTCCGCTCCCACGTCTGGGCCACGTGTAACAGTGTTGGTACGCTTGCTTTGACCCGTACTTCCCGCCAAAGTAAAAATAGAAAAGGAGTCGGCCCCTCGGGGAAGGGCACTGACGACCCAATTCTGTGAACGAGACCGGTGGCACACGGCCAGATGAATTGTAAAGGGCCCCCCCGGTGGGCCGCTTCATGCTCTGCTGGCCGCGTGAGCCTCTGCTGGCCGCGTGAGCCCCACCACCACGACCACCACGACGGCGCGCAAGGGCCGGTCGCCACGGCCGCGCTCGTGGGGCCGCCTGAGGCGCCCACGCGGCCGGTCGCCGCGGCACCATCGTCGTCGGTACTCGGCTTGTTACCACGGCTCTCGGCCGGGATCCGTGGCGGTCCCTGCCCTCGGCACGCGGTGTTGCAACTGGGCGGTTGTGGCCGTTTGAG
>Ga0209831_1003200_pt1 | contig 13673 bp, 11 predicted proteins | sample Maine_Asex4_meta_FD_187451 | JGI IMG/M metagenome (GOLD analysis project Ga0209831, IMG submission 187451) | Marine algal microbial communities from Maine, USA - Maine_Asex4_metaG (SPAdes) (version 2) | ecosystem: Host-associated > Algae > Red algae > Unclassified | place: Maine, USA | collected...
ATCTGAATTTGCTGTCTACGCTGTTGTACTGCCAGTGATAGCTTTGATAGTATTGTTAATACTTCACAATATACTCGGTGCGCGTGAGACATCGTCGCAATTAGGTCCAAATCTACTAGACAAACTCTTCGCACTCCCTGGACCGGCTGTTGGTGTCATTATTCTATTGCCCTTTTTGTTAATTTACGGAATGACTAAAATGTGAGCGACGACGTAGACATTAACGGCCCATCAGATGCCTTAAAAGACGCCTTAGGCGCGGCACAGGCTCCTCTCTACGCTGTGCTGGACGGGGCGAAGTTTGATGATTTGCCAGACCTCCTGTTTGATAATGATTTCTCTCATAAGCCGCTTTACCGCGATATGGGGAGCGAGGTACGCGAGGTCGCGCAGACCACGCCGCAATTTGTCCGCTTTGACAAATGGGATTACTGGGAAAACGCGCTAAGCCCCGCGCAGCGCTTGGACGCTTTGCTTGAGATTGTAGACGACACCTCCGCCGCAGTGTTTTGGGAGTGTGAGGGCGAGCCTAAGCGCCTGTTTCGGCATCTACGCACGATTAACAATGTCATGATCCCGCGCGATGCCGACACGCCCCCCATGCCCGACCCGCTCGATCCCGAAGGCGAGACATTTGGCAATACCGCAACCCACCAGCAAGTCCTCTTCCGCCACGCCGACGCCAATGTCATGGCGCAGGTTCTCCCGGTGCTATCCCCCAAACAGCTCACCCGTTTCATGGGCCCTGCCCAAGCCGTTATCTTCGCCCCGGAAGAAGAGTGGCTCATGGAAGGCGAAGTCGTTCGAATAGAAAACCCGAAAGACACGTATAACCCGAACCATCCTTTGAAGCTCTCAGGAGAGGACATGGACGCAATTGAGGCGCGTCGGGCCAATATTCTTAGATATAACGTTATGTCCTTTCTGCGGGATATGCTACCGGACGAAACCGAAGGTATGATAGACAAAGACTTATATGACTATGTTGTTCGCACTGAGTCATCTGCCGAAGACATTGGGATAAGTTCTTTGGATGGATTAAGCATGTGGGCCTATCTCTCAATACGAAGCAATGAAACAAGTCTAACTCATCCAAAATTTCGCGAGTATTTTGGATATCAACTACACCCAAATGATGCGTTAATAGCAATGTCAAAAAAAATTATTGATATGAACCCCGTTCGGATCGAGGACTTACTATAATGGCCAAACCGAGAAAGAAGAGAACTGAGGCACAGAAAGCGGCGAGCAAGGCCAAGGCTGAAGCTCGGATGAAGCAAAAAGCCGAAGGACTTGAACGCGGCGAGCTTGCTAGCAGGGAGCCAGAACACTGGAAAAAACCATGCAAAGACTGCGACCACGACAAAGATGACGACTGTCTAATCGGTCCTTATGATCAAGTACGACCTAAATGTAACGGCGATGCACATCATACGAGGTTGGATAGTGCTGTTCGTACAACAAATCGGTCAAGCACAAAGAAAGGCAACAGAATGCTTGACGCCAAGTCTATTGGTGCAGCATCTACTATCTGCCTTCACCCCGACAATCATAAAGCTGTTCACAAAGACATTAAGAAACGCATCAAAAAACATATAGGCGATGATGGCCTAGTCCCAATGAAGAAATACCACAAAGCCTGCAGAGACGCCCTTAAAAAACACGGTGGAATATCTGAAGAGTGTGCAAAAAAGGCGTCGAAAGCTGCTGCTGATGAAGATAGCCATTTGATGGAAAACCGCGTTCGAGTCAGTGATACCGTTCCGGATAATCCAGCAGTCATTAAAACGATACTAAACCGTCCCTAAACTTAAAGGATTATTTTGATGACATTCGACTTTACGATACGGGCCGGATATGCGGCCAAAAAAGACAATTTCTGCGTAGCCCTCCATAGTATGGACGATGAAGACCCGTACTCTATTATTTTAGTTTACGATCATAGCCGGGAACATCCTTGGAACCGCATTGACGTCAATCGTAACATTTATGACATTTCTTATTTGACACCTGAGAAAAAATTTACCGCTATGACGGATGAGGGGGAAATTTATTTTATCGACCCTAATGGAGAGGTTTCGCAGGAGAAAATCAAAGGGGCTGGTTTGAATGCTCCGCATTCAGAGGGTCGCGGCGCCACTATGAAAATCCGCGCGGTGGATAATACATTATACGTCGTAGGGTTTGGGGATCAGTTTTTCAAACGGACGGCCAAAGATGAATGGGCTTTGATAGAGTTGCCAAAATTGGATGGGAATTTTGAAGACGTCGATTATTTTGATGTAAATGGAACGAACATAGATGACCTATATGTCGTAGGAATTGCAAATCCGCCAGATAATATAGAGGAGGGCAGCGAGTTGATTGGTTTGTCAGCTAAAGCACGTCTCGCAGGAGATGTGGAGTTGGCAGATAAGTTATGGGAACAATCTTACGATCGTGACGAAGAAAGCATTGGCGTTGCGTTTCACTTTAACGGTGACGAGTGGGAAGAGGCGGATTTGTATGAATCTGAAGTCAACACTATTTATACGGCGTCGTCTAAAAAAGCTTTTTTTGGCACTAAAAACTCAGGCATATATTTTGGCAATAATGACGACGGGTATGACGATATTGATACGGCAAAAAATATCCGTTCAATCACAAAACTGGGTAAGAAAATCATATTTATCGCAGGGAGTGGATTATTCACCTTCGTTGATAAAGAAGATACAGAAGTGAAACCGTTGAAAATAAAAACTCCTAAAGGGAAAGCACCGTTACCGTTGAAAATACAAGCCGTTGATGGCGTTTTGATTTGTTTCGATTTCAACCTCGGCGTCTATATGTGGGACGGGGACAAAACATGGGCGAATATCCCAATTCCGGAAGAATTGACCGATAGAAATTTTGACGGCTAGTCCCCAGTTTTTCAATGCTAGAAGACAAACTTAAAATCCGCGCGGCTCATGCCTTATCAAAGGACAAGTTTTGCCTCGCGATTCATGCTGAACAGTTGGGAGATAATTTTAGCATTATCTTGCAATATGACCCTTCAAACCCAATCGCCGCATGGTCTCGCGGGGAACGCAATAGCCGGATTACGGCTATGTGCGGTTTTGGCGAGGGTTATGCGGCGCTCAGTGATAACGGCGATGCCTATCTTATTGAAGGGCAGTCCATAAAAAATGAAACTGTCTATAACACCGAATCCAAATGGCAGCTTGATGATATCGCCCGAATAGGCTCTGATCTTTATGTAAGCGGCAGACGACAACAAGTTTATCGCCGCGTAGGCGTGAATAATTGGGAACAAATTACTTCAGAGGCCTTCGCACCCGGAACTGATTTTTCCAGTATTGCCTTCAAGTCTATAGGCGGTAGTGGCAGCGATAATATCTACGTCTGCGGTATGACCCAAGCCAAATCGATAAAAAAAGATCCCCAACTTAAGGAGGCAATTCAAGCGGCAAAAAAAAATCGTGACCGTGAAGAATATGTTCGTCTATCCGCTTTAGCAAGAAAGCAGGAAAGTGCGGCGAGCAAACCTAATGAAGGCCGCGCCTATCATTGGAACGGCACGGAATGGGATGATATTTCCGTCGAAGAGTACTCACCCGAAGTAATTTATGTGGAGAATTCCGATAAGGTCTATATTGGTGTTAATCAAGGAGATATTTTAGTGGGTAATGCAGAGGACGGTTTTGACGCCGTGCATGTGCACGACGAAATGACCAACGTTTATTCAATTGCGAAAATGAATGACAAAGTTATTTGCGCCACGAGTTACGATCTGTTTTCTTTTGTGGAAACGGATGAGGGCATGGATGCAGACGGCCAACGGCTAAAGCCCAAACTATCAAAAACTCACCCCACGCCTTCTCCCTTAAAAATTCAGACTGTGGGCGATGTGATGTTCTATTTCGACTATAACTTCGGAGTCTATATCTGGGACGGCGAAGACGAATGGACACAAATCCCCATTCCTGAAAAACTGCTCAAACGCGAGATGTAAACGCTTAAATGTCTTTCGACCTTGCAATACGCGCTGGACATGCGGCCAGAAAAGATAACTTCTGCATAGCCCTTCATGCTCTCGATAGTGACGACATGTTCTCAATCGTTCTGCAATATGACGGACGAACATCTCCTGACCCTGTGCCGCCATCAGCCCCGGCCCACACATTCCTTAAAAGTAAAGTTTAGTAAGAAAGAGTATCATGCCCGGAGACCAGAAAATACGCACCGCATACGCGCGGTCAGAGACCGAGTTTTGTGTGGCCATCCACCGCATGGAAAAAGATAATATGGGGACGATTATCCTGTCCTACAAAGGCGGATATTCACAACCATGGACGGGAACATATGTACCCCGCAATATCAGCTCTATCACGGATTATACAGCGCCGGGTAAGGACCCGATTTATATTGCTATGAGCAATGAAGGCGATATTTACGAATTGCATGAGAATAAGACTAAGATCACTAAAATCAAAGGGGCGGGTGTTTACAGCGATGATGCGAAAGACAATTTGGGTTACGTGGTCGACCTCAAACAAATTGGTTCGGCGCTTTATGCGGTTGGGCAGGGCGCGCAGCTCTATAAGCGTGACAATGGAAAAGACTGGGTTAAAATTGAAGATGAAAGTTTTGCATTTCCCGCCGGATATAAAGATACAAAATTTGAGAATATCGACGGCCCATCCGAAGATTGTCTGGTTATATATGCGAAGGACTTTCCGGCATCTGTTTCCAGCAAGGAAATAGGGGAGCTCGAAAAGCAAAAAGAGGCGGCTTTTGAAAAAGACGATATGGATGAATACGAAAAACTATTCTACGCTCAGCGAAAACTGGAGGGTCAAATTCGCGAAGACCCTCAAGGCCGTGTCTTATACTTTGATGGCACGGAATGGGACGAAATGGATGTAGACGGCCTGTGTCCTGGCGTGATTATGTCGAATGGTCCTGATGAAATTTGGGGTGGTGCGACGAGTGCCAGCTTCCTTTACGGGGATGTCGAGAATGGAATTGACAGCGAGGATATTCATGACGGCAAAGGATCATATTACGCGACGACAAAGTTCCGAGATCGATATGTTCTAGGAAGTAGTCACAACATCGTCAGCGTCAAACAGGTTCCGGATTCTATGGAAATCGACGTGGTGCCGCTCAAGCCCAAAATATTTAAAGACCATCCGTTTGCCCCGCTCAAAGTGCAAGCCGTAGACGATGTCATGTTCTATTTTGACTACAATCTCGGCATCTACATTTGGGATGGCGACAAGAAATGGACAAATATCCCCATCCCGCCGGAGCTCTTGGAGCGAGACTTTAAGGGTTTGAAACCCTAGAAGTTTGGGTTTGCCTCGGATTGGCGGGCCTGTTAAACTTATCCGTCTTTGGAGTATAAAATGGTTGGATTGCCGGTCACATTGAAGGGACATAAGCATTTATGTCCGGGGCTGAAAAAGCCTCCGGTTCCGCCCATCCCGCATGTCGGCGGTCAGGTCACGAAGGTAAAGCAGAAATATGTCAAAGTCGGCGGGACGCTCATCGCGTGTAAGGGCGACAAGACAATTTGCCTGCCTGTGATGAAGAAGGGCAAGATTAAAGGCGGCTCGAAGCTTTGCCGTATCAACGGAAAGAAAATTGCGCGTATCACGGATAGCTGCGCACATTTTGGCAAGCTTGTGCAGGGGAAAACTTGGATAACATCAGAATAGGTCTGATAGAAATTTTATAAAAACCCCATGGAAACTCCTGATCCTGACTATACCATAACATCTAATTTTGAGATTAAAGTGGTACGCCCCAAGGGCTGGAAAGACTACTCCGCTTATAACTTTGAAGCGCCCAAGCCCGACCCAGACTCCCAATTCTTTGCCAATATCAATGTAACTCAGGCAAATCTGCCGCTGGGTTTGTCGTACGATGCACATGTCAAAGCTGAATATACCTTATATAAAGATATGCTTGAAAGCTTTGAGCTGATTCATCATCGCAAGGGGCAGGTTCATAAATCGTCTGCAACAGAGCTCATGTTTGACTGGATGATGGAGGAGCATATTATGCGCCAGCGGGTCGTTTTTCTTAAATCCGGGATACGCAAGCTCCTCACATTTTCAGCTGTCGCGGCGAAAGCTGACTATCCCGCGCAAGAGCCGTTTTTCAACAAGGTTTTGGCGAGTTTAAAAACTTAACGCCTCCTCTAAGGGGAATTTCTAGCGTTTAAGCCAAAAAAAGGTATAAAAAAGCGAGAAAATCAATTTTCTACTAACTTATTGGCTTCAAAGTTTTTAGTATCAAACCAAAGGTTGATTTAGGGAAAAGATGTCGCAAACTGAGCTGGAAACTGTTGAGCTAAGTCGTCCTGATGGCGAGTTAGTCATCTACGTCCCGCGGCGTTCCAATTTTACACGTATTATCGTGTCCCTTACTCGTAATCAGAAGATTTGGCTGACCTCTTTAGGGTGGCGCCCAGAAGAAAAAAGTGTTGCACTGAAGTGTGATAATACCGCAGATGGACTTGCTGTATTTTTGCCGCGTAAATATGCGCAAGAGATACGCCCCGATGATGTCATTCATATTTCGTGTTTAGAGCTCGGCTTTAAAGGCGCAATGCCATGGGGCGGGACTCTCGTCAGTGGAAAACCTGATACACAAACAATTGAAAATGCTTCGACACCAGAAGCAGCTCCGCTCTCATACGCTCCGAAAAACCTACAGAGTGCAGGCCGAACAAAAAAAGTTCTTCTGGGCGGGGTCGCAGCTATTTTTGTTATGGGCGTTATTGGAATCAAGGTTTTGGGAGGCGGCACTGCATCAACAGAATCGCCGGTCATGACCGTACAGTCTGATTCATCAGATCAAGCCGAGAGTTCAACGGCCGGCTTAGTTAAAACAGAAGTTTCTGACAGTCAGAGACGAAGCGAGGAAAGACGCGAGGCGGCAAGAGTTGTTGCCGCTGAAATTGAGGCTAAAAAGGATGAAGCCGATCAGGCTGCAGCCAAGGTTATCCAGGATGAGAAAGACGCCGTTGCAGCGGAGAGGCAGGCTAAACTTGACGCTGCAAAGAAAGCTAAGATTGAGGAGCGCGCACAAAAAAAACGGGCAAAGGCGAAGGAAGAAGCTGATAAAGCGAAAGCGAAGCTAAAATTAGAAGCTAAGGCTTTAGAGGCCAAGAAGGCTAAAGAAGTTGTCAGGGCTGCCAAGAGCCGAAAAGCTGTCCCAAAGGTAGAAGCAAAGGTTGTCAGTGCGCCAGAGCCTAAGGACACGTCTAATAAATTTACATCTGCTCAGATAACTCAATTGCAAAACGATCTTAGCTTTATGGGGTATTTTTCAGGCCAAATAGATGGAACCTTGTCCGATAACACTTTATCTTCAGTAACGGTATTTAAGACTATATTTGAAATTCCCCAGTCAACATCTCTTGATAAAGCTTTTCTCAAACAAGTGAAAAAGCAACGTCAGCTTTATGAGGACAGTGTTCCAAAAGTAGAGGCCGAGGTCCCTGTAGCCACTTTTGAGGCGTCTGAGTCTGCCCCAGACACAATGATAGATCCGTCTGTGAGTTCGTCTAATGGCTTCGTGGATGATATGCGTACAGCGCCCCCAAAAATAGACCCGGTTAGCAAGACAGCTGTTCTGGATTTGCCAGATACACAATTTGTCGAAAAAGAAGAAATTAAACGTAAATTATTAAAGCGATCAGATTTGGAATATCCAGATAGGCCAGCTTCCAGATCTGCATTCAATGAAGTTGTTAGCGTTGTTGTTTCATATGGCATTGATGCCGAAGGTGAGCCTGTCAATGTGACGGTCCTTAGCAATAGCTATAAAGGTCAATTCAGTGATGATTTTAACAATGCAGCTATGAAAATGACAAAACGTCAACGCTTCGAGCCCGCAATTGCGCGGCAAGGCACCTTTGATCCTGGTAAATACAAAACGACTGTTGTTTTCAAGAAGTAGTAGATAACGCCTTTTCGGATCTAATATTCATCTTCGCTGCTTTCTTCAGGTTCAATACGGAACACCATAGTACGGTCATCAACAATGACATCATCTGGATTAATTATTGGGGCGACATCGGCCAATCTGGGGCCATCTTCGCCACCAAGCGCGATAGCTAGAGTTTCCGCATTAATATCCGTCGTCGCCAATTCAGCCGAGATTGAATCGGGCGCGTTAATGTCGTCAATGTTTTGGAAGGGAACAGGTTCAGTCACGGATTCGACTATCGGCAATACTGTCATAGCGCTGAGGGCATTGTTAAAAGCAGAAAACGCTTCGCCGACTAATCCATCGCGGCCAGCGGGCATGCGAATGTCGTCATCACCTGCTGCCACTAGCTGCAAATTATCACGTATGAGTTCTAACGGGCGTGCAAAGCGGCGTATCAAATAATAGGATACAAATCCGATGAGCGAGGCTACGAGCAAGGATAGCAAAAGCATGAAGCTAATAGTTAGTTTGCCAATGTTAGTAATGCGCTCCGTAGACAAGCCCACGTAAAGTGTTCCGATCGATTCTCTTGCAGAGTCGGGTCCAATTTCAATCCTCTTGGCGATTTGCATAGACTGTAAGCCATTCGGTAATACGATCAAAGATGCTGTGGCATCCTCATTGTCTATTTGAAGTTCGCGCAGCTGCTGCAAAGGCTCATAAACTGTATCATTTTCAAAGGTTGTCGCGAGGACTTGGCCATTATCCAAAACAATTCTTTGGAAATCTAGATTGGAATTTGAACTAGATTCGTCGAATTGCATATCATAGAGCAGACCGGCACTTTCTCCCACGCGGGAAAAGTCTAATGAGAACTGATCCGAAAGCGTATCCGCATAGGCCATACCAATAGCGGCGGTTTGCTCTTCCAGAGCATTAATTTGCTGATTACGCAAAAAATAACCCGCTAGACATAGAACGCTACCTACCAACGCAGCCAGCAATGCAGCCCCTAAAAGTTCAGTGGGTAAGCCGCGCTTAGAGCGAAGCTCACTAGCATTAATACTACGAATTTCGCGGCGGATAGCTGTTTGTAAATCTGCAGCTGTCTGGAAGCGTCGCTCAGGTTCTTTCTCGACTAATTTGGATATAACTCGTTCGACACCGGGAGGTATATCTTTATTTATGCTTCTAATCGGCGGAAGTTTTGATTGGCTAATCTCGATCAGGAGTGCCGTAAATGTTTCTGATTTATAGGCTTTTTGGCCTGTCAGTAATTCATAGAGCATAATGCCGAGGCCATAAAGGTCCGAACGGCCGTCAACTTCTTTACCGAGCGCTTGCTCTGGCGGCATATACCGCGGCGCGCCGATAACAACTCCCGTGCGTGTAAGGCTACTATTGATGTTCGCTTTAAGTTGCGCGACAGAGAAGTCAGTCAGCTTAGCCAGACGGCTGGTCTCTGAAACGAGTACATTTCCAGGCTTGATATCACGATGGACAACGCCGTGAGTATGCGCTGACCCTAGAGCCGCTGCAAGTTGGTCTCCTAATGAGAGGACCTCTAAGACGCTCATTCTTTCCCCACGCGCGAGTTTCTCATCAAGAGGAATGCCGCGGAAAAGTTCCATGACGATGTAAGGACGATCTTCAAATTCCCCGGCATCATATACTGTAACAATATTGGCATGGGAAATTTCGCCTGCTGCGCGCACTGCGGCTTTACCCTCTTCGCGAAAGCGTTGAACAATGTCGGCTTCGCTGACTAGTTCGGGTCGAAGAATTTTTAAGGCACGCTCGCAAGAAAAGAGCGAATCGTGAACACGGTACACAATGCCCATCGCACCCAAGCCAATTTGCTCTATAATTTCATAGCGGTTGATCCAGGTTAGACCAAGGCCTTCCGGTGTCGTATCCTTAAATAAGGGCGCGACGTCATCTGCAGAATAGTTAGGGTTTCCAGCTGTATTTGCGTCCGAATTATCTTCAGCCATTATGTGATTTATACCTCTTCAACGACGAACCGGACACAGGTCCGCGTTTCGCGATCAATCGCGAACAGTCCGGACCATTCAGCAGGTCCCTCATTGAGTAAAAACATTTCTTCCGCTTGATGTCGTTCTGAGACAATTGAAGCAAATGCAGTGACCTTCAGTTCCTGACGCTGTGTTTCCAAGGCCCATTCGTCCTTGTCCAACATTGGATCAAGACAGCGTTTTTCGCGTTTTGCGATAGTTAGCTGCTTTATAAACTCGTCATAGTCCACATTTACTATACGTGCTATTTTCATACCTTAACCCTCCCGAGGCTTTGACAGACTATAGTCTATTCAAAGCTGTACACAATATCCTCGTTTTCAACAGATAATATTGCCTTATCGATGTTTTTACCTTCAAGTTTCGCGCCAAGAAAGGCCGAAGAGAGCTCAGGGAGTACAGTATTGGTTAATATTGCGTCAATAACGCGTCCACCGCTCTCTCTTTCCTCGCATCGTCCCAGAATAAGATTAATTATATCATCACCATAAACCATTTCGCTGCCGTAAGTCGAGTGCGCCCTGTCAGCAATCTTTCCGAGTCGCATAGTAATAAGGGTGCGAAGAACTGCGTCTGTAAGTGGGTAATATGGCGTTATAATCATTCGACCTAACAATGCCGCTGGAAATGTCTTTAACAGTGCAGGGCGCAGTGATTTTTGCACATCCTCTAGGTCCGGAAGCGTATCTTGGTTTGCAATGTCCATAAGCTCCTCTGAACCTACATTAGAGGTCAGGATAATGAGCGTGTTCTTGAAATCGATGAGACGTCCTTCGCCGTCTTCCATCATACCTTTGTCAAAGACTTGGAAAAAGACCTCATGTACATCGGGATGGGCTTTTTCAATCTCATCAAGCAATAAAACAGAGTAGGGCTTACGCCGCACAGCTTCGGTTAATTTACCGCCTTCGCCGTAACCCACATATCCCGGAGGCGCGCCTTTAAGCGTGGAGACAGTGTGCTTCTCCTGAAACTCGCTCATATTAAGCGTAATCAGATTGTGTTCACCGCCGTAAAGGTTTTCGGCTAAGGCTAGAGCTGTTTCTGTTTTACCAACACCTGATGGTCCGCACAGCATAAAAACCCCTACAGGCTTTTTAGGGTCGGCTAATCCAGCGCGGGACGTGCGAATACGTTTCGCCAGAGCATCTAGGCCTTGGTCTTGTCCGACAACACGTTCACGGAGTGCATCGGCTAAGCTCAGCACGGTTGTCATTTGGTCTTTAACCATTTTACCCAAAGGCACGCCAGTCCAATCGGCGACGACTTGCGCCACAGAGTTTTCGTCTACCATGGGCAAAATGAGCGGATCTTCGCCTTGTAAATTTGCTAATTTTTCACGCGCCTTGGTGAGAGCCTTCGTAACTTTTTTGCGGTCAATTTTTGCAGTAGGCGCGGGCGCAGAGTCAACAGCCCCATCAGTATCAGGGCTATCCTCTTTTTTCTTATCTGTCTCTACTTTTAACTTAGTCTCTTCCTCTTCAGGCGCGAGTAAGTCGGTTTCATATTTGTGAATTTCCTTTACTAAAGACTTCTCATCTTCCCATCTAGCTTCGAGCTTTTTAAGCCGCACTCCGGCGTCTTTGATATCGATTTTTAAAGTCGCCAGTCTTTCTTTATGGCTTTCGCCCAAAGTTTCTTCATTGGATAGGATGTCCTGTTCGCGTTCGTACGCCGTAATCATGCGCTGAGTGGCTTCTACGCGTGCAGGGATTGCAGATTGGGACAGCGCCACGCGGGCGCAGACGGTATCAAGAAGGCTTACAGATTTATCCGGTAATTGACGGTCTGCAATGTAGCGCCGAGATAAAACGACAGAGGCGATAAGGGCTTCGTCTAAAATTCGGACCTTATGATGGTTCTCGAGCAAGCCTGAAATGGCGCGCATCATTGAAATGGCGTTTTCGTCATCCGGCTCATCAACCTTTACAACTTGGAAACGGCGGGTCAGAGCAGGATCGGACTCGATGTATTTTTTATATTCAGACCAAGTCGTTGCCGCGACGGTCCGCAGCTCTCCGCGCGCCAGGGCAGGCTTTAGCAAGTTGGCCGCGTCTCCGGTCCCTTGATTGCCGCCAGCCCCGATGAGCGTATGAGCTTCGTCAATAAACATAATAATGGGCGTCGCAGAAGATTGCACTTCATCGATAACGGATTTTAGGCGCTTCTCAAATTCACCTTTGAGGCTTGCACCCGCAGACAGTGCGCCAATATCAAGCGCAAGTAGACGAACGCCGCGCAGAGGCAGCGGCACATCATCATCCGCAATACGGCCTGCGAGGCCTTCCACAACAGCTGTTTTACCAACGCCGGCCTCACCTGTAAGGATTGGATTGTTTTGCCGCCTACGCATTAGAATATCGATGAGCTGACGGATTTCTTGGTCCCGGCCGACGATACGGTCAAGTTCACCGTTTTTCGCAGCGGCCGTCATATCATTGGTATATTTATCTAGCGCTTTATCCGAGCTGTTTTGCGACACAGCAGTGGCTTGGTTCTGGGCGGTATCATCCTCACCGATTGACATCGCCTCTGCGGACTTTTTTGTTATTGCTAATAATTGCTCGGCCAAGATATTTTCTGAAATTCCTGCGAGTGTCGGTGAGGCTTTCTTTAAAATACCTTGCAGCGAGGGCGTTTGCAGAAGCGCAAGTAACAAATGTCCTGTGCGGACTTTAGGAGAATTGTATTGAAGTGAGCTAAACACAAAGGCGCGCTCGACAACCTCTTCGAGATGCGGAGAGAAATCCATTACAGACGTTGCGCCGCGGGGCAGTTTTTCCAGATCGCTATCGAGTTCGCTTTGTACTTGCCCGAGCTCTAACCTCTGGCTTTCAATAATTGCGTGAATATCTGTGTCTTGTGACTGTACAATTTGATGTAGCCAATGGGAAAGTTCGACGTAAGGATTTTCTCTCAGCCGAGCGAAAGCATGAGCAGATTCCAGAGCCTTATAAGCTTGGGTTGATAGTCTTCCGAATAAATTCGACCGTGATATTTTTGCCATGATTTTAGTCCCTGCCTTATTTAACTTGCTAGCTTTATCTTATCGCCATATCTCGAATGGCTTAGCACCAAGTCATCATATGTCTCTTCGCCGCCGAGTTCGCACATCCATGTGTCGTAACCCAAACGTCCGCCTCCGGATTGCCCTAATGTCATTCCTGGCGTTGTGCCGGGCGCCCGTATGAGTCGCACTCGCCACTGTAGTTCCAGTCCAATTGTGGTTGTAACAATCTCGCGTACTAATTTTGCATGCTGACCGTTAGGCAAGAAGGATTCATATTCTTCAGCGGATAAGGGGCCTATTTTTATTTCAAATGCAGAGGCCGGTGAGTAGACTAAATTCCCCACAATCTTGCCGTCTCCCAGCTGTGAATACCCTAAACTGAGGCAGTCATCCTTGGATATTTCCAGCCATGTTCCGATAAATTCCTCAACTTCAATTCCTGCGCCTGTGTGGTCGCGTAATACTTTTTCTAATCCTTCGGGCCTTGCTGATGAAGGACCAATATGGCCCATGTAGTAGCGTTGCCCAAGGTCTTGAAATTCGTCACTTTCTGTTAGGAATGTTCCGCCTACAGCGCCCATGAATTTAGCAAAAACGTCTTCGCGGCTCCCCAAACCTTTATCCATTGATAGAACAGGGTCGCTATCTGCCCAGGCCCTATAAAATAACGAGAAGAACCTGTGATGGAAAATATCAGCAAA
>Ga0209831_1003202_pt1 | contig 13668 bp, 18 predicted proteins | sample Maine_Asex4_meta_FD_187451 | JGI IMG/M metagenome (GOLD analysis project Ga0209831, IMG submission 187451) | Marine algal microbial communities from Maine, USA - Maine_Asex4_metaG (SPAdes) (version 2) | ecosystem: Host-associated > Algae > Red algae > Unclassified | place: Maine, USA | collected...
AGCGATTTTCATAAATCCAGCGATGGCGGATGGACCCCGGCTTCTGAAGCTGGAAAGGACGAGCTCGAAGGCCTTGCCCGTGCCGTCGCCGACTCCGGTCACGGCGTTTTGCAAGCCGTCAATGATTTCGACATGGTCCGTCCCGGCGAAACTTTCGACACTGAATTTGCGTTAATGGAAGCCTTTTTCCGTGCGGGCAAAGGCCGCCCCGGATCAATGAGCCTCATGGAGCGGGACTTTGCCCCTGATGATTGGAAAAATATTATCAGCCGCACCGAAGACCTCAACGCCGACGGATTGGATATTTCCTTCCAAGTTGCGCCGCGTGCCATTGGCGCGATCAACGGATTAAACTGCACCTTCCACCCCATCATGGCCTTTCCCAGCTATCTGAGCATTGCGTTTTTGCCCTTGGCTGAGCGTGTCGAAATTCTCTCCGACCCAGCGTTCAAAGCCAAGCTTTTGTCTGAAAAACCAATCACACTCTCCGGCGATGACAGCCCCGTCCCGCCTCTCGTCGATATGATGATCGCGACCTTCCCGCAATTATCAGAGAAGGTTTTCCCGATGAACCGCCATGAAGGGTCAGTGGATTACGAACCGTCCTCCGAAGCGTCCATTGCGGGCCTCGCGCGGGTCGCGGGTGTGAGCGTTTGGGAAATGGCTTATGATCTATTACTGGAAGATGACGGTCACGCCTTGTTCTATTTTCCGGTCTATAACTACACCAATATGAATTATGATAATGTCTTGACTATGATGCGTCATCCAAAGGCCCTGCCCGGTTTATCCGATGGCGGGGCGCATGTCGGGACGATCTGCGACGCGAGTTTCCCGACTTATCTGTTGGCACACTGGACGCGGGACCGTCTCAATCGCGGAAAGCCGGGCATCGCCCTGCCCCGCGCTGTTCAGATGTTGACTGCAGATGGCGCCGACTACCTCGGTCTTTCAGATCGCGGGCGTATTGCTGTAGGACAAAAAGCCGATTTGAACATCATAGATTACGATGCGCTCAGCCTCGGCGTACCGGTAATGGTCAAAGACCTGCCCGCAGGTGGCCAGCGCCTTCTTCAACCCGTGACAGGATATGTGGCGACTTTCGTCAACGGAGAACGCGTGATTGAAAATGATGAGGTTACAGCAGCTCGCCCGGGAAGACTGGTGAGAAGCAAGGTCAGCGCCTAAACGCTGACCTCCGACGCGCGGATCATTTCGCTCAGCCGTTTCATTATTTCCATCACAGGAATGTCTATGACGCCGTCAATCCGCGCAGGGCGATAGCGTCTTTGGACAGCGCGGATGATGGCTTGTGTGGGGGCGTCAAGACAGCCCGTGACGCTGGCTCCATAGCCTAAATCTGCAAGCCCGCGTTGAATGATGGAGATACCGCGATCCCGATCACCCGCTTCAAAAACGATGCGGATATCATCCGGCATATCGCCCGGCCAAAACCCGATTCCGGCGGCGGCTAATCCGGACCATGGGAAATGCTCGCCCGGATCTTCTTTGCGGTCCGGGGCAATATCGGAATGGCCGACGATATTTCGGGTTTTGATGTCGTGACGCTTGATGATGTCCTTCGCCAATTTGATCACCGTCAAGATTTGCGCGTCTGGATAAGGCGGCAAGCTTCCGTCGGGGAGCGGCACATTATGGCCCCCATTGACGATCTCTATCCCAATGCTGGCAGAGTTCACATCGGTAATGCCGTTCCAGCTTCCTCGCCCCGCATGCCACGCGCGGTTTTCTTCCGCGACAAGGTTTTCAACCGTCCCGTCTTCATGCACGAGCCAATGCGCGCTGACTTCAGCGCTGGGGTCGCAAAGCCGTTCGCGCGCCGCCGCGCCGCTCTCCATCCCGGTATAATGCAAAACCAGCATAGAAATCGGCAGCTTTCTCTCATTAAAATTCGGACTTTTCACCGTGGGTATTTTTCATCCATCTGACGCACACCCTCAACCATGATTTCTCTCAAAACAGCCTTATCAACATCACTTAGACGCTTGATATAAAGACAGGCTTTTCCAATTTTATGTTTACCCAATCGCGAGAGCTGATCCGAAAAATCCTGATAGCCTGGCATGATATAAATTGAGATGTTCTGTGCACGATTTGCAAACCCTAAGCGGAGGGCGTTCCCCTCTCGCCCGCTGTCATATTTATAGTGATACTCGCCAAATCCAACGATCCCACTGGAGAGCTTGCCACCCCAAATTTTGGGTTCCTCGCCGACAATTTCCAGCATCATGTCGTGGATTTTTTGGCAATCGGCTTGCCTCTGCTCATCCGAAATTTGATCCAGATAATCTGAAACTTTCAGGCCGTGCGGCACTGTTTTACTCGTCATGGAGTCCCTCCTAATCTAAGTCCGCAGGCGCCGGAGCACCCCGACGGGCGATCACCCAAACACATGGCAAGATTAGCGCCGCCCCCAATATATAGCGCGGATAAAGGGTCTCGTCCAATAACAGAACGCCGAAGAGTGTTGCAAAGACCGTGACCAGAATTGTCAATGGGACAACATGGTCGACAGGATAGCTTTGCAGGAGACGGAAGTACTGCCCATGCGCAATTATGGACACTGCCACAGCAGAATAACTCGCGGCAATCAGAAGCGACTTTTTATCAACCCGCCAAATTTCAGCATGGTTATTTTCAAACAGGAGTGTCATGGCTGAGCAGATGATGAGGATTAACACCGCTGTCCACGCCACATAAACACGCCAATCCACGTCGGGAATGCGGCGGATGATTACCGTGCCAACTGCCAAAGACACATATGCCCCAAGGACGTAGATCAGTCCCGGATCGAAACTGAGCGTGCCGGGTTCATAAATCATGATGATGACGCCAATCAGAGCGCCAACAATCGCAAGGCTTCGCCGCCAACCGATATGTTCTTTCAACCAGACCACGGACAGCAATGTCGCGATCGGTATGAGAGCTTGCGACAATATCGACGCGCCGGACGCAGATGCAGTTTGCAGGCCTGTATAGAGAAACCCTAGATGTACGGGGCCAACGCAGAACGCGACAAATAGTAATTTGAGAAAGTGTTTTGGTAGAGGACGGAAAAGAAAATATCCGAGCAGTATCAACACAATCACAGCTCGGGCAGACGCCAACATAAACGGCGGGACCGTGCTGTCGCTTAGCGCCCATGAGGTCATAACGAAGTTGCCGCCCCAACAGGCGCAACACAAAATCATAATCCAAAAATCAAAAGCCCGCATGAAGCGGGCTTATCAAAGGCGGCTATAAATGTAAGGTCTTTAGTCGTTTAGTCGTCAACGGACCAGCCATCCGGCGTCCGATGCGCATCAACGACCGGGCCTTGATCCGTCGCCTGAGACGCTGGCTGACCAGCCAGTTGGGCTTCCATCCCCGTGCGCATTTGTTCCATTTGTGCCGCCATCATCGCTTTGGGGCCGAAGGGCTTACCCGTAATTTTGGCTTTCGCCCAAAAGAAAGCGAAGATCAGAAAACCGATTACGGCGATACCGGCGACAACGAACAGGGCAAAGGTTGCCGAAATAATCAGCATGAACAATCCACCAAGAGTTGCGATCGCGAATATAGCGGTCCGAGCGACGGTCGAAAAAAGACCGGAACGACGGCCCTGAATGTTATAGGTCTGAGTCATATATCATATGTCGGTGGAAATACGCGTTTCGTCAACCCCAACTAATATAACGAATTTGACAGATTACGCGAGGCGGGGACGTTCGGCTTTGCGTTCTTCCAATATTTGCGAATAGGCCCGATTGATAATCGCCATTTTGTGGTTGGCAATGCCAACCATCTCTTTTGGCAGACCTCGCGCTAATAAGCGGTCGGGGTGGTTCGCAGCAGCTTGACGCCGATAGGCCGTTTTGAGGTCTTTATCCGATATGTCGGGATCCACAGCCAGAATGAGATAGGGATCGTCAGCGTCCTGACCGAGATGCGCATTTCGGATCCGGCGGTACTCCCTGTCAGAGAAACCAAAAACTTCCGCAACGGTTTCGAGAAATTCAGCCTCGTCTTCTGTAACGATACCGTCGGCCAGTGCGATATGAAATAATCCGTCCAGCACATCTTCTAAGATACCGGGCTGCGCACGGAACGCTTTTGTCACAATGCGGGCATATCGTTTATATCCCAAGGTCGTTTGGCGGGCGAGATTGAAGAACCTGCCGATAGTGGCCTCTGTTTGCGGGTCGGTGCGAAAGACTTGGCGGAAGGCAACAATGTCCTCATCCGTGACCTGTCCGTCGGCTTTGGCCATTTTCGCGCCAAGTGCGACCAGAGCGGCCACAAGCTTGGCTTGGTCTATTTCCGCGGCGCGGCCATTCCTGTCATCCGCAGTGGGCGGGCCGAACAGGCGGGCTGCGGCCATGGATATGTGTGTCCAGAGTGACATTGCGGAGAGCGCCTATCCCGACTCGTGCCGTCTTGTCACGAACCGAGTTGTCAGGACGCTAGTCAGCCACAGCCGCACGGAGATAGAGAGACCCGGTATAAACGGAGAGCAAAGCCGCAACCCATAACATCCCCAATCCGAGCGTTTTCGCGATCTGCGTGATTTCCGGCAGAGCATCATCAATAGGCAAAACAGCCAGACCGACTGTCCACACGATAAGCGCGGCAATGGCCGCCATTTCAAAAGCAGTCTTCCACTTCGCTAATTTCGTCGGCGGCATGACTTTACCTGTGAGGGCCGCATGTTCGCGAGCGCCGGAGACGAGAATATCGCGAAAAATTATCGCGACTGCGGGAACGAGGAATATCCAACTGCCTTGCGCGACGATGCAAAGCGCGATGAGGCAACCGGCCACCAATAGCTTGTCAGCAATCGGATCGATCATACGTCCAAAGCCGGATACGACTTTCCATTTGCGGGCCAAATATCCGTCGAGCCAATCCGTCGCTGTCGCCGCAACAAATAACCCGCCAACCAGTGGAATATGTGCAAGCCAACTTTCCTGTTGCAGGCCGAGAGCGAGGATTCCGGCCATCAATATTGGTACGGTGATAATCCGACCAATCGTAAGCGCATTCGGAACCCACCACAGCTGATGTCGGTCGCTAGGTTCCGTCAGGATTGGGTCGCTCACTTAAACATCATTCGCGGCAGTGACATCGGTTCGGAATAACTGAACGGCCGTGATTATAGACAGAAGAGCCGCCACCCAAAGCAAAATCTGCCCCGCGATCCAAACACCGGGGGATCCCGTCGCAAAGACTTCTGCGACTTTATCTTCTCCGGCCATCATGCGGTCGATCCAAACCTGTAACCATGGCGAGGCGAGGAGCAAGCAAGTTGCCAGCATGGACACCCCGGACTTCATGTTAGACAACAGTGTATCCGGGAAAAAATACCGCGACAGTTCAAACCCCTTAAATAAACCGACAATGAGTTCCCTGCCAATCAGAATGCAGGCAGGCACCAAAAACACCCAAGACATTAGCCCCGCTCTGTTCACGACAAATATAAGGGCGATGAGTGTGCCGACGACGAGCACTGTGTCGGCAATATCATCAAGAAAGCCAAACTTGCGGTGCACGGAACGCTCATTTCCGCCCAGGAAATCGTCAAAAATATCCGTCAGCGCAGCTATCGCAAATAGAGCTGATGCCAGAAGCGTCAGGCCGAGATCAATGCCCCCCACGGGGACAGGTTGCCAGCCTTTCCAAATCAGAAATGCCACCAATGGCATGATGAGAATACGTAGCCAGGTCAGCGCATCTGCGAATGCGCCGCCGACAGCTTTTGGGTTATCAATTGTATCGTCAGTCTTCATGGAAGTAGTCATGAATTGTCTGCGCCAGCTTTTGGCTGACCCCCTCTACCGATGCCAAATCTTCGACCGTGGCGCCTTTGACGGCTTTGGCCGAACCAAAATGGTTTAATAAGGCTTTCTTGCGTCCCGGGCCGATGCCGTCAATACCGTCTAGCGGATTTGATACCATAGATTTTTTGCGCCGCGCACGATGCGTGCCGATTGCAAAGCGATGCGCTTCATCGCGCAAGCGCTGCAAATAATAGAGCGCAGGCGTCCGCATAGGCAGTGTGAACATGCCCCGCCCATTCATATGAAACGTCTCACGGCCCGCATTTCGATCCGGCCCTTTGGCGATAGCAACCAATGAGATGCGGTCCAACACATTGAGCTTTTCCAACGTTTCCGTCACAGCTGAGAGCTGCCCCTTACCGCCGTCAATAATGACGAGGTCAGGCCATTCCAGCTTTGGATCTTTTGACAGGCGGGCGAATCTGCGTTGCAGAACTTCACGCATCATGCCGAAATCATCGCCGGGCGTGATGGTCGTGTCTTTGATGTTAAAGGTCCGGTAGTCGCGTTTTTGAAACCCTTCAGGACCCGCGACGATAAATGCGCCAATCGCATTTGTGCCTTGAATATGACTGTTATCGTAAACCTCAATTCTTTGAGGGACATCTTCCATGCCGAATATCTCTTGGATTTCTTTAAGTAATTTTTCCTGCGCGCCCGTCTCCGCCAGCTTGCGACCCAGCGCCTCTTGCGCATTTTTGACGGCCTGCCCGACGATTTTCTTTTTCTCGCCGCGTTGCGGGATGAGGACGTCAATCTTGCGGTTGGCTTTCTCGCACAGCGCCTGCGTGATCAGCGCCTCCTCTTCCGGCGTATGAGACAGGAGAACCTGTTTCGGCACAGGCTTGTTCGAATAGAATTGGGCGATGAACGCTTCGATTATCTGTGAGGGCGTGTCATCTTTTGAATGGCGCGGAAAATGTGAGCTGTTGCCCCAATTCTGACCCGCGCGGAAAAAGAAGACCTGCACGCAGCTTTGTCCGCCCGCACTATAGAGACCAATGACATCTGCGTCGGTGAAGGTGGTCGGATTGATATTTGATGCACCGGATTTCGTCGTGACTTTCGCCATGGCTCGCAACCGGTCTCTGAGTTCCGCTGCCTTTTCGAAAGCCATAGCTTTTGACGCGGCTTCCATTTCGCCCTGTAATTTCTGGCGGAGCTTATCCGACTTTCCGTTTAGGAACGCCTCCGCATCCTCAATCAAACCTTGATATTCATCGAGCTGTATCTCCCCCGTGCAAGGCGCGGAGCAACGTTTAATTTGATATTGCAGGCAGGGCCGCGTGCGGGCGTCATAATAGCTGTCAGAACAATTGCGGAGACGAAAGGCACGTTGCAGCGTGTCCAGCGTCCGGTTCACTGCCCCCGCACTCGCAAAGGGACCATAATAATCACCTTTAATTTTGCGCGCACCTCGATGCTTTGTGACCTGTGCGGCAGCATGGTCTTTGCGCACGAGGATGTAAGGAAAGCTCTTATCGTCGCGAAGCAGAATATTATAGCGCGGCTTGAGCCGCTTAATCAGCGAAGCCTCTAATATCAACGCCTCAGTCTCACTATCCGTAATGACGAATTCCATCGCCGTCGTGGCCCGTATCATACGGCGCAGACGGGTCGGATGACGGTCGTAGGAGGTATAGGCCGTAACCCGTTTTTTCAGGTCTTTCGCCTTCCCGACATAGAGCACAGTGCCATATTCATCGAACATACGGTACACGCCCGGCTTCCCCGGCAAGCGTTTCACATAATTGGCGATGAGCTTTGGGCCATATTTTGGCTGCACAGCTTCGGATTTAGACTCAGATGACACGCCCCTTAGTTAGGGGCTGTCGGCCTTAACCGCAAACACTTGAAACGTCGCGAGCGGAACCCGCTCCAACGCGATTTGATGAGTGGCTTCTAAAACCACTTGCGGCGCGCAGCCTGCGGCATGGGCTTCTTTCCATCGCTCCAGACAGAGACACCATTTGTCCCCGGCTTTCAATCCGGGAAAGCTATATTCAGGACGCGGGGTAGACAGGTCATTCCCTTTGGCCTGTGAGAATCTCAGGAAATCCTCGGTCATAACCGCGCAAACCAAATGGCGTCCCCGGTCAGAGGCTTGCGTCTCACAACACCCATCCCGAAACCACCCTGTCAGCGGATCGGTGGAACAGGTTTGAAGCGGCGTGCCGAGGATGTTCTTTGAACCGAGACTGGAGGTCAAGATTGAACTATTCCTGGCAAGTCGTCTTCAGACCCAAGCTCGCAACGGCCTATTAAACCGTTGTAGTTGAAGACATAGTCTTGAAGAAAGCTTCTCCCTAGGAGCATGTCATAGCTGGTGCCAATCCCACCATTATTACCTCCAAAAAACCGCCCGGAAATAGTTACGTCAACTAATTCAAGAACCAATTTCGCGTAATAGACGGGTGCTAGTGTGGCCCCCATCGCAGTTACAACTTCGCGCTGATCGACTTGCAATAATCCGAGGGATTTAGCGATACGATTGTCAATCATATTCATTGACGCACCTGTATCAATGAGTGCGGAAACTCTTTTGGATCGCTTAACCCCCAGCGCCCCTGTTGGATTGGAGAGGTAGCCGTTGAGTCGGGGGCCTTGGCTTCTTAAAAGTAAGCGGCGTTCACCCTCTGTCTGAGCATCATGACTAAATACTTTCACAGGTTAAATTGACGCGAACGCCATCCTATTAATGACGGGTTGCGGCGAGCCAATTTGCCGTAGCAAAAAAGGCCGCTCCGGCGATTTTTCATCATACTCAGCTTCGAGTTTCACGGCTGCGTCCTCAAAAGCATTAAAAAAGCCAAGAATTTCATTCCTAGAAATAAGTACCCAATCATTCATATGGGACTGACGAAAATCGCTTTCATTCAGTCTATAAAATTCTATTTCTTGGGATAGATCGCTCACACTTAGCTCCTCAAACGCACCTAATTTTATTTTTCTGAACCGATTCGTGTTTATGAGTCTTTAAAATTGCTTACCGTGATTTCACGACCTCCACGCCGGCTGTATCTGCCTTTAGAAGAGCTTGTGGCTTTGCGATGCGAACGGCAACACTTTTTACGCGTGGATCCGCAGAGAGCGCCCAATCGGCAATCCGTGCGGCTAAAGTTTCTACTAATTGCACATGGGCTTCAAGCGCCAGCTCTTCACATTTATCCGCGACCAATCCGTAGTCGAGTGTCTCATGCAGACGGTCTTCTTCGGGTAGTTTCATATCCGCCATATCCAGCTCGACATCGATGACGATGGGTTGCGTGGCCTCATATTCGTGCGGATGCACGCCGATGCTGGCCTGTATTAATAGGCCTTTGACGAAAATACGCGTCGAGGCCGGCAGGGCTTTGCGTGAGCGGAAGCGGCTGAGCATGGTTTTCCTATCGCTCATGGTGCGCCTCCAAAGGCAAGGTCCGGCGTCTGCCAAACTAAATGTTGCCCCCCGTCCACAGCAATCATCTGACCTGTCACGGCGTCAGCGGAAAGCAAGTAGCGCACGCCGTGCAAGATTGTATCAGGCGGACTGCCCTCGCCCAACAATGTGGCTTTAACTTCCGACGCGAATTCGCCGGGGTTTTGCTCGGTGTTTTCGAGCGTCGGTCCGGGTCCAATTCCATTGACACGCACGGCAGGTGCAAAGCTCTGGGCCATGGTTTTGGTCGCCCAATATAGCCCGGCCTTGGCGAGACTATAGGTGAAGAATTGAGGATTAGGCTTGAGAACCCGCTGGTCTATCATGTTGATGATGCTGGCACCGGGCTCAGCTTGCGCGGCGAAATCTGCGGAGAGGCGTAGGGGCGCATCAAGATTGACGGCTCGGTGGTAGTCCCACGTCGCCGTCGTGAAAACCTTGGCCGTATCGTGCTTGAAGGTTGAGGCATTATTTATAAGGGCAGAGAGCGGCCTCTCGCACCGCGTGATGAGGTCGCCGGCGTTAGCGGGCGAAGATAGGTCGGCCTGTACGATAGACGCCGATCCGCCAGAGCTACAGATCTCGTCAGCGAGCTTTTGCGCGGCATCTTCGCTGCGATTATAGTGGATGCAAACGTGCCATCCATCCCTGGCTAAACCGCGAGCGATGTAAGCGCCCACCCGCGCCGCGCCGCCAGTTATGAGAACAGCCTTAAGCACGGACCCGCGCCCGTTCGCCGCAGCTTGGGCGGCCGACTTCGACACAATCCAAACCGGGCAAGCTTGGCGACAATCGGTCAAATATCCAAGCTGCGATACGCTCTAATGCAGGCTGCTCAAGGCCTTCAATATCGTTCAGGAGAGCGTGGTCTAACGGCGCGACGACCTCTTTAATAATTTGCTCAATTTTCCAGAGGTCGCGGACCCAGCCCTTATCTTCCTGCGCATCGCCAATGATTGTGACTGTACCCTGGAAGCTGTGGCCATGGATTTTTTTAAACACATCATTCGCGTCGGCATGGCCGAAGTAATGGGCCGCTTCGAACTGAAAGTCTTTTTCAATCTCAAAACGCATCACATCACATTTTTGGTGCGAGAAAGACAACAACAAGCAGGTAAATAATATAGGCGATTGTAAAGATCCCGCCTGTTTTGCGGCCAATTGGCTGCCGCCGTAGAACATAAAGAAGCAAGACCAAGCTGGTGATCAGCATGACCCAGAAATCAAACTTCATCAGATTGCCATCAATTGCGATTGGGCCTGCCAGTGCTGATGCCCCCATTACGGCAAATACGTTAAAGACGTTCGAGCCTAGCACGTTGCCGATCGCGACCTCAGGATGACCCCGATATGTCGCGACAATCACGGTTGCGATCTCGGGCAAGGATGTACCTATCGCGACAATGGTCAAACCGATAATGGTGCTGGACATCCCCAGTTCCCCGGCGATGAAAACGGCATTTTTAACGATGAGTTGGCCGCCGAGAATCAAGCCGGCAACGCCCAAAACAACATAGATTATTGATTTGATTGTATTAGTTGGAAGACCGTCCTCGCCCTCATCAATCTCCGTCATTTCTTCCAAGATCGGATCATCCGCTCCGGCTTTGGCAAGACGGAACATGTATAATAGATAGGCAATGATGCCGCCGAATAAAATCGCGCCCTGCCACTGGACTAACGGCGAATGGACAAATGCGAGAAAAACAAACAGCACCGCGGCGAAAAGCGCGATAAAGCTGTTGCGCGCAACTCCTGACATATTTGTCGGAATCGCAAGAATAAGCGCAGGCAGACCGAGCGCCAATAAGACGTTAGCGATATTCGAGCCGACGACATTACCCGCGGCTAAATCGCCCTCCCCCATTAGCGCCGCTTGAACTCCCACCACCATTTCCGGTGCAGACGTGCCAAAGGCCACGATTGTTAATCCAACTATGAGCGCAGGCACACCCCAATGCCGCGCCAACGCCGCAGCGCCGCGCACCATAATGTCGCCGGCAATGATCAGGACGACCAAGCCAATGATGAGTAAGAGAGAAGCGGTAGCAATCATGAGCGCGAGCCCTTAGTCAACACCTAATCAAACCGCTTATATTCAAGCAGGTTCAAACCACCGAAAACAATCGCTACGAGTGCAAATGCGAAAAGGGCCGGGTCCATATTGAACAGACCAAAAATTGAGATACCAGCTTGTGCGAGTGTCATGACGTGAAGCCTCTGAGCGAAATAGATTTCCGCCCCTATAGCGAGACAGTTTTGAAAGGCCAAGCCTTATGCAGAGTTACTCTCGGCGAATAGTGAACTTTTCAATGGTTTCATGCGTTGCACCGTGGCAAAATGCAAAGATGCGCAAATTCTGGCGCCGTTTACAAATAGAAGGATAATTTATGTTTGGCATGATTCCATTCGCACAAGCCGCCGGCAAAGCGCTCGGCAAAATTTTCAAAGGCAAGGATGCCGATGAGAAGCTCAAGAAAGAGGTCAAAGATTATGGCCTGAATACGGACGGCGTTGACATTCAAGTCAATGATGACGGCGTTGTGACCGTCAGAGGCGAAGCTGTTTCGCAAGAAATGAAAGAAAAAATCATCCTCGCAGTTGGTAATGTTGAAGGTATCGGCGGCGTAAATGATGAGGCTGGAGCGAAAAATGGCGGACGCGAATCACGTTTCCACACGGTGAAGTCCGGCGACACGCTCTCCGCGATTTCCAAGACATATTACGGAACGTGGAAACTCTATCCGGAAATCTTTGAGGCCAATAAGCCAATGCTGAGTGACCCGGACAAAATCTATCCCGGTCAAGTATTGCGTATTCCTGCGATTAGCACGGCGTCTTCCTAGCCACTAGGTCTTCCTAGAAAGACAGAAGCCGGGCTGTCAGGTGGAGAGAGAGTTTCACCAGACAGCCGCGGCCCTGCTACGCACACCGTGGGCCATTTCGCCAGTCGCTACATCCGTGCCAGGATATTAGCTGCTGCTGCGGCCATTTCCGACAGGGAGAGCGCCGGGAAATCACGTCACGGAAGGGACGTGCGCAAGAGAAGGGGTAGGGCTTTGCGATTGAATGAAAGCTGAATATATCAGGCATCTAAATGACAATGTATTCATCTTTAAGGCAGTCTTGCCCTCATTCAGCCACCGTTCACTGTAACTGTTTGGTTCCTTTCCCCTATCAAACGGTTTAACGCGCGCCCATGTCCAAACTTATCAATCAACCCAGCTATTCGACGCGCCCAACACTGCGGGTGGACTTGCCGCAAATTCGCGCAAATTATGAAGCGCTAAAGGAGAAAGTCGGCGCAGCGAAAATTGGCGCTTCCGTCAAAGCTGACGCCTATGGCCTTGGCGCAGTCGCTGTTGGCAAAACACTCTACGGTGCGGGCTGCCGTATCTTCTTTGTCGCGACGGCGGGTGAAGGCAAAATGCTACGCGACGGCGTAGGCCCGAATGCCGCCATTTATGTACTCAACGGCCCTGCCCCGCGCGACAAAGGCGTGCTGCTGGGCGCTAAGCTCAAACCCGTCATCAATTCGCTCGAGCAGGCCCGCTATTGGGCCGATGTGGCGCGCGGCATTAATGAGCCGCCTTATACCGCCATTCATATCGATACGGGCATGAACCGGCTCGGCCTCAGCTTTGAGGACACAGTTGAATTGGGCCGTGATAAAGCCTTATGGGCCGCCTTGAACCCGGAATGGGTTATGAGCCATCTGGCCTGCGCATCAGACGACAAAAACCCGATGAACAAGACGCAGCTTGCCCGCTTCCGCAAGGCCGCCGCACAGCTCCCCCTCACCCCGCTGTCCCTCGCCAATACGGCGGGCATATATTTGGGCAAACCCTATCATTTCCAAATGGTGCGCCCCGGCATTGGGCTTTATGGCGGCAATGCCACGAACAAGCCCGGCCAAGAAGTCACCAAACCCGTCGCCACACTCCTCGCGCCGATCCTTCAAGTGCGCTGGGTCAAAAAAGGCGAACCTTTGGGATATAACAGCACTTACATTGCCCCGCGCGATATGCGGGTCGCTATTGTGGGCGCAGGCTATGCCGACGGCGTGCCCGTCAATCAGAGCAATACGGGCACGGCAATCCTCCATGATGAGGAAGTTAAAATCGTGGGCCGCGTGAGCATGGACCTGACCATGATAGACGCGACGGACGCGAACTTGGCCGTTGAAGTCGGCGGCGTGGTTATCTTCCGCGGCAAGCATTTGGAAGCGGAAGCCAAGCAATCAGACACCATAAATTACGAGTTGCTCGTGCGCCTCGGCCAACGCTGCCGCCGCGATTACTGGAAGCCTAAGAAAAAAGAATCTGAATTTTAGATCGCGCAGGGAGGATCGCTCACAGCCCATCGCGTGGCTGCCAAAGGTCAATTATAAAGCAGGACATGCCCGCAGAGTTG
>Ga0209831_1003203_pt1 | contig 13663 bp, 13 predicted proteins | sample Maine_Asex4_meta_FD_187451 | JGI IMG/M metagenome (GOLD analysis project Ga0209831, IMG submission 187451) | Marine algal microbial communities from Maine, USA - Maine_Asex4_metaG (SPAdes) (version 2) | ecosystem: Host-associated > Algae > Red algae > Unclassified | place: Maine, USA | collected...
ATCGCCTCGATTCGCTTGCGCGGGGCGAGGGTGAGGGCGGTGGAGAGGCTGTCGGCCAGCGTCGCGGTCGGGGCCTCGACGGAGACGCTCGACCAGAGCGGGCGCGCGGTCGGGTGGAGGATATGCGGCCCGGCTCCCACCCGCATCGCGCCGGGGCTGGAAGTCGCGATCGCGCCATCATGGAGCGTGCGGGTGCCGAGCGACCCCTGCGCCGGATCGTCCAGCCCCAGCCGCCACGGCCCGCCGACCGCGCGATGCTCGCCGATATTCACCAGCATGTCGCGCGCCCCCCGCGCGGCCAGCGATTCGGTCACGATGTCGGTTGCGTAGCCCTGCGCGATGCCGTTGAAGGTCAGCGCCTGCCCTCGCCCCAGCACGATGCGCCGCGCATCGAAACCCACGCGATGCCAGCCGATGCGCGCCATCGCCTCGCCGGTATCGCCCCCCTCGGCCCGCGCCCGCCACAGGGGCTGCACCGTCGGGTCGAACAATCCTCCGGTCAGGGCATGCGCGCGGTCGGCGGCGTGCATCAGCGTCAGGAACCGGGGATCGGGGGCGGCCATCTGCCCCTCGTGATTGAGCCGCGACAGGGCGGAATCCGGGTCGTAGAGGCTGAACAATGCCTCGATTTCGGCCAGCAGGCGGTGCGTCTCGGCCATCGCGGGGGCGACCAGCGAGCGGGGACCGCGCAGGGTGAGGCTGACTTCGGCCCCCAGCGCCCTACCCCGCCACACATGCGCCCGCGCGGTGGCGGGCACCCCGGCAAAGGCGGCGGCGAGGGCGAGGAAGCGGCGGCGCGAGGCGGTCATTCGGCGGGTACTCCCGGCAAGCTGGCCCCGTGCAATGCCCGGCCACGCTTCGCCGCGATGACCTTGGGCACGCAGAGCGCGTCGTCATCGTGGATCGTCACGCAGTCGAGGCACTGGAAGCACTCGGAATACCGGATCTCGCCCGTCTTCGCGATCGCGCCGTAGTTGCATTTCACGCGGCAGAGCTGGCACGGCGACCCGCATTCCGCGCGTCGCGCGATCCAGTCGCGCCCCCGCACCAGCCCGCCGATGGCCATGACGGCGCCGAGCGGGCACAGATAGCGGCAGAACCCCTTGAACAGCACCATCGAGAGCAGCAGCAACCCGGCGGCATAGGCGACGTAGTACCATTCGCGGATGAAGAAGGTCGTGATCGCGGTCTTGAACGGTTCGACCTCGATGGCCTTGTCCAGCCGGTCCGGCGCGGTGAGGAGGATCGCGACGAGGGAGGCGAGGACCGCGTATTTCAGCCATTTCAGGCGGTCGTCCCACACCGCGCCCGGCTCGACCTGCGGAATGCGCAGCAGGCGGCCCAGATGATGCGCGAATTCCTGCATCGCCCCGAACGGGCAGAGCCAGCCGCAGAACAACCCACGCCCCCAGAGCACGAAGCCAAGGATCGTGACCCCCCAGATCGCCAGCGAGAACGGATCGTAGAGCAGGAACGCCAGACTCCCGCCCTCCACCCCGGTCCGCAGCACGGCGAGCGGGGTCGCGATGGAGAGCTGCCCCTGCCCCCACCAGCCGATGAAGACGGTGACGAAGGCGAGGATCCCGAGGCGGATCGGCGTGAAATACCGATGCCCCGCCAGCCGGTTGAGCCGCCATCCGAGCAGGACCAGCAACCCGGCCAGAAACACGCCCAGCACGACCAGATCGCCCGCCCGCTCGTAGATCGCGCGCAGCCACGCGGGAACCGGCCTGACGACTTCGGGCCGCGCGAAGAACCGCTCCGGCGCCGCGTAGGGCACGTCGAGCGAGGCCGAGCCGATCTCGGGCTGGAACGCGCCATGCTCGCGCAACGCCTTGATCTTGAGAGTCCATTCGGCGGTAGGGTCGAAGCCGAGCCGCCGGTCGGTGCGCAGGATCAGCGCCATGCCGTCGCGAATCTCTTCGGGAACCGCATCGTTCATCTCGACATAGATATCCGCATCCCGGAACGCGACGGGAAAGCCGCCCTGTTCGGCGCTGACGAGGTCCGGCGCGGTATTGCGGATGAACGCGTCGGTCACGAGGCCGTGGCGCCCCGTCTCGACCACCAGCACCGGCTCGTCCGTGGTCGAGATTTCCATGAAATCGCGCAATTCCGCAAACCCGTCCTTCGACAGGACCGCCTGCGCGATGGAATGCGGGCCGAGATCGACGACCCACAGGTCGAGATAATGCCCGTCGGGGTCGTCTTGCGCCTCCGGGTCGTCGTCTTCCCAGAGCGTGCCCGCGAAAGCCGCGTCGATCTCGGCATTGGTGACGACCCTGTTCACCGCGATGCCCTGCTCGACCAGATCGTCCCAGGTCAGGTCTTCGGAATATTCGGGGTCGGGATAGGCGGGCGGGCCGGTGGCGATGCCGCTCATCTTCTCGCGCGCGACCTTGAGCGTGGCGGCCAGCAGGCTCTCATGCGCGATCCGCACGCTCGCCGTCGCCTTGGTCACGCCGTCGAGATAGACGAGCGCCGACCCGTCGCTGCCCGCACCGTAGGGCGTGCCGACGACGAGGCTGTCGGCGATGGAATGGCCTCGGTATTGCTCGAAGAACTTGTGGAACGGCGCCTGGCCCAGACCCGACACGAAGATCGGCTCGTTATGGGAGATGAGCTGCACGTCGAGGAAGTTGCCGTCGAGGTCCAGCACCACGAGGATGTTGATCGCCGCGCCGGAGAACCCCGGCAAGGGCGCCATCGGCTCCGTCTCGAAGACGTATCCGGCCTCCGCCCCGCCCGAGTTGAGCAGTTGCCACACCCCCTCGTCGTTCAGCTTCTCGCCCAGCTCCATCGGCGGCACGATCAGGGGCGCGATCGCCTCGCGCGGCAACGGCTCGGCAAGGGAGGCGAGCGCTCCCGCCAGCCAGATCGCCGCCGCGCATGCAACGCGAGAGAGAAACGCCCCGTATGACATGCGCGAAACAGTAGACAGGCTCCCCGCCGCCGCCCTATGCGACCAAGGTCTTAGCGCTCTCACGAAAAACCGACCGCGCCGGACTCGTATTTTCCGGCCCTACACCCAAAGTAGCAGTTGTTGTGGTCCCGTACATGGGCCACAGTTCGACATCGAAAATATGGAGGAACGACCATGACCTGGAGTGCACCCAAAGCCCACGAGATCAAGTGCGGCATGGAGATCAACATGTACGGCCCCGGCGAGGACGAAGAGCGTCAGACCGATAGCGACCTGTTCTGACCCCGCCCTGATCGGATGAGGATCGTCGTACTTGGGGCAGCCGCCGGTGGGGGGCTGCCCCAATGGAATTGCGGGTGCCGGAACTGCTCGGACGCCCGGTCCGGGGCGATCCCGGTGATGACGCAATCCTCGCTCGCCGTGTCGGTCGATGGCCGCCGCTGGGTCGTGTTCAACGCCTCCCCCGACATCTCGGCACAGCTTCTGCGCACGCCCTGCCTGCACCCCGAAGGATTGCGCGATTCGCCCATTGCGGCGGTCGTCCTGACGAATGGCGATATCGACCATCTGGCGGGCCTGCTGACCCTGCGCGAGAAGACGCCCTTCGCGCTCCACGCGACGGCCAGCGGCCTCGACATTCTCGCCACGAACAGCGTCTTCAATGTCCTCGACCCCGCGCTCGTCTCGCGTCATCCCATCGCGCTCGATACGCCGTTCGAGCCGGTGCCGGGCCTGTCCGTCACGCCCTTCGCGGTGCCCGGCAAGGTCGCGCTCTTCCTCGAAGACGGCGAGCCGGATGTGGAGGCGCTCGGCGAGCAGACCGTCGGGTTGATGCTCGAAAGCGGCGGCAAGCGCGCCGCCTACGTGCCGGGATGCGCCACCCTGCCCGACTGGCTGGTGGAGCGGTTCGGGGCGGTCGATCTGCTGCTCTTCGACGGCACCGTCTGGGAAAACGACGAGATGCAGCGCACCGGCACGGGCCGCAAGACCGGCGCGCGCATGGGCCATGTCGCGCTGAACGGTCCCGATGGCACCCTCACGCGGCTGGCCGGTCTGACCGCGCGCAAGGTGCTGGTGCATATCAACAATACCAATCCCGTCCTCCAGCCCGACAGCGCCGAACGGCGCGCGGTGACGGATGCCGGGTGGACCATCGCGCATGACGGCATGGAGATCGCGCCATGAGCGACGCGATGGATCGCGCCGGTTTCGAGGCCCGCCTGCGCCGGATCGGGGCCGAACGCTACCACGACAAGCACCCGTTCCACGACCTTCTGCATTCCGGCGGCTGCACGCCCGACCAGGTGCGCGCGTGGGTCGTCAACCGCTATTACTACCAGTCGCGCATCCCCATGAAGGACGCCGCGTTCCTGTCCCGCGTTGCCGACCCGAATCTCCGCCGCATCTGGCGCCACCGGATCGAGGATCATGACGGGACCGAGCCGGGGACGGGCGGCATCGCGCGCTGGCTCAAGCTGGCCGAAGGGGTGGGGCTGGACCCCGATTACGTCGCCTCCGCGCGCGGGGTTCTGCCCGCCACGCGCTTCGCGGTCGACGCCTATATCCGCTTCGTGCGCGACGAACCGCTGCTGCCCGCCGTCGCCTCCTCCCTCACCGAACTCTTCGCGCCCAAGATCCACGGCGACCGGATTGCGGGGCTGCTCAAGCATTACGATTTCGCCACGTCGGAGACGCTCTCCTACTTCCAGCACCGCCTGACCGAAGCGCCCAAGGACGTCGCCTTCGGGCTGGAATGGGTGCTCGACCACGCGCGGACCCTGCCCGAGCAGGACGCCGCCGCCGCCGCGCTGACCTTCAAGACCGAAGTGCTCTGGGCGCAGCTCGACGCGCTGTCGGCGGCCTATGTCACCCCCGCGCGCATCCCGCCCGGCGCGTGGCAGCCGCATGAGGGGCTGCTCCGATGAACCCCGGCGACATCCCCGCCCTGCCCCGGGGCGTACGGCGGCATTTCGACCGGGTGCGCAAGGTGGAGGTGCTGCTGGGACCGGAGCGCGTGCTGATGCTCGACGCGATCGGTTGCGCGGTGCTGGAGCGGGTGGACGGGGCCGCGTCGGTCGAGGCCATCTCGGCGGATCTGGCCGGTGTCTACAACGCGCCGAAAGACCTGATCGAGGCGGACGTGATCGCCTATCTCGACGATCTGGCCGACAAGCGGTTGCTGGACGTGAGGCATGGCTGACCCGCCCCTCGCCATGCTCGCCGAGCTGACCCATCGGTGCCCGCTCGCCTGTCCGTACTGCTCGAATCCGCAGGAACTGACGGCGAAGGACGCCGAACTCTCGACGGCGCAATGGGTCGATATCTTCCGGCAGGCCGCCGATCTCGGCGTGCTGCAACTGCACCTGTCGGGGGGCGAGCCTGCCTCGCGGCGCGACCTGCTCGATCTGGTCGTCGCGGCGCGGGAAGCGGGCCTCTACACCAACCTCATCACCTCCGGCATCGGCCTGACCCCGCGCAGGCTCGAAGAACTGGACGCGGCGGGGCTGGATCATGTGCAGCTTTCGGTGCAGGGCGTGACGGCGAAGGTCGCGGACCGGATCGGCGGCTACGATGGCGGGTTCGAGCGCAAGATGCATGTCGCCGAACACATCGCGCGCCTCGGCTTTCCGCTCACGCTCAACGCCGTGATGCATCGCGAGAACCTCGACGACCTGCCCGCGACCATCGACATGGCCCGCCGCCTCGGCGCCCGGCGGATCGAGGTGGCCTGCGTGCAGTTCCAGGGCTGGGCGCTCAGGAACCGCAGCGCGCTGCAACCCACCCGCGAGCAGGTCGACGCAGCGAAATCCACCATCCGCGAGGCGGCGGATCGCCTCAGGGGCGAACTGGTGATCGATTTCGTGCCGCCCGACTACTACTCGGATTTCCCGAAAGCCTGCATGGGCGGATGGGGATCGACGGGCCTCAATATCACGCCGGACGGCACGGTCCTGCCCTGCCACGCCGCCGAGACGATCCCCGGCCTGACCTTCGAGAAGGCATACGACGCCCCTCTTGCGCGGATCTGGCATGACGGGGCGGCCTTCAACGCCTATCGCGGCACCGACTGGATGCCCGAACTCTGCCGCACCTGCGAGCGGCGCGAGATCGATTTCGGCGGGTGCCGGTGTCAGGCGATGGCGATCTTGGGCGACCCGGACGCGACGGACCCCGTCTGCCGCAAGTCGGCGGGCCGCGCGGTACTCGACAGCCTCCTGAACGAGGAGGTCCCGACCGGGCCGGAGCCGCACCCCCTCGTCTACCGCCGCCTCTGATCCGTTCGAGGGCGGACGCATTCGCGCTTGCATCCGCGCTCGCCCGCCGTATGTTATAACATAACATATCAGAACGATCTATCGGAGTGCATTCCCATGAAAACCGCAATCCTGTCGGCGATGGCCGTCACGCTTCTGGCCTCCACCGCATCGGCGGAGGAAAAGCGCGAGGCGGATGCCCACGAACACGGACACGGCATGTTCCGGATGGCGATCGAGGACGATCATGCGGTGATCGAGATCGAGGTCCCCGCCGCCGATATCGTCGGGTTCGAGCATGCCCCTTCGACCGCCGCCCAGCGTGCCGCCATAGCGGATGCCGCGGCGGTCCTCAGCCGCCCGGACATCCTGTTCGCGATACCGGAGAGCGCGGGCTGCGCCATCGGGCAGGTCGAGATCGGCTTCGGCGCGACCGGAGGGCATCGGCATGAGCATGGCGACGAAGACCACGACGATCACGAAGAGCATGGCGACGATGATCATGCGCATGACGATGAGCACGATCACGAGGAAGACCATGACGATCACGCCGAGGACGATCACGCCGGTGACGATCACAAGAGCGAGGAGACACATTCGGAGGTGACGGCCCATTACCGCCTCGCCTGCGAGAACCCCGCCGCCATCGACCGGATCGAATTCGGATATTTCGACGCGTTCCCGGATGCGGAGGAACTGGAGGTCGTCGTCCTTTCCGCCGCCGGGCAGAGCGCGGGCGAGGTCGAGCGGGACGGGGCGGTCTTCGAGATTGAGTGACGCCGCGCAGGCCCTGAGCATCCGCGATGCCGCCTTCTCCTGGGAGGGCGGCTTCGGGATCGAGATCGCGGAATTCGACCTGACGGCCCGCGAGCGCGTGCTGCTGCTCGGGCCGTCTGGGGGCGGGAAATCGACGTTCCTCAACCTCGTCGCCGGGATCACGACCCCCTCGCGCGGGCGGATCGAGGTAATGGGGACCGATATCGCGCGGCTGCGCGGGTCGAGGATCGACCGGTTCCGGGTGGACAGTTTCGGGATAATCTTCCAGATGTTCAACCTGATGCCGTGGCTCTCGGCCATCGACAACGTGCTGGTTCCCCTGCGGTTTTCCAAGCTGCGCCGGGGGCGCGTCACCGATGCAAGGGCGGAAGCCGCCCGTCTGCTCGGCGCGCTCGGCATCGACGCGGGCCTGCATCGCCAGCGCGCCGGCACCCTCAGCGTCGGCCAGCAGCAGCGCGTCGCCGCCGCGCGCGCCCTGATCGGCGGACCGGGGATCGTCCTCGCCGACGAGCCGACCTCGGCGCTCGACGCGGCCAATGCGCGGGCCTTCCTCGACCTGCTCGGGGCGGAGCTGGAGGCGGCGCGGGCCGCGCTGCTGATGGTCTCGCATGACGAGACGCTGGCCGGTTCCTTCGACCGGGTCGTGCGGCTGGACGATATCGCGCGGGCTACCGGGAGCGCCGCCGTATGAGCCTCCTGCGCCTTGCCCTCCTTTCGCTGTGGAATCGCCGCCTGACCGCGATCCTCACGATCCTCGGGATCGCGCTGTCCGTCACGCTGTTCCTGTCGGTCGAGAAGCTGCGCACCGGCGCGCGGGACAGTTTTGCGAATACGATCTCCGGTACGGATCTGATCGTCGGAGCGCGGGCGGGGGATGTGCAGCTTCTGCTTTACTCCGTCTTCCGCATCGGCAATGCGACGAACAATATCACGTGGGAAAGCTATCAGGACATTGCCGGGCGGAGCGAGGTCGACTGGATCGTGCCGATTTCGCTGGGGGACAGCCATCGCGGCTATCGCGTCGTCGGCACGACCCCCGGCTTCTTCGAGCATTACCGCTATCGCCGCGATACGGGGCTGCGCTTCACCGACGGGGAGGCGTTCGGCGACCTGTTCGACACGGTGGTCGGGGCGGATGTCGCCCGGTCGCTGGGATACGCTGTCGGCGACCGCATCGTCGTCTCCCACGGCACCGGGCGAGGCACGGGTGCCGAACACGACGACAAGCCGTTCCGCGTCGCGGGCATCCTCGCCAAGACCGGCACCCCGGTCGACCGCGCCGTCTATGTCGGGCTTGAGGCGATCGAGGCGATCCATGTGGACTGGCAGGGGGGCGGACGGGTCGAGGGACTGCAAATCCCGGCGGAGCGCGTGCGCAACATGGATCTGACGCCGAAGACCGTGACGGCGGCGCTCGTGGGCCTGAAATCGCGCATCACGACATTCCGGTTCCAGCGCTTCGTGAACGAGTACGAGGAGGAGCCGATGACCGCGATCCTGCCGGGGGTCGCGCTGTCGAACCTCTGGTCGCTGGTCGGTGTCGCGGAGCGGGCGCTGTCCGCCGTGTCCATCATGGTGATCGTCACGGCGCTGCTCGGGCTGGTGACGACGCTGCTGGCCTCGCTGGAGGAACGGCGGCGCGAGATGGCGATCCTGCGCGCCAACGGGGCCAGCCCGCGCACGGTCATGGGGTTGCTGACGGCGGAATCGGGGTTGATCGCGCTGGCGGGGGCGGTGCTGGGGCTGGCGTTCTACTACATCCTGCTCTTCGCGCTGCAACCCCTTCTCGACGCGCGCTTCGGTCTCTATCTGAAAGTTGATATCCCGGGGGTGCGCGAAGGTGCTATACTCGCCTTCATCGTTCTCGCGGGAATCGTTGCGGGTCTCGTACCGGCGTGGCGGGCGTATCGACGCTCCCTCGCCGACGGCATGTCGATCAGGAGTTAACCATGCGCGCTCTGCTCTTCGCCGCCGCCCTCGGGCTGGCCCTTCCCCATACCGCCCCGGCGCTGGCCTTCGATTTCCAGAAGCTGACGGACACGGTCTTCGGCTCGTCGGAGTCGTTCGGCACCGAAGACCCGGACGCGCGCAAGGTCGAGTGGGAAGACCTGTCGCCGCCCTTGTCGGCGAAAGCGCAATCCGCCGCCGCCAGGCTCAACGCGATGATCGACACCATGGACGACGCGGAAATCGCCGAAACCATCGCCCTGATCGGCGAGAACGGCAATGCGCTGATCGAGGAACTGGACGGCGAGACGATCACGCTCGAAGGCTATCTCGTCCCGCTCGATTTCGAGGCGACCGAAGTGAAGGCCTTCGTCCTCGTCCCCTATATGGGCGCCTGCATCCACGTGCCGCCGCCCCCGCCGAACCAGATCGTCTTCGTCGAGTTCGAGGAGGGCATACCGATGGAGACGGTGGACCGCAATATCTGGACCCCCTTCCGCGTGACCGGCCCCCTGCGCGCCGTGCCGACGAAGACGGAACTGGCGGATGTGGGCTATCAGATGTCGGCCAGGAGCGTGCGGGTTTCGGAGCTGTAAAGCACCCGCCCCGGGCTTGACCCGGGGCCTGCTTGAGCGGGGTGCACGGCTTCGAGCAGGTCGTGGATTTAGTCTGGACCTATCTTCTCAACCCTCCGACACCGGCTCGAACCGATACGCGTCGCCCTCGGCCACGACCCGCCCGATGCCGCCATCGGGCAGGTGAAACCCCACCATCGTCGTCCCCTCGCTCGCCAGTTCGGCCAGCAAACCGGCGCGCGTCTTCGCCGCCCGCTCCGGGTTCTGGTCGGAGCCGGAAGGCCATTCGGGCTTCGCGAAGGCCACGTGCGGATTGCCGATGGCATCGCCCACCACCATCGCCGAAGCCGCGCCGTCGGTGATGCGGAAGGCGGTATGGCCCGGCGTGTGGCCGAAGGCGGGGACGGCGGCGATGCCGGGCAGGATCTCCTCGTCCGGCCCGAACAGGACCATCTCGCCCTCCAGCGCCTCCAGCCGCCGCCGCGCACCCACGGCGAAGGACGCGCGGGCCTCGCCGATGCTCTCCACCGTGTCGGGGTCGGTCCAGTAGGCGTGCTCCGCCGCGCCCATCATGTGCACGGCATCGGCGAAGACCAGATCGTCGAAATCGTCGAGAATGCCCCACAGGTGGTCCGGGTGGCCATGGGTGAAGACGACGTGGGTGACGTCTTCGGGTGCGATGCCGACATGGTCGAGCGCATCGACGAGGAGGCCGGTATCGGGCTGGAAATTATCCCCCGCCCCCGCATCGAACAGCACGACGCGCTCGCCGACCTCCAGCACCGTGACGTTGCAGGGCGGCGTGAGCGGGGCCGCCGGGTCGATGCCGTGGGCGGCGAGGATGTCGGCCAGTTCCCCTTGCGGCATCGGGCCGAACATGAATTCGGCGGGTAGGGTCAGATTGCCGTCGCTGACGGTGCGCAGTCGCCGCCCGCCGATCTCCAGCGCGCGGACGGTGAAGGGGGTGGCGAGCGTGGCGACCCCGGCGGCGGCGGAAGCGGCGAGAAAATCGCGGCGGTGCATAACGGGTCCTTTCTTGTAGCTGCGCATCATTCCCACTCCATCGCCTCGAACACCCGGCCCGCGTTGCGCGTGGCCAGTTCCTCGAACGTGTCGAGATGGGCATAGGCGGACTGGTCGACGTAGAACGCCTCGGCCAGCCCGTCGCCGTTCTCGATGACCTCCGCGATCATGGCGCGCAGATCGACGAGGTAGTCGCGGGTATAGCGGCGCACCTGCGCCATGTTGGTCGGGTGGCCGTGGCCGGGGATGACGTAGAGCGCGCCGAGACCCTCGAACGGGCCTTCCCACGTCTCGATCCAGCCCGCCGTATCCGTGTCCTCGAAAATCGGGGGCATGCGCTCGTGGAACGCCATGTCGCCCGCGATGACCAACTTCTGCTTCGGCAGCCAGACCTGCGTATCGCCCGGCGAGTGGGCGGGGCCGAGATGCAGCACCTCGATGCGGAAATCGCCCAGCTCGACGATTTTCTCGTCCCCGAACGTCTCGGTCGGCAGGGCCACGTCGGTCTTGTCGGCCCGGTCCTTCAGGCGGTCTCGCGCGCTGTCGAGGATGGCATGGCCGCGCTCCTCGAACTCCGCCGCCGCATCTTCGTGGGCGAGGATATCGACGCCCTGCGCGGCCCAGTAGGAATTGCCGAGCATCGCGTGGCCCTGCCCGTTCTCGTCGATGACCAGCACGACCGGCTCGTCGGTGATTCTCTTGATCTCCCCGTGCAGCGCCTCGGCCAGCGCCCACGACCCGCCCCCGTTGACCACGACGACCCCCTCGCCGGTCACGATGAAGCTGAGATTGTTGTTGTGCCCGCCGTTCTCGTAGGTGGACGGCGCGGTCTGGCCGATGGCGGACCAGACATGCGGGATGACCTCGACCGGCTTCTGGTACAGGATCGAACCGGGGTACTGGTCGGGGATCGCCTGATCGGCGGCGGCGGGGACGGCGTTCGCGAGGAGCGCGGCGGCGAGGACCGTGGTCGCGAGAGGGGCGCGGTGCATGGAACGGTGTCCTTTCCTGTCAAGCGCGGGGGGCGATTTTGTGGAAATCGTCCCGCGCGCGACCGATATGGGCGGCATGGAAATCACGGATATCATGGAACGCTTCGGTGACGCGCAGACGATGGCGTTGGCGGGGCTGGCGGTCGGGGCGGCGTTCGGAGTGGCGGCGCAGGCATCGGCTTTCTGCATGCGCGCGGCGACGGTCGAGGTGGGCCGGGGCGAGAGCGGTTCGCGCCTCGGCGTGTGGCTGCTCGCCGCCGCCGTGGCGGTTCTGGCGACGCAGGTGCTGGCGCTCGGTGGTCATCTCGACCTCGACTCCTCGCGCTATCTCGATCAGGGCGGCTCGCTGTCGGGCGCGCTGCTCGGCGGGGCGCTGTTCGGGGCGGGGATGATCCTGTCGCGCGGGTGTTCGGGTCGGTTGCTGATCCTGTCGGCGACCGGGAACCTGCGCGCGGTGTTCGCCGTGGCGGTCTTCGCGCTGACGGCATGGCTTGCCTATGACGGCGCGCTGGTACCGGTGCGCGAGGCGATCACGGGGCTGTGGCGCGGGCAGGTCGGCGCGGCGGAGGCGACGGGTCTGCTCGGCCTCGGAGCCTATGGCGGCGTCGGCATCGGTGCGGTTCTGCTGGCCGTCGCGCTGCTGACGGCGGTGCGCACGCGGATCGGATGGGTCGCGGGCATCGCGGCGCTGGCGGTCGGCGGGGCCATCGCGCTCGGCTGGTGGGCGACCTCGGCCATCGCGGCGCTGTCCTTCGATCCGATGGACGTGGAGAGCGTCACGTTTTCGCGCCCCTTCGTCTTCCTCGTCGAAGGCATCGCGGGCAACGAACCGCTGGTCAGCTTCGGCACGGCCATGCTCGGCGGCGTGCTGGCGGGGTCGTTCGTCTCCGCGCTGATGCGGCGCGAAATCCGCGTGCAGAAGTTCGAGAGCCTGCGCGACGTGCCGCGCTACGCTCTCGGCGCGGTGATGATGGGCGTGGGGGCCGTGGCGGCGGGCGGCTGCGCCACCGGCGCGCTGACCGGGACCACCACCTTCGCCGTCGCGCCGCTGCTGGCGCTGGTCGGCATCGCGGCGGGGGCCATGGTCACCGACCGTCTGATCGACCGCGCCCCGGCCATGGGGATGGTGCCGGCGGCGGGCTAGGCCGCGCGGCATCACTCTTCGACCGAGCGCAGATACTCGATGACCGCCTCCCGGTCCGCTTCCTTGCGCAGACCGGCAAAGGCCATCTTGGTGCCCTTCAGGTGCTTCTTGGGCTTCTCCAGAAAGGCGGCGAGTTCGGCGGCGGTCCAGACGAGGCCGTCCTCGCCCGCCGATGCCATCGCCTTGGAATACTTGAACCCCTCGACCGCCCCGGCGGGATGGCCGACGATGCCGTTCAGCACGGGGCCGACCTTGTTCTTCGCGTTCTCGCCGACCTGATGGCACGCCTTGCACTTGCGAAAGACCTTCTTCCCGTCCGCGACGAGAGCCTCGTCGAGGGCCGGTTCGGCGGGTGCCGCCGGTTCCTCCGGCTCCGCCGCCGCCTGCACGATCGCCGCCGTCTCCACCGACGCATCCGTCTCCGAAATCCCCGCCGCGTCGTCGCCAGTATCGACGCCCTCGCCTTCGCCTTCGGGCGTCACGTCCAGCACCCGCGCCGTCATGGTGATCTTCACCGGCCCGGGCTTGCAGTCACTCATGCACGGCTCGCCCGCCGCCAGCACCGCCGTATCGGGACGCGTATCCTCGAAGAACCCGTCCGCGTTCGGCATCTCGACTTCCGCGAAGCTGTCGCGCGACAGCTCGAAATCGTCGTCTACCAGATCGTTCATGTAGAGGAGATACGCGGTGATCGCGTAGACCTCGTCCGCCTCCAGCGACTGCGCCTCGCCGAAGGGCATCGCGCGGTGCACGTAGTCCCAGACGGTCGAGAGATAGGGCCAGTAGGAACCGACCGTCTTGACCGGGCGGTCGCCGGTCAGCGTGTCCTGACCCCCCGCCAGCACCGGCCAGCGGCCCGCGCCCTCGCCGAAATCGCCGTGGCAGACGGCGCATTTCTCGGTGTACATCTCCTCGCCGTCGAGGGCATTGCCGGACCCGTCGGGCAGGCCCGCGCCGTCGGGGCGCACGTCGATATCCCACGCCGCGATCTCGTCCGGCGTCGCCTCGCGCCCGAGGCCGAAGGTTTC
>Ga0209831_1003206_pt1 | contig 13658 bp, 9 predicted proteins | sample Maine_Asex4_meta_FD_187451 | JGI IMG/M metagenome (GOLD analysis project Ga0209831, IMG submission 187451) | Marine algal microbial communities from Maine, USA - Maine_Asex4_metaG (SPAdes) (version 2) | ecosystem: Host-associated > Algae > Red algae > Unclassified | place: Maine, USA | collected...
GGCTGGCCCGCCACTACGAGGCGCCGCCCGCGGCGATACGGCGCGTGTTCGAGTTCATGATCGCCACCACCGTGGACATCGAGATCGACTACCTGCAGCGTCGGCTGGCCGAACCGGGCTGAGCCGGTGCGGGACGCGGTCCGGCGCCCGCGTCCGTGATGCCGGGCACGTCGCGATGCGTTTCGTGCCGCCGTGCGACGCCGGTGGCCGGATCCGGCGTCAGACCGAGCGGTTCCCTGTCGATACCCGAAGATGGTCTCCATCGACTCCACGCCCGCCACCGGGTCCGTCTCCCGCGCTGCCGCACCGGCCGCTGCACCGCCCTCGGCACGGCTGGACGGGGTAGGCGAGGCGCTCGATACCGAGTACCGGACGTTGCAGCGCCGCGCGCACATCGGCCGTGCCCACTGGGCGATCCTGGGCCTGTCGGTGCTGCTGACGCTGTCGGCCTGGCAGGCGTGCGGGGCGTTCGTGCACGATCGTGCCGCCGACCGCTTCGAACGCCAGCGTGCCCGGGCCGTCGACATGGTGCAGGCGCGGGTGTCTCGCTACGAGGACGTGCTGCGCTTCGCGGCCGGCATGGTGAACTCGCACGGCTCGCGCGTCAGCCGGGCGCAGTGGCACGACTTCGTCGTCTCGCTGGACCTGCTCGAGCGCTATCCCGGCTCGGGAGCGCTGTCGCTGGCCACCGCCGTGCCCGCGGAGGGCATGGAGCGGTTCGTGGCGGAGCAACGCGGGTCGGTGCCGGGCTTCGTCGTGCACCCGCGCATCGATCAGCCGCTGCACCTGCCGCTGACCCACGTGGAGCCGGCACCGCAGAACGCCTCGGCCATCGGCCTGGACCTGCTGTACGAGGAGAATCGCCGTCGCACGATCCTGGCGTCGCGCGATGACGGCGAGCTGCGCATCACCGTGCCGTTGTCGCTGATGCTGGGCAACACGCTCAAGCCCGGCGTCATCTTCATGGCGCCGCTGTACCGCGGAACCCCGGACACCGTCGAGCGGCGGCGCGCCTCGTTCAGCGGGCTGGTCACCCTGCCGTTCCTGGTCAGCGAGCTGGTGCAGGGCGGACTGGCGCGGGAGCTGCGCCAGGTGTCGTTGAGCATTCTCGACGGCGAGGCGACGGTTCACGACGAGCTGCAACCCGATGCGCCGTCCCACGATCCCGATCCGGTGTTCAGCGAGCGGACCGTGCTGGCGCTGCACGGTCGCCGCTGGCTGATCGACGTGCGTACCGACCTGGATTTCCGGGCCGAGGCCGGCCTGCACACCCCGCGGGTGGTGCTGCTGGTCGGGCTCGGCCTGAACGGTGCGCTGCTGCTGGTGTTCTCGACCATGTCCGGCGCCAACCGGCGGGCGCTCGCGTTCGCCGCCCGCACCGCCGAGGCGTCGCACGATCACCTGGCATCCTTGAAGCGCAGCAACCAAGAGCTGGAATCGTTCGCGCACGTGGTGTCGCACGATCTGAAGACGCCGCTGCGCGGCATCGGTGACCTGATCGAGTATCTGGGCGAGGATCTGCAGGAGACCCTGCAGACGCAGGACCTGCCGGCCGACATCTCGCGCAACCTGCAACGGCTGGACACCCAGCAACGACGCATGACCGAACTCATCGACGGCATTCTCGGGTTCTCCGCCCTGGGGCGCGAGCAGATGGCGGTACAGTCGCTGGACACCGGCGAGGTGCTGCGTGCGGTGGCCGCGGACTTCGCGCTGGACGAGGGGCGCTTCACGGTGCGTGGACCGCTGCCGGTGTTCGACACCCAGCCGGTACGCTTTCGGCAGGTGATGCACAACCTGGTCGGCAACGCGCTCAAGCACCACGACGACCCGGCGAACTTGCGCATCGAGGTCGAGGTGGCGCAGGTGCCGGGCGGCTGGTCGTTCGCGGTCAGCGACAACGGTCCGGGCATCCATCCGCGCTTTCACGCCAGCGTGTTCGAGGTGTTCAAGAAGCTGCGCTCCAAGGACGAGGTCGAGGGCAGCGGGGTCGGGCTGTCCATCGTGCAGCGTTCGGTGGAACTGCTCGGCGGGCACGTGCGACTGGCATCGGCACCGGGAGAAGGGGCACGCTTCACGGTCTTCTGGCCGGAGGCCGGTGCGACGCTGTCCGACGGCGTGGCCGTATCGGACGGCGGCCTTGCGCCGTTGGCGGAGGCGGCATGACGGGCGGCCGGACCAACGGCGCGGCAAGCGGCGTGGCGGGCAACGGGTCGTCGGGCGACGTGTCGGGCCCGGCGCCGCTGCGCATGCTGTGCGTCGACGACAACGCGCTCGACCTCGAACGTATCGAACGGCTGGCCCGACGCCTGGATCCGGTTCCGGACCTGATCACCGCCAGCGACGGCATCGCGGCGCTGGAATGGCTGGCCGACGTCTCCGGCGGCTCCGACGGGCCCGACGGTGGCGGTCGGTTGCCGGACGGGGTGCTGCTCGACATCAACATGCCCAGGATGGACGGTCACGAGACGCTGGCCGCGATCCGCGCGGACGAGAGCTGGAAGCACCTGTTCGTGGGCATGGTGACCACGTCGATGCGCGGCAGCGATCGGGACCGCGCCGACACCCTCGGTGCCGATGCCTACCTCGTCAAGGCGTTGACGAGGGACGGGCTGGCATCCACGCTCGACGAGGTACGCCGGCGCCGGGCGAGCGGACCGCACCGGGCGTAGCGACGGCACGACCGCGATCCGCCGACCGCCCGGTCACGATCGGACCGGCAGTCCGGCGAGGGTGCCCTATACTGCCCCGGCACCGCACGCCGTCGTGACCGATGCCCATGAGTCTGCTCAGCCACCGAGATCGACCGGGAATTGCCGGTGAGCTGCCGGAACCTCCGATCGATCCGGCCGCCGAACGCGTCGCGCTGAAGGACGAACGGCTCGTCTACCGGGCCTGTTCCATGGCGTTCGCGGAAGCTCTCGGTCGCCGCTCCCCGGACGAGGTCATCGGCAAGAGCGACGTGGACCTGCTGCCCCGAGCGACCGCCCGCGACCAGATGGCGCTCGACAGCCGGGTGCTGCACACCCGACAGGCGGACATCGGTTCGATCGATCTGGCCCGCGAGGGCGATCCGCGCCATGTGGTGATGGTGGTGCGCACACCCGTGCTGAGCTCCGAGGGGACGATGCGCGGTGTGGACCTGCGCCTGCTCGGCGGCGCGCCGGTGGCGTCGATGCGCTCGGCGCTCACCGTCGACTACCGCACGCTGATCAACGAAGGTCTGCAGGGCAGCCTGATCCTGTGCGCACGCGAGATCCTGTTCGCCGACGCGCGCGCAGCCCGCCTGCTCGGGTTCGACACCACGGTGCGGTTGACCGAACACGGCGAGGTCGGCGACCTGTTCGACGACGAGGAGCGGGCGCGCATCGAGGCGGCGGCGGTGCAACCGCTGCCGGCGGGGGGGGCCGCCGGGCTGCTCAGCGTGGACGCACGCGGGCGGGACGGGCAGCCGTACCGGTTGCTCGCCCGCGTGACGTCGGTGCAGTGGGGTGCCAGACGGGCCACGCTGCTGTCGTTCATCGACACCGCCGCCGTGGTGCCGGCGCTGCCACCCGCCCCGACGTCCGGGCCGGCCGCGCACACCGCCACCGCCACGGCCGGCGAGGAGGCCGTGCGCGGCGATGCGCAGGATCTGCAGCACTGGATCGGCCGTGCCCGCCAGCTGGAGGCCATCGCCGGTCGCTACCGGCAGTACGCGCGTTCGGCAGCCGATTTCTTCTGGGAGCTGGATGCCGGTCTGTCGTTCCGGCGGGTCTCGCCGGAGCTGGAGCGGGTGCTGGGCGTCTGCGCCGGACAACTCACCGGGCGCACCCACCGCCAGCTCGCCGAACATCCCTCCAACGCGAGCGACGCCGCCGCCTGGCACACCGTGCTCGGCCAGCTGGCCGCCCGCGAGCCGTTCCGCGACGTCGAGCTGGTGTGGCGGGTCGAGGGCGACAGCCGCGTGATCCGCTACAGCGGCGTGCCGCTGTTCGGACCCGATCAGGCGTTCGCGGGCTACCGGGGCGTGGGTTGCGACGTGACCGCCTCGAACCGGCACGCCCAGGCGATCGCCTACCACGCCAATCACGATGCGCTGACCGGGCTTGCCAACCGGCGTCACTTCGAGGCCGTGGTCGGGGAGGCGCTCGAGGCCGCCTCGCACGAGCGGCTCAAGCATGCGCTGTGCTACATGGACCTGGACAACTTCAAGCCGGTCAACGACACCTGCGGGCACGCCGGTGGCGACGAGCTGCTGCGCCAGCTCGGCCAGCTGTTCGACGAGCTGGTGAGAAAGAGCGACGTGCTGGCGCGCCTGGGCGGTGACGAGTTCGGCGTGTTCCTCTACGACTGCGACGTGGCGCAGGCGCTGAAGCTTGCCAACCAGATTCGCCACGAGGTCGAGAACTACCAGTTCCTGTGGGAGGAGACCGCCTTCCAGGTCGGTGTCAGCATCGGGCTGGTGGTGGTGGACGACCGCTGGGAGAGCGTCGACTCGCTGTTCAGTGCCGCGGACGCGGCCTGCTACATCGCCAAGAACGAGGGCCGCAACCGGGTCAGCGTCTACCGCGAGGGCGAGGGCAATGCCAGCAACCGCAAGGTGGCCACCCACTGGGTCGAGCACATCGAGTCGGCGCTGCAGCACGATCGCATCCATCTGGCGGCGCAGCCCATCGAGCAGTTGCACGGCGGCAGCATCGGCTCGCGCTTCGAACTGCTGATGCGCATGGAACTGGCCGACGGCACGCTGGTCTCGCCGTCCGCCTTCCTGCCCTCGGCCGAGCGCTACGGCCTGTGCAACGCGCTCGATCGACGCATGTTCGCGCTGGCGCTCGCCTGGCTGGAAGGGGATCTGCAGATGATGGCGGGCATCCGCCACGTGTCGCTGAACCTGTCCTCGGCAAGCTTCACCGACGACAACTTCGCAGACCTGGTGCTGGAGAGGCTGGCGCGCAGCCCGGTGCCGGCCGAGAAGCTGTGCTTCGAGCTGAGCGAGAACGCCACGATCGCCAACCTGGCGCGCGCCTCGGCATTCATGCAGCGCCTGGCGGCGATCGGCTGCCGGTTCAGCATCGACGACTTCGGCTCGGGACTGTCCTCGTTCGCCTGGTTGCGCAAGCTGCCGATCGATTTCCTGAAGATCGACGGCATGCTGGTGCGCGACATCCTCGACGATCCCACCGATCGCACCATGGTCCGCGCCATCAGCGACATCAGCAAGTCGCTGGGCAAGCGCACCGTGGCCGAGTACGTCGAGTCGCCCCGGCTGCTGGCCGCGGTGCGCGATCTGGACATCGATTTCGCGCAAGGCTACCACCTGGGCGAACCGACGCTCGTCAGCGAGCTTTGACACTGGTCCCGATGCATCGTGCCGCCGTATGGTCTCCTCGATGGGGCGAAGCCATTCCGGCGTCGCGATCACGGGGAACGATCACATGGCGAACGAACGTGCGGTGCTCGCAGGCGGCTGTTTCTGGGGCATGCAGGACCTGATCAGGAAGCGTGACGGTGTGGTGTCGACGCGCGTCGGCTACACCGGCGGTGACGTGCCGAACGCCACCTACCGCAACCACGGCGACCATGCCGAGGGCATCGAGATCGTCTACGACCCGGAGCGGGTGAGCTACCGGGAGCTGCTCGAGCTGTTCTTCCAGATCCACGATCCGAGCACCAAGGACCGTCAGGGCAACGATCGCGGGCGCAGCTACCGCTCGGCGATCTACTACACCGACGAGTCCCAGCGCGAGGAAGCGTTGCGCACCATCGCCGACGTGGACGCCTCGGGCCTGTGGCCCGGCAAGGTGGTGACCGAGCTGGAGCCGGTGGGCGAGTTCTGGGAGGCCGAGTCGGAGCATCAGGACTACCTGAAGCGCATCCCGCACGGCTACACCTGTCATTTCGCGCGCCCGAACTGGCGCCTGGAAAGCGCCACGGCCTGAACCTGGCGGGGGTCGGACACGGATCTTGCAACTCGATTGCCGGCTGACCCCTCGATGCCGCCACCGCACACGAGCGCTCCTGCACCATGTCCGGATCATCCGATGCCTTCGCCGCCGTCAGGCGCTTCTACACTCACGCCCTGGGCTGCCGCCCCGGCGGCGAGGAACGGGATGGCAAGCTGGCGATGGACTGTCACGGCCAGGATCTGGTGCTCGAGCGCGCGGATGGTGCGGATGGCTCGACCGTGCTGCACGAGCCGCCGGAGGGCATCGTGCTCGACATCGACGCGTGGTGCGACGTCGAGCAACGGCTGCGGGAGAATGGCGTTCCGGTCTCGATCAGCGTGCCCAGACCGATGGGCATGGGTCCGGGTCAGCAGTGCCTGATGCACGTGAGCGACCCGTGCGGCAACGTCGTCACGCTGCGCGGGTTCGCGGTCTCGGAAACGATGCTCGCCGCCTGAAGGGGTGGCGGGTGGTGCTCACGCACCGCACGGGCGTACGTGCCGTGCGGCCGCGCCGATCCGGTCACGCGGGCGCGGTATCGATGCGCGCCAGCGCACTGACGTCCGTGTTCCGCCAGAACAGTTCGGGCAGGTGCGTGTTCGTGCGCGACGCGGGTTCGCCACGCGGTGATGTCGACAGGCGTTCGTCCCGATCGGACCAGCGCCGCACATCGAAGGTCCTGACGATCGCATCGGGGTGGAGCAGGTAGGAGGCGCCCGGTGGTGTGCGGCGCATGGCCGCGAAGTGCCAGTACGCGGTGCAGGGACGATGCGCGACGGCGCGTCGCGCGACCAGATCGAGAAAGCGGTGGTCCGGACTCGTCACCGGCACCGCACCGACGAACACGCTGTCGGCGCACGAGCGGTCGAGAGCGTCGTGCACCCGGGCGACGGCGGCATCGACATCATCCACGCCCGGCGCCGTGCCGGCGCGCCGCAGCGAGCAGCTGTGCAGTCGCGGGTGCGCGGCGTGCTCGCCGGGAGCGCTGCCGTCCAGCGTGAACAGGCTGGCGTAACTGGTCTCCAGCGTGGCCATGAGCATGCCGGCCGCACCCGCACCGATCTCGTCGATCGAGTGGGCCAGCACCACGACCGGACCGCGCCTGGTCAGCTCGTCGAGCGAGATCGCCCGGCAGGTCGGTTGCACCGTCGAGGCGGTGACGGTCCGGTACGAGACCGGAATGCCCGCGTGTGTAACGTCCGTTCCCATGAATTCCTCCTGGTCGGAAACCGCATCGCATGAACGATGCCGGAACATCACTTTCACGTACCGGTCACAGATTCTCCCTATATCCGGTTTAAGTCGAGCGAAACTTGCACCTTCCGATGAACCAATCGTGTCCTGTCGGGTCAGTGCGTCGCGTCCGGGCCGGCGCCCGGCATGCCGGGCGCTTCGCCGCCCCGCCGCCAGGTGTGGAACCGCTCCACCCAGGCCAGCAGCCGCTCCGGCTGGTGGGCCCGCTTCCAGTTGCCGGCCACGTACTTGTTCGACTCGGCGAGCGTGGGGTAGATGTGGATGGTGCCGAGGATCTTGTTCAGCCCGATCTTGTGCTTCATCGCCAGCACGTACTCGGCGATCAGGTCTCCGGCCGAGGCGCCGGCGATGGTCACCCCCAGGATGCGGTCCTTGCCCGGTACCGTCAGCACCTTGACGATGCCGTAGGCGGCGGAGTCGGCGATGGCCCGGTCCAGGTCGTCGATCGGGTAGGTGGTCAGCTCGTAGTCGATGCCGCGCTCCTTCGCCTCGATCTCGTTGATGCCGACACGCGCCACCTCCGGATCGGTGAAGGTGGCCCACGGGATCACCCGGTAGTCGACGCGGAACTTCTTCAGCGTCCCGAATAGCGAGTTCACGGCCGCGAACCAAGCCTGGTGCGCCGCCACGTGGGTGAACTGGTACGGTCCTGCCACGTCGCCCACCGCGTAGATGTTCGGAAAATCGGTCTGCAGGAAGTCGTTGACGCGCACCGTGCCGCGCTCGGTCAGCGTCACGCCCAGTTCCTCCAGCCCGAAGCCTGCCGTGTTGGCACGGCGCCCGACCGCGACGATGATCTCGTCGAACGGGATGCGCAGCATCTCGCCACCCTGTTCGCACACCAGCACCGCATCCACGCCGTCGCGCTCCACCGCCACCGCATCGGTACCGGTCAGCACCTTGACGCCCTCGTCGACGAAGCGCTGCTGCACGATCGCGGACACGTCCGGGTCCTCGCGGCTCATGATGCGCTCGCCGCGCTCGACCTGGGTGACCCGGCTGCCCAGCCGACGAAAGGCCTGGGTGAGTTCCGAACCGATCGGTCCGCCGCCCAGCACCACCAGGCGCTTGGGCAGCTCGGTCATCTCCCACAGGTTCTCGCTGGTGCGGTAAGCGATGCTGTCCAGGCCCGGGATCGGCGGCACGAACGCCGAGCCGCCGGTGGCGATGACGATGTTGCGGGTGGTCAGGGTGCGCCCGTTCACCTCCACCGACCAGGGGCCGGTGATGCGGCCCTCGCCCTGGATCACGTCCACGCCCAGCGAGCGGTAGCGCTCCGGCGAGTCGTGCGGCTCGATGGTGGCGATGATGTCGTGCACCCGCTGCATGGTCTTGGCGAAATCGAGCTCGCCGTTCGCGTGCGCCACGCCGTAGGTCTCGCAGGCCGCGATGTCGTGCATGAGCTTGCCGGTGCGGATCAGCGCCTTGGAGGGGACGCAGCCGGTGTTCAGGCAGTCGCCGCCCATCGCCCCCTTCTCGATCAGCGACACCTTGGCCTTGACGGCCGAACCGATGTAGGCCGATACCAGACCGCCCGAGCCCGCTCCCAGCACCACGATGTCGCGGTCGAAGGAGGCGGGCTTGTCGTACCCCTGGTAGACCTTGCGAGCCTTGATCATGTCGACGATTTTCCTGGCGATGAGGGGGAAGATGCCCAGCAGGGCGAACGACAGCAGCAGGCCGGGCGAGACGATGCCGGACAGGCTGTCTATCTCGGCCAGCTGCGTGCCGGCGTTGATGTAGACAGCGGTGCCGAGCAGCATGCCCAGCTGGCTGACCCAGTAGAAGGTGACGGTCTTCAGGCCGGTGAGTCCCATGACCAGGTTCACCAGGAAGAACGGGAACACCGGCACCAGGCGCACGGTGAACAGGTAGAAGGCGCCATCGCGCTCGATGTTGTCGTCGAAGGTCTTGATCTTGTCGCCGAAGCGCGCCTTGACGCTGTCGCGCAGCAGGTAGCGCGACACCAGAAAGGCAAGCGTGGCGCCGATGCTGGAGGCGAACGACACCAGCAGCAGGCCGGTGAACAACCCGAACAGCGCACCACCGGCCAGCGTCAGGATCGCGGCCCCCGGCAGCGACAGGGCGGTGACGACGATGTACAGCGCGAAGAAGCCGCCCAGCATGACCAGCGGCCGGTTCGCGTAGAACGCATCGAGTGCCGCCTGCTGGCTCTTCAGGAACTCCAGGCTGAAGAAGCGTCCCAGGTCGAATGCGAAGAAGGCGACCACGGCGAGCGCCAGGACGAGAAACAGGGTCTTGCGCTGGGTCATCGAAATCATCCGGTGAGCAGGGAGGGACCTGCACGGTGCTGACCGGTGCAAGAGCGCGTCCAACACGCGCGGCCACACTATCGGGCACGGTACTGACGAGCACCTGTCCGACGGCATACGAACGATTATGTTCCGTGCCGCGCCGGTCCCGTGCCGCGGTTACCATCGTGCGGCGCGAGTGTCGCGTGCCGCACCGGACCTGCCGCCCTGTCGCCCCCCGACGATTCCGACGCCCGTGCCGATCCCGCTATCGGTACCGACACGCCGGCCGGCGTGACGATCCGGCGCCGCACCGTGCCCGACACGCCGGTACCGCTGGACCGCGATCCGGTGGTGCAGCGCGTGCTCGCCGCGCGTGGCATCCGCTCGGCGGAGGAGCGCGACACCTCGCTGGCCACGCTGCCGCCGCCGGATGCGTTGCCGGACATCGAGGCGGCGGTGACGCGACTGCTGCTCGCCCGTGACGAGCGGCAGCGCATCCTGATCGTGGGCGACTACGACTGCGACGGGGCGACCAGCACCGCGGTGGCGGTGCTGGGCCTGACGATGCTCGGCTTCGAACGCCCCGAGGTGCTGGTCCCCAACCGCTTCGCCGACGGCTACGGCCTGTCGCCGGCGATCGTGCGCCAGGCGCTCGCGGGCGCCACGGCCGCCGGCGTCGCGGCCGTCGGTGGCGGTGCGGCCGGCGGCAGCGGCTCGGTCGACGACGGCTCGGTCGACCAGGGCAACAAGGGCAACAAGGGCAACAAGCGCGGCGAGCCGGTGCCGGCGCCGCCTCCGCAGCTGATCCTGACGGTCGACAACGGCGTGGCGTCCGTGGACGGGGTGGCGCACGCGCGCGAAGCCGGTGTGGACGTGGTGGTGACCGACCACCACCTGCCCCCCGAGACGCTGCCCGAAGCGGTGGCGATCGTGAACCCCAACCTGCGCGGCGCGACGTTCGGCAGCACCGCCCTGGCCGGGGTGGGGGTGATGTTCTACGTGCTGCTGGCGATCCGCCAGCGCCTGCGCGCCCGGGCCGGTGCCGGGACCGCTGCAGCGGGCAGCGATGCGGCAACGCCGGGGGGCACGGCGGCGGACGCCACCGCCGCCCGGGCTCCGCTGGCCGACCTGCTGGACCTGGTGGCGGTGGGTACCGTGGCCGACGTGGTACCGCTGGATCGGCTCAATCGCACGCTGGTCGCTCAGGGCATTCGCCGTATCCGCGCCGGTCGCTGCCGGCCCGGCGTGTCGGCGTTGCTGAAGACCGCGGCGCGCGAGCCGCAGCGGCTGCAGGCCGACGATATCGGTTTCGCGATCGGACCGCGCCTGAACGCCGCCGGCCGACTGGCCGACATGAGCATCGGTGTGGCCTGCCTGCTGACCGAGTCGCCGGAAGAGGCGCAGCGCCTGGCCGACGAGCTGGACACGCTCAACCGCGAGCGACGCCGCATCGAGCAGGGCATGCGCGAGGAGGCGGAGCTGCGGCTGGCCACCAGCGAGATCGTGAGCGGTGCGGGGCAGGGGGTGCAGCAGCGCTTCGGGGTCGTGCTGGCCGACCCGGGCTGGCACGAAGGCGTGATCGGCATCCTGGCCGGGCGCCTGAAGGAGCGACTGCACCGCCCGGTGGTGGCCCTGACCCATGCGGACGCGCACCGGCTCAAGGGCTCGGCCCGCTCGATCCCGGGCGTGCACGTGCGCGACGTGCTGCAGGCGATCGCGGCCCGTCACCCCGACCTGTTCATCGCCTACGGGGGCCACGCCATGGCGGCCGGCATGACGCTGCCGAGCGACAAGCTGCCGATCCTGGTCGAGGCGTTCGACGAGGAGGTGTCACGCGTGCTGCAGGGGCGGCTGCCGGATCGGGAATGGCTGACCGACGGGGAGCTGCCGCGCGGGATGATGACGATCGCGCAGGCACGCCGACTGGCAGACTGCGGACCGTGGGGCCAGGGGTTCGAGGCGCCGAGCTTCGACGGACTGTTCCGGGTGGTGGAACGCCGCATCGTCGGCACCGGCCACCTGAAGCTCGTCGTCACCCCGCACGACGGCGGTGCGGGGGCGGACCTGGACGCGATCGCCTTCAACCGCGAGGACGAACTGGAGCCGGGCGACGAGGTGCGGCTGGTCTACCGGCTCGACATCAACGTGTACCGCAATGCCGAGCGGTTGCAGCTGATGGTGCTGCACCTGGAGCGGGCCGACCGCTGACGACGCCGTCGCGGCAGCGCCACCACGGCGATCGGAAGCCGGCAGGTTGGGCGGGTCGCGAACGCCTGGCAACAGTTTCATGACGCAAGGTCGCGAGTGGCTGGGCGGTTCCGATTCATTCGTCCGCAGGCCGCTGCCCGGCGTTTCCGGGCGTTTCCAGGCGCGGGTTCCAGGCGTAATCTTGTCATCCCTGACCCACCCGCCACCTTCGAGACCCCATGACCGAGCTGGAGCGCCTGCGCGCCGAACACGCCGCCTTTCGCCGGGAAGGTCTGGCACTGAACATGGAGCGCGGGCAGCCGGCCGATGCGAACTTCGACCTGAGCCTGCCGATGCTGCAGGCGGTCGGGCCGGACCAGGTGGTCACCGACTCGGGGGTGGACGTGCGCAACTATCCCGGCGGGATCTGCGGGCTGCGCGAGGCGCGCGAGCTGTTCGCACCGACCATCGGCGCGCGGTCCGACGAGATCATCGTCGCCAACAACTCCAGCCTGGAACTGATGGGCCAGGTGCTGGGCTGGGCGCTGCTGCGCGGGGTGCGCGGCAGCGGCGCTCCGTGGTCACGGGGTCCGGCGAAGCTGATCGTCACGGTGCCGGGCTACGACCGGCATTTCGGTCTGGCCGAAGCGCTCGGTTACGAACTGGTCGGGGTACCGATCACGCCGGACGGTCCCGACCTGGACGCGATCGAGGCGCTGGTGGCCGAGGATGGCGCCATCAAGGGCGTCTACTTCGTGCCCAACTACGCCAACCCGACCGGCGACAGCCTGTCCGAGGCGGCGGCGCGGCGGCTGGTCGGCATGGCCACCGCCGCCCCCGATTTCACCGTCTTCGCCGACGATGCCTACGCGGTGCACCACCTGGTCGAGCCCGACGCGCCCGCGCCATCGCTGCTGCGCCTGGCCGAGGAGGCGGGCAACCCGGACCGGGTGATCCTGTTCGGCTCGACCTCCAAGGTCACCTTCGCCAGCGGCGGGCTCGCGTTCTGCGGCATGAGCACCGACAACATCGCGTACTGGTCGACGCTGTTCGGCGCCCAGTCCATCGGGCCGAACAAGATCGAGCAGTGGCGTCACGTGCGCTTCCTGCGCGACTACCCGGACGGGATCGCGGGACTGATGCGCGATCATGCGGCGATCCTGAAACCGAAGTTCGATGCGGTGGCCGACGCGCTGCAACAGGAGCTGGGCAACCGGGACTTGGCCCGCTGGAGCGATCCGCGCGGCGGCTACTTCGTCAGCGTCGATACCGTGCTGCCGGTGGCGGCGCGCGTGGTGGCACTGGCGCGCGAGGCGGGCGTGGCGCTCACCCCCACCGGTGCGACCTTTCCCGGCGGGCAGGATCCGGACGATGCCAACATCCGGCTGGCACCGACCCGTCCCGCGCTGGACGAGGTGAAGAAGGCCATGCAGGTGTTCGCCTGCTGCGTGAAGCTCGCCTCGGCCGAGCACGTCGCCGGGGACGAGACCGTTCGTGGCGGCTGACCGCGTGACGCCCGGTATCCACGCCCACTCGGCCACCTCCGACACGCGCATCGAACGCATCGTGCCGATGCCGGCACCGCAGGCGTTGCTGGACGACCTGCCGCTGGATGCGGCCGGTGGCGAGCGGGTGCGTCGTGCCCGCATGCGTATCGGCGACATCCTGCACCGGCGCGATGCGCGTCTGCTGGTGGTGGTCGGTCCGTGCTCGATCCACGATCCGGTGGCGGCACTCGACTATGCCGAACGCCTGCAGCGGGTGCGCGAGGCGCTGGTCGATCGGCTGGAGATCGTCATGCGGGTCTATTTCGAGAAACCGCGCACCACGGTCGGCTGGAAGGGGCTGATCAACGACCCGCACATGAACGACAGCTTCGCGATCGAGGAGGGGCTGCGTGCGGCGCGCGGCCTGCTGGTGGAGCTGGCACGACGCGGCATGCCGGCCGCCTGCGAGTTCCTGGACGCGGTCACCGGGCAGTACTACGCCGACACGGTCAGCTGGGGCGCGATCGGTGCGCGCACCACCGAAAGCC
>Ga0209831_1003208_pt1 | contig 13656 bp, 9 predicted proteins | sample Maine_Asex4_meta_FD_187451 | JGI IMG/M metagenome (GOLD analysis project Ga0209831, IMG submission 187451) | Marine algal microbial communities from Maine, USA - Maine_Asex4_metaG (SPAdes) (version 2) | ecosystem: Host-associated > Algae > Red algae > Unclassified | place: Maine, USA | collected...
CCGTCTGCGTTGGGCAAAAGAGCAGATCCGCACAATGGTCTGTTAAGATACGATTATGCTCTTCAGGCATTTTGCGATTGAATGAGCGTAGGCCTGCCTCCACATGAGCAACAGCAACATGCAATTTTACTGCCGCTAGCGCGCCAGCTAATGTTGAATTCGTGTCACCATAAACTAGCACCCAATCGGGGTTTTCCGCTTGAATTACTTCTTCAATCCGTGCTAGCATTTCGCCGGTTTGTTTTCCGTGAGAACCCGAACCGATCGCCAAATTTACGTCAGGTTTTGGGATCTGCAACTCGTCAAAGAATATCTGCGACATTCCATGATCATAATGCTGCCCCGTATGAACGAGGAATTCGGTGTGGTCATCGCTACGAATTGCATGACTTACCGGCGCGGCTTTAATAAACTGGGGTCGTGCGCCCACAATGGTTAAGACTTTCACAGCGCCTTCCCTTGGGTTGATTCAACTGAGGAACACCTCTAAATGTTGTCGATCTAAAAAAATGCTCTACCATTTATGGTACCATTAGATACAAAATCCAGAGCGCGCTTAACCCCTAAATCGTATCATGCGCCACCTTACGAGTCAACTAGTCTGTTCGTACCAATTATTTGAAAATCTTACATCTATACACAAATAATACATTTGCACAAAAAACACAAAACGCACAGGTTGACACGCTAGCAACATCGTGATATCATACCCACTAATAAAATATAGCCTATAAAATATAGATAAAGGCCATGAGTTTGCTCGATCCTTTTCAGAGAGTTGTCGGTTGGTGCGAGACAATAAGGAGATGCAAACTTAGCCCCTTTTGAATTCTCGGCAGGAAATGGCTGGGCGGTTGCACCGTTATCGCATAGCGAGGTAAAGAAGCAGCGTTTTAAGTTGCTCTTCTCTACAAAATCGGGTGGCACCACGGAATCTTTTTCGTCCTGAGCAGTACAGGATGAGGAGGATTTTTTTGTTTTACAGACAATTTTATTTCAGTGCAAGAGTAGAAACGAGACCTATATTTCCGCTACAAGGTGAATTGTTACAAGGTAAGGTATAGACACATTGAGATATAGACACGTTGAGATATAGACACATAAGGAGAAAATTATGCTAGACATTAAATGGATGCGCGAAAATCGCGAAGCGTTGGCGCAAGCCATGTGTGATCTAAACGACGCAGAAGCACCATGGGAAAGAGCGCTAGAGCTAGATGAGCAGCGCCGCGAGATTCTAACCAAGGTCGAAGCCCTGCGCGGCGAACGCAACAGCGGCTCGAAGCAAGTTGGTCAACTCTTTAAAGAGAAAAAGATGGACGAGGCCAGTGAATTGAAAGAGCGCATGTCTCAAGTAGGTGACGAGATTGCGGCCTTTGATGAGAAGCTGCGCGTACTGGATGAAGAGTACAATGACGCGATGTTGCGGATCCCAAATCCGCCGGAACCGGATGTACCCGTTGCCCCCAGTGAGGATGGCAACTCCGTACTCAAGGAGGTTGGCGACAAACCGAGCTTTGACTTTACGCCAGAAGCGCATTGGGATGTAGGCGAGAAGCTAGGCATTATCGATATTGAACGCGGGGCCAAAATTTCGGGCAGCCGATTCTACTTTTTACGCAAAGCCGGTGCCAGACTTCAGCGAGCGCTTGCTAATTTTTTCCTAGATGTGCATATTAACGAACATGGCTATGAAGAGATCTACCCACCCTTTATGGTGCGAACGGAGACGATGGTTGGCACCGGGAATTTACCAAAATTTGGGGATGTTCTTTATCGTGATGCAGAGGAAGATTATTGGTTGATCCCAACTGCTGAGGTGCCGGTGACCAATCTTTATCGCGATGAGATTATCGAGCCGGGACAGCTTCCGCTCTACTATGCAGCATCGACCCCGTGCTTCCGTCGCGAAAAAGTTTCGGCAGGGCGAGATGTACGTGGCATCAAGCGCGTGCATCAATTTCAGAAAGTAGAGATGGTTAAGTTTGTCGAGCCTGAAACCGGCCGCAATGAATTAGAGACGCTTACGAAAAATGCGGAAGTCCTACTCGAACGGCTTGGGCTACCCTATCGACGATTAGCCATTGCCACTGGCGATCTCTCGTTTGTGGCCTGCATCAAGTATGATCTAGAAGTGTGGGCCGCCGGATGCGAGGAGTGGTTAGAAGTTTCGTCTTGCTCGTACTTCCGCGACTTTCAAGCACGTCGCGCAAACATTCGCTATCGCCCAGAGGAGGGCGCTCGCCCCGAATATGTGCATACGCTCAATGGGTCCGGATTAGCGCTGCCACGAATTGTGATTGCAATTTTGGAAAATTATCAGCAGGCGAATGGCTCGGTTGTAATCCCTGAAGTTTTGCGTCCATACATGGGCGGCATGACCACTATTCAATAATCTACAACAGCACCATAAATCTACACTGATATAGCTTGCCCAGAAAATTTCCGTAACACATTTCAAAAAGCAGAAATGGGACGGAAATTTTCTGGGCAAGTATAAGAAACACACATATGCATTACTCAAAAGATTAACTAAACATTAACAATGGCCGTATGTGGGCTTTGACGAGAAGATTATGTACCAAACCTTACAGATTGTGTCTATATCAATGAGTAAATAGTGCATGAGTCCAGATGGGTAATATAGACATGAATACCAGACCATGGCAATTAATATAAAAGAGGTGAGTAATGCGAGATAGTATGTTGCGCGAGCAGAAAGATAAGCTAATGATGCCAATGGCCGATCAGCTCTTTGGGGCGGTACACCCTAATATTTTATCGATCACAGCATTAGGTGTTGGGTTACTGGCAGCAGGTGCAGTTGCTGGTCAATTCTATATGGCTGGCCTTATTCTTTGGCTATTCAATCGCATATTGGATGGGTTGGACGGGGTGGTTGCCCGAGCGCACAACAAGCAGAGTGATTTTGGCGGTTATTTAGATTTGGTGCTTGATTTCATCGTCTATTTGGCTATCCCGATTGCATTACTCTTCGCGCAGCCTACGCAATCAAATCTGTGGGCCGGTATTATTCTGCTGGCGGTCTATGTATTAAATCTGCTCTCATGGACAACACTGTCTACATTGATCGAGAAGCGTAGTTTGCAATCAGCAAATCGATTAACCAGTGTGGAAATGCCTACAGGAATCGTTGAAGGTGCAGAAACCATTGTTTTCTATTGTCTCTTTATCTTGTTCCCTGCCTATGTTCCGCATCTATTTATAGCTATGTCCATATTGGTGTTAATCACAGCAGCGCAGCGCGTTTGGTGGGCATACTATAATTTGTAGCAGTAGACGGCGATGGCGTCCGTGTCGTTTGGCCTTAAAAAACAGAGCCAATTTCAGCCAAATATCGATACGAGCTAAATTTGCAGGTAAGATTTGATGATGCTTTGATATCTATAGATTTATACAGTTGGATTTTATACAGTTGGATTCTATAATATTCAGCAGAAACACAAATTTCATATATGAAAGACCATTCCAAAAATAAAATATGTCGCATGGCCGCAAGCTACCCTAAAAAAAACCTATAAAATCCGTATAATTATTTTTCTGGATTAGCCCAATTGCATCACTCGCGAGGATTATCAATATGTCACCTCACACACTTGACGCAGAAAAGTTAGACGAAACAAAGTCAGCAGCACAAAAGTCCAGCGGCATGGAGAAACCTATCCCAAACCAATCATTTCTAGCAAGACATAAAGAGAAGATATTTGCCGCTGTCTTATGGGTGAGCATTTTGGTTGCGTTTATCGGGTATGCAATCGGCAACGGCCTTGGCATTTTTGAAGCGTTGAAAAGCGTCACCGTTCAGCTTGTCGATTTGATGACAAACAGTGCGTGGGGTCCACTGATTTTTCTTTTAGCCTATGCGACACGTCCTATTTTTCTATTTTCGGCGGGGCTGCTATCTGTGGCTGGCGGATTTCTTTTTGGCCCACTGTGGGGCATCATCTATACTGTCATCGCCAGCAACCTCTCTGCAATGGTCGCGTATATGATCGGGCGTTTCTTTGGAAGTAACTTGCTCGACGATGATGCCTCTGCCGGAATTATTCAGAATTACGCGGACCGAATGCGCGAAAATAGCTTCTTTACAATCCTAACAATGCGGTTGGCCTTTTTACCATATGACTTGGTCAATTATATCGCAGCCTTCCTAAATATCGATTGGAAACCATTCTTGCTTGCTACCGCCTTAGGTTCCTTACCTGGTACAATTGCCTTTTCGCTCTTTGGCGCTTCGTTGACAGAATTTGATGGCAGCACCCCAGAGTTTGATTTCAGAATTTTAGCGGTGGGTGTGGGCATATTTATTATTAGTTTAGTCATCTCTCGCTTCTTCAAGCAACGAGAAGAGAATAAAACAAAATCTGCGGCTGGTGATATTGCAAAATAGTCGTCAAAATCTTCCATAAATATTTGACAAACAAATAGGCCCACGTGTATACTGCTTTTTCGACAAAGTTACATAGATGGGTCTATTTCGCACAAAACTATTTTGTATTTTTGTATTAAAGTTGTTTTGTAATAGCGTAGTTCATAGACATCAGGTGAAACCCTTATAATTCTGGAGGGATGGCCGAGCGGACGAAGGCGGTTGTCTTGAAAACAACTGTGGCAGTAATGTCACCGGGGGTTCGAATCCCTCTCCCTCCGCCTGAGTTACTCTATTAAAATTGATAGAGTGTAGTACTCTGTTAAGTTTCAACTTGGGGAGGTCGCATAGTCCGGTCGAGTGCGCCCGCCTGCTAAGTGGGTAGAGGCAGCGATGTCTCTCGAGGGTTCAAATCCCTCCCTCCCCGCCTTTTTTGCCATTACATTTTTTAGAATGAGGGCGAAATTGCCTAGCCTTTGCAATGCTAGGCGAAGATAATATGTAGAGTATCAAATACAGATTTAGTATGCGCCCGTAGCTCAGTGGATTAGAGCATCTGGTTGCGGTCCAGAAGGTCGGAGGTTCGAGTCCTCCCGGGCGTACAAGAAAATAAAGAGGGGATGGTGCATTCTAGCACCATCCCCTCTTTATTTTTCTAGAGCGTTTACAGATCTGTGATTATAGACTGTTGACTTTAACAGACATTATCGGTTTGAAACGCAGCTTCGTTATGTTATCATCGAATAATCGAAGAGGGTGTTGGCTCGATTCGTGTCACTTTGTTCTCGTCTCTAAAAATATGTTCGAGCGCAACTGGCAGCAACTCTTCTGTCCAGTATTCATTTTCGTACGCCGCAGCATATAACTTCTTTCGCTGCTCTTCGCTATCAAAACGGCGCAGCCACACATAGTAATCTTCCTCTTCTTCCGTCGTCACAAACGATGCAGGTACAACCATTCCCTTTGATATCTGAAACGGGATCACCATCTCGTCCATAAACTTTACCCACGACTCTTTTTTGCCTGGGCGAATTCGATACTGTCTTAGTTCAAAAAACATTAGGCCTCCTTTTGAAGCGTTGATAGACGATAGATGATTCGACAATTTTGTTTTCGGTTGGGGATTCCTGTGGTAAAATTACAAAGTTTGCACTAGTACACAAAGTACTATTTTATCTCATCTAGCATAAATATACGCTTTTCTGCATAAGCGGATCGATGTGAACGGTTCGGGCTGCGTAGAGAGTTTTGCATTGAATTAGAGGAGCAACGAACGTGAGTTACGATGGACGAGTGCATGTGGTAGAGATTAGCGGCTGCCGTCGAGATCTTCCATTATTTGAAGTAGCCCCCGATGTTAAAATCGCTATTTTCAATATGCTGGGTGACACCGAAATTGTCGAAGTTTCGGCAGAAGCGTTAAGACGTAGAATGCCCGACAATGCCGACGTATTGATTGTGCCCGAAGTAAAAGCAGTGCCGCTTGGACACGCACTTTCTGTAAAGAGTGGTTTACCCTATGTGGTTGTACGTAAAGTTCGCAAGCCCTATATGGTCGATTGCATCGAAACCGAAGTGGTTAGCATTACAACTGGTACGCCTCAAACTCTTTATATAGATGGCAAAGATCGCGCGTTAACTGAAGGAAAGAATGCCGTGCTTGTGGATGATGTAATCAGCACGGGCAGCACATTGCGCGGACTGCACGGGCTGATGAAAGAATCTTCAACCACAATTGTGGGCGAAATGGCAGTCTTTACCGAGGGCAACGCAGACGATTGGACAAACATCATCTCGTTGGGCCATTTGCCTATTTTTACCGATTAGGGCTAATCGAAAAAAAGAACAAAAATGAGAAAAAGCTTAGCCTCTGTTAATAGCTCGCTGTTTGGCTGTGTCAAAACTAGCGGGCTGGCCTCGCTTTTTTCATTTATTTTGTTCACATGCAAAAAAATCATACAGATTTCAGCAGATTGCTGAACGGTTAGTTATTTGCCATCTATTATCAACCTGTCGATGCGACAACTGCTCTAACGCCAAAACCTATGTCAACGCTAACAGAACAACTTTCAAAAATTGCGGATCGATATGATGAGCTCGAACAGCTCATGGCTGATCCGGAAATTATTTCGGACTATAATCACTTTAACAAACTCGCTCAAGAACGAACCGAGATGGATGAGCTTGTGCAGGCATATCGACGTTTCCAAGAGATCGAGGAGCAGATTACAGGTAGCCAAACATTACTTAATGATCCAGAGATGGCCGAACTAGCCGAAATGGAGATCTCCGAGCTAGAAGACGAGCGACAAGAGCTAGAATCATCAATGAGATTGCTGCTCGTGCCTAAAGATCCAAATGACGAGCGCGATGTGATTATGGAGATTCGCGCCGGGGCCGGGGGTGACGAAGCGGGGCTCTTTGCTGCGGAACTTTTGCGGATGTATACTCGTTGGTCAGAGAACCACAGATTTAAAATCGAGCTTCTCAATATTAGCGAAACAGGCGTTGGCGGTATCAAAGAAGCCATTTTAGCAGTGCGTGGCAAGAGCGTATATAGCTTTCTTAAATATGAGTCTGGTGTACATCGTGTGCAGCGTGTACCTGCCACAGAAAGCCAAGGCCGTGTTCATACAAGCGCTGCAACAGTGGCCGTTTTGCCAGAAGCTGACGAGGTAGAAATTGAGATTCACACCAATGATGTTAAGGTCGATGTTTTTCGCAGCAGTGGCCCCGGCGGGCAGAGTGTCAATACAACTGACTCTGCTGTGCGGTTAACTCATGTGCCCAGTGGGCTAGTTATTATCTGCCAAGATGAAAAGAGCCAGCTTCAAAACCGCTTAAAAGCAATGCGTATTCTGCGTACTCGGCTTTATGATTTAGAGCTGCAACGCCAAAACGAGGAGCTTGGTGCGGACCGCAATAATCAAATCGGGTCGGGAGATCGAAGCGAGAAAATTCGCACATATAATTTCCCACAGAGCCGAGTGACCGATCACCGCATTAACAAAACTGTTCATCAGCTCGATTCTGTAATGGATGGCGATTTAGACGAATTTATTTCAGAACTAGCGCAACACGAACAGGCGCAGCGTCTTCAATCCATTGGCGAATAAACTCTCTTTCGTCAGGTTGTTGTAGTCTATGCAGAGGGTAAAGAATTTTTTGATAAGTTATTGTAAGATAACGCCTATTTGCAACGTATATTTTCTGTTATACTATAATGGTTGCAAAGAAGTGCTTCATCCTAAATCCACACGATGTTTTAACCGGATACACTCTGCCGGTTCCGCTTATTCTACTCGTTTTATATCTACTATAATCGTACAAAGCTATATTTTGTAATAACCATATGCTGGTCTTGTGTGGATGGGCTGATTTCGACCGGCATTGTATTCATTGCGCATTTACCACAAATTTTGGTTTTTCTGCGTTTCCCCTCGCTCTAAACAGGGTAAAATGGCTGAAATATCTGTTTTTATTGTTGCTAGGTATTCTAGAGCTTTAGCACAGGCGAAAAAGAAATTATCCGGACATTTTCCGTACATATACTTACCAAAAAAAGTTCTTCACCTCGTCTTTTAAGATGAGGTGGCCTCGACCAAGCTCAGCCGAGCGGGACAAAATTTTTCTGGAGAGCTATAGTTCTTATTATTGAACAAGAGCGGCCTATAATCGAAGGAGTCGATTTTGAATTCCCAACAAATTATCAATACACCCCAACCCATCACATCTGAAGATACTGCGACAGAGAATTGCAGAGTATCAAAAGATCATATCGCTGAAAATTGTGAATCAGACTACGACGATCCAGCAGAATCTAGCTCACCTAAATGCAACGAGAGTAGCAAGCGCAGCATGCGGCAACCTCTTCGTACAGCCGATGAAACAGCTAGATATATACGTGATTCAGCAGCCGCAGATAGGGTAGAGACGCGTCCTGAATACAATTCACTGCACAAGTCCAGTTTTCGGGCATCATCCATCGGAGTGTCAAACAGAACCACGCTGAAACAGTCTATCGTGACGAAGAGTGTGAAACTGGCCACCAAACAACTTCAACCTACAGGACAAGCAGATCGATCCCACCATATTATATGGAGACTTATGAGCGGAACAACCGTGGGGCAGGCAATTGCTTCCGCCACCAAACGTCTTCGCTCCGTTGAATCTTTAACAGCACAGCTAGATGCGCAAGTTATCTTAGCCCGCTTATTAGGGCGAGATCGTAGCTGGATCTTTGCACACCATGACGAAGTTTTGACAGACGATGAGCTAGAGCGATATTCAGAGCTTGTTGCTCGACGCACAAACCATGAACCGGTGGCTTATTTAGTTGGCTGCAAAGAATTCTATGGATTAGAGTTCATGGTGGATGAGCGCGTGTTAATTCCGCGGCCCGAGACCGAACTATTGGTCGATGCGGTTTTGGATCATATCGAGATGCGGGCTCATGATCTATCACCGGGCGAGCGATTACGCGTAGCAGATATTGGCACCGGAAGTGGTGCGATTGCCATTGCTGTGGCTGTCAATTCACCCAAGGTGAATGTTTACGCAACGGACGTAAGTCCTGATGCATTAGAAATTGCTCGCCTGAATATCAAGGGGCTTGATAAGCGTTGTCAGGTCAGTCTGCTGGAAGGCAATCTGCTCATGCCGTTGATACACAAAATTGATCTGCCACGCGTCAATGTAATTGTGGCAAATTTGCCCTATATCACGACCGAAGACTACCCTAAGCTACAGCGAGATGTGCGTGATTATGAGCCGGTGGTTGCTTTGGCTGCTGGACCAGAGGGGCTGGACAAAATTCAACGTTTGCTAGAGCAGGCACCAGCGTGCATCGAACCAGATGGCTTAATACTGCTTGAGATTGGTGCGGATCAAGGTGCAGCCGTAGTCGAACTAGCTCAAGAACTTATTCCGCAAGCCAATTCGATCATTTTGCGTCAGGATCACAATGGGCGAGACCGCTTGGTCATGATTGCGATGTAGCGTCTGTCCCGTTTGGTCCGATAACCGAGAACGATTGTAGAATAGAGATAGCTGGAAATTGCGGCTATCTCTATTTTTATTTTACCCAAAAGAAACGTGAACCTATGAATAGCGTCAATAGACCATTCGATCTTGTCATCCTCGACTTGGACGGCACCATCCTCGATCCATACAAATCTGCCGACTTTACCCCTGCTGTCATGGAAGCGGTTGCCGCAGTACAGGCATCTGGCATCCCCGTGACAATCGGCACGGGCCGGACCTTCGATTTTGTACGCCACTATGCCAAAATTCTGAATGTCACGACGCCGGTTGTTACAACACAGGGTGCGGTCGTTGGCAACCCCGTTACGGGCGAAGTATTGGCCGAGTCGATCCTGCCGTTGGATGCGAGTCGTGCGGTAGCAGAGTGGGTTGACGAATCTGAGCGCATAACCGTTTTTTATTTCACACAAGCCGACGGCAGCGTGACAATCTACCAGAATCGTAATGAGGGCGACGACGAATTTTACGATCATGTCTTTGGCACGCCACGAGTCATGCAACAGAGTTTTCGCGATCTGCTTGCGGCGGACAACGCCCATCCGCCAGTGAAATTTATCACTGTCGACAATCCTGAAGCGGGCGATGATATTGACCCCACTTTGCAGGCGCGTTTTAGCCAGAATTTATATATTACGCGCACACATCCAAAACTTGTCGAAGGTACGGCACTGGGTGTAAACAAAGGTGAGGGCGTGCGCAAGTTGTGCCAAATTTTGGGCATTGATCGGAGCCGCGTTTTAGCCATTGGTGACAGTAACAACGATATCCCAATGCTCGAAGCGGTAGGGACAGCCGTAGCAATGGGCAATGCAGGCGAGCCGGTTCGCGCCGTGGCTGATTGGATCGCGCCAAGCATTGATGATGATGGTGCCGCGGTCGCGCTGCATAAATTTATTCTAGAGAGGATGAGATTGTAGCTAGGTGTAGGAGAAATATTAAGAACAAAGTCAATTTAGTTCATAGGGACCACGATCAAATGAGTCTATGATATCGAACTACGGACATCCTGTCCGTCACTCGCTCAACAAGACATTTAGGCCATGTGGAAATGGCTGAGTTATTTGATCGCTGTTCATAGTGGCTATCATCAATGATGGGGTTCGGTAATAACAATATGAATAGGAAAAACAACAGTAAAAAACACCATTATATACCTCAATATTACCTAAAAGGTTTTTCAACATCTGGTGATTCTTCAAAAGTATGGGCTTTTGATCGGCGTTCCAAAAAGGCATTTTGTGCAAGTACACTTAATATTGGTCATGAGAATTATTTTTATGCATCAAAAGATATACATGGAGAAATCGATACAGACAGTGTCGAAACATTCTTAGCAAATAGTGTTGAGGGCCCCGCAAATCCGATAATTGATAAAGTAAGAAATATTCAGCCGATCAATAAACAGGAAAAGTCTGTACTCGCTAAATATATGGCGTATATGCTCAGTCGAGTCCCACGCTATAGAGAACGCATAAAAGAGAAAATTCCTCAATTCTTGGAAGAACTTAAAGCGCGAACTGAAATTGAAATCAAAAAAAGCAATATTTCGCAGGATTCCCAGAATAGAATTCTTCAAACAATCGAGAGGGAACTTTCCGCAGCATCGCCAAATTTGCCGGATGGGCTTAAACACCCTATCCTCCATGAAGACATCTTCGAAATATTAAATGATATGAATTGGCTCTTATTATCAAGAGAGAATTCTCCATATTTTTTAACTTGTGACAATCCATTTTTGTTCACAGAACGCCGCGGTTTATTAGATAGTGAAGCTGAAATTATTTTTCCAATCTCTAAAAGTGTTGCACTTTTGGCTACACGTAACCATAATAAAGACATTGACTACATGCCTGTTGAAGAGAGCTTTGTTCAGCAAGTAAATAAGTATGTTGCCTTGAATGCAACGAGATATGTTTATTACTGCGAAGATGTAGTGTGGGTCCATAATCTGCTATAACTAAGATTTACGTTTCTGGTTAAAATGTTGCTTAGTTCCGTTTGTCTTCCTCACACTCAGTTAAAACCACCAATTTTCCACAGTTTTATGCGACTTATCCACAGGGTTATCCCCAGTCAAAATTGAGCGCAATCTGCTGGTAAAATCGGTAGATTTTTGCTATAATAGTCTCCTCAGCTAGAACATCAGTTCAATATGCGAAATGCACCGTTTCGCTCATAACCCACCCAAACAAAACAACCATGTCTGATGATTTTGTCCACCTGCATACCCACTCCGAATATTCGTTGCTCGACGGCCTTGGTCGCGTAAAACAGTTGGTTGCCGAAGCCAAGCGACTGGGTCAACCCGCGCTCGCGCTAACCGATCATGGCACCATGCACGGCGCAATTGAGTTCTTTCGCGCCTGCAAAGCGCAAGAGGTCAAGCCCATCATCGGGCTGGAGTCGTACCAGACTGTGTGGGGGCGACCAATGGGTGGCCGCGATGCACAATTTGATCGCGAGAATTACCATCTACTGCTGCTGGCCCAAAATATGACAGGCTACCGCAATCTGCTCAAGGTGGCGTCAAAGAGCCAGATGAATGGCTACTATTACAAGCCGCGCATCGATCATGACTTTTTGGCCGCGCACGCCGAGGGCATCATCTGTTCGTCGGGCTGCTTGGGGGCCGAGGTGCCGAACTTGATTATGCAAGGGCGGGAAAAAGAGGCGTACAAGCAATTGGGCTGGTATGTGGATGTCTTTGGCAAAGATAACTTTTATATCGAAGTACAAGAGCACAGCATTCCCGAACTGGTTGAGGTGAACAAAACATTGGTGCCGTGGGCCGACAAATTTGGCCTACAATTGTTGGCGACTAACGATGTGCATTATGTAAAAGAGGGCGACAGCACGCCCCACGATATGCTGCTTTGTGTGCAGACGGGTGCAAGCTTTGCCGCCGAAAAGCGGATGCGGCTTTCGGATCAGAGCTACTTTCTAAAGAGTCGCAAGCAGATGGAAGAGACCTTTCGCCCGCTGATGGATCTGCCCGCGAGCGCGTTCGACAACTCGGTCAAGATTATGGAGATGTGCAACGTCGATCTCGAAGATCGCGACTACCATCTGCCCGACTTGTCCATTCCAGAAGGCTTTACCTATGCGACCTATCTGCGCCATCTGACCGAAGAAGGGTTGGCGCGCTTGTATGGCGATCGGGCGAACGATGATGTGGTGCAAGAGCGCAAAGAACGCGAGCTGCGCGTCATTAACGAGATGGGCTTTGACGTCTACTTCTTGATTGTAGCCGACATATGTAACTTTTCGCGCAGCCGCAACATTTGGTGGAACGTGCGCGGCTCGGGCGCAGGGTCGGTGGTGGCCTATTGTATCGGCGTCACAGGGCTGGACCCCCTAAAGAATGACCTTATCTTCGAGCGCTTTTTAAACCCGGCGCGTGTGAGCATGCCAGATTTTGATCTCGATTTCCCAGACGATCAGCGCGAGGAGCTGATCCGCTATACAATCGACAAATACGGCTCCGATCAAGTTGCGCAAATTGTCACCTTTGGGCGCATGAAAGCGCGCGCCGCCATTCGAGATGTAGGCCGTGCGCAAGAAATTTCACTGCCTGATGTGGACCGTGTCGCCAAGATGATCCCCGCCATCCCGGGCAAGCCAGTGACTATCAACGATGTACTGACCGATGGCCACGAATTTTTCAACCCCGAATTGGTCGAAGTCTATCAAAAAGAGAGTTGGGTGCGCGACCTGCTGGACATGTCGATGAAGCTCGAAGGGGTAGCGCGCCACTCGGGGATCCATGCGGCCGCGGTGATTGTGGCCGACCGCGAAATTACCCATTATGCGCCAGTCATGCGGGCGTCAAAGGGCAGCATTACGGGTGCAATTGCGCAATTCGAGTTCCCGATTCTCGAATCGATTGGCCTGCTCAAGGTCGATTTTTTGGGGCTGTCCACGCTTTCGGTCATGCGCGAGGCCGGTCGTTTGATAAAAGAGCGACATAATGTTGAGTACAATCTAGGTAATATCCCTTTTGAAGGTGACGAAACTGTCGAAGCCTTTAAGCTGTTATCAAGTGGCGAGGTAAGTGGCGTTTTTCAGGTGGAGAGCGCAGGCATGCGCCGCGTCTTGACGGAGATGCGGCCCTCCATTTTCGAACACATTATTGCGACAATCTCGCTCTATCGTCCAGGACCGCTAGAGTACATTCCCAACTATATTCGGCGTCTGCACGGTGAGGAAGAGGTGGAATATAAGGA
>Ga0209831_1003209_pt1 | contig 13645 bp, 16 predicted proteins | sample Maine_Asex4_meta_FD_187451 | JGI IMG/M metagenome (GOLD analysis project Ga0209831, IMG submission 187451) | Marine algal microbial communities from Maine, USA - Maine_Asex4_metaG (SPAdes) (version 2) | ecosystem: Host-associated > Algae > Red algae > Unclassified | place: Maine, USA | collected...
CCGTTTTTCCGGGCCGCGCCCGCCGCGCGCCGCTGAAGGGTCCCTGGGTGGCGCTTCCTGGGGGGTGGGGGGCGCGCGTTTTTCCGCGCCGCGCCCGCGGTGCCCGCCGTGCGTCGCTGGGGGCGCCCTGGGTAGCGCTTTTGGGGGGGTGGGGGGGGGCGGTTTTCCGCGCCGCGCCCGCCGCGCGCCGCTGAAGGGGCCCTGGGTGGGGCTCCCTGGGGGGTGGGGGGCGCGGATTTTTGTGCGCCCCGCCCGCGATGTTACGGCTGCTGGCGGCTCGTCGGGGGGGCCCTGCGTGCCTGCTGGGGTCGTGCAGTTTTGGCTCTCGCGCCACCGGAGATCCGCCACCAGTTGATCCTGCGTCGTTCTGGGTGGGTCGTTTGGGGGGAGTTGACTTTTGTTTCTTTTTCGCGCGGGCGCTGGGCCACCACCGAGAGCTTCAGGGGCACCCTCGGGGGGGGTGGGTGTTTGCCGCTCCTGTTTTTTTGCGCTTCTGCCGCAGCGCGTTCTGGCGCCCAGCGGGGTTGCCGGTCTTGCTCTTGGCGGGGACGCTGCGTGGCGCCACCGGCATAGGTGGGGAGCTCTTCTTTTTTGGCGCGGCGGTGGTGACCGCCCCCACCTCGTGCGGCGTGAGGGGGGCAACGCTATCGGTCGGATATCGTTCCTGCGCACCGACGGTTGCCGCTGGCATGGAACTCGCTTCCCTGCTGCCGGTCGTGCCCGTCCGCGTGCGTCCGACGCGGTATTTAGGTGTCACCCACCGCCACCACCGTCTCGCCCCCGGACGGGCAGCCCATTCCTCTTTCGCGTGGAGTTCTCCCATTTCCTGCACCATTTCCTCCTGCACTGGCGCGCCCTACGAGCCTGCTTCCTCCTTTCGACCCCTACCCGGTTGCCGAGTGCATTCTCCTCGCGATGGCCTCATCTGTGAATGTGGTACACGCTTCCACCATGGCGGCTACCATCGACGACGCCTTGGTGGTCTCTTCTGCGTTGGCAGCGGATCCAGCTGCTGGCGTGCCAACTTATCCGACGAGCCGCTCAGCTTCCGCCGCCATCCCAACGTTGGTAGCGACGCTGGAGAGCTCCCGGACGCTCACGGCGGCCGGCAACGCAGCCAAAATTGCAACGGCCACCCCGACGGCGCCCCCCCCGACGGCGGCGGTTGCGGCGACGCCGGCGGTGACGCTGGCGGGCACGCTGACAGCTGTGCCGACGCTCACAGCCGCCGGCGTCGTCCCCACCAACGCGGCGATCACCCCGACGGCGCCACCCTGGATGGCGGCGGCTGCGGTGACGCCGGTGGCTATGCTGGCGAGCGCCATGACGTCGATGCCGACTCTCGCGGGCGCCCCGACGGCTGTGCCGACGCACATGGCCGCAGGCGTGGCTGCCACCAGCGCGGCGGCAACCTCGACAGCGCGCCCCCCGACGGCGGCGGTTGCGCTGACGCCGGCGGCGACGCTGGCGGGTGCCCCAATGGCTCTGCCGACGCTCTCGGGCGCCCCGACGGCTGTGCCGACGCTCACGGCGGCCGGCGTCGCCGCCACCAACGCGGCGGTCAGCGCGACGGTGCCCCCTCCGAGGGCGGCGATTGTGGCGACGCCGGCGGCCATGCTGGCGGGCGCCCCAACGAATGTCTCCACGCTCACGGCGGCCGGCGCTGCAGCTACTAGCGCGGCGGCCACCCCGACGGCGCCGCCCCCGGCAGGCATGGTGGCACCGACGGCCGCGGCGTTTGTCGCTTCGGCAACAATGGCGGCTACACAAGCGAGGGCTCGCGCGGCCAACGGCGCCCAGTCGCTGCCACTGCAGCGGTTGCGTCGGTAAGCTGTGGCGGTCAACGGCGGCAAGGTAGCGGACAAGACGGTGTCGAACCTGGTGTCGCTCATCTTCTTCTCCGGCCGGGTCCATGACGCCCACCCGGGGCTGAGGGTGCTCATCCATGTGTCGGGCGTTTCGTCCGGAGGTGAGCTCAGCTGGGCAAGCCTGTTTGGCGATGGCTGCTACGTCGAACCGGATGTGCTGCGTGTGTTTGGTCAAGCGCACCAGTTTTGTCGGGGCCGTGACCCACTGACAACTGCTGGAAACGCTTCCTCGTGCCATCCGGCGCGACTGGTGGGCACTCATCACCGCGGCGGCGTCGAGCCAAAGGCGAGTGCAGTTCCCCCCCCGTCGCCTTCTAGTGACGAACTTGCATTCCTCGACGCGATGGTCGCGCCGCAGCTCGACAACCACGCCCCGTCGCCGATTGAGCTCCAGCGCCTCGCTCGGATGGCCGCTCGTGCGGAGGCGGCGTCGCGCTCGCCGAGCCCGCCGTCGGACGGCGTACCACCACGAGAGAACGCTGGGAGCGACGGCGCTGCTGCTGCTGCTGCTGGGAGCGGGGATGCGGTTGGCGGCGGTGACGGTGACAGCGGCGGTGACGGTGACAGCGGCGGTGGCTCGACTAGCGGTAGCAGCGCGGGTGGCTCGCCGGCAACCCGCCTGCTGGCGGCTTTCAACACCCCCGGCGTCTTGCCCTTTGTATTTGAGTCGGTCAGGCCACCCCTGAGGCACGTGCCGAACAAGGCATCCCTCTACTTTATGGACAATGTGCTTGACCGCAAGCGCCGCGGCACCATCTTGCTGCTCCGCAACGTCCTCAAGGCGGCCGTCCTGTTCTTCTCCATGACGTTCAACCAGCGGGGCATCCAGGAGGGCTTCTACCGCTGGTGGACGTACCAGCTGATCATCGCCCAGGAGGAGTCGGGGCAGCTGCCCAAGAGGTGCCAGTGGCCGTTGAGCGTCGTCGTTCCCACCCGCTTTCTGACTCCCAAGGCCGCCAAGAAGCTACCCGCCACCACCATGCCGACCGAGCCGCTGCAGAGCAGCTGCGAGCAGCCGGCCGATGACCAGGCCCAGGAGGACACCGACATCACGCCCGTCCCCAAGAGGGTCGTCGACCCGGCCATGATCATCGAGTTGCGTGCCATCCCCACCAACGAATCCCACTGCAAGCAGGAGGAAGCAGTGGCGGCGATCCTGCTGCTCTGGGACAAGGAGCCGCGGTCGCGCTCCTGCATGATGGCGGAGGTGTTCCGCGTGGACAAGCAGGCTGGCAAGCGCAAGCAGCATCAGGTTCGGCGCAAGTCGGCGGCGAAGAGCGCTGGTGCCTCGGCAAGCGTGGCTGTCGCATTGGCGGCTCGAACAGGGGGCGCGGACGGCGGTGGGGGCAGCGGAGGTGGAGATTCCGCCGCTCGTGCAGCGCCACCTGGGCTTGGGTCTGCCGCCGCTGCGCGGGCCAGTGCTCGCCAAGCCGCAGCAGGCGTCGCCGCCGCGGCCAAGCGCACGCTGGAGGCGCCTGCTGCGGGCGCCCCCGTCAAGCGTACTCGCGTCTCTGGTGGGGACGACAATGGCGCTAGAGCAGATTTACCTGATGTCAACGACGGGCCGTGCGACCTGTTGGATGAGCGAGGCGTCACGGTCGCCAACGGCGTGGCTGACGTTGGCCGCCGGGTGCTGCACACGCGCGCGGTACCGTCCGAGTTTGTCGTCATCGAGGTGAAGGCGGTGGCGCACTCTCGAGCGACCTTCATCTATCCGCACGAGCAGCAGTTCCCTGTCGAGCCGCCCGCAGTGACCCTGAGGTTGATGCGTGACACGGTGGGTACCTTCATTGTGTGGAGCCTTGCTTCTTTGCTCTCCCTGTAGTGCATCCTCTTTACTGCGCTTGTGTTATTATATGCAACCCGTCGTGTGAAGCACAGTCATAGAAAGCCTTCTACTTCTTTTTCCCGGTCGTGCTTTTTTCCGCCTTTTCCGGAAAAGTGTGCTTCTTCACTAGTCGAACTGAATTGTGTGTTTCGATCTTAAACGTACTCTTGAGGGGATTTCTTTGGCGATGAAACAGGATTTGACTGACTGATCTAAGCAGCGCCACGCTCATGGGAGAGAAAGCGCCAAGCACGCCTAGTTAAGGCCGGACATCTGGCTTGAAAATATTTCGCTAAATCGGCGCCACGTATGTCACATTCTTACAGCACGAGGCGTAATTTGACCACCCATGACGCCGCTGTCGCCGCCGCCCGTGTCGCACGAACCGTCGCCGTCACCATCGCCTACAACAGGCACCCCACACTCCCCTCCCCCCGCTGGGATCCCCCGTTACCAACCGTGTCTTCGACGTGCTGCTGCTTGTCCTGTCACTCTTTGGAGGCGCTTTGTCCAAGCATCGACATCCATGGACGGCGACAACGAGGGCGTGTGTCCAAGGTACGTACCCGGCCGCCTCCGCCGATCCCGATGAAGCAGCGTGAAGCAGCCAGCGGCATGAGCATTTGAAGACATGATTGGAATGCGCGCCGGCTGGGCATCTTTTTGAGCCTGGGATAGCATGCGGGCGTGCTCCCATTCTGTTCCTGCTGGGGTGGACAGTGTTCCTGACGTTGGCGTGGCATCTATTTATCCTTCTTCTTCTTTCCGTATTTCCTGCATGGTTTTCTTGATTGCAGTGTGTTGCTTGACCTAGCAGATAAAGTAAAGGGCATCACCCACCCCGTCACCGGGCGGCCGATGCCTATTCTTTGTGAACTTTGCTCTCGGGCCTTCCTTCCGCCCGGAGCGGCCGCAGACGAGTACTTTTGCACGGTCTCCCACCTACCTGCTGATTTAGCAGCCCACTCTGAGGCGGCGATGCTGGGGAGGAGCCGTAACGCTCGGCGCTCGCGTGTGCTTGCGTGTGGAGTTGTCATTGGGGTATGCAACTCATGCGCCATCCCCCGCCGCCCTCCCCGTGAAAGGATGACCAAGCAATTGGAGGCGTGCACAAGCCAGCGGCATCCCGCCGCTAGCACATCCCCTGCCAAGTACACTCCTGGTCCGGGAATAATGCCCTACCTCTGGCCATCTGCTCAGGCGGACCAGGAGCGCGCTTCCTCTCCAGCGGGCCGAACTAAGGTGTGTGCTGGGTGCAGGACAATTGCTGAGAGGGCCGCTAAACGCGTCCAAATTGAGGGTCAAGCCCAGACACTTCCTGCATCAAGCACCGTGGCAGTGGAGGAATGTGGTGCGGCGGGTGATCCGCGTGCTGCAATGGTCGTCGGCACCCCCTCGGGACTGCATGCGCTGTCAGAGGCGGCGGCCACCGCCTTGCACCTGCCGGTACCCCCCCCCGCTCTGTGTTGCCCTCCTCTCCTGCCTGCGGCAGAGGACCTCGCGGGTGGGTCCCAGCAGGACGCTTCGGAAATTGCATGCGGTGCAAGCGACAAGTCTGCAACGGACACCCCGCCGTTGAAAGAGCCGCGCGGTCCTGAGGAGCCGGGGCACGCCCTCACAACTCCACGTGCCTCGGTGGCTGTGCCAGGGAGCGTGTCTCTTGACATCCCTCCCGACCTCTCGTGGCAGTCGTCCGAGCGATACTTGGCGGCGCTGCTGGACAAGTATGACTCGTTAGCTGGGCCTGAGCTGGCGACGTCGGACACCCTTCTTAACCGCCACCTGGCTTCCACGAGACCTCCGGACATTTCCGTGGCCTTCAAAAACGGCGTGAACCGAACTTACGTGTGGGTACGTAACGGTCGGGGCAAAGCCGTGGGTGATCGCCACCTCCGACGAAGAGCTGCGGCTCTGACGGGGCTGCAGGCCCGGATCACGGGCAACCGGGCCTCTACCTACGCGTCAGCCCATGCACGGATCTTGCGGCAGGCCCAGGCATCACGGGGCTTGTCAGTTGTCCCTGTGTGCGGGGCTGGCAGCTTGCCTCCTCGTCTCCAAGCCCTACTTGCGGCCCGCTGCAATATTAGCGGCGCGCAGTGGAGCCAATTGCGGGAGGCGTTTGGTGGACGCCTTAGCTGCTTTGCCAGTCGCGAGACGCTGCGGGGGGCAGCGGCGGCAGTGGCTAACGAGCCGGGGCGCCAAGTGCGGACGGACGAGCGAGGCGCCCACTTGGTGGACTTCCACAGCGCTCTCGAGAGCGTGGCGGAAGGGCTGTGGTCGTCAAACCAATGGGTGGACCGCTTCGTTCGGAACGGGACGGGGGCTAAGATCGCGCACACGACGGCTTTTGTGCCCACTGCACTGGGTGAACCCTACACCCTGCATGCTGATTCGACGCCAGACTTACATCTGTGCGTCGGGTTGGACAAGGGTGGGTGTGGCACGCCCGCTGCCAAGCTCGTGGCCACTGTGGCCAATCAAGCCTGCCCTCAGAGACGTCCTAAAAGCATCTTGATGTCGACAATGCCGTGCATTGCCGATGACAATGCTGCCCTTCATGAAATGATTGGGCCGTGGGTGGTGGACCTGGAACGGACCCTCAAGCGAGGCGTCGTCGTGGGGAGTACCCGCAGAGCTGTAAGGCTCATCTGGACGGGGGACCTGTCCTTTTTGTCGGCGCTGGTCGGCCATGCGGGGGCTACGGCACGGTTCCCGTGTGTGTTCTGCCCTGCCGTTCTACGACCGGGACCCTTGCACGCGGAGTTGATTGCCAAGTATGGCACGCTCCAACGGCCTGGGGCGCCTCCGAATGGGCTGCGCACGCGTCAACAATTCCTCGACGCGATGATGGCCTACCGGACGTGCGATAACGACAGCTTGACACTGCCGTTATCCCCATGGCAACATCTCTCGATTATCAATTGTCCATTGCTGGCGGTCGACCCTGCCGAGGTCTCTGTGATTCCCTTGCACACGACGTTAGGAGGTACCCTAACGTTAATCGACTTGGGTTTGGAGGCCGCCTATGAGGCTGGGGGGGCAGACGCCTCCTTGGAAGCCGCGGAAGCTCTGGGGCGGGCCCTGTTGGAGGACATTCGTGTCAGCCCCGCACCCTACCACAGAGGCGCTCTCGAGGGGCGCGAGTGCCATCGGCTGACCGCCAAGTACCCCCTGGTTCGTGCCGCACTGGCGCCGTACCTGTCGACGGGAAATCTGGCCGCCCTGCGCACCGGGTGGACCGACTGGGCGGCAATTGTCGGGACACTCAACACCGCTGCGGACATTCCATTGACCGAGATTGATTCGTTTACACGACTGGCGCGGGGTTTGGTGCCCCCCCTACAAGTGGCCTTCCCTTGGCTAAGTGTGACCCCCAAACTGCACGCCCTTGTGCACCACGCGCCTGCCTTTTTGCGGCGGTTTGGCTCCCTGGGTGCCTACGGTGAGCAGGCGCTGGAGGCCTGGCATGGTTTCTTTAATTACTCCCAGGCTCGTTGCACAGCCGACTCCTTCCTCTGAGCGTGCAAGCGGCTGGTCGAGCAAGCCGCGCTGCAGCACCAGCCGGGGGCCACATCTGAGCTGGCCAACGGCCAACGCCGCATGCCGTCCCAGAAGGCGGGGGCGCGCCTGGCGACGCGGCCAAATGACGGGCGCTTGAGGCGCAACAAGGACGCCCAGCGCGGCACCGTGGCCGGCGACTCCCGCGCGGATGAAGAAATGCGCCAATGGGCAAAGAAGCGTGCGTGCAAGGCAAAGCGGCACGTGGACGCGTTCAACGCTCGGCACGAGGTGGAGTATGGGTCGGACGACGAGTACTCAGATAGTGAGCTGGTGGGCGGGGACGAGGGCATCGACCCAGTGGCAGCCTTGGTGATAGCGTAAAGATATTCTTTCTATGACTGCAAATACCCCGTGAGTCCAGCGCTCTCGCTGCATCTTTAGCCACAAGCAGAGGGATCAGCCGAAACGGCCCCACCCGATTCAATCGACGCGTGGAGTATGGCAGATAGATATCTCGCCTGAGGCTGTTAGATGGACCATCACCATCTGATTGGATGAATAGATCAACCATCGCGACGCTTCGTCACGAAGCGGTCACTTGCACTGTCGTTTCCTCATCACCGAGCGGTGCGCACGGCACCGCGTGAAGGTGCCAGCTCGGTCTTGGTGTGGGACTATCCGTCGCCACCGTCCCAATCGGCTGTCAAGCAGTTGACCAGAACCGTGGAGGAGAAGTAGAGCGCGGCGACGGTCGCCGACGCTGTGGTGGCGGCGGCGGCGGCGGCGGCCGTCGGGGGGCCAATCCACGGTCGCCGCCAGCCCTACCGTCGGAGGTGCCCGGCGAGTCAGTGTGGGTCGCCCCGCCGGCGGCTGCCGCGGCCGTTTCCGCCGTCTCCGCCCTCACCGTTGCGTCGACGAGCACCTGTGTGCCGTAGGGGGCGCCGCACCCAAACTGCAGGTGCTTCCCCCCAACGACGGCCACCTTCCCCCGGTCGGCAGTTCGCCAGGCATTGGCCGCCTGGCTGTATCTCTATTCCGCGCACACCACACCCTGCGGGCGATGACGTTTCAGGTGGGCCATATCCTCCTACCCACAGACTCTTGAGGGCATCGCTTGGCTGGCCACGCCCGCCGAGTCCTGCCACTCTCAGCAGCACTGTGTAAGGATGGTCTCTTACTATGAAGTCAGAAGCAGGTCAGTACACACGTGCATGATCAGTCTTCTCCGAGGGCGCCGAACTGTCTGTCGGTTGTGTATTGGTCCCTTGCCACAGATCTGTGGCGATGGCATCATGAACCCATGTCAGAGGTTCTTGGTGCCGCCCCACTTCCAGGCAGTGGCAGTGCGGTCTGCTATGAAAACCTGTTGTGCAATCTTCCACACGCTGGGACGCCACTCGCGGACCGCTGAGAGCGATTTCGTATTGCAGCAACTCCCATCGTGCGCTGCTCTGGAACGTACTCGGTGACCGCATCGCATATGACTTTTCTAAATGGATCCAGATCTGAAAGAGCACACACACACGAAGCTGGGCATCGAGGAGCACGTGCGCAGAGATACTGAAGCTCTACTAGGAGACTCTAATAGGAACCAGTAGCGTCAATCGAGCACCTGGTCTTTCACAGCGCCTTCCACCCCGTCGTGCATACCATTATGTCACCGGTTTGGCGAGGCACAATGCTGTGCACAGTCCTAGATTCTGGCACCAGTTTTGCACCGGGTCTCGGTGCTAGGAGGCTGGTCCGAAAGGTTTCCATATGACTGAGACGCGCTCCATGATCGGCTTTCTCGACAACGCAGACTTTCTCGCAGTTGTGGGAATGCACATGGACAAGTGTTTCTCCACGTGTGCAGCGACGCGCATATGTTTCTTTGTCTCTGGAGGTCCCGCTGTGCCATGGAGGAGCGCTCATCAGAGAAGAGAGCATCGTAAACGACTGCATGTACGCATAAATCCCTATTCGAAGGCGACACAAAGCTCTGCTGCACGGTACTGGCACTGGCCCCATTCTCCATCGGCTGCATTGCCGTCGAACGACGCAACGTTCAGTGGAAACCAGGGAGCATGGGGCCATCTCTGCATGGCGTGAGTCAAAGCGATTGTGGCGTGGGGCGCGCGCGTCTTCTTCAGAATGGGCCGTGGTTGTGCTCAGCTGTTGCCCTGTTAGGCGTCGCTGTAACCCTAACTGTGGCCCCAATCGGCGTCACGCCTGCGTTAAGATATATTTGGATGCGTCCATCCGGCATACTTGTTCATAAAAACCGCGAGCTGTCTGGTTTCGGGTCGGAGTTACCGGCAAGAAGTCTTCCGAAGTCCGTCTGATGGTGGCGGTTTTTTTGTGGCTAAACGCCATCGATCTCCACACGCGTCGCCACCACCGTGAGGCACCCCCTTCAACCCGCCACTGTCGCACCGACCTGCACTATTGCTGCCACTCCCCCGGCCTCCCGGGACGCGCACCGTCGCCCCCTCCCCTTTGTGACCCGGTGGTGTGCCTGCCCGGTGGCGTTCCTTCCTTTTTGGCCTCCGCGTTTTCCATCCCACTCGCGCCACGCCACTACCATTGGCGCACCCTCATTGTGCCCGCCACGCTTTTCCGCTGCAAGAAGTGCAAGAGGGCCGGGGATCGCCCGTACCTGGCCATCATCGCTGATGGCCATCATCGCTGATGGCAAGGTGCTGTCGATGTTACGCAACCAGTCCCAGCCTCTCGTCCGTCTGACAAAGGACGTCATCGGCGTGGCCATGGACGCCGGCCAAGGGGCGTGCTTGGCGTCGGCGCCGATGCGCGCGGCCATCCGCAAGCGGATGACGGCCGACAAGCAGCCGGTCGTGCAATTGACAAAGGATGAGAAGGCGACACTCGAGCGCTTGGCGGAGGACTTGGAGACCGATCCGAGGCTTCACACGGTCTGTGCGGTCGTCTCCTAAGTGCGCAAGATGATGGCGCTCGCCTCCGTGTCTCGACGCTTCCATAACGCCAACTCGCAGTCCTCCGCGTTCATCGGCTTGCCGTCTTCGTCCAGCATGCCGTCCAGGTCGTGCCGCACTAGGACCATCTGGATGCGCTGACGCCACAAGTGGAAGTTCGTCTCCGTCAACTTGTCAATCTCGATGCCGCCCATGCCGGCGGCGCGACCGTCCATGATACCTGCTTGTCGTAGCTCCCGACCTTACCGAGCCTTGCGCCTTGAACGTGACGTCCTTGAGCCACTGTGTCCTTGTCTTGTCCGCACTTGCCACGACGGCCGTGACACCGTCTAGCACACTTTGCCCATATCATAGCCCCGGTTCTGGGCCCATAAATTGTTGAGACGCAGTGGTAATAGGGGATGGGGGACCACAGTGAAGTGGTTGAGTGCCTTGAGCTTACGTGTGCTGTCGCGAACGTGCCTTGTTGGTTGTGCGGCGTGCATCTCCTCAGGCCCTGACGTAATGTCCGCTTACTACGAAATGAGGCCGAGGCCTCACTCAACCGGAAATTCTGGCCACAGCAGTTGGACGTGTGGCCCGCACCCTCGCATCACACATGAAATTTTCCTCACCATGCGTGCGCGCGTTATAGCACCAAATGATGGCGGACGCGTCCGTTAGCAGCGACGCAAGCGCGCACGAACGTTTCGGAGCACAGACGGCGGTTCGCCAAAAGTCCGCGAGCGAGGGGCTCACGCGGCCAAACACCTCTCACACCAGTGGAGTGAAGACAGCGGCCGGGTCTGCGACGGGGCGGCGTGGCGCGTACTGCGGCACCGTGCGCGCCTCGCGCGCCACCGCCGCTACAGCCAGGGAGGGACGGACGACGAAGCCCGCGACGACTTTTTCGGGGAAGACCGACGCGAAGGCGACGTCGCCCCAGACCACCCCCCCGGTCTGCACGTGCACCACGCGCACGTCCCGGCGAAGCGTCGAGGTGACAGCACTGAAAAACGCGGAAAACGTCTCCACGACGACGTCTCGACTCTGCGGGTGGGCGCGCAGCGCTTCCGCGGTCCGCGCCACCAGCGCCATGTGGCGGAACATGGCTTTCGAGATGTACGATGGGGCGCAACACGCCGCTAGGAAGTGGTAGCCAAATGCGTCCACCGCAGCGCGGCACGCGCAACGGCGCGCCGCCGCCGTCCAGGGGACAGCGGGCACGCCCAGCCAGAGGTGGGTGGCAATTCGCATGGCCCGCCCACTGATGGCGCCGGCGGGGCGGCCGGGGCCGACAGCGCAGAACGCCACAGTCCCGCGCCCACCCCGTGGCAGGAGGCGAGCAGCGCGAGGTCAACGTTGTCTGGCAGCGGGGCCCGCAGCCGCTCCAGCGCGGCAAGGTGCAAGGGCCCCGCCAGGTCCCACTGGGACGGGGCTCGCACCCCCCCGAGCAGCCGCAACTTACTTAACCGAGTCCGCCCTGCGACGCGGAGGAGGCCGGTCGCCGCGATGTGGTCGTCGGCATGGTGGGCAAGGAGGTCGGGGCCGGTTGGGAGGGGCGCGGGCGCCGCACCTGACACCTCTTTCAGAGCGGCGACGACCACCAGAATGCCTGGGAGGATGAGGGGGCGACGCCCCGACGGCGTCGCGTCGGCCGCCGGCAAAGTACCAGCGGCACTGCCCACTTTTCCCAACCGAGAACACCTTTCAAACAGTCCCCACCGGACCAAGTGCTCCCCGCTCTCGCGCCCACACGGATGCCCACACCCTCGCACCAAATCAGATCACTGACCAAAACAAACGCCACTGAAGCAAAGCGCAAGTCAACTCCAAAACATGCCAAAAGTATTGCTAAACTCCAAAAATTGACAATAGCAGAAACAAGGGAGCCAAAGCCGACAACAGGGCGGAGAAATACAGTCGGATTGGCTGTTCAACATGCAACCATCGAACTGTTGGCTGAGAGTTGCCGACAGTAATCTTGCGAGCCAATAACCCTGTCTGGAAGGAGTCACGCGGAGCCCTTGCAGCCCGAACTGAGATTTCCTGACATTTCTGAGCCGCTGCTTTGGCCTGAAGAGAGCATGGAGAGGGTGTTGGGCTGGATCTTTGATTTCTCATGAGATGAAAAACCTTCTGCAGATTTCTTGAGATTCTGATGTGCGTTTCCAGTGCGCAGAACTGCATGCGGAGACTCTTTAAGGAACTCAGATGATTCATAGCATTTTCGTTGGTCCACGCTCGCTGTTGAGTAATTGCAACCACATTGCAACCGCCATTTTTTGGAGGTCAGCAATAACGCCCCAGGATGACCCCAGACGTTTGAGTGTGCAGCTTGACCACGTCCTGCACATGTACCATCTGGGGTACCTTAGGGGTCACCATTCATCGTTCATCCGCGAGCCGCGAGTGGAATCGACGCCGAGCATCACAGTCGTATACCGTCCTCTGGTCGAGGCTCACACTAAGCTATGTGGCGACGATTGGCCAGCTTTCGAATCCGTTTTGCATCCCTAACTGGAACCCATCCCTGCCCACGTTTCGTCGCACGAAGAAGCCGTCGAGTTGGCATTCGCCCGCAGAGAAAGCGCCATTTATCTTCATGGAGGTAGTCATGGACGTCATGCGGCCTTCATCTGCGGCCTGGCGGGCGGCCACCATAGTCTCGAGCATGGACTTTTCAATGATAGGGTCGCCGAGCAGGTGGGCTAGCATAGGTGTGAGCGAAAAGAAGGTGATCTGTTGCGATGGTCTGCGGCCGGATCGATGGCGCGGCGCGCCGTAGGCATCACACTCCGTCCGTAGCGCGCGCTTGTGCTTGTACGCCAAACACCTGTTCCGACAGCAGTGGACCTTTTGAGTTTTCAAGTTTTTCCTGGCCTTGATGAATTTTTCTAGAAGATATGGTGTACGGTACGTGGCGACGGTGGTACTCATATTAAGTAGATCTGCAACGGCCGCTCGCGTTAAGTCATGTTGCTCGGCGAAAACATACATCGCCAAATGGGCTCTGTGATCCTTGAAGTCACCGACAGGGAGGCGAAGGTCCTTTGTGGACATATATGGCTGGTATATCGGAGAAGAGCGTGACGCATTTTCATATCGTTACTCGGGCTTGACGAGAAACTCGGGTGGTGCAACATAATTTGCAGCGTCTTCCTCGTCACCTTCGTCTGAATCGCTAGATGTGACGTTTGGTTCGGGCGTCTCTTCCGCGTTGCATCTGCGGCCGTCACGGGCAGGCCCTGACGTACCGGCGCTAGCGCTCTCCCGACTGGTCGTAGCCGGTTAGGCGTGCCCCCCAAAGGCCCCCCACTTCCGGTTTGCGGGTGATTTTTTGCTGGCCCGATGCCACCACCACCATAATCGACGTGGCGATGCTTTTCTGGCTGCTTGTGCGGGTAAAATGTCGACCTGGACTTACGCGGAGGCTCACTTCGTCCGCCATCTGTGCAGACATAGCAGTCGCAAAAACAAAACCCCTGCACGGCCTGGTGTCGCCATGGTGCTGCTGGTAGAGAAAAGATTGGGAA
>Ga0209831_1003210_pt1 | contig 13643 bp, 12 predicted proteins | sample Maine_Asex4_meta_FD_187451 | JGI IMG/M metagenome (GOLD analysis project Ga0209831, IMG submission 187451) | Marine algal microbial communities from Maine, USA - Maine_Asex4_metaG (SPAdes) (version 2) | ecosystem: Host-associated > Algae > Red algae > Unclassified | place: Maine, USA | collected...
ATTCCCGCCCTAAAAAATCGGAAAAAGAGACAGCTTAAAGTTTATTTTCCCAGCTTAGATCCACAATTCAGCTATTTTTAACTGGTTGAATTGTTTTCTAATGATTTTTTTAGTCTAAACTACAGTAATAACTAAAAATTAACTATCCTTAAATCTCGTAATTTCATCTTGATGTAAAATCTTATTCTTTAAATCTTGTTGGCATCAACTTCTAATCTGAACATTGCTACGTGCGTTAATCCGCGATCGCTTAAAAGATATTTGCCTAAATATAATTCGACGAACTGAGCAATAAACTCTGACTGCTGGGCTTCTGGCACATGTTTAATAAAAGGCATCCAGGTAGTACGTATCCAGCCTGCTAGTCCTGTTTTTCCCTGGTGTGTCATATCTTTAGGTACTAACTCCAGGCGGTTAATCCGAAAGCCAGCCTGTTCTAACCAAGTTTGATAATCTTCTAGCCCATAAAAGAAATATGGATTATCAAAACCAGTGAAATAAGGCTGCCAAACATTCATCGCCGTCAATTCGGCAAAGGTAGCTAATATTTGTGCTGCATTCCCTTGACCACCACAGGAAATAATTAATCGACCATTATCTTTTAAGGCTTTGTTTGCACCTGCTAAAAAGGCTTGATGGTCATCTACCCAATGGAGAGTCGCGTTAGTAAATATTAAATCGAATTCTTGTTTGAAGTGTAGCGATCGCGCATCTATGCAGCTAAAAGTAAGATTAGCATATTCACTCTGGGGATATCTATCTCTTGCATAAGCAATCATCTCGGATGAACTATCTACCCCAACTAAGCGACTATTAGGTAGTTTAGCTGCGAAGTCAGCAGTAATCTTACCGTCACCACAGCCAACATCGAGAATAGATTTATACGCTTCTAGGTCGACATCTTTAGTAAGCGATCGCGCCCATTTTAATTGAGCATCGGAGTTTTTGGCGTAATCTTCTGGATTCCACATAAATTACTAATTACTGATTACTAATTCTTCAATCTCTTCTATCTTCGTAGGCAACTCTCCTGTCAAAACCTCTACACCAGCGTCAGTTACTAAAACATCGTCTTCAATTCTAATTCCTCGCACGTCTGCAAACTGTGCCAAACGCTCCCAATTAACCAGATCCAGATACTTACTGCGAAAAGTCTCATCGTTTAAGATTGCAGGTACTTGATAAAAACCAGGTTCGATCGTTACTAACATTCCTGACTCCAAAGGACGATTCAAACGTAGATAACCTAAGCCAAAGCGATCGCTTCTTTGCCTTCCAGCTTCATACCCCGCTACGTCTCCTAAGTCTTCCATATCGTGCACGTCCAGTCCTAGTAAATGTCCCACCCCATGAGGAAAAAACAGAGCGTGAACATCCATGTCTACCAAGTCTTGAGGATTACCCCGCAGGATACCCAAGTCTACTAAACCAGTTGCGATTATTTCTGCTGCTAGTAAATGAATATCCTGATATTCGACTCCAGGGCGCAGTTTGGCAATGCATTCATCGTGAGCTTGAAGCACGATCGCATATATATCTTTTTGCGTGCTAGAAAACTTACCCGAAACCGCCCAGGTGCGAGTAATATCTGCTGCCCAACCGTTAGAAGTTTCCGCCCCGACATCTGCCAGTAATAGATCTCCTGGGGATAGACTATTGTGATAGGACTCATTGTGCAATACTTCTCCCTGAACGGTAACAATGCTGTTGTAGGCACAGGTCATGTTGTGAGCCATAATTATCCCTTCCATCGCCCCGCGTATCTCTGCTTCGGTAGTGACGCTCTTAGTAGCTCTCATGCCCGCTTTGTGCGCCTTTACCGATACCTGGGCTGCCTGACGTAGTTCTTGTAACGCTAAATCATCGTGGCGCGATCGCAACTTGACTAATGCTTGAGCTAATTCTAGATCGATACTGTCTGAAAGATTAGATAAGGCGACTGGGCGATCTAACAGTTGACACTGCTGTTGATAGGTAGCCAAATCTTGGATAGCGATCGTGGCTGCATCTGCTGTTTTGTTTGCTAATTCAGCTAGTGGGCAAACTCGATCCGCGCCGATTGCAGCACCTATATCACCTCTATTAGGTGCTGCACCGTGCCACAAGGTTGCTTCTGGGGGCGGATTATCCATAAACAGTTCTAACTTTCCTGCTTCTAATCGGATAGCTACATTCTGTAGGGGAATGCCCGCAAAATAGAGAAAGTGACTGCTGGCGCGGAAGGGAAGCTTGTTAGCAAGAAAATTACGTCCGATAAAATTTCCCGACCACAAGATAACGGGATGTTCAATTAACTGGGCTAATTTAATTCTTCTTTGTTTTAAACCTTCTGCAAGGGATAGATTCTCGTTAGTAGTTAGCAAGGTCATGAAGCTAAAAAAGCGCGATCGCATTATTACATTCTTATCTTAAACCCTTGCCTTATAGTCATTCTCCAAAAAGATGAATTGCGGGGCGAATTTTTGCTCACCCCACAGCAATTTAAATAGAATTAACTAAAGATATCGGCTTCATAAGCGATCGCTGTTAGATCTCCACTACCCGCAATAGCTAGAAAATCAACGTTTTCCTTCGTATGACCAATTTCGTTATCTCGACTTCGATCTTCCTCCACCATAATTCTGGCCTGAGTCGAATTGAGATCCAAATAACGTAACCCCGAAGCATCTCCGCCATAGAAACTAGCTACTGAGGCGAACAATGAAGGAACAGTTGTAAACTCTTGGCTGAAGTTTATCTTCGCTTGACGGTGACTAACCCGTCTACCAGTATGTCCCGCCTGATATTGTAATCCGCCTAGATCGCCAACTCCTGCATCCATTGCTAGCCAACCGACAGTTTCCTGACCGTGACCAGAATGTCTCAACGCCTCTTCTTCTTCCAGGGATAGACTAAAGCCATCGACGCTAGCAAGCTTTTGGCGCGTACGTACAAATTCATCGTCCAGATTGGTTTGTACCTGACTGAGAATCACGGGTTTGTTGCCAAAATCAGCAGCGAAGTTGATATTTTCCCAACCTTTTTTCGTAGTCTTACTCGTATCAACTGTACCTACTTCTAATAGCGCACCGTTCTCAAGTTCCCAAGTGCCAGCTTCTAGCACCATGTAGCTAAAGCTTTCTAGGGGATGAATGCCATCTCTGTATTCTGCTTCCTGCACGTAAGCAGTAAAACTATCACTTTGAATATCTGTGATGCGAACAATAGAAGGATCTCCACTTTTGCGAGATAGAGGTAGAGCAAAAACTACAGGATTTTCAAAGTTGTGACCGAGCTGGATAGTTTGACTGTTGTGGTTGAGGTTATTGACTTTCCCAAATTCACCAATAGTTCCGACTTCAGGTTCGGGATCGGCATTCATAGCAATCATTTCGTCGATGGAGAAGATCTGACCACCCACATCAATGTTTTCGATGCTGTTGCCAGTAATAGTATAGTCTTTAACGATTATGCGATCGCCAGGAGAATCAATTACGTCAACAATTAAGTTATTATCTTCAAAATCTAGGCTCAAGTTGTCAAGACTGATTGTTGCGCCAAAAGCGATCGTATCATTGTTGCCAGACAAGTCAGAAATAACATCGACACCATGTCCTCGTTCGTAGAAGAAGGTATCGTTGCCTTTACCACCTTCGATCGTGTCGTCACCAAAACTAGCATTGATAAAGTCATTCCCCGCACCCGCATCAATCAGATCGTTGGAGAAATTGTCATAACCCAGACTGATTCGATCGTTACCGTTGCCAGTATGAATCTCAAAAACTTCAATACTGTTGAAGTCGATATGGCTATAATAATTTCCATTCATATAGGAATTGACATCAATTGAACCACTATCACCATAGGAATTCAGATCGAACATCAGATCTTCGCTATGAATTGAATAATCTGCTATTAATCGGTCTTCACCTTCGCCACCATCAATCATCTGATTCATGGGGTAGGGATTCATTGAAGGATTGAAATTGTTGCTATTAACGGCAACCAAAACGTCGTTGTAGTTAGAGCCAATGACGTTGACAGCTTCGATATTGTCAAATTCAACTGTACTGATTCCATCGCTATACTGACCACTATTGCGATCGCTCAAGGAAGAAGTAACGCCGTTAGTATTAGCAAAATCTAAGCGTAAGACATCAAAACCAGTCCCACCGTCGATAGTGTCGTTACCTAAACCTGCATTGATAAAGTCATCTCCCGCACCTGCATCGATCCAATCGTCGGAGAAGTTGTCGTAACCGAGTTCAATTTGGTCGTTTCCTCTACCACTTGTAAAGCGGAAGCTTTCCATATTGCTGAAGTTAATGCGGCTATTGTAATTGTCATAGTTGTAAGGACTGACATCAATTGAGCCGCTTATGCTGTAATTGTTGTAACCGTCAAAATAACTACCGCTATTGCTGAAATTGAACATCAGATCTTCACTACGCTGTGAATAATCAGCAACTAACTCATCATTGCCTTCGCCACCATCAATCTGAGATTCTATTAAATAAGGTACTGGCGCATTAAGATTGTTGTTTCCAGTCAGAGCAACTAATACATCATCATTGCTCGATCCCAGAACATCAATTGCTTCAATATTGCTGAATTTAATCGTGCCAAAGCCATCGTCATATTTACCGCCACCATTACTAGTAATCTCTGAAACGACATTCGCTTCTGAAGGAAGCAAACTATAATCGATTCGCAGCACGTCAAAACCGCTACCACCATCGATAGTGTCGTTACCTAGTCCTGCATAAATGAAGTCATTCCCCGCACCTGCATTGACCTCATCGTCAGAATAGTTATCGTAACCCAGTTCAATCTGGTCGTTTCCTCTACCGCTAGTGAGAGTAAAGCTTTCAATGCTGTTGAAATCGATTTGGCTGTTGTAATTGCCATAGCTGTAGTCATTAATATTAATCGAACCACTTAGACTCGGATAGTTAAAGTTGCTGTAGTCGGCGTTGCTTTGAAGATTAAATGCCAAATCTTGTTTACGACTAGAATAGTCTGCTACGAGTCGATCTTTACCTTCGCCACCATCAATCATCTGATTCATAGGGTAAGGATTTATCGCCGGATTAAAGCTATTGCTATCAATTGCAACCAGAACGTCGTTATAATTCGAGCCAATGACGTTGATGGCTTCAATATTGTCAAATTCGATAGTGCTATAGCCATCACTATATTCACCTTTGCCAGCACCATCGAGAGAGGAAGTAATCCCAGACTCAATAAAACCAAAATCTAAACGTAAGACATCAAAACCGCTACCGCCATCGATAGTATCGTTACCTAGTCCTGCATAAATAAAGTCATCTCCCGCACCTGCATTGACCTCATCATCAGAATAGTTATCGTAACCTAATTCAATTTGGTCGTTTCCACTACCGCTAGTGAGGCTAAAGCTTTCAATGTTGGTAAAGTCAATACGGCTGTTGTAATTGCCATAGTTATAGGAATTAACTTCGACTGAACCGTCTAGGCTGGGATAGTTAAAGCCATTATAGTTATTGTTGCTTTGAAGATTGAACTGCAAATCCTCACTACGACTAGAATAGTCTGCTACGAGTCGATCTTTACCTTCACCACCATCAATCATCTGATTCATAGGGTAAGGATTTATCGCCGGATTAAAGCTATTGCTATCAATTGCAACCAGAACGTCGTTATAATTCGAGCCAATGACGTTGATGGCTTCAATATTGTCAAATTCGATAGTGCTATAGCCATCACTATATTCACCTTTGCCAGCACCATCGAGAGAGGAAGTAATCCCAGACTCAATAAAACCAAAATCTAAACGTAAGACATCAAAACCGCTACCGCCATCGATAGTATCGTTACCTAGTCCTGCATAAATAAAGTCATCTCCCGCACCTGCATTGACCTCATCGTCAGAATAGTTATCGTAACCTAATTCAATTTGGTCGTTTCCACTACCGCTAGTAAGGCTAAAGCTTTCAATGTTGGTAAAGTCAATACGGCTGTTGTAATTGCCATAGTTATAGGAATTAACTTCGACTGAACCGTCTAGGCTGGGATAGTTAAAGCCATTGTAGTTATTGTTGCTTTGAAGATTGAACTGCAAATCCTCACTACGACTAGAATAGTCTGCTACGAGTCGATCTTTACCTTCACCACCATCAATCATTTGATTCATAGGTGAATAGTTCATCGCAGAATTGAAGTTGTTACTGCTGAGAGCAACCAAGACATCGCTGTAGTTTGAACCCATGACGTTGAGCGCTTCGATGTTGGTGAAATTGACTATTCCAAAGCCATCACTATATTGACCACTATTACCATCGATTAAAGATGAGGTAATGCCGTTGGGACTAAAATAATAATCTAAATGTAAAATATCAAAGCCACCTCCTCCGTCAATGGTATCGTTGCCCAAACCTGCGGAGATAAAGTCGTCTCCCGCACCTGCATCGATCCAGTCATCTGAAAAGCTATTGTATCCCAATTCAATTCGATCGTTTCCGCTACCGCTACGAACAGCAAAGCGCTCGATATTATTAAAACTGATATTGTTATTGTTGCCCGTTGAAGAGAAATATATATCTATCGAACCGTTATTACTAAATCCGTCGAAGTAGCTATTGAGAACAATTTGAAGTTCTTCACCATTTTGTGAATAATCGATCGCCAATTCGTCGTTTCCATCTCCGCCATCAACTAAGTCGTTGCCCGAACTGACCTCAATTAAATCGTCTCCGTCTAAGGCAAGTATATCGTCATCTGAAACACTATCTGTTAAAAAATCGTTGCTGCTTGTTCCAATAATTTGATTCTTTGGCATGAGACAAATTTCTGTTTTTTAAGTTTTGATTACGTAGCCCGAAGAATTAATGTGCGTAAAACAGATATAATTCGAGAGCTTATATCTATTTGATAACCTTTTTGAAACCAAGGAATATTGATGCCAGTCACAAAATATTTGGCGATCGCTTTTCGGCTCAGAAAATATATAGGTGTATCTATTAAGGTGGCTGAAAATACTTTTTTGAGTAACTATTGCTGTTGAGGATAATAATTATTCAAATTATTTCTTAGTAAATATTAGGTAGATTTTATTAGCGATCGCCTGTGTTTTCTATTGGTCAAGATTAATTTAAGTTAAATAAAATTCCTAAAAAAGCTTGTGAAATCAACATACTGGTCGATAGATCTTTTGCCTGGATTGATGCCTTTAGAACAGGAAGCGTTAAAAAAGCAGGGGATAGAAGATACTCAGGAATTATTAAAACGTACACAAACATCAGAAGCGAAAATCGATTTGGCAGGTAAACTAAAGCTAACTCAGCAGCAGCTTAGTAAGTGGATTGCACTGGCAGATTTAGGGCGCATTCCTAGCGTCGGCAGTCAATACTGCGGAGTAGTATTACATGGAGGCGTTATTTCTGTAGCGCAATTGGCTCAAACACCTTTCCATCGACTGCACCGTCAAGTTTCTCGTTTACAGGTGGCAACCCTCGGTCGCAAAGATTCAATTCCACCGATAGGACTGGTTAAACAGTGGGTCGAGCAGGCACAAGCACTCTGCCGAAATCCTTAATATAAAGTAAATACAAACAATAAAACAACCTCTCACTTAACAAATATCTTCTGGGAGATATCAATCAAGGAGAGGTTTCTAAATCGATAAATTAATATGTAATTAATTTATCCTCAATGCCAATTGTTAAATATTATCTGAGTACTATTTCAAACAAAAATTGTTTTAATAGTTACGCGACGAACCTTCAAAACTGCGTTTTTCACCGCCACCACCACGACTATTATCGCGGGGTCGAGCTTTGTTTACTCTCAACTCTCTGCCCATCCATTCAGCACCATCAAGATTCTCAATTGCTTTAGTTTCTTCGTCCTCACTACTCATTTCCACAAAACCAAATCCTCTAGGGCGACCAGTTTCACGATCTGAGGGCAGAGAAACTCTCGATACAGTGCCATATTCTTCAAAAACAGTCGTAAGATCTTCTTTAGTAACCTCATAGTTAAGGTTGCCGACATAGATTGACATAGATTGTCTCCTGATTTGCAAAATAAACTTGAGATCGGCAATTCGGAAAGAAAGCTTGCCGATTAATTGTCAATCTATTAATAGCCCAGAGGTTATGACAAATTGAAACAAACATGCCAACCGAATTGAAATCTCTATTTTCTAGTACATTAGCACAGTCGAATTAAAAGGATTCATTAAAAGACAGAAAATAATATTAAAAAATAACAAACGAATTGGAATCAATAGCTATTTGTTATAGGCAAGGCATTTTAGAGGTCGATAGTAAGCATGAATTAAGCAAGAGCAAAATCTCATTAATGAAGGTAATGTATGATACCTAACGGAACTAAACATAACGAATTACGGCAATTAGTTCGATCGCAGTTAGAGCTACTTTTAGAAAGCGGAAATTTACAGGGAGCAAAATCGCTTTTGATTCCCGTACAGCCAGTAGATATTGCCGAGGCGATTGAAGGTTTACCTAAAGCTACCCAGCTAATTGCTTTTCGACTCCTTTCTAAGGCAGAGGCGATCGAAGTATATGAATACTTAAATAAAGAAGTTCAGCAGGCGCTAATTCAAGAATTTAAACGGCAAGAGGTATTAGACGTAGTAGATAAGATGTCTCCTGACGATCGCGCGCGAATGTTTGACGAACTACCAGCCAAGATTGTACGTCGTTTACTCGCTCAGTTAAGCCCCAAAGAGCGACAGGCTACGGCTATTTTACTGGGTTACGGCGAAGATACGGCAGGGCGAATAATGACCCCCGAATATATTTCGTTAAGGGAGAACTTGACCGTTAGCCAAACTTTAGAACGGATTAGAAACCAAGCTAACGCCTCAGAGGTTGTTTACTATCTCTACGTCAAAGATAATTCTCGTCGGTTGACAGGAATCGTCTCTCTCAAAGACTTGGTAATTGCTGCTCCCGATACAACTTTGGCGGAAATTATGGCTCGCGATGTGGTCTTTGTCCATACGGATACGGATCAAGAGGAAGTTGCCCGTACAATCCAGCGTTACGATATTGTGGCATTGCCTGTAGTGGATAGTGAAGAACGTCTGGTAGGTGTAGTTACGGTAGATGACGTAATTGATATTATCGAGCAGGAAGCAACAGAAGATATCTATGCTTTAGGAGGAGTACAGTCTGATGGAGATAGTTATTTTCAGACCAATTTATTGACCGTCGCTCGCCGTCGTGTCGTCTGGCTATTTGTTTTGTTGCTCACCAACACCGTTACAGGAGCAATTATTAGCTCGCACAAAGCTTTATTAGAACAGGCGGTAGTTTTGACTGTTTTTATGCCCCTACTGACTGGCACAGGGGGAAACGTTGGCGCACAGTCTTCGACGGTAGTGATTCGCGGTTTAAATACTGATGAAATAAAGAATATGGGTGCGGGAAAAGTTGTATTTCGCGAAGCAGCAGCAGGGGTTTTATTAGGTTTGATTTTGGGAACTGTTGCTACAGTTTGGGCGTATTTATTTCAGGGAGATTTAGCGGTTGCAATGTCGGTTGGAATTAGCTTAGTGGCGATCGCTCTTTTAGCTTCTGTAGCTGGCTCGGCATTACCTTTTGTCTTTCGTTCCTTTGGCTTAGATCCTGCCTTGATGTCTGCTCCCTTTATCACCACTGCTGTAGATGTTTTAGGAGTGCTAATCTATTTCTCCATTGCCAGAGCTATTTTGGGTCTATAGCAGGTTTGATGTGTATTAGCGTCTTTCGTTCCAGTCTACTAGCTCTCAGCTCTCAGCTTTTGGAAGGACCTATAACAAATGGCATTTGCAAAGCTACATGCGGGGGGTACCCCTCTGCCCTTGTCTGATAAATCCTGTATTTGCCACAATCACCTATAGGTTATAGGTTACATATCCTTCTGGTATTCTTCTAATAGATCGATTAGAGTCATTTGACACTGCATAGGTAACAGCTTGCTTAGAGGCAATTCCGCTTTTCCTCCACCTAACTTTACGGGAATGTCTTGTAGAACACCAGTGACAGCATCTTCGGCAAGAGAATTATCTTCCAGTAGGGGATATACTTTTTCGGCGACGACGGTGTGTAGATGAGCATCACTAAGATACAGATGCCATTTAGCAACGTCAATATAAATACTCTCGCCGATTTTAGCTGCTAATGCTTCGATTTCGGGTGTAGTAGCCATTAGGTTTTAACTGTAGTGTAGTCTGCGATCGCTTTAATATAGATAAAATGCAAAGCTAGAATGCCAAACCAGATGCCGTTGACCCAAATTAGCCAAGACCATTCTGTTGATTTAAGGATGTGGACAAACCACAAACCAGAATTTGTCGCTGAATAAACGCCAACATGAATAGCGAAGTTTATCAGGTCGTCAAGACGACGGTATTCGGGATCGGTTTTGCGATCGGGTTCACGGGGCCAACGAGGGGGCATAGGTAAGAATTAAATAAAAAATCAGCATATTTCGATTAATACTTTCATTGTATCTGTTTAGCAGCTTTTTCCCTCAGCAAAATAATCTCCCGATTTTCCTCCAGTTTTACTTAAAAGTCGTATTTCTGAGATCTGCATCGATTTTTCTAGGGCTTTTGCCATATCGTACAAAGTTAGGGCAGCTACGGACACGGCAGTTAGCGCCTCCATTTCTACTCCCGTTTCAGCTTTGATAGCAACTGTAGCCCGAATTTGATATCCAGGTAGTTGACGATCTGGAGTAATCTCTACCTCTATTTTATGTATGGGTAGGGGATGACACATGGGAATTAAGTTTGCCGTCTGTTTGGCTGCCATAATTCCCGCAATTTTTGCCGTTCCCAACACGTCTCCTTTGGGTGCATTGCCCGCCTCAATGGTTTCTAAGGCTGCGGTAGACATAATAATTTTACCCGCAGCGATCGCCTGACGGCGGGTAATTTTTTTGGCGGAAACATCTACCATTTGGGCTTCTCCGCGCTCGTTTAAATGGGAAAGAGAATTTGACCGATCTTTTTCTTGCATTGCTTGACCTTCTTCTGCTAGTATTAAAAACTGTTGGGCAGCGCAAGTAAAACAGCGTTAACTCAAGTAGGGCGGGTAGCTCAGTTGGATAGAGCATTTGGCTACGAACCAAAAGGTCGGGGGTTCGAATCCCTCCTCGCTCATAAGCATCGCGATCGCTAAATCTAGTTTTGAAGCTAACTATTTGATTAGTTACTTGGGAGCAGAGAGGCGATCGCGCTTGTTTTTGATTGAATAATTTTGTCTTGTTTTAAACAGGCGAAGCGATCGCAAATTCGACTATATTTTCAGGAGTTGCGATCGGTCGAAGGAAATTGGGGCAGAACTAAGCGCTAACGGTATTTCTCTTCAGTTTCGGGACTTTCCATCCGTGGTAAGCCCATACTGTAGTTACGCACTCTCGCACCTAGGTTGTAGCTGATTTCACCCTTGAGCAACAGAGTCCGAATAAAATGCTCTAGATCCGAACCAATAAGACGCAAGTTATAGTCATTCAAATCTTGACCGTTATTTGCTTCTACCAGATCGTCGAACTTACGATAGACTTTCTGAAGCGTATCCTCACTCCAGATAAACTCATTGTCGGGGTCAATATCAAGAGTTAAAACATTATCACTAGGAATAAGCTCATTGCCCTTAACTTCGGCGCTGTAGAGGCGAACATGGCGGGTGGTAGATTTTACAAGCATACTAAAATATCTGAGAAATTATCTGATGAGGGCATTTGGTAGGGCGAAAATTATGTTTCTGCCTACCAAATATAACTATCCTAATTACTTATAAGCTTTAATGCATTCTTCAACTAGAGGAGTTACTGCATCAACATCTTTCCAGCCTTGAATTTCCGTAACTTTTTTCTCTAGATTCTTGTACGTTCTGAAGAATTCAGCAATCTCTTCTAAGCGGTGGGGAGAAACGTCTTCTAAGGATTTAACTTCATTGTAGCGAGGATCTTCGGCAGGCACACAAAGAATCTTTTCATCACGATCGCCACCATCAATCATTAATAACATGCCAATGGGTCGAGCAGCAATTACGCATCCAGGAAAAGTAGGCTCATCCATCATCACCATGCCATCTAGAGGATCGCCATCGTCAGCCAGAGTATTGGGTACAAAACCATAGTCATAAGGATACTTAACAGAAGCAAATAAGACGCGATCTAGGGCAAAGGCGTTCATGTCTTTATCAAATTCGTATTTATTTTTGCTCCCGCCAGGGATTTCAATTAAAACGTTGATTATGCCTGCCTCAGGTCGAGCGGGAATACGAGATAAGTCCATAAAATTCTCCAAATACTAAATAGGTTGTTGACAATAATGATTTAATTCCAGAAGCATCAATCTTCTGAGACTAGGGATTAACAACGAGTTGCCCTAAAACCCAATCAAACCGTCATGAAGATTCTACCCGATCGGCTCACTAATTCTAAATTCAATTTTGAGCCTAGTTAGCTTGACTACATTAACAAGCAGCTTACTCAAGGGGTACATTTTGATAGAGTAAATGAAATAAGAAAATAAGATCGGCTACTCCTTCCTGATAATAACGAAAATTATGGTCAATCTAGGTTCACCCCCTCTGGCAGTTGATACCAACCCCAACGATAGTTTTTCTATTACTATTGCCCCCCTCTCCCTGGCTGAAGTGTATGATTTGGCAGATGATGCTGCTAACGGTGCAGTAGTGGTTATGAGCGGTACGGTAAGGAATCAGACTGAAGGCAAAGCCGTAAAATACTTAGAATATCAGGCTTATCAACCAATGGCGATCGCCGTTTTTAATTCTATTGCTGCTGAGATTCGTAGTCAGTGGCAAGATGCCAATCGTATCGTGATTCATCATCGCGTCGGCAAGCTCAAAATTGGCGAGATCAGCGTTATTGTGGCGGTAGGATGTCCCCACCGAGGAGAGGCGTTTGCAGCCTGTAAATATGCGATCGATACTCTCAAGCACAACGCACCTATCTGGAAAAAAGAGTTTTTCATCGAAGATGACGGCACTTCTTTTAGTACTTGGGTATCAATTAGCGCGTGCGAGCAAGGTGACGACAATTGCTGACATCAAGATACGGCAAAAGTAGTTAATAACCCGATCGTTCGGCATCTGGACTTAAGTTAAGGTGAAGCGCTACTAAGCAAACCTTGAGACTAGCCAACCGACATTCCTGCCGACAGTAAAATGTCAAACTTTAAATGCTGAAAATAGTCTTGCACATCCATACATATAAATTAAATATTGGTTGGGAAGCAATTTTTCTTGTATAGATGTGCAGTTTTATCAATCTCAACGCTCGTCGCTACCCTGTTGCTACTCAATAATCTTTTAACATAGCAAACCATAACAGAATCTTTGCTATTAAGGTCGCAAATAGAAGAGATGGCGATCGGACAGGCTTAAAGCTGGAAAAATCAAGATGCAGTAGCGATCGCGGAAATTTTGCCGAAGATGCGATCGTCTTTAAACTAAACCAGGAAAAGAGAATTTGCTAACACCAGTATTATAGAGAAGAAAAAGCCTACATAAGCAAAGGCTATACCTTACATCACAAATGAGAATGTAACAAAGCTTGATAAAGTACAAATACTTAGCTATATTAAGTACATAGACAAAAGAGACACATTATTCATTCGTCTCGAACAGTCTGGTTCTGGC
>Ga0209831_1003211_pt1 | contig 13642 bp, 7 predicted proteins | sample Maine_Asex4_meta_FD_187451 | JGI IMG/M metagenome (GOLD analysis project Ga0209831, IMG submission 187451) | Marine algal microbial communities from Maine, USA - Maine_Asex4_metaG (SPAdes) (version 2) | ecosystem: Host-associated > Algae > Red algae > Unclassified | place: Maine, USA | collected...
GGTACTGCCCCCCCCCACCGGTCGGCGTAGCCACAGCGGCGACCGTAGTCACAGAATGGTGTGGCAGGACACCTGGGTCAGGAACGGGAGGAAGGCGGCACCCTCCATCAGCGGCGGTGGTCGCCCACCCTTGGAAGGGACGACGAGCAACGACAGCAACGCCCGGCGGCGGTGGTGTTGGCTCGCGCATGTGCGGGGCGGCGATCGGCGGCGGTCGTGCATGGCCGTCATGTGTGGCGCGGCAGCGACGATGGCCCATCCCTGTCAAATGCCCAGCCCAACGAAATCAATGGCTGCGTATCCAGTAAAATGATATTGGCCCCGTTTCAACAGTAGTGAAATCTTAGGTGATAGTAAGTCTCCAGCAATTACAGTACAGGATTTATGATCCATTCGCATCCCCCATTCCACCCCCCCAAACGCCATCCCTCCTTGGCGGCAAATCGTCGCTGAGCCAATGCTGGCATTATCTCGCCTCCGCTCATATAAGGTCGATGAAGCGATATGTTTGTGGTGGTGGAGTGGCGCCGGCGGCCTCGGACTGCTTGAACTTTGCCGGTGCGAAAAAAGCATCAAGGATAGATATGAACGACGAAAGACGCATACCACCGTGACCAGCGCTCTTGGATGCACCAAACGGGTTCCTTTGCAGAGAATGTGTGTTTTGGTCGTTCTGCTCTTCTTTCAACCGGAAGGGCCCATGTCAGCTCCGCACGAGCCACTACTGCAGACCGGTACAGATGGGAGGAGAGGTCCGAATGGACAGGTCACTCTCTCAGTTGCAGAGCTCGGAAGGGATAGAGTATCCGGCAGGAGACTAATGCTCTGTTCTTTCGGAGAAAAAAACTATTGCATCGGCCGTAGCCGACGAGGGAAGCGCAATCTTGTGATCAACTGGATTGTGCAGTGTCAGTCAAACACGTGTTTCACTGGATTGGCCAGTGTCAGAGGCTATCTGCGCGTCGCCCTCAATCTATCAGTCTTTCACGCAGCGTCCCGCTCGTCCCGCTTAAAGAGCTTTCACCTTACATCGCCGGCCCCGAAAACGGGTGCCACGCACACCAGGCGACGGCGCCGGCTGGCCAGCGACGCGGGCAAGGAGGGAATCTGCCCGGGCAGGCGCCTCGGGACCGGCAACCGTCGGAGACGGAGCACGACGGCTTCACGCGGGCAGCAGCACCGAGGCCTGAGCAAATGGTCAGCTGGGCTGCTCGGACGCCTCCCATAAATTGGTTGCTGACTTGTGATCCCCCTTCGAGTTGTAGGATTTACATTTAGAGTAGGAAGTACATATGACATAGTGGAAGTGTCTTACGATTTTCAGATGAGTCAGTGCCAATTCATTGGATTTCGGTGATCCATGCTCTGGCCCACGGTTTGTCTTTAAAAGTATCGCTAGTCCTCTGAAATTCTACACATTTCACCGATACCGTGCCAGTCGGGGCCGTCGTGCAGGCAGCCGTGCGACGCGTATGGGGTGTGGAGTGTGAAAAGAGCAGTCACCGTTCGAGTCAGGCGCAAACAGGGGAATTGACGATTATGCCGCCACAGATGCTCAAATCCAGACCCAGATGTGCTTGACTCTACATCAATGTTTGGGCTCCAGCACACGCGCGCGAGGCACTGTCCTGCACCAGACGGTGTATTGCACACACTGTGTGTTGCACTGTCTGAAGAGATGTCGTGGCGTTCCGCGACGTATCAATTCTTCGTGCAGGCGGCGACCCAAACTCAGAAACTCAACACGCGATCAAAGCGACTTGTGGGCTAGCCTACGGCGCACATTCCCAACAACAGCTCTGTGGGATGGGTTGCGGCCGCCTCTCCGCTGCCAGTATTTTCTGCCTCTATACCGCCTCTCCGCTGCCAGTATTTTGGTGGCCGTAAAGCGGGTGGAGCGGCACGAGAAGTGGGCTCCGGCTGGTTCTAACGTGGCAAACGCGATGCTCTTGTGGCCCAACTGAGATGAGGGTCACGGCGGACTGAGCGGAGGATGCGGGCTGCGATGGACGCCAGCCACGGGGTGGCTACCCGCCACTGGACTCACTGACCCCAAGAAGTGAGCGCCAAAAGAAGAAGTGCGGCACGTGTGTTAGTAAAAACAAGACGACGACGTGGGTTCGGACTGTCGGTGCGGGGGCGGAAAAGCGGAGGACTCGGGGGTGACCCACAATGGATTTGCGGGGCCATGGCAGTAGGCGAGATACCACGGCGGGGAGGGGGTAGCCTGTGGACGCGATGAGTGCCGTGCAGGAATCTGCAGGTGGGTGGCTTGGTTGGAAGCGGACGCGGCAGGTGCGCTTTGAGCCGAAGTGGTGCCCGCTCATGAACACATCACCACCGCAGTTCGGTGCACATTCATTTTTTGGACTACCGTCCAGCAGCACGGATCGACCCACGGCAGGGGCATCGTCAGTGCCCCAGAGGTCATTTCGACACCCCGTGCACCAACGATATTGTCATTGCGCCAAAAAGTGGAGAGTCCAGGCCTAACAAAGAGGCGCTTTTCTGCGTTTGATTGGCCCAGACATCGATCGGCTTGACTGGGGCCTCTCCAGCTTTTGGCGCAACGACCATAGCTTACGGGCAGTGGGCGTGGCTCTTCGTGCAGAACTGAACGTGGCTTGTCGTGGAGCGACAACCCCGCCCATCCCCTAGCCCGTGAATCTGGCTGCCCCCGCTGGTGGCCGCACCACTGTTCTTTGACGTGGCCGCCGCTCGACGGCAGCGGCGCCGTCAAGGCATCGGTGCTATTGCGTCGCCAGGTGCCGGCGTCGGACTCGCGGCAGTCATTGGCCAGCGCAAGGCAAGCGCCTGGCTGAGTGCGACAACCGTACACTGGCGCAGATTCGCAGCCAACTGCGTCCAGCAGCAGCGGACCAAACAAGCGAGAGCGCACTTTATCAAATTTGTCACCGATCAAAACCTACGATATCATCTAAATAGAAGTAGTCGAATAGTAGAGCCGTTTTCTCAAACCTCCTGCTCTCCGACTTCTGTGAAAGTGTGCGTTCCAAATCAGCCTGTACGACCCCGCAGAGGCCGATTTCGAACACTTCCGCAGCACTTGAAGTGCGGGATTTTAGAGAGAGCGGCTGTGTTGGCAAGCTGTCAGCATCACAACTATAATTCGAAATGCTGGGGCCCTGTGATCTGGTCCTGCGTCCATTGCTCCCAACTAATCCCAAACTCTCGTTCGCGCGCCAACTCCGCGCACCGCCGCTCCGTTGACATTTTTGTTTCACTGCGGCGTTGGTTGCCCAACTGCACCGCATTGCTGGGCTGCGCCGAGCCTTACCCCCTACGCGGGTACGCCGTGCCGCTGGTGCAGGCGTGCGCATTGCAGATGGCTGGTTGGGGCGCAGCGCCCCCCTAAGTGCCCTGAGCGAGCCGACCAGTGCGGCGGACTATTGCACCAAGGTAACTTATGGACGGGGCTCCTCGGTCGTACCTCTATGCGTTTTCGAGATGGGGCAGTGCTCACGGCATCCCCATCTATGGCCGCGACGGGTGCTGAAAACAGCTGACCGGCAGGCCGTCGCACCTCGTTCCGCCCCCTGCGCCATCCCCACTGCTCCGTAACCGCCATGACACCTCACTCCCTGCGTACCTCGCTCGCGTGCAGCGCTCCCACGGTGGCCCTTTCCAGCGTGCCCGCGAGCGACGCGCCTGTCCCGACTGCTAGACTGCGTGACCGCCCCGGCGCCTAAGTGACAAACCTCCGAGTGCTCCACGGTTTGGGGCGCCGCCGAATCCGCCGTATTGTATGGTGTCGGACGACGACGGCTGCTCTTGGGGCGGTATGGACGGGTGGTGGGCGGTTTCGGAGGGGTGCCAGCTCCAATTATCGCTGCCGTGGTTTGTGTACCGAGCTGGTACGGTGTGGACGACGCCGACACCCACCACGCGCTGATTTGAAAGCTGCGCAGGGGTTGCGGGGACGGCGCTAGTGCAGTGGCCGTGATTTTACTCCTGGGCTCAGCTAACAGCGGGTGCCCGAGACGTTAAACACATGAAAGTCACACAACAGCATGTCGGCCAAGCAACAAAAACACGAGATCACATGAGCACGCCTCGCAATCAAACCTTGCGTTGGAGACCACTCGGGTCGGCCCCATCACCGTCTGGCTGGCCCTCCCTGCAGGTACAGTTGACAACCTCACAGTGCGCGACCATCGACTCGTGGAAGAACGACTCCACGGGCTTGTGCTGCACCTCCTCGGAGACGACACGTCCGTTGACCCGCTTGCCCGCCGCCGCGTCTAGCACAGCGCGGCGCCTCTGGGAGAGACGGATGTTGTTGTGCGCTGCTATGTAGCGCGACCGCACAATAAACCGCCGCTGCGACATGTAGTTCAAGCTGCTCTTCGACTTCTTTTTGATGCTGTGCTGGCGCTCTGCGCCCGAAGTGTCATGCCCGCGCGTCAGAATGGGATACTGGTCGGCATTGAAGACTGGGGAGCAATGGTGATTGCATCGGTGGAATCTGTCAATGAACCACGCTGTCAGCGCCTCATGCAGCAGCCAAGGGATGCGGCGCACCGCGTTACGCTGCGCCTGGCACGCCGTATCGAAGTACACGACGCGCGGAAGCTTATGGAAGCGCTGTGCAAGGGCGGCGACCACGTGGGCCGGGCTCTCGGTCTCGCGGAGGAGCTCAAAGCCAAGGATGTAGCCACAGCCGCACATAAACGTCATGACGCCTGGGGCGCGCAAAACGCTCACAGGGTAGTCGTGCCGACAGTCGTCGCTCTCCCACGCCTTGCGCTTCTTGACCTTGGCCCTCTTGCTGCCGCGTGTTGCCCGCTTCCTTGCGGCCCGCTTCCGGTCCTTCTCGGCCGTCTTGTCCTCCAGGTAGGCCCTCAGCACCTCGCGACCCGGCCACACTTGGCCCGTGCGCACCTCGTTGGCCTGCTCCTTCACGCGCTCCACGGAGTTGACGCCGCTCGTCAGGTGGCTCACGGCATCTTCCACGCCGATGGACCTCAGCCACACCTTGTACTGCTCCGCACTGGTCACTCTCCACTGGTCACGGTAGGCCTTGGCGTCGGCCGGTGCCTTTTCGGACCAGATCTTGAGCGCCTCAGCGTCGGTACCCAGCCCAAAAAATAGCAGCTCCCCGACAGCACGGCTCAGCAGCCGGGACTGGTCCATCTTGGTCCTCACAAGCAGCAGGAACTGCCATATGAACACGACTCGCTTTACAGAATTGGTCAAGGGCAGCCACTCGCGGCTCGGCACGCCCGCAATGAGCGCACGCGCCATTACCTCGACGCCGATGAGATCGCAACCGCTGAACAGGTTGAACACTGGCTCCGCCGTCATGGCCGCCAGGAAGACGCGCACTTTGCGCCAGCGGTCAATCTCGACGTTGTGGTTGTTGGTAGGCGGGAAAAAGCCCGTTAGTAGCGAGCAAACAGCAGCCGCAGACGTGCCCAACTCGGACTCACTGCTAGATGAGGACATGTTGCGGCTAAAAAGTAGGAGCACGGCTGTGTCGGTGAAGGCGCGGCACGTGGCTTGGTGGCCCAGCGTCAGCGGCAGCGCGAGCACGACGACAAGTAGAAAGTTGTGGAAAGGGAAGTTGTTGGCGCCGACGGCCGCCGTCTGTCGGTTGTGACAAGTCGCAGAGTGGCCGTCGGTGCGGTCGGCGATGAGGAGGCAGAGGCAGTGCGGTGCTCGATGTGGCGCGACGACAACGCTCACACAAGAAACCCCACGCACAGGCACCTTTCCTGTTCACAAGTTCTGCAGATATCGCCACCCGCAGCCGGCACAGAGCACCGGTTGAGTGTTGGCAGGCGCAAAGAGAGGCACCAAGCGGTGAGCCGACGCGGACGTGGTCCCCGCAGCGGGCAAGCAACCTACCCTTGCGACGATGGCACGGCTGGGCCACACGTGACGCGCGCCACACTGCCAGCGCCAAAGAGGAAAGACTTTGAAAGCGCACCCATACCCGTTAACAGGGTCCTACAGCCGTTCTCCCAAAAATCCCGCACTCCAAGTGTTGCAAAAGAGTTCCAAATCGGCCTCTGCGGGGTCGTAGAGGCCGATTTGGAACTCTTTTGCAACTGTTGGAGTGCGGGATTTTTGGGAGAACGGCTGTAAATTGCGAATTTGTGCCACAGTGACATTCGTTCTAACCAGAAAAATAAATTCGATCTTGATATTGGAATGGAAATCGATTAAATGTTAACGAGATGCCCTTCTCAGCTCCTTCACTAAATAAGGGTCGTTCACAATTCGCATGAAATCGCTTTCTTGACCGTGACTGTCGTATTTCGACCAGCTGCGTACACGCCGGCTGCGCTTTCCTGGCGGCGCGTCCAATGCAGCCTGGGGCCCTGCCACTGGTGCTTTCCTGGCGACGCGTGCAAGCCAGGTTCGGGCTCAGCCGCTGACGCCGTTCGGGGGACGCGTCCACGGCGGCGCGAGGCTCTGCCTCTGGCGCTGTTATGACGACGCATCCAAGGGAGCGTGGGGTTCTGCCGCTGGCCAGACACAGCGGGTACATGGCATGCTCGACTTTGTGCGCCCAGACACGCTACGAACCTGCATGCGTTGCATGTACGCACGGCGCAGTACGAGGAAGCACCCGGGGAGCAAACACACGAACACGGAAGCATGGTGGCCATCAACTGATTGAAGCACAAAGGCATATGGCCTGCACTGCACATGGAGGGGGTCCCGTTTATGCGCTCACTGGAACAATAACAGGCACAGTCGCACCACACTTCGTGCGAAATGCCAAAAAAGGAAAGTCCAGAGCGAGCCGCAAGACCTAAACAAATGCTCACGGGACAACACAAACAAGTGAGCCACGTCAAAGCTGCATTGCCAGCAGCGACGCGCATATACGCCGGCGGTAGTAGTGCATGCTCGCCGTCCTGGTTGCGAGGGGCAACCCCCGCGCAAGGTAGTCCATCGCCGTGACCATAAACACGCCGCAATCGTCCGAGTTCTCCTGCTGCCGGCTGAGCATCTGCTCGTAGCGCCACTCCACGGGGTAGTTTCCGACTTCACGAGCGTGGTCGGCTGCCCACTTCTTCAACGAAGGCACAAGCGTTTCGTTGCTGCTGTTGAGCGAGTCGTACATGTTGATCACGCCGGTCCGCGGGTACATGACCGCGAGCACCCAGTGCGTGTTAGAGACATTGATCGGCACAAAAATCTTGTCGAAGGACAAGAGGTTGAGCCGGCCGCACCACCGGGCCACGAGCTGGTAGTCGTACCGGCCGCGGACGTGCATCCTCGCGTAGAAGAACGTGTTGAAGAACCATAACCGTGGCGCGTCCAGGTCCATCCGCGCCGTCTCTGCCTGCCGCCGCCGTAACAGGTTGATGTAGCCGTTGATGACTTCATCAACAAACCACTGGTTGGGCAGCGTCCTCTTCAAGTTGCCAACGTCCAGCGGTACGCTGTCTACTGTCACGATGAGGTCCTGCTCGTCCGTCGCGTCAGCGATGACTTGTGTCCTCTCCAGCGCGGCCTCCGTCAGCGGCGAGGTGGGGTCGTTGCGGTCAAGAACCACCAAGCCCTCGCACTGCCTCGCTAGCCCCACGCCGGCCGCCGTTGACGTCAGCGGGGTGAGCCACGGATACGCTGTGCGAGGAACTGGGTCGGCGGCCAGCTCGTCCCTGCTGCGGTCCTCCGCTGGGATGGGAGGCACGGGCTCGGAGGACGATGGGGGGGGTGCGGGCACGACAGGCACCGCTGCTGCAGCTTGCTCTTCATTTTGGGCCACTTGCGGCCGTTGGTTAGAGGTCGCGCCTTGGTCGCCGGTCCCAGCCTCACCGGCAGGTCTTCTTAGCCGTAGAACCACCCGCTGCAAGGCCGCAGACAGCTCCTCCTGGGACGACTGCGGCGCGTTCGGCTGCGTGCCAAGAGAGGGAGCAGGCGCTTGCGGTTCGGGATGCAGCCACCCGTCGACTTGAGCGAGGATGCTTTCGGAATCGTCGCCACTTCCGCCTGTGCCGCCCGGCGCAGCGCCGGCGACGCGCCCCTCCTCATCCACCAGCTCATCTCCACTCGCCTCACGGTCTGAGGAACTCCCCGCGACGAGATCCACCAAGTCACCGTCCTCCTCATCCAGCAGCTCGCCAGGCTGACCGCCGGCAACCTGCACCTCCAACGCGCCCGCGCCTGCTGGTTCAGCCACGTCCACCTTGCAAAACGTGTTGACTAGGACGCTTGCGGCCCACAAGGCCGCTACCTCCCTCTCCTTGGCCGTGCGTGCAGGACCTAGGCGTGGTAGTGACGGGGGAGTGGGCGGCAGCCAGTTGGCGACGGCTGCAAAAGCAGGCCACACCTCCGCCTCGGCCTTGGTCAACGCCGAGGTATCCGTCGGCTTGGCCCGCACACGATTGCGGATAACTCGGCGGGGAGCAGCGTGGCGCACAGCGCAGGCGAAGTTCATTGCGAAGTCGACTCGGGGGGCATTCATACCCGGCCGCAGCATGGCGACCACGTGCTCTTGTAGCACAGACAAGATCTGCCCGTCACAAACAACGCAGTGGAAGGAGCCACCTACGGCCTCGTCCTCGCCACACCGATGGCAAACAAAACGCCGCCTTGGGCACCACGAGGGTGTCGCAAAACTCTCCACACGCGTCCGACAGCTGCTGGCGTGCCTGGCCCGGCTCCCCTTCCGCAAAGGCCGCTGTGTTGCGAAGGAAGCTGGCCAAAAACTCCGACGCTGCCGCCAATGTGCTTCGAGCGATGACACACAACTCGATGATGCTGTCGAGGAAGACCCGCGTGTACACCGTCTCAGGTCGGAAGGCGAACAGCCCGTCGACGGAGCCGTCGTAGGCCACGTCGTGGCCGCGTGCGCACGTCCACGACCTTGTCACGATCGCCAGCCGGCCACGAATGGTGAACAGCGTCGCGAGGGTTGGCTTGCAGACCGTGCTCTCCGTCCATCGGTCATCACACGCAAAGCACTCGTCCTCTACATGTAGAAAATCGGTAAAGTTCACCTCGCCAGGCGCCTCCCGCTCCTCATCAACAAACGCGGCGTAGCGGTCGCACATCTGCACCTCCCTGACGCAGGGGAACATGTTGCGAGAGCGCCGCGGCCGCATACTTGCCTCCAGCGCGGCTGCCGCAGCAGCAGCAGCGACAGATACTGGCGGCGCGGGATCACTGGTGGCCTCTTCTTGCTCCCCGTCGTCCAAGATCCCGTCCGCCCCGAGCCGCATCGCGTCCATGGTGTCCGCCACCGCCTGAGAAGACGACGTCCGGTCCGCCCGCGTCTCGTGGTTCACGGCCTTGGCGTGAATGCATGCCCACGGCTGGGTCTGGCACGAAAGCAAGCAGCACGTCGTAAGCCGGTGCCGGTTACCGTGCTGCCACACCACCGCCGGCGACCAGATGCCCATGTGGTACACCGCGTAGATGGGGATGTTGTTCCGCTTGCCAGAGCGCATTGCAAACAGCACGACTGTGTCGTCCTCCTCCACGGGAGCCCCCTCCGTGGAGCCCAGCAACATTGGGCACGACCGCTTCAACTCGTCGAGCGAACCGGCGCGCACGTCAGCACAGAGGCAGTCGTACGCATCGAGGAGGGCGGCGGCATGGCGGCAGGATGAGCTCTCCTGCAGGGCAACCTGCAAGTCCACGGGCTCTATGTCGTCGGCCGCGGCCGTCTGGCCTGTCGCCATCACCCCGCCGCACGAGCAGAAGGCCCGAACGGCGCCGTCGACAAAAGCCGTCCACACAGCCAAAGGGTCCATGAGCTCCGTTAACACCATCACTTGAGCGCCATTGATGAAGCGGCCTTGCACTTGCACGGCGCCTGCTCCGCGGGCTTGGCGAGCGGCTAGCCCAAGGATAACTCGAAGCTCCTCGACGAAAAAGGTCTTGAGCTGCTCCCGGGTGAAAATCTCGGGCGCAACGCGCTCGAGACGTGCCCTGTGCTCTCCTCGGGTAGTTCCGTCACTAGCACCGTCAACACGTACGCCACCGTTGCCTGCACGGCCACTGTTGACGGCGCGATTGCTGCTGCCGCCGCCGTTGGCACCAGCACCACTGCCACCAACAGCAATGGCACCAACATCAATAGCACCACCGCCACTGACGCCTTCGGCATGGGCGCCATCGACGCCGTCAGCGTGGGCGACACCGTCGGCATGGGCTCCATCGACGCCGTCGGCATGGGCACCATCTGCGTCAGCCCCACCACGGCCACCCCCGGCGGCACCGGCCCGCCCCTCACGCCCCCCGCTTGCCGAATTGTCACGGTCATTGGCTACGTCATTGCCTGCGGCAGTGCCGCCGGCGCCATCGCCGTCAGGCCCGCCACGTCCACCCCCATGCCCCCCGCTCGCCAAGATTTCGTCATCAGAGGCCTCCTCCAGCATGCCCAGATCCCCAGGCGCAAACCACGGCTCAGCACCGCCGTCATCACCTTCTCCCCGAAGGTGTATCGAGTCCCGCGCGCGGTCAACGAGGGGTGCGAGGTCAGAGAGGAATCCGCACCGCAAAGGGCGAGAAGGGGCTCTAGGGGGGGACCTTCTGCTGCCCGACATGGATCTGAGGATACAGGAGTATCAAGAACGCCGTAGCGGGTGGCAACAACAGCCCCGAGCGCGTGACGGCGCGCCACCGCTGCAAGAGGCGCCACCACGGCCAACAACAGGGAGCCGTGCCCCATCAATGGTAGCCGTCGCAGAGACAAAGAGGGCCACGGCCGCAGCGACGTACGTGAGGAGGCGCCCGCTGCGGGGGTCACAATCGCGGTGACGACGCCCACGACTACCGCCCACCTCAGCCCACACGGCCTCCACAGTGCCAAAAATCGCGCCATCCCCAAAGAGCTCGTCTTGAAATCCTGCCAGGTGCCGCCTGCTGAATGGGGCTCATCCCACACGCGCACTCGCAGATCCTGCCGCGACAGCTGACCGCTGTCGCCGTCTGAGTGGGGATGGCGGTCGCTGCCGCAGCGACGCGCACCTAGACGGCGCCGGCGGAGAGGGCCACAGTCGGGGTGACGACGGGGACGGCCACGGCGAGGCTCGTCCGCCACTGCCTACACAGTGCCGAAAAGCGCTCCCACGGCGGAGGGCAAGCAACGGACTCCTGTCTAGTGCACCCCGGAGTGACTTCCAAGGACCTCTGCCCAGTGCGGCCCCCTAGGACAAGGCCCACCCCACGCGAGCGCCACGCAGAGCCCTCCCAGCGGGAGACCCGGTCAGAAATTAGGGCCACGTAGATGCCAAGCGAAACAACGAAGAGTTAGGCGACCAGGCCACAAGGAACGAGGCGCAATGCACAGGGCACAAAAAAATACGGATTGAAAACATCCCCAACATTGATCAATATATGTAAGATTGGGAAACAGTGTGAGTACAGGCTTCCGACTCGATTTCAGATGAGGTCACGCACGGTGTCATCCAATGGCACGAGCGGAACTGAGCCTCAGAACTTTCTGATCCAAATTATAAAGGATTCTGCTCCACGAGAGCCAGATGACGGAATGAATTGGCCTCTTACCTTAATGATCAGAATTCTCTAGGTGTGTATTGAAAAAACAGAATTGCTGAGCCATCAATGTCCGAGTCCAACCCGCAACTCGGCATCTGGGCTCTCATCTGGACCACGTCCGCCCTTGGGGCGCGCCTGAATATTGTGACATTGTCTGTAGAAGTCTTTTTGCCGCACTCACCCACCAGAATCGCTCGTTCAGCCATGTGCGAAGCACTTCCGAAACCAGAAGCTGTCCATTGCCGAAAGTGGCGGCATCCTGGACGGCCGTGGCACGCTGGTCCTGGCACAATCCAGCTGTCATGAATTCATACAACGAACTCGCTTTCTCGGCGCGTCGAAAAGAAAGCAGAGCCAAAGTTGCAGCTCCAAAGACCTGGTGCCAAAAATGGTGGACCAGCGAAGCCGCGCAGCCCGGGACGACGGTGATGGATGATCGGCGAGCCGAGGGCGCTGCCACGCGACCGTGATCCGGGCGGGGCATGAAGTCATCTGCCAATCACATATCAGGGACGAAGCGCAGAAATTTTATGGCCCAGAGGACCCGGCCAAAAAAAATATGGGCCAGCGGTGCCGCGCAATGCGGGCCGAAGGTGCTGGATCAACAGCGCGCCCAGGGCGGTGCAGCTGCCACGCGACCGTGATCCAGGCGGGCGGGGCATGATGTCATCCGCCAATCAGATATCATGGATGAGGCGCAGAAATTTTATGGCCCAGAGGACCCGGCCAAAAAAAATATGGGCCAGCGGTGCCGCGCAATGCGGGCCGACGGTGCTGGATCAACAGCGCGCCCAGGGCGGTGCAGCTGCCACGCGACCGTGATCCAGGCGGGGCATGATGTCATCCGCCAATCAGATATCATGGATGAGGCGCAGAAATTTTATGGCCCAGGGGACCCGGCCATAAAAAATATGGGCCAGCGGTGCCGCGCAATGCGGGCCGACGGTGCTGGATCAACAGCGCGCCCAGGGCGGTGCAGCTGCCACGCGACCGTGATCCGGGCGGGGCATGATGTCATCCACCAATCCGGTGTCGGGCACGACTCCCGGTCAAACAAGCGGCCGTCAAGCTGAAGCTGAGCAGGGCGCGGGCTCCTAGAGCCACACATCTTCAGGGCCTCTTGGTGCCCATGCGACGAGCCGCGGAGCCGTAAACTGTGGGCAGAAGTTGCTTATGATGCCGCATTGAATAGTTCAACGGACAAGGTCGACCAATCGGGCGTCACCCCTCAGTGCTGGTCTACGTATGTGATTTCGATGCCGTCTCACGCGAGATGTTCATGTCCTGTTGACCGCCAACGTATTGACGGGTCGTGGTACTGTATGCCTAAAACAAAAGATGATTTGTTAGTGTTGATGAGGGATACCCACCAATGGCGTCTCTTGAATGACGGCCGGTCAAATGTGCGGCCGTCAAGTGCAGACAGAGATGCCGTCGCTGCCATCGAAACCTGGTGCCCGGTGGTTCATGGATGACGAGCCGTGGAGCCATGCTAGTATTTCGGCGGCTGAGGGAGCGCGATGCGCCGTCGATGCTGTCGTTTGACCCACAGATTTCACCAATCGCGCATCAAGGTGATGTGTCGGTTAGAATGTGTGGTCGTTCTTTGTGAGACCCAGGAAAATGCAGGCGATGGCCACCGCATATGTCTTCGTTCGGGTGGATGGCATGATCCCCACGTAATGTCCTCGTTATTGTCATAGCAGCTCGTTTGCGGCTCTGGGGTTGCCACGTCTGCGCTGCTCCATTTGTTAGGTGCCGATTCGTTCTCGGCCGAAATGCAGGCAGGCCTGGCGGTGCATGTGTGCTGATCATCAGAACTTGTCACAGTTGTTCGCATTGTGACAGGTTTCCATGTTCTTGTCACCTCAAAAGAGTGACGTTTGCATGCTTCTGTCGCCTTGCGGGGGCGCTGTGGACTGCCTCTCGAAGTCCTGGAATGGTGGAATCTTCTTTCGGTGATTGGATAACAAACTGGCACGATCGACTGGCATGTTGGGCAGGCGTGCCAACAGGCCCGTAGGGCCTGGAATGGCGTCCAATGCAGCCCGTGGAGGCCGACGACCCCAACGTGCCAAGAGATTGCAGGGTTTCCTTTATGCGGCCGGCGGCTCGCGCCCCCCCGCTGCGTGGGTAAACAACTCGAGTTGCGCGCGCA